>Ga0163217_1019832_pt1 | contig 11507 bp, 7 predicted proteins | sample SynspAceP_FD_185933 | JGI IMG/M metagenome (GOLD analysis project Ga0163217, IMG submission 185933) | Saline lake microbial communities from Ace Lake in Antarctica - Synechococcus sp. Ace-P (PacBio error correction) | ecosystem: Environmental > Aquatic > Non-marine Saline and Alkaline > Saline ... | reverse complement strand
TCTACTGAAGGTTCAGCCAATTGAAGTTGCTTCTCCTGCGAGTTACCTCCCCATGCAAGAATGGAGCCGTAATTAGCGGGCATCATAATGTCCTTTGCCGGTCCCACCAACTTCAAACAACCTTGCCCTAGCTTCTGCCAATAAAAAATTCGTACCTCGCATAAATCTAGAATTATACCTGAAAAAGTAGCTTCCTCTATTGGAAGATCATGGGAATGGATTAGAATAATACATGTTACCAATTTTCCCCTCCTAAATATACACCTGTTCCACTGAAGGATCTGCATCTAAACTGGAATCAAAAATAATAACTTATCCGAGGATCAGTTCTGTGACAGATCCAGGTACCACGGACGAGCATCAGCTTCATAACGCCGTCCTCATTGAATCCACAAGTACTCATAACTTCTTGGCTGATAATATCAATAATGGTTATTGCGCAACAAAATCTTCTTCACTTACACAAATTATCATAAATAGGATTGTATTAGATCAGACCCAAATAAGTTAAGATTGCATTATCCTCATTGCTTGTAAACACCCCTGTAGCAACTGCACTTTCAAAACATGCTTTTGCAAAGCCGCATCTTTACGGATAAAAGAATGCCCATTCTAATTTAGCGAAGGCCGCGAATTTTTTCCATGTACCACGTCGCCCCATACATTCTATCTGCACTGCCAAAAACTTTCATTTGCTCTCGTCCAAGCACTTATACGGCTGTCAGAGCGACCGATCAAATCTTATAGACCGTTTCGCCTCATCCATAATTTAGGCAGAAGATTGTCAATATCCAAAGCTTCTGCATAAGGTACATTCTCCAAGGTTTCCACCAACGATTACTGTAAGCATAAACATTAAGAATCTCGTAATGGACAGTTTATTCGGCTTAAAAGCCTCTGCTCGAAGTAGAATAAGGTTGTGGCTTCAATAACTTCTTTGCCTCATCCAAATCCTTTTAAACATTCCTTGTACAATACACCCAATGCTTTTCAGGAATAGTCCTGGTAACCGGATCATAGTTACTTTCGTCCGGATAGGTGTTCCTTAAATTACTGGCCAAACAGTTTAGTGTTGGTATGTTTACATTTCAATCCACCACTTGGTCCACCAAGCTTTTCTGCGCGCCGAAACAAAACTTTCAACCTGCACCGCCAATGGATCCTTGATGTCTCGTTTCAGACTTTCAATCACTGAACAAGAAGCAAAAATCACGCCGTAATTAATATTTGCTAGTTTTTTCATTTTATTTTTGTAGAATTGTAATTTAAGATGAACCAAAGTCCCTGTAGTCGGCAATGAACCAACAGAATACCTTGTAGTTACCAGCATGACAACCACCTTCAGATCTTCATTGTATATTTTGTCTATTATCCATAGGTTAGATCCAATAACGCTTAAACTAGCATTGGTCAAGAAAGTACCATCAATAGATTTGCTAGGCAAATTATAGATAAGTGCCACTTCACCGCAATTTCAAAACATTAAATAGCACATTAGACAAATGCTTGTCCGGCAAACCTCTCTGTTCCAAAAGCACAAAACCTGTGCATTTTATCCTAGCAGTGTTTGTTGCACCATCAGGATTACCCTGCATTGATAAACCACCACCGTTCGCGCAAAGAATTCCTAACAGATTACCCAAATCATTAATAAATACCGCTCAGCATACAAAACCGTTGCACGACCATAATATTGATCTAGGAAAAAAATACTACCTCCTGGTTGTTATGTTCGATCAAAAAGCTGAAAGAAAGATTTTTGTATTGAATTTATTGGATTATCCCATAACAATCTGTTGTGTCTCCGGAAGTTGATCTGAGTAGATGTTTTTATAAATTGCCCGTCGGCTGGATCAACTACTCTCTGTCATTAAGATACGTTATAGTCCGTACCATATAATACCCCGTAGGTTTTCCACTTCGGCATTGAGGGTTACCCCACCTTAAATCTCCCAATTGCCAAAGTTCTCCTTTTAAACTAAATTTAAAAAAACCCATCTTCCAGAGACACGTACCTCATTTTATTCTTCGTCAGTTCACATGCGTCCAATTGAATTATCCGTTCTAACCGGATTCAGAAATGGAAAAGCATCCACCCCCTTTGTTTTCAATTTCACGCATTAAGTATCTTTTCTTTCAAAACCAAGTAGCTCTGAAACAGGACCCAAAAAAATCTGATCAATGGAATTTGTTTGTAGATACGCCAAATCAAAACTTAACCTATGCGCAAAAAAATTTCATTTCCCAATCACAACCTCAAAAACTCTGTTTTTCTCAGTTTTTAAATTAGGATTCTTTTCTTTGATGTTCTACAGAAATACTAGGTGCTGCCTGCTGGAATTTTCACATGATAAGTATCGTATAGAAAATCGAAAGGGGCACTATTACCACTCCGCATAGATTGGCTCTTAGTTACCAAAGGTGAGGAACATCTGCGTTCAAAGATGGTAAAAACAAAACTCGTGCTATGAAGAGAATAAAAAAACTACTATTGTCCTCGTGCAATGGTAGAAGAAGTATCCCTTCTTATGTTGCATCCACAAAAGTAGCTTTTATACCCCAAAGAAGCACTTGCTAAAATACCATCTACACCTATTTTTCGGCTCTTTCAACAGGAAGAGCAAGTGGACCGGTACTGTTTTGCAAAGAGTATAGTCAGGTACTACTCAACCCACCGTTGTACAGAATAAATGATTTGAAAATCGCTTCTTCGAATGTTGGTGCCGAATAATTCGCCTTTAAATTCAGGTCCTCTGAAAAGATCTGTTGAAAATTAAACATGAAAATCGTAAATTGGTCTCCGAACAATCCAGATTTCTTCTACGTATCCAAGAATCCAACATTTCCTCTGTTTCCTTGCACTATCAGGAATACCAAAGCTAGTTGCGACACTCCCATTGGCCTCTCTCCTTCCTGTATCTCGGTTGTAGTTCGGTTGCGCCCTTTGCGGTAAAGTTTACACCAGCCGTGAAGTTTGTTTAATGCAAATACATTACCTATAAAAACGATTCCTTCCATCGTTTTGTAATTCCATAACGGGACCATATGATATATCCAAAAAATTGGTGCGAACCAGCCATCGCTGGTCTGCTGGGTTCCAAGTAAAACATTTCTTTTGGTATCAAAAATAAATATCCTTTTGTTGTTTAAGATCTACTTGGTCTGCCACCATTGCTTAAAAATTACTTATTTGGTTATCGTGTATTAACCTGCTAGATTACGGCCATGTGCTCTATGATTGATATAATTGCATATCCGGTAACGTCAATCGTTCCGTCAATTTAAAAACACCGCTCATAGAAAAATTATGCTTTTTTATGGAACTATCGGCATTATACCGCTCTGATCAAATTGGGATGTTTAACCTAAATAACCATCATCTTCATAAAGCTCTGAAAATGAAACGAATTGGTTGTTGTAACAGCGTTCAAAAAAAATGTTATGGCCCATTTTGGCATACCAAGGGTAGCCGTTCTGTTAATTTGGGAAATCAGGATCAAAAGAATCCCCACTGATATACTAATTAAGTTTGGACGAAAGTTGCTCCATAAAAAACCATCTCGGTATACACCGCTACTTGATCGCATTTCCATCGCGTAATATCTCTTCGTACCAGTATCCGCCTGGACCTTCATTAATAAGCCCACGTAACCAGACACCGTATTGGTCTTGGAACTTAGCAAAAGTGCTTTCTTATATGAAACCTATAGTGATCCGAATATAACGGTAACCCAATTTCCCGGGTATCCTTTCCTTTTTTAGTGGTGATCATAATACCCCGTTTGGCAGCCCTTGAAAACCATTATAGTGCAGAAGCTGCAGCCTCCTTTTAAAACGTTAACCGGACTCATATCATCAGGTTTTATATCGGAAGCGGTATTACCATAATCATAGTAGTTACCACTGGCCTCCGCCTTGATACTTGAATTGTGTTTGTTATTGTACAGACACCATCTATTAGAACAGCGCCTGTATTACTTCCTGTCAGAGCATTTCCTCTTTAATTACCACATTGGAGAACCTTCCTAGGTTGTTTTCTTCTTAATTCGTATACCAGAAAGTTTTCCTAAAGGGCATAACCAAAGTTGCCGCTCTTAACGTATTCAATCCTCTCCCTGAAACTTCCTGCGTAGGAATATCCCAAAGATTTTATCTCTTGAAATACCCAGAGCAGTACTACTACTTCCTCCAGTGCTTGGTGCCATCCTTCCTTCCATAAACAACATCGATCGTGCCGATGCGCCAATTATCTTAACAAACTCATTTCCAATATAAAACTGAACAATAAAGTTTGCCCATTCCACTACCTTGAATGGTGCTTAATACCATCAAAACGGTCTGTTCCATTGGTGTCCCTTCGCACCAACAAGTGTTCACTCCAGGTAAACATATGACCCATTTGATCGAGTCACTGTCCGAGATAAGTTTTTTCCTGCTGCGAGGAAAAACTCATAAATAACCCATGATAGGAGTAAAATCCAAGTTATTTGATTCATTTACTTTTTTTATTAAAGTAACTCATAAACCCACAACACTTGATCTAATAAAAAAAATGTTAACTAAAACCTTAAGATATTTTAACAATAGCAGCCTTCATTTGTGTTACAAATAAGTGTCCATTATAGATATCATTATGTAAAAAATCACTTTACCAATTTATCGGATAGTTAAAAATTAGTCTAATTGTGTTTTATTTGTAATACACATTCTATTGAATATTCCTGTCTACGCGTACATATGTCATTTACATGTTTTTAAACATTCAAATTCTATACGTCTTAACGAATTTACTTTTAAAAATTCTAATTTTAATTTCTTTTCCAGAGAAATAGTACCAGATTCCATTATCCTCTTTCCAAATAACCCTATATTTTATAAATGAGGTCTTTAGGTTAAATTGTTGAAGTGGATCTATGTCGCGCGCTTATAATTTTATATTTGACATGCGATGGATTAGGGCAAAAAAATAATTGCAGCTAAGATTCGTGCCTATAGGTTTAACCTTCATTTTCCTTACCATTTCATAGAAAGAAAAATCCATAGGATGGTTAAATCCAATTACAAAGATCTGTTCAGAAAGCCTGAACCGATGAAGCGGGTCGGGTTGTTTGGCCGAGGACCAGTACGCCGCAGCCGTTAATCTGCCAAAAGGTTTGTAAACGACACCCCTTAATGGATCAAAAAAGTTTTAACCCCTTTGAAACGTGATTCTCCTTAGACCACTAATAGAAAAACCAACGCCATGACCTTTGGTGTTGCCCATGTTTTTCCTGATAAATTGATCCAAAATAAAACATTTTTGAATGCTTCCTTTTTGGCCATGCATAAACCCTAGACCAATTGACTAACAACTCCAAAGTTTATTATTGTGACGGCAATAGTTTAATCCGTGTAACCAAAACATTCCCCCACTGTTGCATTGTTAAAAGGAGAGCGCAAAATACCTCAGCATCGCAGCAGCTTCAATTCTGCCAAAACTACAGGGAGCCTATATGGAAAAAATCCATGTGGAATACCCTATGTACAATGGAAAAAAAAATAAAGTTACCCTACCAAGAACATAGGATGAAGCTATCGAAAATACTATAACAAACCACCGAAAACTTTTAGGCAATTACCAGATTCCATTAAAAGTGGAGTTTTAAAAAACTTAAATTTTCAAAGCTTTATTTATGAAATTCAAATTAATTGCTGTACTTTTTACTCACTAATCGGATGTACAGACCAAAGCACCGAAAAAACATCATCACTACTCCACTACGTTCCTCAGAATAGTGCAATTATCATAAAAATAAACGAAAAACCATCCTTTTCCAGCGTGAGCTGGAAAATAGCGACCTCCTAAAGTCATTATCGCTACAACCATCTACAGCTCCGCAGTAGATAAACTAAAGCGCTCAAATACCTCAACCGAATGAGAAAGTATATTGCTCGTGGAATTGGGAAGGAAAGCTATGAGTTGCGTATTCATAACACAAAAAAATAGAAGATATTTTTCAAATTAAGATGTAAAAAAATAAAGTTGTTGAAAATATTAGCTACGGAAGGAAAAACTATGAGAATTACGTTGTGAAGCACCGTTTTCTTTTTCTAACCGTAAATGAATGACAAAATAATAGTGAGTTCTGCACAAATGTTGATTGAAAACCATACTTCGCCAACGAAAAGGACCTTGCCCATAGACGAATCATTAAATTAAAACTATATCAGATCGCCAATAAACCAGAGTAGTGCCAATATTTTCATCAATACCAATAAAAAGTAAACCCCTACTAGCCCACATCTGTGCAAGGATGACACAGGCGGAAACCTTGCCAAATTCCACGGATTGGATATCACTTGATTTTAACACCAATAAGGACCACATAAAATTGATATGGCATAGCAGGCAATGAGTCCATTAGTAAATTATAGTAATCTATTAAGATTAGCTTCATTCCCTAATTCAAGGGACACCCAATCTTGCCCTACTGCCGATGCCATAATGCGCCTTACCTTGACAATTCGAAAAATTTGCCCTGAATCAAAAAAAAATATTGGACCGTTCTATAGTTATTGACACCACCTTTAAAGCAGTGGAAGAAATCTGGTTTGTATACCTGAACAAAGAAAAAGCGGCTATTTACTCCAACCTACGTTCTTGAACTATCACGGAACTATCTAATCAATGAAAAAGGCTCTGAAGAATATCAGGGCAATGAAATTGTGAAACTTCCAAAACCGACTTCTAAATTCATGATATTTCAAACCCCTTGATAAAGGATTTCAATGCAAGAATATTACACCCATACATAGAAAACGCGTTGTATTCTCTTCCCACATCGGAGCAATTTTAAAGACCATCATTGCAATATAAAAAATGCCTCTACATTCGAAAAAAAATCTTCGGTTTATAAAACGCAAAAGAACAATTGCAGACGAATCTTCCATGCTTTTTTATCACAATGCTGATGCATTGAATATTTTCTGATAACTATATTACAAAGAAAATTACTTAAAAACATCTAAATAAAAGAGCTTCCGAATATTCCTTGCCAGCCCAAATGGTCTCTGATGATTAATTCATCATACCATAACTTTTCAAAAAAATAGCCCACGAAACCAATTTAAAACAAAGACTATTCCTATTTCACCTTACAACTGGACACTGAAAAGTTACGCCTCCTCAATTTGTAAAAAGAACCACAAACAATAAAGAGGAAATTATACGTTCAGACCAGGACAACAACTTATATTTAATTTCTACGATGGAGTAAGGTAATTTGAAAAACAATTGAAAAGGGGAAGATCAGGCCGGGTAAACAGTAGATCTCTACAAAAACGAAGATCTACAATGGCATTTACTTACTAGATAATAGTTTTTGATCGTTGATAGGAATGGAAAGGACGTACCTCCCTTACCTTCACCTATGAAGAGGAAATCTCAACCCTTTAGCTGTATGCATCTATGACGTAAAAAAAGGATTACGCTTTCTAGATAACCCAAGAACAAAACAGTGTTCATGTATAACAGTTGGGACAAATCGTGAAGGCTTTAAATCACTTACCCAGGCAGAGAACCCAAATTTAGTACACCTAAACATTTTAGGGTAGGCAAAAGATATTGGTGATGAAAAACTGGAAGGCGAAACATTAAAAAAATTTTTATCCAGGACAGTATTCCCGTATTAATGTAAAAGACAAAATAAATTTTTCCATAAACGAATACTTCTACATAAGAAACAAAATTTACGGCAACCAACACTAAAGAAATCTTTTACGCAAATTGACGAAAAAGGTAAAAACTACTTCAGCAATCTAATGTGCTCCGGACCATAGGCATGGATGCCACTAGCCAATACCTTAGCCATAAGAACGACAATATCCTGACAATACGCAGCAAAAAAGTGAAATTGGGACCTTGGGTCTATTCAAAACCAAGATATTTTATTTAATGACAAAATATACGCGTCACAGATATACAGAAATCAAAAAATTTTATCATTTTTGATCAGTCAGCCGAACCTATTTCCAACTTTCCCGTGTCCTGGAAATTCCAATTATCGATTTAATCATATGGACAATGACCATAAATTAGAATTAGTTGCGAAAGACCAGGACCAATTCACATCGTTTATAAGATAAACTGAGAAAAATATTAAAGCTTAAAATTTCAAATAACTAAGTTTAGTTACAATTTTTCTTATATTTATTCAAGAAAAAAATAAGCAACCTTTATACAAGACAATCCTAGTGTTAGACAAATCTCATGCCTAGATTCCACCCTTTCCGTTCCATCTAAATTACTTCAAAATGTTAACCATATGGTCTTAAGGCCACTATAATACATAAAAACGAGGCAAAAAATATACACCATTCTGGCCAACAGCCCTAAAATGTATTAATAGTTAATTTATGACCTATAACTACTATAGCCAATAGCATAAGAGAACACTAAAATTAAGAATATGAGCACTCACAAAATTTCCTACGAATATTTAATTTTATCATTTACATGCTTTTCTTTCTTCAGTGGCTTCATGGGCAAAATTTTTGGAAAAAGCTCGGTAAAAGAGCCCAGAGGCAGCTGAGCAACCGTTGAAAATAGGGTAGATAAGGGAAAACACTAAGAACAACAGAACGCCGCTTTGACAGTATCTTGGAACCTGTTCCAAGAAATCACCTTCCGACCCCACATATAGAAAAAATCCGTTACCTCCGCGGGTAATGACAATCCAGGAAATTTCAAAACAAAACCAGCGGCATGCCAACACTGATGCCCTGGTAGACAAAAACAATTGAGTCATAGCAAATTTTGATTTGTTCCAGGCATTAAGCTCAATTATGATGATTTCTCCAACGATTCATGGGCGGACTTCCCCTCCAAATGGGAACACCAAATGGTGGTGGAAAAGTTGTATCCCCGTGAATGGATCGATGAAAAATGGCTTGAATTAAAATCCGGTTACAACATATTATTTTATTCCCGATACACCTAATCTACCTGAGACTACACCGATTGAATTATGTAATGGCCCTAGAATTGGAACAATAAGACGTCTTTCAACCGCCATTTCTTAGAGTAGCTATTTAATGATGACGACAAATTTAAAGACGTGCCCAATTTTGATACATTCCCATATCCCCTTTTTGCCATCTCCCCTATAGGCATCACCATGACCAATCCACATAATAACCAAAAGAGAAAATATACAGTGTTGTCAAGGCAAGATTGAGGAAAGATTTTAGATACACCCCATATTTCCATTGCAGTAACAACAGCGTTTCGATATGGTCAACGAAGAACAAAACATATCGATATCCCCAGGATGGTTAACCCAAGGAGCCGTATGAAAACTTATAAAATTCATTTATGAACAATTTTAAGGATGGAAAGGAACGTTGTGTTCATCAGCAACCTTAAAGTAGCGAAGGTGGTTTGACTTACGAGTAAGCTGATTTCTGAGGAAGTCTCTACGTAATGAATCCTATCATTTCCGTTTGGCCAACATCAAACCTCAATCCACTGGAATTCATACGGCAAATTCCCCAAGTTTTACAGGAGGAAAACGGAATAACCTAATAATACTGGGAAAATTAACGACGCCGATTGATCGTTGATGCCAATTTAAGTTTGTCCAAAAACGAGATGCTGCGGTGAAACAATGCCCTGGTAATGTTTATGCGTATTTCAGACCAGCCGTTTGCAAACCCAAGGACAAGGGTGAAAGCGAACATACGCGACAATAAATACTTCCAGACGAAAAAGCCCCAGAACAGGCGTGTCGTTTCAAAAAAATATAACATTAAAATTTATCCATCTTAAAAATAAAAAAACATTTGAGAACACTTACCGTAATTATAGCTTTTTCCTGTAACCTCAGCAAACTTTCTCCACATGATTGTAGTAAATACTTTCCTATGACGAGGTACTAAATTCCAAATTACCAATTATGACAAGAAGGATAAAGTATCTGGAGAGTAATGATTCATTGAGTAAAGGAGTTTATGGCCCAATACGCTACCTTGTTCTACGAAAGCACGCGATTAAAGGACAAATATTTGAGTCGGAATATGAGTCACTGCACGAATGACGGTATTTAAATGGATTTCAGCTCCCATGATGTCGCCCGAGTTTATTGACAATACAAAGACTATGGAAGGTAGAAAATGAGCGGTACGATCTTTTATACCCAATAATTAAGTACCGCGACAATCATTAACCCGATGCAGATGTATTAATGACAGTAAAAAATGCCACCAGTTGAACCATGAAAAATGAACATGAATTTTTTTTAATAGAAAAGAAGGTAAGAATCTGTGACCACTCCGGCCGGCACTTCGATTGCTATTTGTCATCCAGCTATTGACAGTGAAGCCTAAAAATGGGCGTTAAAATGACACAGTTCTAAATTATGGCTTTCGAGGATTTGCATGAGCCAACAGGAAAACTAATAATAAAAAAGCAATCTCATGGAAAAGCTTACTTACCTCATTTGAAAAATGGATGGAATTGTATTCTCCCAAGAATCAAAAAGAACCATAATTTAAAGCATCTTCCAATTATTCTTTTGTTTAGAGTATTAATGCTTTGTTGCCCGCACAGCCGTATTGGAAAGCGTATATAACTATAACCCAACGGTCCGTATTATTGAGAATGCGATTAGCATACTATTAAAATTATTCGGGAGCAGTTGCTCCCTTTCAACTCAAAGGGGAATATGGGCTATTACATTTTATTTGGTTCTTAATGAACAATAGAACCATAGAGAATTTACTTGAAAGAAAACCCTGACAGTGTTCCTAATAAAAAGGGAATAGTCCCCAACCAATATTAGGAGTTATGGGCCATTTTGACTTTCCATGATTCCCTGAATAATAGAATAATGCCTTAAGAAAACCTTAAAAGAATAAAGTCAATTACCTCAGGGGCAAGCGTCATGAGCATCGAAAGAAAAACAACTATTATAATATTTCGACGCCCGCTGCCCGTTTCCGTCAGCGGGCAAACCGTCGGAGCATTTCAAAAAAATCTCACCTTGGGAGTAAGCGTTTAAACCTTTTTAGGACTAAAGATCATTAATGGGGACAACTAATAAATTAAAAAATTTAAAAAAAAAAAACAAACAGCAATGAAAGCGCTAAAAACATTTGTCTTAATTGGCCTGCATTAGCCATCTTACTTTCACGCAGGGCACAAAAAACCGACCCCAAACCAAAACATTCTGAAAGTTCCAATAAATTTTCTAGATCTACCCCCAGCCCAGGTACCTTTGGCAAAAACATCCTTGGCGATTTCGCTAAAACAGTTAGCAAAAAACGGCAAGGTTTCACCGATTAAATTCTTGATTTTGTGAAAAAATAAAGGAGCGATTTAATTTTTACCAGAGGCCGCAATTAAACCAGTAATTTTTTAAACGGAAAAAAAAACCCCAACCCCTTTTACCAACCCCGGGGTTTTTTTTTAAAAAAAAATTTTTTTCCCCCCCAAAAGCTTTTGGATGCAAGGCGCAAGGATATCTCTCTTC
>Ga0163217_1013025_pt1 | contig 11507 bp, 10 predicted proteins | sample SynspAceP_FD_185933 | JGI IMG/M metagenome (GOLD analysis project Ga0163217, IMG submission 185933) | Saline lake microbial communities from Ace Lake in Antarctica - Synechococcus sp. Ace-P (PacBio error correction) | ecosystem: Environmental > Aquatic > Non-marine Saline and Alkaline > Saline ... | reverse complement strand
TGCGTCAAGACCGCTTTTGAGCACCCCTGCATTCACTCCACCGGGACAAACCGATTCGTATACTTCGGTCTCTGAATCCAACCCTCGAACCACGGTAGGTCATCCCTGATTGAGTGAGCCCGGCAGTCTTTGTCTGATCCGCGACGGCGAAAACGCGTCTATCACGATCGTTGGGCGCCCATATGTTTCCTGTACCGTCACCCCTTTGGTGGTCCCGAGGATCGCTCGACCAATGGGTTGGCGAAGAGACGAGGATGGTGAGTTTTGATTCGTATTTGCGGCGGCGTGGTTTGTTAATTTTGACGAGGAAACGGTTGCGTGGGATGGCGACGATATGGACCTGAATTGCCTCGCGTCGGCAAAGTTTCTCGTCGTTTGCTGCAATGTTCTTTGGCCGGGCTTTTCGATCGATCGCAGTCGAGGGGATCGGCGATCTCGCTGCTGCGCAGGAGAAAATCTCCGCGAAGATTCCCACGAAGAGTTTTCCGGAAGATTTCGCCGTTGACGAAACGGAACTGCCGGACGAACTCAGCTGCCCAGAAACGATTCAGCGAAGCTGCCGGGATCGATGACGACGATGAATTCGAATGACGACCCCACGACGGACGACGACGACGACGACCGACGACTCTTCTTCGACGTGAACGAACTGCCGAGCGTGGGTGAACCATAATCAACCAGACGGTTCGGTGCGTCATCGTTATCTCGGTGAAGATCCCGTTGGACCTGATCTTTCCACGAGACATCGGTCATTGCCGACCTGCTCGATTGAAAACCGGCGGGAGGTCCGCCTGAAATCGTTGTTCGGAGCGGCATATTGGTTTGATTTAGCGGAACGAAAACCATCGGGGTTTTGGGGGCCGTCGAACGCACGGGCGATTTTGCTCATTTTGCAAGAATACTGGACGAATTGGGACGCCGATGGGCCGACGAGGGTTATCAAAGTTCAGTGCGGCGTCAGCGGCCCGTCCGGGATCCCGATGAGCGATGTGGAAGCGCTCGCCAAATTGACGCCGAAAATCCCTCTCGACCCAACTAGTGGACCTCTCCAGTTTGCTCGGGTGCCATGCAGTAAGCCTGAAAAGAGACGGCAGTGAGGCGACGGTTGCTTGCCCTCGTCCTGGCCGCTCCGGTCGTGTTGCTCGGATTGATTGCCGAAACATGAAGGCGGCCGCATCCACATTCGCGATCGTTTGGATGGGGATCGCAATTCATTTTAAATTCGTTGCGGGCGTTTCAACGAAAAAGTTTTTAGACGGAGCCCTGGTGGATCTCACGAGCAAGGATTAGCGAGTACGGTTGCCGCTCGCCGGTTTGCCCGGACCGCTCGATCCGGTATCGGCGACGGAACAATTAGAACGCTTGCTTGCCGAAGCGAACCTCCCTTTCCTTGCCGAGATCGGAACCGCACGTTCGGCGATGGCGGGACAATGCGATCGGCTTCTGTCCTAAGAGAGGACTGATGCCAAGAATACGATTTCCCGCCTCGTGAACGCGTCGAACCGAGAGACAAGGCGTGTTGCAATTGTTCCATTGCAGTGGCAGACATACGAACCCGAGATAGAAAACAACCGAGGCGTGCCCATGGTCGTCCGGCAAACTGCCTCGGCCACTGACCCGGCAGTGCCATCGGAGTGATCGCTTCCCAGGTCGGCGTTTTGATTTACGGTGCCAAACGGAGCGGTGCCGAGCGAATCCATGTGGCGGACGTCGCCAATGTCATCGCCAGGTGTTGATTCTTTCGCAATCACTTCGATCGGGCTTCGCTGCGGGCAACGAAGTCCATGCGTTCATAGGGCGAATCGAGATCGGCATCGCTCGCGAGTTTCGTAAATGTCTCGAATGTTTTTTTGCTGCGTCGTGTTTTCTTTATCCCCTAATAAATCAACCCAAGATCGCTTTGCGTCGAACTCTGGCCTTCTCGCCGTTTTCACGCTCCGGCGAACGGTTTCCAAGCCGATTTGATGTCACCCGGCATCGGGGTCCACTGGCGTTGATCAGCGCATCCAAATGGCTTCCTAGCGCCGGTCATTGGACATTGCGCGTCTTTCGGTGCGAGGCGGCAGCGGGCCGCGCCCCGCGCGATTACCGGCGGAGGGACGGGTCATCTGGATCGCGGATCGATTTGCCGGTTCGGAACCGAACTGGGGGTCGTTCGCAGAATTCCTCGTTAGCGGTATTCATTTTTCGCCGACTCCGCTTGCTCCGATTCACTCTCGGGACGGTTCGGGTTCGCTCTCGGCGTTCCGCCAGATCGAGCAGTTCGCTTCGCAAGGCGATGCGTCGTCGTTGCCGCGGATCGTTTCGCGTCCGCGGCTTGGCGGGTTGCCGATTTTGAAAGACTGCGCGGGCCAGCCATCGAGCCACTCGATTTAGTGCGAGTCGTGGAATTTCATCGGGCATCAATCTCGCGCCCGATTTCATGGAGGGCGTGATCGACACGTGCGACGCTTCTATTGCACGCGGCGTCCGCGTAACGATGCAGTCGCGAATAGATGTGACCGCGGCATGTGCCACATTGTGGGGCGACACCCGGGCATCGATTGCCCGCAATTCGCCGCCGAATCGAGTGCCCAATTTCCCACGGGAACGATCCCAGAGATGAATCCGATAATGATGAGCCGGGTGCATCGGATCGGCGGCGAAAATTTCGGTAAAGCAACGCGTTCACGGCGTTACCGACTTGTGTCTTCACGGCCCCGCGCGTTCGGCCCAACCAAATCTGCAGACGAGAACGCTGGTCGCTTCGATATCCTCGGGAAACCGTAGGATGTTTCTAAATCCGTGATGGAATCGTTCGGCCGTTTACGTTCGAATCGGCATCCTGTCCGCATTGGATTTATTCTTAGACTCAGCTTCGTTGTCCTTTGTCTTCTTTTCAAGTTTCGGCAAAGATAGCATCGAGTGCTTCGACGTTAGAAGTTGTTCTCGTTTGTCAGGTTTCTTTTCCCAATCGTTCTTTGGCTTCGTCCGATAGCCACGGGGGCACGCCCGAATGCTAGCGTTGGCCCATCGCCCATGCCCCAAATAGTCCATGACCAGATTCGGGTACCTTGCAGGGCCTGACGGGAACGAGGTTTGGCTTCGAGGGGCGGATTTGCCACGGTTGTTGGCAAATTCGAATTGCAACGACAAAGGGACGCCGCCGGGGGGGAAACACAATTCGAGCAGGTGCCGGAGCATGGCATGTGACAACGCAAATCACCGACCACACTCGACTGCGGTTGAAGTGGTAGCGAGCGATTGCAAAAACGTTTATTTGAAAGACGTGGGACTGCGGTCGGATGACGGCAATCCAGTGGACTGCAACGTCTCCAAAATTACTCGACAGCATTCCGCCACGCGAAGGTCATGGTCGCTTGTTTTGCTGCCCTTTTGGTCGTCGGGCGAACGGATGGGTACCGAACTCGCCGGCATCACGACCGGGCACGCGGTCGGCGCGACATCCTTGGGCATTGCGACTCGAACCGATCTTTACAACCGGCTTGAAGTTTGAGCCCACGCGTATTCAACCAGGAGTGCGCGGACCGCACCGTTGTGGGAATTGCGTGATTCGGACTTCACCTCCAACGATGGTCGCGCGGAACCGTTTTGGAGGCGATCGCGATGCACGATTGGAGAATCATCGGGGACACGCGACCGATTCCTCGCACTCGGATACGAGATCGACGAGCGATACTCGCAGCGTTTTTAAATTCACTTCGTCCCACTGTGAGCGTTTTCAAATCAAGAGCGTCGGCGTTGCTGATTCATTTCCTTCCGTCGCGCTCGGACGGGCATTCGTGCCATCCGGGCCGCGCCGTAGGTTTCGGCGAAATTCTTTTCTCGCATGGGCCGAAATGACCCGCGTGAACTGTGTCACGAGCGCGCCACGTCCCGAATCGTCTGAGGGCCGCGAAGACGTTCTTCGGCCGATCACCCTTGAAGCCCGAATCCAGGGAACGAGCAAGATGGCTATTGCGGCATCGCGGCGCGGAGCTGCAGAGTTGGTCCGGGTAGTGGTCGCACCGGACGCGGCGCCGAATCGGCCCGGTATCCATCGGGCATCCGAGTCGACCGGGTTCAATTGCGTTGACAAATCCGCAACGCTTGGTAAATTCGCGCGGCCTTCGCATTGCAAGTCTGCAAATAGCCTCCGCCTGGGTTGGAGGTTTCTTTTACCAACACAAAATCCCGCCTCACGCCTCGTCACAAACTTCGACAAACGGTTCGAGACTGTTCCCGCCCCAAAATTACGGACTGAACGTCAGCGAGTCGCTTCATCCAGGGACTCGATTTGCCCAATAGGGCGTTCCGCGATAGGCTATCGCGGTACTGCGATGTCGTTGCGTTTTGCCATCGGTGATCACGATCAAAACCGGCATCGGGGCCGTGGGCGATGACTTGCCCGAGCGCCACCATCCCGACCGGTCCGAGCTGCTTCGAAAAACGCCGCTTTGCGGTTTAACACAGGGTACGATGTCCTTCACCACATCGAGATTTTTTGGATTTTTCCCCACAGCAAAACTGAGTGTACGCCGCCGCCCAGGCGTCCGACGAAGTCATTCGGCACCGATCGTCACGAATCGGGGCGGAAGCTGCGTTTTGCGAGGGTCCAACCGACACAGGTGGACGATCGGGTGCGAGTGATGGCTTGGTTTCAGACGAGTAGCGAAGGTCATGGCGGTGGCAGGTGGCGGGAAAGATTCGTTGGGAAATGAGTCGGTTTGCGCTAGCGGCTGTTGAGTTAATCGCTTGCAATGAATTACGCGTGACCCAATCATGCAACCGGACGCGTTAGCGAGCGACGGCGCAACCAGGTTACCTCGCTTAACGCGTCGGGTTACCCCCAAATCCACAGCCCGCCCATGCCAAGATGGCTTCATGCATTCCAACCTGATTTTTGAGTTTGACGGACCACTCGTGCTCAGATGGCGAGGGCAGCAACCCCCGACGTCGGATATTGACGATTACCCACGACGGGGAAAGAGAAGACTACTGAAACGAACCGGGTACCTGGTATGTTGGCAGGCTTTGGGCCGATGAGGGAAAAGGGACCACGCAGCCCTCCCCCAGACGCGTTCTCGAGTATGAACGCAAACCGTGCTTGCAACCGCAATGCACTCAGGCTTTGCGCCCCGACGCGTCGACGGGCTCGGCTTGTTGAGGTCTCCGATTGCAGGTAGAAGATTGCAGGGGTACCTGGCGGAGGGAACTCCGATCGAGCGTCGCTCTGACGAATTTCCACGCCCGTGCCCTCGACACAGCAAAAAACACCGTCTTCCTGGTTTCTCAACGTGACGATCCCTCGACCGATATTCTGCTTTCAAAACCCGCGCCACAGTCCTGGCGCGAATCGCGAACTGGGTTCTCCCGAGAAAGAACTCGTCGAGACCGTTTCGGCCATGCCGGCCTGTCGCGATTTCCCACGCCGCCTCGCCGCACCGACAGGTGCGATTGTTCCGAGTGAAACGGGGGCGGCCCCCTCGGGGATTAGATTCGTGAAAAGCGATTTCGGACTCGGCAACGATCGCGACGCAGTATCAATCGGCGGCCGCGTGCATCAGCGTGCTGGGACGACGAACCGTTCTTTCAAGGCAACTGATTACCTGCGAGTGGTCGGCAAACGGTCGACTTGCCGGTTTCCTGCGATAAGGATTTAATTGTCGACGAATACCAATTACTACAAGCCCGCGCCGCCGGTGCCGATTGCGTTTTTTAAATGAAAAATTCCCCCGGGCCCGAGTGTCTCTCCACCCGAAGCAAATGATTCGCCTCGATGAACAAACCACCGAGTTGGGAATGCAAACCTGATCGAACTTTTCAGAGCCGGACAATCTCCGCCGCCGTCCTGGCCCACGTCGACGAAGATTGTCGGATCAACAATCGCATCTGTGCGAACGTTCCACACCGATTTCTCGATCACACGCTGCGCATCGCCCGAGACATCCCCTCGACCGGATTTGCGTCGGCGAGAGCGGCATCCGAACTTCATGAAGATGTCCGGCGACTTCAAACCGCGCGTCAAAGCCATCTTGGTCGGCGAGTCACTGATGCGGCAACCGATATTCGCGGGCGCCACCGGCGTTTGCTCGGACGGGATGCCGGAATCGTACATCAACCTTTCCAGGCTGACATGATTCGCAAACGAAATTCAGCTCAGAACTCCTGATCTCGCTTGATTGGTCGGGCGGGCCGGTTTTTGCTTTAACGTTGTGGAGAAATGGGATACGGCGTTCATGCCGCCTCATTCAATGCGATTCAAAGAATCTCTTCAAGGGTATTGCCAAACGCTTTTGTCGCAGTTTGTTTGGAATTGGTGATGTGATGAAAGCTGGGACAATCATTCATTCGCTTAAGGTGGCCGGTGATTGTGGTATAGAAATGGGCGAATCCCTCCGTGGATGGCCAGAGTCCGGTGCTGTGAAAACGCTACGCTGCGGAAATGGTTAATTTTTGATATCACGCTCGATGAACGATATTCGGAGAGGTCGTGCTGGTTCGTCGAGGAGGGGTCGCGACAGCGTGAGTTCCGACCATTGCGACGGCTGCGATGCCGGATTTATCACTAACTGATTCGTATCGATGAACCGAAGCCAATCAAGAAAGACAGGCAATGGAAATAGGAGCATCACGTTCGCCTGGGAAGGGCTGTGCGATCGCCGTTTGGCTCGTAGCGAAGTGTTTGATCCTGATGAGGCAGACGATCGGTCCGTGCCAGAGGTTTGAATGGGGCGGAAGCGTGCAGCGGATTCCAGAACCGGAATGGAACAAGCCGATAAGGATCGACGCGACTGTTCCTCCCATGAACGCCATGGTTCCTGCGTTTCGCGAGCTTTCGGGGCCGCCAAGCCGCTAGCCTGGAGCGACGGAAAACGCGGTCGACTCCAGCCTGGCTCAAAATCGGCCACCCTCACACTCCCAGAAAGTGCTCTGTCCTCTTCTGTCTCTCTTCTCTCTCCTCTTCTGTCTCTTGTGAAGAACGTTTTGGAAATGAAAAGAGAAAGAATGAAACGACCAAGCTAAGTTCCGCTACGAATACTTGCCCAAATCAGGATACGTCGCCGGTGTGTTTGGGCGAGGACGGCGGCTGACGGTGGTAGTGGTCCGAGGCGCGCGGCCCGTCGGTGGGCGGTCCGGTCGATGGACCGCTTGAAGGATGCCCCAAACGGAGATTACCGCGATCCAGTCGATTCGATTAAGCCTCCAAAAACATCGGCCCGGAATGCGAGAACGGTGGCTTGGCCTCGTGGGTCGGTTTGCCGCGACGAGGAACGTATCGTTTAAGCGCGATTGCGTTGGGGACGTTTCGTTGTTTGGCCGAGAGAAATTTGTAGGGAAACGCTGCCCTCGCCGGCGTTTGAAGGTCGCCGGTAATGGACGACATCCCAAACCGGACCCGAGCGTTTCAGCTTGCTCGCGATCAAGCGCCGCCGATTTTGGATTCCGCGCCTCCGTTGCCGCGATGGTCGAAGTGGGTCGTTGATGAACAAAAATCGGACGGGAGTCGTCGAATCGCGATCGTTGAGTTTGACCAAGAGGGCGATTCGCGGCAGGCTGCTGGTCCCATGATTTTGCTACCCGGAAACGGACAGGCGTTTCGCTGAGCCAGAAATGCCTTCGGCGAGGCGTTCAAAACGATCGGTTTGAAAAAGGATTCGCCGTCATCTCGCCTCGCTCGCTGCCCGTCGTCGCGTCCCACACCGATGTGTGTGTAGGCGGGTAGTTTTTTCGCCGAGAAAACGTTTTTTGAAAAATCCCGTGTCTCTTGAGTTCGAGCAGATCGGTTGGAACGCCTGCACGGGTTGCGGCGACGCGATCCTTGCGTTGGTCCAGTGGTTATCACCCGTCCGGACGCGGTTCCAATTACCGGATGTTTTGAAACTCATCACTCGAATTTCCTGGCGGCGGAGAACGTTGAGGGTCGGGCGTTTGTTGAGCCGTCGCTCGTTCAGGGCCGAGATCGAAAGAACCAGAGCGACGAGTGTTGTAAAACGTGAAGGACGAGCGGGGAGGACGAGTTTGGGATTCCGTGGTGAGCGACTCAGCGGGTTTTTGAATTTCGAATTGAAACAGTTTTTATCAGTTCGCCGGCATGCGATTCGCGACTCAACCGCTGTCGTGAGTGTCCTTAAACGACAGCTAGACAAGAACACGCGTTTGAAAGGTAGGCGGAACGAGGCCAGTGATTGTTTCGTCTGTTCGCCTAGTGTTTGATATCGAACGCGAACAGGGAGATCTTGGTTCGGGATAAACAGCGTTGGTGGTTGGCGAAATCACCGGGTGGGCCCCAAATTTTGCGCCCACGGGTCACGAGGTTATTTGTTGTTTCTCGCGGCAGGGCGATTTGCCCAACGGTCTCCATTCGTTACGATCGGGTTGGGACTAACACGACGGTTGCCGTCGCCATCATCTGTAAACAGTATAAACGACCGTCGCGTAGCGTATCGATCCGCTGCGGTTTGCCGCGAAAGTTTTCCTGCCACAACGTTTGCCGGACTCCAGGTCTTGGGCCAATCCACCACGCCGCCGTCGGATTTCGTGAACCCATAAAATAACCCCGCAACGAGCACCACGCCGCCGTGATGGTTATCATCGTTTTTGCCGCTTCGTTGGACACCCAGCTTTGCGACGATCGAATCGCCGCGACCGGGTGAGTTTTCAACAAACACGTTGCCGGGCACCGGTAATTACTCGTATGGTTAAATCCGACGGCGCCGATCAGGATCGGCGCTCGGCACGGTGGCGATGTCGTTGCCGGTGACCGTTGATGTTTTTCAAAATTTGGTTGCCGGATTGGGCAATTCGAAATCCGACGACCACCGATATCGACGCGGTGACGTATAGGACGTACCGGCGTAGGAACCTTTCATCGTCGAGACCGTAATGAGCGACGCGTCGACACCGTTTGAATTCCAAAGCAGTCGACCGGTTTTTCCGCGATCGAGGGCGACATGAATTTTCTTTCCACCGGCGGTGACGACAACACGCTGGCATCGATCAGACGATTTCCGCTATTAAAACCCCATTTGGAATTGCCGCCGCCGTGCTCGGCGACCAATCGACTTTTCCACAACAGATCACAGAGTCGCGTTGAGTGCGCAACAGACGCCGACGTCGGAAAGCACGAAGACCTTAGGTTCCCGTCGACGGGTCGGCGTGCTTACGTGGGCGCCCCCCCAACCACGGTTGTTAATCGGCACGACACCCGGGAGCGAGATATTGGTTCGGCCAAATCGGTTATTGCCGGTTTGAATTCGTTTAGCAGGCCGTGAAAAAACGTTCTGCTCGTTGGAAAAACCCATGGTGATAACGCCTATCGACGATGGACACGCTGCTATTAACGGTCCCGAGGGATTTGCTGGCTTCCCATTTTGAGTTTCGGCGTGCGTGAGTCCCAAAGACTCGGCGAGCATTTGAGGCGCCCGCGTGACCGTCACGTTGAGCACCACGCCACTTGCGGCCAATCAGTCGGGTCTGCGTGCAGCGGTTGCCGAAACCCACGCTGAGCAAGAACGACAAACAGGCGACACGAAACACGACGAGGCGAGTCCGAAAAGGAGCGAGAACCGAAAACGCAAGGATTGCCTCTGACATCGAAAGGAAAAAGAGAGAAAACGTAAGCGAAAAACAAACATCCACGAGATTTTTTTGTTACAAAGCCAAAAGCCTTGCAGCCTTTAAGGAACGCCCTTTGGGAACTTGGATTCGCGTCACAGCGTGATTCGTTTTGATGGCATTCGGATCGACGAGCGGTGGATTTAAATTTACAACATTTCAGAGATGTGAGTGAGGCCATTGCGTCCGTGGTGCAACAACGACGTGCAGATTGCAATTCGCATTTGGCCGCGAACGATTTGCCCAAAAGTGTTCAACCAATTCGCTATCAAAGCTGGCCGATTTTCGCCGCGCGATCGGCAGCATAATACTCGAAACGCATTACCGTCCGCCATTGTCGACCGCCGACGTGACGAGACACTCGTCCATGGGCACGTGAAGTGACCGTTAAACGGCAAACTTCCGGGCGCGTGTTGCCGGCGCCTGATCGATCGCCGTTCCTAACGCATGCCATGTCTTCGGCGGTGGGTGGTGATCGTCACATGCAAGGTCCGCCGGTGTGGCATCGACAGTTTCAGATCAATGAGCGATGTTTGGCGAACAGATCGAGCATGTATCGAGAAAAACGATGCCCGCTGCGGACGGGACAACCCTCGCCACTGCCATCGAGATCGACGGAGAGTTGGATTTGGGGTTTTCGCGGTTTTTGCGATATCGACCGAGGCGGTGCTGACATGAAAACGTTTCTCGAAAGGAAAAAAACGTGACTCAAATTGATCTTTAAATACCGAAGCGTTTGGAGTGGCCCGAGCGATCTCACATGCAAGCGGACATCTGCTCATTCGTTCGCCGACGCTGATTCCTTAACCCATCTCCCCAATCGGGCAAATCCAGTGCGGATCAAACTTGATCGCTTTGAGATACTCATTAACTCCGGTGCCGGCCGCTGGGGTGCGTACACCAGATGAAATTGGCGTGCGAAAGGGCACGATATCGAACCCTAAATTTCGGTGAGCCTTGGGCCCATTTGGAGCGCGGGTTTGGTTATTCGTTGGACACGATTTCTCGGTCAACCAGTTTTGGCTGCGATTCGCCGCCGTCGCTTGCGGCGATCGAAATTGCATCACAATTGTGCTGTTCTTTGATCTTGGCGAGATTTCCGCAAATCACGTGCGGTTGGGCGACGAGGAACCCGAACCGGCAACCCGGCCAGCCCGTAGGATTTACTCAGCGTCCGAGTCATCCAGGACGCGTTCGTTGCGTGCGAACTAAATCCAAAACAATTTGGTCCGTGAAATCCCACGTAGGCTTCGTCGACGACGAGCGGCATCGAAGCGAATCGGCGATCGACTCGACTTCGTCCGGCGGGCAGTACCGTTGCGCTGGGGGAATTCGGATTGGGGCAGTTAGAACGAGCGCAGGTCGTCGCGTTGATTGGCCGAAACGCGGCTGGGTCAATTCCCAGTCCGGTGGCGAACGGAATTTGTTCCAGGACGGCGCCTTGGATATCGGCGAGCGTGCGATAAAGGATTGTAGCCTTGCGATACTGCAAACCGCGCAGCGATTGGACCTTCGCCCGACGAAAACCCGCGAACCGAGGATCGGTCAGAAATCTCATTCGCTTGCCCATTGGGCCCGCGAGAAAATCATTCCGGGGCCCCGCAGGGACCGAGGGTTTTCGGCCGGCCGCACATCGAAAAAAAACTTCGTCCGCGCGTCCGGGGGATCGGGGATAACGGTTATCAACGCGGCCTCGGGGGCAGCCTGTTCGATCGCCCCGAGCGGAACCGCATTCGGGCGGGGCGCCAAAATACGGGATTTTCATTTCGCCATGTTGGCTTGATGAATTTTGGCCCGGTGGGGGTTGTTCCCCGGGGGCGTAAGGTTTCATTTCGCAGCGGAGAAGCAGGTCCTGATGCCACGGAAGAAATGGAGAATAGAAAATGAGATAGGAAATATCTCTCTTCTTT
>Ga0163217_1044748_pt1 | contig 11508 bp, 17 predicted proteins | sample SynspAceP_FD_185933 | JGI IMG/M metagenome (GOLD analysis project Ga0163217, IMG submission 185933) | Saline lake microbial communities from Ace Lake in Antarctica - Synechococcus sp. Ace-P (PacBio error correction) | ecosystem: Environmental > Aquatic > Non-marine Saline and Alkaline > Saline ... | reverse complement strand
CGGCTCGGGCAAAGCTGGCGGTGGAACAGGCGGCGAGCAATGGCACCGAATGGTAATGCCGGCTAGTATATGTGCCGGGCATTGCGCGCTGACCGCCTCATGTTGCCTTGGGAAGAGTTCAAGGCAGCCAACCGGGCGGTTTGTTGAAAACCCAGATTGGGCACGCTCCGACAACCCGATCCCAACTCAATGCCAACAGAGCCCGTTCGGTCTGCAGGCAAACCTGACACTCGGTTCTTCGCTCCTTTGGACGAATTTGCCAAGGGCGTGAAGATCGCCGTTGACGAAGCCGGGACTGTCACAGACGTGAAGATCTACTCGGCTGACGTCTCGACCGCCGACATTTCTGCGATGCGCGAGCTGGCAGTTGCCTGGGCTGCAACAGTTGCAACCAAACCCTGCCGTGGTCGCGAAGTCTCGGTCTGCGGCGCTGTCCATCATGTTGACCGGCGGGCAACCCGGCGCACAGGTTGTGTCCCGCCAACCCTTGATCACGGCAGTCGTTCCTCGTGGAAACGAACATCAAAAGAACATGGAAGAGTGTCGCCAAAAATGCCGCAATTCGCCCATGCGATGTCGCCATGACCGCTGGATGCCATTGGCCGGCACGCTAAGCAAACGTTCCCTCCCAGGGCGAAAAAAAAGGCCGCCATTCCGGCATGCGGCCCTTTTTGTGTGTGCTGTCATTGCCTTTTGGAATTCACCAGTCACAAAACGACACCGCGCCTGGTTCAACGCGGAACCAGGAAACTGGCTCCGGAATCTGGGCAAAAAAAACGGGGCCGGCTCTTTTCGACCGACCCTAAATCTCCAGGGCAGAGCTGCTTTGATCAGTCAGAAACAATTCGGTCAACGCATCGCGCATGGCCGCACCGGCGTCGGCCAAATCCGTCCAAGGCGCGCAAAACAGGCTGCCCGCCGAGCAGGAACAACATCTTCGCCGACATCGATCACCATATCGCCAGGCGTTCGACGCTCCATGCCGGCCGCGGGATCTTGGCATCATGCCCGCCTTTCCGTCCGGATCGCGGCAAGCCGGCAATGCGCAGCACTCATCCACACTGGAACCAAAGCGGCCGCCGACATTCGGAAACACTGAAATTGTCTGATCCCGGCCAGACGTGGAAACGCCAACAGAGGCAGAGACCACACCGGTTTCAGGTGTCGCACGTAGGGACCGGTAAAGCTTGGATGTCATTGATCGGCAGATCGAAGGACGGATCGCGCGAACAACGCCGCCACAACGCCAAAGCCCTCAATCCGGCATCAGCAAAAACGCCACCGGCGCCAGCCTCCTCTGGCCTTGAAACGCTTCATCCACGGCGAGCCTGAGTGCCGGTCACGTTGACCATGTAAGCGGCCGAACCGCCGGATTCGCATGGCTTCTGCCACCGCTCGCTACCGCTTTCACCGTTCAACCGAACGGGCGCATCTTCTGGTTGCAAGCGTGATTTCATCCTTGATTTATGTCAGCACCGCCCAGGCAGTGCAAGCGATAGGCAATGTCGGCAAGCTTTGACGCTGGGATCCCTGCGGCTTGAATTCACCGCGAGATCAGCCCGCCCCTGCCCGACCGCCGGGCGCGGACACCTTCGTGCCAAACCGTGGCCCCGGCGAAAACGCTCGCGATAGCAGTCCCGGTTCAAAGCGGACCACCGGATATTCTGCTGGATCGAGGAATTGACCGAAAGATACATTCGATCAGCTGGATGACCTCGTCCACCGGCGCTGTCGGGACTGTAGGAGTGTCTGCCGTCATAGGCGTTCTTGGCCACATGGCGACATCTCGACATGACAACAATTTGTCACTGATATATCCCAGCGGAACAATGTCGCCGGAATCTCTACAGTCGTTCGGCGCGATGCCACCGCACGCTGTTTTGCATCCTGAAGATCTCCGCCAGAAGCCGAAGCGACGGCGAAACCGCTTGTTCCTCGCCCATACCTAAAGGAGGCCTCCGCCTTGACGGCAGGGTACGCCATCAACGCGGCGCTGGAAAGCGCTTCCTCTATCAATTTACCGGTCGACCACCCGATGATGCGCTCCAATGCCCGACAAGTGCGCCGCATCAAGTCGCGTTAATGCTTCATCAGAACGCCGGAACGCCATGAGCATAGGTGTCGTTCAGACCAAGCCGCAACCGCGGTTTACGGACGCCCATTCTCAAGCCATGATTCCGCAACCAGCGAACCAACGCCCGGCGTCACGAGATGGTTCTCAAGAACGGATAACGGCCCTTGGAAACAGAACCGATATATCCAGCAACGCTTCTCATTGAACGGCTTGATTGGTATGTGAATGTGCAGATGCCGGAGTCGACACCCCGCCTTGGACAGCATCGCGCGCGCGCAACGCTTTCCTCGCGTGGGCAATACCCGATCGGGTGCGTAACCACAAAGCACGTCCCGCCGGATGGCAAGTCGCGCATTTCGCCAAACCTTAGATCTGGAGCTGGCGACAGCCGCGGCACCGAGCCACGCAAAACACACGGCAATAAAGCGGGCCCGTCCAATCGAATCCGCAGCTTCGCAGATGCTTCGACTTCAGTCGCGTCACCGTTCAAGATCTCCCACATTATTGCGGGATCACCGCATTCACCGCGAATGTCTTCAATAGCTGGTTGGGTCTGCCCCGAGTCCGTAATCCCGGCAGGAACCATCAGCGCGCACCTTGCGCGCGGAAATAAGCCCCGAGCCATCAGTGATCAGAGACGACGAATAGAGAATCACGCCGAACGAATGCAGAAACGGCCGATAGCCGCAAGACCCGATGGCACCGGCAAAATCTCATCATTGTTCTGCTCGGCCCATGCCAAGCGACAGGAACTGGTCCGGGTGCCGGTCGCCGAAAACCGTCAATCTCGCAGGACGAGGTAAGACGGCAGAAAAGCACAACACCTCCGGTTTTTGACCGCATTTAGGCTCAAAGCCGACCGCGATAGGGCGAATTTGACCAATTCAACCATTCAGTGCGTCTCCAGTCGACAGGCTCGATACCAGAGTTCGGCGGCAAGTCGAGATGTTCACTTCGGCGCGTTCCTTCCTCGGATTTGAACCGCACAATAGGTGCAACCGCGGTAACCGCTTCTGCAGGAAACTCATGCCCTGAATTGCACGACCGCGCCAAAATCATTCAACGGCTGGCCTTCAGCGGCTCAGCCTTCGCCGCTGCCGAGGGCGTCGAGATCATGCGGCGATCGTATCTCCGACGAACCGCACCGAAAGCCGAACTTAACGTGGCCTCCAAATATCGCAACTTCCAATCAGCCAAATCATCGCCCCGTCGCATGCCTGGTCATGACATCCATCAGCGCCCCACAAATGTCGATAGGCCTGTCAATGAAGCGGCGCCTGAACCGCTTCCCAGGTCTGGGACCTTCCTGAATTCGCCATCCGACCATCGCAACACGCAGTTTGCCCGCTTTCACCGCGCCAGCTTGCGCCATAACGCCAACCCCGCTCCAGCTCGACAGACCAGATGCCCAGAGTTGCCGTTGTGGACTTCCATACCGGCGAGAATTCTTGCCTCGATCATTTCGACGATGAGGCCGTCCTTGGTTGAACATTCAAGGGCCTTCGGCGTCCATGCCGCCCTGTTCGTCGATCAGGTTCCCGTATAGCGACAAGAGCGCATAGTGCGGCGGGCGCAATGAACAGCTGGTCATTAGTGGCGGCTCGAACGGCCATTGTAGCCAGCACGGGACGAACCGCATTATCCCGCGGACGGCCACACCGGCGAAGGGTTTCTGGCAACGCTGGCAACAACCGGCTCCGCCGAAGACTTAGCGCTTTCATTGTACCCAGAACGCCAATGCCTCGGCTGCCCGAACAAGCCTGACTGAGATAGCCGCCATTGTTCCGCATCGAGGCTCGAACACCCGCCTGCGAATACCATGGCTATGGTCTTCGGTCGAACGTTTGTACGCACATCTGTCCTCCGCCATTTACGGAAGACAATTCTCGAGAATAAAACAAATGCAACGTTGGTGGCCAATTGTATAATTTCACGTTTATTACAACGAATGAAAGCCCCTACCGGAGCACCAAAATCGCATGGCATTGGCCTTACAATTAGCATTTCCAACTTCGCCCGAGGCTTCTTGCGCTGGGACGTATTCGACGAACTATCTGCGCATTTTGACCACGCAGTTCTGACGCCATCGGAAAAACCGACGTATTGTCGCCTTTGCACCTTTTCCAACCAACCACCATCCATGAAACTGTCGCTGGCCTGATGCCCATGATTCCGGCGGCATAGGTTTCGCCATGGACGCTCGTTGGCGAATTGCTCGTATGGGGCCATGAACAGCAATCGATGGTTTTCTTCATTGGTGCCGACGCCTTTTGCCGGTCTCAATCATACGGTTATGCATCGTTTGTGGGAACCGGATCGGCAATTAATCTCTTACGAGCATGGCGACCGCTTCTGCCATTTCGAAGGCTTACGTCGTTCAAACAGAAATTTGATCCTGTCTGGAGGCCGAACCTTGCAGTGCCCAGAGCGCCTCTGCGCCAAAAAATCCTGCTTAGGTCAATGGTTCTGGGTCGGGTGGTCTGGAAGCGCTGCTTGCTGTTCACAGCCGGGCGCCGCGTTTCGTCGCTATCTTGGCATGCTCCGGCTCAAGCCCGATCACGGCTAAAGACTGAATTCAAACGATGTTATCGACGCGACGAGATATTGCTGTTTTTTACTGATTCGGCGCTTGTCTGCACTCTCGCAATGTTCGCATTCCATGTGAGCTGACGGTACGTGACAGGCCCTCCGGTCAACATCCAAAAACACCCGGGCTTGGCTCGCGAAGAGACGCATCGCTCAGATAAAAGAAAAAACGCGGACACCAATTGTGGTGTCCGGCTGTTTTGATTTGGATTTGGAGGCTAAGGTTTAGCCGCCGACTTCACCAGAGATGATTCGCCGAAGTTTCCCAACGCTCGCCGTTGAACTTACATCAGCATGCATCTGTTTCGAATCGGACAGTTAGGTCCGTCTCGGACGTGTTTCATCCGACATGCCAGCAGGAACAGCGGCGCCAGGGTGACGTCCTTCATGCTGGCAGCCTTCTTGAGCACGTTTCGCGGGTCAGATCGTCGCAGCCCTGTTCAAGTATTGCCACCGATCGTCTGCGCCACCGAATAGCCTTAGGTGGTGAAGTCGATAGCTGTTGCCGTCAGGATATTACTTGCCATGAGGCGTTCCATCCTTGGCTGGGTGCCGACGTCCGCCCACTGCGGATCCTGCATGTCTTTGAGGTACGCCGTGTGAGATCAGGCGTCGAAGCTTCCAGGCCTGGCATGTGTGAACGCGCCGACCGAATTGGGAAACGTGGCCACAGCTGGGTTTGCGTCCCAGCCATCTCATGGGCCTTTCTTTGATACCCTGGGGCAGCGAATTTCGGCAAACAACGTGCAAATGTTGACGAAAACATTCGGCCGTACGCCTTTCAGTTTGACGACCTGCGAGATCCACCACTGGTTCGGCAACCTCATAGAAGGCCTCGCAATGATCACTGTCCGCCTTTCACCAGAGGTCGACCTTCAGGTCCAGCGAAAGCACGTCCTTGCCGAAATCGTCGTTCTGGAATGACGCCATCTCGCATCGGCATTTCGAAGCAATCCAGCGGCCATAGATGACTGCCTTCGCTCTGGTAGTTCGGTGCCAGCCATCGTCCACGGAAGTTTTTCGACTCACCGAATTTGTGGCGCCAGTCGCCAAACGAGGCCAACTGCGCACCTTCTTCATGTTCATGTATTTTTCGATGGCCGAATTCGACGAACGTTACAGCAGAGCTTCATCGTCTCGACCAGCTTGCGCCCTGTTCCACTGCCTTGGGCCGGCGAGTAGCCGTTCATTCATAAGACAGAAGTTGACCTTGCGTCCGTTGATCCCCTCTTCGTTGATCTGGTCGAAAATAGGCAGAAATTCGTCTTCGCACATGTTGAGTAGCCGATGCCGGTTCCGCTGGTGTATGGCGCAATATTGCCGATTTTGATTTCTGTGTCGGTGACGCCGGGGGCATGATCTGCTGCCTGGCGATTGCTAGGAAATGCAGGCTGGTGCTTATAATGAAGCCCCGCGCCACATATTTCAGTATTTACGGTTCTCATGTGCATAGTTTCCTCCCATAGTTGCACTACCTAGTCTTACTCCGCTTGGACAACGCTGTCAGCGCCCGCCTTCAAACAGACCCTCCCACGCCCGGTTGGTATTGCGTACATCATAAGGATCATGATGCGCCGTTGTAAACGGCTCCGACAGGCCCTTGGACAGATCTCAGGCAATGTTCGGCACGCAACATGATGAAGGCTCCGCGAAACAACCGCGCCAGGCAACCAGCCAACGCCGCCGACGACCAGGCGACGACGAGGGCCACGGAAAGTGTGAAGGTAAAGGATTCTGGGAAATCATATTGAAAACGACAATGGCACCGAGCCGCGCCGGGCGACGCCGGTGTAGAGGGCGCTGACGCCAAATGCAGAGATTTGAAAAGTGCCGTGTTCACGCCTTGACCCCGGCCCAATCGATTATCACGGATGCCATCAGGGCGCCGCCCAGGTATGCGGCTGCCGGACCAGGTTTCTGGCGCAGGACATAGGCCAGCCAAAACCGACGCCAGGGTCAGAAAAATAAAGCCACTGGTCGGGGATTGAGCGGCAGGTCCGAACGGGGGCTCGGCTGAGATAACGATCCCCATGACACCATGTCCACGGTGTGTCGAACGGCGACCAAACTGAAGAGTTGCGGCGTGACGACGGGCGAGCGCGGAGGTCGGCCAGCGCCAGATAAACACCTTCCAACGAAGCGCCGGATAAAGGTCGAACAGAAAGCGACAATGAAGCAGACTTATCGCCCCAGTTCCACAGATAGCCGATTACGAACTGGTCCCACCTCATGTGGCGGCGTTATAGCACCAAACGGCATAAAACGGCGCCGGGGCGAGTGAAAACTGGCCGTTATACCCGGTCCCAAATGATTTCAGGCCGAAATGGCGATCGCAAGTCATCAGCATCCCCATCGTGAGTTGGGAAGGATCAGAAAGTTGCCGGCCAGAATGGCGCTGGCAAGCGCCCATGACGCAAAAGTGCGATCCCTCGCCCCGCGCATGATCTTTGCGGTTTACTTGGTGGCTGCGGTATGGTTCAGGCAAGCTGACACATTGCTGTTGCTGCTTGGGCTTGTTGCAGCCTGAACCTGTCGTGCCTTGGTCGTAGTATTTTGACAGACAATCTCAGACCTCTGTACGACAGTGCGGCCGAACAGGCCGGTGGTCTTTGAAAACCCAAGAACGGTAACCGATGAGAACAGCGCTATAGCAGCTTGAGCTCACCACCTATCTCCGCGGATATAGGTGCCGGCCCAGGTTTTCGATGATGTCTGCCGGTCGGCTGTCAGGCGCCACAAGCCACTGCACCAGCCGGAAAACCGTCATAGAGGCAGAATTCTGACAACATTCATATTTGGCCCGAGAAACTATGCATGGGCGCAATCAGGATACCTGCAATGTCGCCCCAATCGCGATGCCATGCCCAGCGAGTTGCAATTCATCCAGCCAACCCGGATTTCCGGACAGACGGGTGATGCCGGATTTTCAGCTGCAGCGCGCATCCGCCAAACCGAACCCGGTGTACTGAAAGAACAGGAAACAACATCAGCCAGCAACCGTCATGTTCACTCGGCGATCATGCCAATCTGGTGCATTGCTGATCAAACCGCCGAAACTGACGAGCCTTTCGCCGAAGGCGCTCGGGAACGCTTGATGTGAAGTCCCAGATGAACGCCCGCCGAGACTGTGGTGAATGATTGCAAAAGACAGGCGATGAACACGGACGACACCTTGATGGCTGAGCACCGGCGCATCGCCGAGCGGTGCGGCAGACAGATCGTATCGATAGGCGACGCCGCCGAGCCAAAGGTAAACAATGACCGTAAAGCGGATCACCAGCCAGTAAGGCACGCGCAGTCGAGCATCATGCCAGGGCGATACCAAGTTCGAGAACATCCCATCTTCGGCCCTGGGCGATTCAGATTGGGGGATTGCCATAGAATAATGATCATACACGACTGCGAGAAGCCATGCAGGCATAGATCCCGCGTTAGCAATGCCTAGTGATCAGATTGCTGTGCCAGAAAGGCTCCATTTCGTAGTCTCCCCTCAATAGCCGAGATAGCGGCGGAAAATGAGTCTTCGTTGTCGCGAGAATTTCCCGCGAGCAGTAGACACGGACAATGAGACAATGGTCACCAGGTTTCCAAAGAAACAAAGCAACCTTGTCGGCAGAGTTCAAGAACCACACCGGCATTCTTGCTCGAGTCCAACCATGGAAACCGGCTGCTCTGATTAGCCCTTGCGCAGAATCGGAAACACTTTCCTGCCACTGATCAGGGGGCGAGTCGACAGACCCGAAGCCGCTTGTCGAGTAGTCATCAGACGGCGGCCGCAACATCAGCGGCAGCGGGCAATGGCCAGCAACTCTGCGTTCGGCCCCCAACAGCGTGCCAGGCCTGCTGGTTGCGGCGTTCGCGTGAGCCGGCGAAAACAATGGTAGCCTGTTCGAGGTCGGCGCGCCGATCTCAGGCACGGGAACGGCGCGTTTCATGGCGGCCACCATTGCAGATTTCTCCGTTGGTCAGGACCGGTTGAAAGTGCCCCGCCCTTCAGGGAACGTTGGCCACCCCATGCGAACGAGATCCTCAGTCGCGCTTGCCACTTATGTTATTTGCCGTCAAGCGAATGCTGCCGGATCGCTTTTATCATCCCGCACAGTGCCCGCAGCGTTGTGTCTGCCTGCGCCATTGGCACCGAGCAGCCGTCGAGATGCCGCTTTCTCACGAGAAATCAAGGCCGCTTGCAGGACCGGAAATCGCCGTAGAAGCGTGCAGGCCAGGTGACCGTTCAAGTAGCATTGCTCACTTGCGGCCGGTGCTCCCGAGATAAAGCGTCAATCACGTCGGGGTCTTTGCCACTTCCGCCTGTGTTTGCCCTCGGCGATCTTGCGACGAAACTGAGCACAAACCACTTTGTCGGAGATCGGACATCACAAGCCCATGTGGTGTTCGACCAACAGGACGGTGGACACCGCGCATCACGGAATGCTGCGGATCAGGCGGCAAGTTCCGCGAGCCTCGTCGTGATTGAGCCGCCTGCCGCCGGGCTCATCAAGCAGTAAGCACACCGGGCTTGGCCGCCCAGAGCACGGGCAATGCTCGCGACCGGTTTGCGGGTTCCGAAAGGCAGTCCATCACCGGGAAAGGTCGGCGACATCGGTCAGCTCGAGATAAATCCGATTTCAAGCTCGCTGACGGTCGCATCGACCTCGCTTCCTGGCGCCGGAACCCAAGCAGCGGAGCGCATTCGAGACAGGACAATCGCTGCGGCTGCAAGCATGGGCACCGACGCGAATGTTGTCACGCACCGTCAGGCCGGCTGGAAAACAGCGCCACTTCGGCAATGACCGGCCGATGCCAGAACCGCAGGCATCTGGTTGCCGCCCGTTTTGGACCAACTGAATTGTCCATCATAGAGGAAGTCGCGGACGCTGGCGTTTAGAGGCCTGCTGGGACAAATTAAAGGCGTCGTTTTGCCAGCACCATTGGGGCCTATAAGACCGAGGATCTGCGCCTTTTGCAGCTCGAACGCGATGCCATACCAGCGGCCCGACGATTCCGCGAATCGCACCGACGACATCGCGTCGGCCAGTTGAGGGGACGAGCTGCGGTTTGAGCTGCATCCAAGGGGCCTCCATGCTCCGGTCTGCTTACATGTGTCTCGGCAGGAGCTGCGCCTGCCGGCATCCAGTTCTCATCCGCCGATAGCGGCGCTATCTTCAACGCGTCATCGACAAGCGCCGCCACGAGTGACGCCATGCACCGGGCCCCGACCTGGCGTAAAGGCGCCTCTGACGGAAAAGTGATGCGGCGGGCACCGCAATTGAAAAGCGTAATGTTCCCATCCGTCAGCTGCGTATATCTCTTTTAGGCAGCGAAAATCAGTCCGGCCGCCCACTTCACCCGTGTGGAAACAACGAAAAGCCATATTTCTCATAGTCGGCGACAGCCTTATCCATGGTCTTGCGCATCAGCATGCTTTTCGGGGGTGCTTTCTCGACTGGCAACGTGGCAAGATGTTTCCTCGCGCTCCATCCCTCCGGGCAGGGTGACAAGCAACGCACGCCCCATGGCGGTTTCGACCAACTGATGCGTGAGCCAATTTCGAGTTGCAACGGTTAAATGTCGCCGAGCCGCGCGAAATCCCTACGTAAACGCCTTGTTCCGATTCAGACGCCAAGAGCAACTGCCGCTGCGAAGCACCCTCCGCGCGCTCAATCCATGAATTCGCGGGCCAATGACGGATACCGAGACTGGCGAGCGCGGGCATAACCCCAGCGTGACCTTCTCCACCCGGCCCAAGCTGTACTTTCCTCAGCTTCGGAATCTGCATTCAGTATAACCAATACAACACAAATAGTATAAGTAAAGCGCGGTGTGACCGCGTTTGGTCAATCCCGTACGCTCGAGGGGCAAGTTCGCTTGAGTTGCTCAGGGAATCCCCGTCGCCGCGGTGGAAGCAGAGCGCAGCACCTCAAGCCCGCGCGCCAAGCTGCGTCAACGAACTTCCTGCGCCTCGTGAAGCATTGTTTCGATTTATTCCGACGGCGCACCGCCCCGACGCCCACACGTGCATTGGCTGTCATGCAGCCGCTCCTCCCTTTGTTGAACCAAACAATCCATTCACATTTCTAGCAGTGAGTCATAGCCGAATAATCAAATTGAATTCCGCCCACTGCGACACGGAGTTTCGCACCTTGCCGAGCGCATTCCCTGCATGAACAAAACCCGCGAGGAAGCCTCTCGAGGCTTCTTCGGATGAGTCGGAAGCACCTGCCGCATTCTGCTCCCGTAGTAGACGCTGTTGACCGCCACGTTCGCGCTGCACGGAAATCGCGACCGAAAAGCGAAGAAGGCTTGCAGTCCTGGCGCGAATGGGCAGCGCCCAGCACCTGGTGCCTGCTGCAGGTGGATCGCGGCTTCATGAGGCACTTTTTCCGCCAGATCGACAGGGCATTTTCTACAAACTCATGGGTGATGTCTCCCGACTTGCTTTGGACGATTCCTTCCGAGCGATCTGCCAGGCACGCCCCTCCATCGGCATGGCCCGTATTCTCCGCCTCACGCGAATAGATCAGCTCGCCGCAGCAGACGCGCTTCATACTATGTAGATTTTCTTCGCCTATGGCTGGAATTATCGCGCCGGTTACCATTTCCCACCGCCTTGCATTGGCTCCGCGCATAAGCGGCTTCGTTCTGGGTCCTCCCCGTGCCGTCGGATTCTTCTCTGAGGCCGCGCACCGACAACAATTGCATTGTCGAGCATGGCGTCATCTTCCGGAACACTCCCGCTTCGCGGCCCGCCGTCCATGCACATGAAAAACTTCGGATCACTGATCGCTGATCCGCCGAATCGACGAAAACAGCGATCAGATCAGCATCCAATGCGAGCGCCTCTGCGCCAC
>Ga0163217_1043231_pt1 | contig 11508 bp, 15 predicted proteins | sample SynspAceP_FD_185933 | JGI IMG/M metagenome (GOLD analysis project Ga0163217, IMG submission 185933) | Saline lake microbial communities from Ace Lake in Antarctica - Synechococcus sp. Ace-P (PacBio error correction) | ecosystem: Environmental > Aquatic > Non-marine Saline and Alkaline > Saline ... | reverse complement strand
CGCCCACGCCATAGCTCACCAAAACGCAAAGCGCCCTGGGCCCCTCGCTAATTACAACAAAGCCAATCTACAGTTCCAGATACTCGATAATCCCTCTCAGCCTGACGACTTCCCAGATCGCCGTCACCACCAGATCCGAGCCACGCACCCATATCGCCGCCGCAAAGAAATCTTCGTTTTTGCTGGTCTGGAAGCGGTAATCGAGCCTGCTCGGCAAGCACTACGCGGCCCTGGCTATCGATATCCACCTGTGGCTGCCTGCAAACCAGTCAGCTGGCTCGGCGGAAAAAAACCAAAGGCAAGATCACCGCATCGCCGGAGCACTTCCTCGGAGCCTGGGATCGGTCGGGGCTGCGACGGCCACGGGCATCCGGCTCACCCAAACGCCTTTCAACTACCTGCCCTTCAACCTTAGTCTTCACCCGACAATGGCAATCGGGCTGGCGATTGAACAGAACTTCACGCCCTCATCCTTGGCGTTTCACTTTCCTGCGCGAAACCAGGCATTTCTCTTCATCACGACGTAGGCGCAATGCACCGAACTTGGCGCCCCTGACGAATAGAAAGTTTACGTTACAATCCATCGCGGTATCGCCACCACCAGCACCACACCCGCTTACCGCCAGGTCGATGGAAGTCGGCAGGGCGACTTCAAAGCCAAGGTTTGCGATTGGGACGTTGGCAACCAGAAAATCCACGCGTCAATGCACGGCCCGGCAAATCCTCACCCGGGAAAGCCGCCCTCATATAGTGTTAAGTACCCATACCCATGAAGACCGCCATTCGTACTCGGCCCATCAGCTTCATCAATGCTGACGTCCTTGCCGATTTCGGTGTTCAGGCGAAAACTCGATAGCCCATACCTTCAAAATTTCCGACGGCGTGACATCACCAGCTTTCCAGCTTGAACTCGGGAATACCAAAGGTCAGCCAGACCGCCGATTTCCGGGTAGCGATCAAACCACGCTGGCCTTGACCCGCACGGCCAACACATCAGCACACCAAGACGGCCGCCCCCACCAATTGATCGCGACCTTTCTTGCCAGTTGACCACGTGGGGACAGATCGGGACGCCAGCCCCATCGCAAAGCGCCGTATCGGTAATATATTTTCTTCTACCGAGCGATTGGTCACCGCGCCGAAGCCGTCGTTCAGCGTACAGCACCTTCGCACAGGACGATCGGGGCGCGCACACCCGGCACAGACTCCGGCAGGGTGTTGGTCGGTGGCCAGCTCGGCGGCTTCGAGGATGTTGCCCTCGGAGGGACCAGCTTCAGACCAGTTGGATATAGTTGTAACCGGGCACTGTCCACTCCAAATAGGGATTTGCCGCATTCCAGACACGGTGCGGCCTGTTGGATGCCGCATCGGCTTGAACTGCTCGTGAATTTCGACGAACTGGGTTCTTCGCTGGCGCAACGGACGCTTCAGCGGATCCTGGCGGCCCACATCGATAAACTGGAAGTCGTTACTCAAACGGTTCAGCCATATTCAAACCTCTAAACAGCATGGCACGCATCAAGCTGCAACTGCGGGACTCATCAGGCAGGCGGGCAAACTGTCTCAACAGGCCTGCCGCCGACCTCTAGTATTGCGGGTTGGCGCGGTGCTGGTCAACAGGGCACGCAAGCTCGGCGCCTTGGCTTGACCAGCCAGAAAACCCGGATGTAGTTATCCAGGTTTTCCAGAACTTCCTCACCCCAGCACTGCGGTTTTTTTCACACGTACTCCGGTCAGCACCATGGTCAGGTGACTGCGATAGGCTTCCATCGACTCGCTGCTGATCCGGTGCAACTCCACCAGCTCAATGGTTGAGCTTGTCGAAGAAGCTGTGTTCCTGATCCAGAAACCAAAGGCAAAAGCGCCGTCATTGCCGCACCGAATTATGCCAGTCGCCCGAGCACACAGACCATACCCAGTCATTGTACTCGCAGCAGTGGTCACCAGAACCTTTGCGAATCACCGCATGGGCACCGAGTACGGACGCAAAACGCTCGCCGCCGTACCGGCCGCCAGCAACATGCCACCGGTCGCACCGTACAGACCAGGTGTACCGATAATCGCCGTTTCTCCGGGAGCGAACGGGCTACCCTTCGGCGGAACGAAACCAGCTTTGGCCGCCGGTCATGCCCTTGCCGACATAGTCATTGCATCGCCCTCCAAGATACCTGTTCAGGCGCGGCATTCCACCACACCGAAGCTCTGACCCGCAGGTACTTGTAGCGGTAGTAAGGGCGCGCCGACCATGCCCTGCGTTACCGTGCACGCGGGCGATTCTCCGGAGACCGCGCGCGCGATCGAACGGCTTCGCAGTTGGTCAGTTGCATCTCGAAATCGCCACCGGTCAGACCATCGACTGGCACGTGCCATCTCGACCATCTCCCTCTCGGCGTCCAGGCCCTTGTCAAGAGGGCCGCGTTGCTTGGCGATTCGCAGTACTGCGGCTTGTCCGCCGGCACACCTTGTGAACAGCAAGCTCCAGTCCAGGGTTCTGGCGGCTTGCTGGTCGCGCCCGCAGAATTCCAGCAGATCGTACGGCCAATCAGATCCTGCAAGCGGCTTGACACCCAACTGCGCCATCAGCTCACGGGTTTCGGTGGCCACATAGGTGAAGAAGTTCATCACCATTTCCACGGTACCGATGTAGTGATTGTCACGCAGGGTGCTTGTTTCTGCGTGGCAACACCGTCGCGCAGTGTTCAGGTGCAGATACGCAGATTGAACCCAATGCGATCATCGGCGCGGTGCCAAGCCGAAGCTTTCGGCACGAGAATCGCCCCCTTGATCACATCCGCCGGTCGCAAGCCCACATCGTCTGCACCACGTACTTTGCCGCGCAAAATCATTACCCCGCAGCGTCTGGTGCGCCTCGACCAGACCCAGCTCCCAGGCGAACAGCGTAACCGATCGAGGTCAGCGGCGAAGCGCCCGTGCGCGCCGTCGTAACCGGAAATGGTGATCAGGTTCGGCATAGGCCTTGCCACACCGGCAGCATGGTGCCTACCACCAGGCTCCCGGCAAAACCCAGTTTGACCGGACACCAGCGCGCGCGGATTGAGCGCTTGAGGGCAAAAATCAGCTGCGGGACGAATCTTCAATCGAAATAGATTGTCGTGGTGCGGCGGTGGGGAAATCAGCGTCACCACCCAGGGCACCCGCATAAGCGCCAGACGAGGCGATCAGCTCGTTGACCTTGCGCCCGGAAAACTGACGCCTCGCCCGGGCTTGGCACCTGGGCGACCTTTGATCGCAGTACTTCGCATGACCAGATAATTCCGGGCGTCACACACCAAGCGGCCTGAAGCGAATCTGCTTTGATTCTTCGAGCTGCGCTTCGCGTTACCGTACGGGCAGGATTCTTCACCCACCCTCACCGGAGTTGGAGCGGGCACCCAGGCGGTTCATCTTCGCAATTGGCTTCATGCGCCTCAGGACAACGCGCCCAGCGAGATACCCGCAGAGTCCAAAGCGCTTGAAGATCGACTCCAGCGGCTCCACATCATCCAGCGCAATGGCTGTTTATCATCCACGGACTTTCAGCAGAATCGCCGTAGCGAGGCCACCGGCATTATTCACCAGGCTTGCGTATTTCCCAGGTACTGTCGACTGTCGCCCTGCACCCGCATCCTGCCAAACGTGCGCCCACATCCGGATTGTAGCTGGTACTCACCGCCAAACACGAACTGAGCAAGCCCCTGCTGATATTCTGCGCGGCGTTCCAGCTTTCTTGGCCAGCAATGACTGCTCGGCCTGCAGATCGCTGAAGCTCGCGCCCTGGATTGCGGCTGGCCACACCCGAAACACATAATCGACCACTTCATCCGCCAGGCCCACAGCTTCGGAACAACTGCGCGCACGATAGGACACAACGGTGGAAATACCCATCTTCGAGAGGATTTTCAGCAGGCCTTTGGAGATACCCTGCGGTAAGCTCTTGAAGACCTCCGTAAAGGTGGCCAATCACTTCACCGTGCGGATGCAGATCGCCGAGAATTTCAATAGGCCAAATATGGATAGGACCGCGGTCGCACGCAAAGCATCAATACCGCGTAGTTTGATGCGGATCGCGGGCGGTGGCGTTTCAACCAGAATGTTGCAGTCGCCAACGCAGCGCCACAGCAATCAGTGGTGATGCACCGCGCCGACGGCGAGCGCCGCATTTGCACGGGGAGCTTGCCTTCGGCAATAAAGCGATCCGCTTAGCACCAGCAGCGTCTTGCCTTCAGCGTACCCCGCTTCAGCCTGCTCGGCGAATCGCCCTGACCGCCTCAAGCAGGAAGCATGGTCAGCGGGCGCATTCAGCTCCGATACGGCGGTGAGGACAAAGCCTGGCGCCTCCAGATTCATCAGGGTGCGCCCACTTCGCGAAGATCACCGGGCTACTGAGGATCGCCCGGTTGCGTGTCGGCGTTCTATCAAGAACATTGCGCCTCGGCACCATACAGGTTTCCAGCGATGACGAATGCTTCGCGCAGCCTGATCGATCGCCGGGTTGGTTGACCTGGCGAACTGCGACGGAAGGTAGTCATAGACCGAGCGCACACGTAGACTCAAAAACCGCCATTTGGCGTGTCGTCACCCATCCGAGGCCCACCGCTTCCTGCCCATTCTCCGCCAGGGCGCAGCAACCTGATCACCGCTCTTCAAAGGTGACCTGAAACATCTTCATGTATTGCTTGAGCTGTTCCGGGGCTGAAAAGGAAGTCCGAACCCATGGTCGCGATCATTCATGGTCCGCCTGGATACGCAGCGCGTTTTCCTTCAAACCACTTTGCGGTAAGGGTGGCGCGACTTGAGGCGGCCTTCCACATCGCTTTGGTGCTTGCAGCACTTCACCGGTCTGGGTATCCACAGCCAGAATCTGGCCAGGGCCGACTCGCCCTTGCTTGATCACATCTCAGGCTTGGTAGATCCACACACCGATTTCGAGGCCAGGGTAATGTAGCATCTTGCGTCACGACATAGCGCGCGGGCGGCAGGCCTTACGGTCGAGCAGGCAGACCGCGTAACACCCTCGGTCAGCACGATGCCGGCAGGCCATTCCCAGCTTCCATATGCATGGAAGTTGATTCGTAGAAGCCTTGAATGTTCGCATCCATGTTTCAACGTTCGCCACGGCAGCGGGAACCACCAATGCGAATCGCGCGGAAACAAAATCCATGACCACGGCGATCAGAAGCTCCAACATGTTATCCATTGGAGGAATCGGAACCGGTTACGTTGAGCGATCGGCGAGATGCTCTTCAAAAAGCATCGGCAACAGTTCATTGGTGAACTTGTGCGCCGCGCCTGGGCCCAATTGCGGTGGCGTAATGGTGTATGATTTCGCCGCTGTGCGCGATAAGGCGAAACGGCTGAGCCAAAAAACGGCCACTTGGCAGTGTATTGGTAGAAAAGCGCTGGGTGGGTGAAACACGCATGATCGCGGTTCCATGCGTTCATCGCTCAGATTCCCGGAAGAACGTGCCCCAGATGGCGGGCATCATCCAAAACCTTTATAGAGATGGACTTGGCGACAGGGACGCAGCGTAGAAATCCTGATCGCCTGCATGGCGAATTTCGGCCTTGCGGCGAGCGTATGAATAAAACTTTGATGCCGAACTGTTTGCTCGTCAAGACCCGCTCCGGAGACGAATACCTGCTCGATACGCGGCATGCAAACTCAAGGCAAAGTGGCCGAGCACGCTGCTATCAACCGGCACTCACGCCAGCCGATCAGAGGCGAGACCCTGATCCTTTTCCAAGCGCGGCTTCAAACGCCTGGGCGGCAGCGGCGGACGCGGCCTGTTCGGCATCAAGTTATTCTACGCTCGCCGCCGAAAGGCCGAAATTGCCATGGCAGGGGATCAGGATTCTACGTTCTGCAGTCTGTTCGCACAAGTCATCTCCTATAAAAGGTTTGATGCATGCCCGGGCCGATCTGGGGCAGTCCTTCCCGGATCTGAGCGAATGAACGGCATGGAAACCCGCGATCAGCGTGGTTTCACCAGCGCTTTTCTACCAATACCACTGCCAAGTGGCCGTTGCTTCAAGCCGTTTCGCCTTTATCGCGCACAAGGCGAAATTCACACCATTACCGCCAACCGCAATTGGCCAGCGCGGCGCAACAAGTTCACCATGAACTGTTGCCCGATTGAGAGCATCTCGCGATCGTAAACGTTAACCGGTTCCGATTCCTCCAGCATGGATAAACATTGTTGGAGCTTTCTGATCCGCCGGTGGCATGGATTTGTTCCGCGCGATTCGCCATGTGTTCCGCCTGCGTGGCAGAAACGTTGAAACCAGGATGCGGACCTCAGGGCCTGCTCTTACGAATTCAAACCCAGCATATGGAAGCCTGGATGGCCCTGCGGCATCGTGGCTGACCAGGGTCGTTACGCGTCTGCCTGCTCGACCCGTAAACGGCCTGCGCCCCGCGCGCTATGTTCGTGGGACCCAAGAATGGGCTACATTACCCTGCCTCGGAAATCGGTGTGTGGGGATTTACCAGCCTGAAAGAGTTGATCAGCAAGGGCCGAGTCGGCCCCTGGCCAGATTCTGGCTGTGGATACCAGACCGGTGAAGTGCCTGCACACCAGCCGAGTGGAAGCCGCCTCAAGTCGCGCCACCCCTACCGGCAAGTGGATTGAAGGAAAACGCTGCTGCTTATCCAGGCGACCATGAATGATCGCGACCATCGGTTCGGACTTCCTCAGCCCGGAACAGGCTCAGCAATACATGAAGAGGTTCAGGTCACCTGTTGAAGAAGCGTGAATCAGTGCTGCGCCCCTTTGGCGAGAATGGGCAGGAAAGCGGGTGGGCTCGAGGGTGACGACACGCCCAATGGCGGTTTTGTCTACCCGTGTGCGCTCGTCTATGATACTTCCGTTCAGCAGTTTTCGCCCAGGTCACCAACCCGGCGATCATCCGCTGCGCGAAAGGCCATCGTCATGTCGCTGGGAAACCTGTATCGGTGCCGAGCGCAATGTCTTTGAGAGACCGCCGACCACGGCCAACCGGGCGACCTCAGTATTAGCCCGGTTGATCTCCCCGGCGAAGTGGCGCACCCTGATGAATCTGGAGCGCCCAGCTTTTGCTCACCAAGGTAGCGAGCTGAATTGCGCCCGCTGACATGCCTCTGCTGAGGCGTCAGGGCGATTGCCGAGCAGGCTGAAGCGGCGGTACGTGAAGGCAAGACGCTGCTGGTTGCTAAGCGATCGCTTTATTCCGAAGGCAAGCTCCCCCGTGCATGCGGCGCTCGCCGTCGCGCGGGTGCATCACCACCTGATTGCGTGGGCCTGCGTTGCGACTGCAAAACATTCTGTTGAAACCGCCACCGCCCGCATCCGGCATCACTACGCGGTATTGATCGGCTTTGGTGCGACCGCGGTTATCCATTATTTGGCCTATGGAAATTCTCGGCGATCTGAATCCGCACCGGTGAAGTGATTGGCCCCTTACGAGGTCTATCAAAGAGCTACCGCAAGGGATCTCCAAAGGCCTGCTGAAAATCCTCTCGAAGAGTATTTCCACCGTTGTGTCCTATCGTGGCGCGCCAGTGTTCGAAGCTGTGGCCTGGATGAAGTGGTCATATGTGTTTCCGGGTTGGCCAGCCGCATCTCAGGCGCAGCGCCGCTCAGCGATCTGCAGGCCAGCAGTCCATTGCTGCCAAGGGAAGCCTGAACCGCCGCAAGGAATCCAGCAGGCGGCTTGCTCAAGTTCGTGTTTGGCGGTGAGTACCACGCCTACAAATCCGGATGTGGTGCGCACGTTGCAGGATGCGGTGCAGGGGACAGCACGACCAAAGTACCTGGAATACGCAGCTGGTGAATAATCGCCGGTGGCCTCGCTTAAACGCGAATCTTGCTGAAAAAGCCGTGATGATTCAAACAGCCATTGCGCTGGATGATGTGGAGCCGCTGGAGCGATCTTCAACGGCTTTGACTCTGCGGGTATCTCGCTGGGCGCGTTGTCCCCCTGGGCGCATGAAGCCATTGCCGAAAGCCATGAACCGCCTGGGTTCCCGCTGCCAACTCCGTTGAGGTGGTGAAGATCCTGCCCGCCGACGTACCGAGCGCAGCTCCGAAAGATCAAGCAGATCGCTTTCAGGCCGCATTTGGTGTGACGCGCTGGAATATCTGGTCCAAATGCAAGTACTGCAGAATCAAGTCGCCAGTGCCAAGCCCGGCGAGGCGGTCCAGTTGCCTGGCGGCAAGCGTCAACGAGCTGATCGCCCGTCTGCGCTATGCGGTGGCCTGTGTGACGCTGATTTCCCACCGCCGCACACGAACATCATCATTTGAATATCTGTCGCAGCTGATTATTGACCCTCAAGCCAGGTCAATCCTGGCGCGCGTGGTGTCGGTCAAACTTGGTTGCCGAGCCTGGTGTAGGCACCATCGCTGCCGTTTGGCAAGGCCATGCCGACCTGGATCACCATTTCGTTACGACGGGCGCACGGGCGCTTCCCGCTGACCCTCGACCGTTTACGCTGGTTTCGCCCTGGGAGCTGGGTCTGTCCGAGGCCGCACCAGACGCTGCGCGGGTAAATGATTGGCGCAAATACGGGTGCAGACGATGGTGCTTGAAGACCGGTCCTGATTGATCAAGGCGCGATTCTCGTGCGAAGCTTCGGCTTTGCCACCGCGCCGATGATCGCATTGGGTTGCCAAATAACCGCGTTATCTGCCACCTGAACAACTGCGCGACCGTGTGCCACGCAGAACCAAGCACCTTGCGGACAATCACTACATCGCTACCGTGGAAATGGTGAGAACTTCTTCACCTATAGTGGCCACGAAACCCGTGAAGCTGATGGGCGCGAGCTTGGGTGTCAGCCGCTGCAGATCTGATTGGCCGTATCCGATCTGCTGGAAATTCTGCGGCGCGACCAGCAAGCAGCAAGAACCTGGACCTGAGCCTTTGCGTTCAGCAAGGATGTGCCGGCGGACAAGCCGCAGTCTGCGAATCGACCGACGCAACGCGCCCTTGACCAAGGACCTGACCGCGAGAAGATTGGTCGAGATGCACGTGCCAGTATCATGAGTCTGACCGTGCGATGTCGAGATGCAAAACTGACCAACTGCGACCGTTCGATCGCGCGCGGGTCCCGGCGGAAACCCGCGCCGTGCACGTAACCAGGGCATGGCGGCCGCCCATTGACCTACCGCTTCAAGGGTACCGCGGGTCAGAAGCTCGGGTGTGAATGCCGCTGCCTGAACATTGTATCGGGAGGCCGATGCCAATGACTATGTCGGCAAGGGCATGACCGGCGGCAAGCTGATTATCGTTCCGCCGAAGGCTGGTAGACCCGTTCCGCTCGAGGGAAACGCGATTTATCGGTAACACCTGTCTGTACGTGCGACCGGTGGCATGTGCTGCGGCCGGACGGCGGGCGAGCGTTTTGCGGTCCGTAACCTCCGTGCCCATTGCGGTGATCGAAGGTTCGGTGGACCACTGCTCGAGTACATGACTGGCGGTATGTCATGTGTGCTCGGCCGATCTGGCCATAAACTTCGGTTCGGGCATGACCGCGGCTTTGCCGTGTTCTGGAGTCAGGACAACAGCTTCTTCACAAGCTCAACCATGAGCTTGGTGAGTTGCACGGATCAGCAGCGAGTCGATGGGAAGCCTATCGCAGCCACCTTGACCATGTGCTGACACGAGTTACGTGCTGGAAGACGGCAGGCCATGGGGTGAGTGAAGTTCTGGAAAAACCTGGAGTAACTACAATCCGGACATACGGCAACCGTTTCTGGCTGGTCAAGCCAAGCGGCGAGCTTGCCGTGCCCTGTTGACCAAGCACCCGCGCCAACCCGCAATAACTAGACGGTCGGCGGCCAGGGCCTGGTGAGACAGGTTTGCCGCCTTGCCCTGAGGAGTCCCCGCAGTTGAAGCTTGATGCTGCCACTGCTGTTTTAGAGGTGAATATGGCTGACCGTTGAGTAACGACTTCCAGTTTATCGATTGGGCCGCAAGGATCCCTGAAAGCGTCCGGTTGGCCACGCAAGGACCCAGTTCGTCGAAATTCACGAGCAGTTCAAGCCGGATGCGGCATCGACCAGGCGCACCGCTGTCTGGAATTGCAATCCCTATGCGAGTGGAAGTTGCCCCGGTTCACAACTTATTATTCCAACTGGTTGAAGCTTGCGTCTCCGAGGCAACATCCTCGAAGCCGCCAGAGCTGGCCAGCCAGACCAACCCACCCTGCCGGAAGTCTGTGGCGGTGTATGCCCCCAGGATCGTCTGTGCGAAGGTGCCTGTACGCTGAACGGACGGCTTCGCGCTGACCATCGGCTCGGTAGAGAAATATATTACCGGATACGGCCCTTGCGATGGGCTGGCGTCCGGATCATGTTCCCACGTGTCCAACTGGGCAAGGAAGGTGCGCGTTCATTCGGCCGGCCGTCTTGCTGTTGCTATGTGTTGGCCCGTCCGGCGTCAAGCCAGTCGTGTTTGATCGCTTACCCGGAAATCGGCGGTGCTGCTGACCTTGGATCCGAGTTCAAAAGCTGGGAAAAGCTGCGTGATGTTCCACCGCCGTCGGAAATCTTTGAAGTATGGGCATCGAGTTTCGCCTGAACACCGAAAATCGCAAAGGACTGTCAGCATTATTGAGCTGATGGCCGAGTACGATGGCGGTCTTCATGCGGTATGGGTACTTACACCTATTGAAAGGGCGCTTCCGGGGAGAATCTGCGGGCGTGCATGACGCGCTGGATTTTCTGGTTTCCAACGTCAATGCAAACCTGGCCTTTGAAAAGTTCGCGCCGAACTTTCATCGACCTGCGGGTAAGCGGTTGTGGTGCTGGGTGTGGCGATACCGCGATGGATTGTAAACCGTACTTCTATTCGTTTCAGGGCGCCAAGTCGGTGGCATTGGCCTACCGTCGTGATGAAGAGAACATGGCCTGGTTCGCGCAAAGAAAGTGAAAAAACGCCCAAGGATTGAGGGCGTGAAGTTCTGTTTCAATCGTCAGCCCGATTTTGCCATGTCGGTGGGAAGACAAAGTTTGAAGGCTCAAGGTAGTTGAAAAACGCTGTTTGGGTGAGCCGGATGCCGTGGCCGTCGCAAGCCCCGAGCCGATTCCCAGGTCCGAGGAAGTGCTCCGGCCGAGTGCGGTGGATCATTGCCTTTGGGTTTTCCGCCGAGCCCAGCTGGAAACTGTTTGCAGGCAGCCAAGGTGGATATCGATTGAAAAGCCAGGGCCGCGTAGTTGGCTGCCAGCAGGGCTCGCTACCGCTTCCAAGGGACCAGCAACCCGGAAAGATCTTTGCCGGCAGTCGATAATGGTGCGTGGCTTCGGATCTGGTGGGACGGCGATTTTTTCTGGAAGGTTTAATTCGTTCAGGGGTGCAGGGAAGGAATTTTATTTTCGGAGTATTCTGGAACTTTTGTTAGATTGGGCTTTGTTGTATTTTAAGGGCGGGAGGAGCGCCCCCCAGGGGGGCGCCCCCTTTTTGGCCGGTTTTTGGGTTTTGGAAAAGGGTCTTATTTTTTTGGGCGTTGGGCCCGAATCTCCTCTCTTT
>Ga0163217_1023839_pt1 | contig 11508 bp, 18 predicted proteins | sample SynspAceP_FD_185933 | JGI IMG/M metagenome (GOLD analysis project Ga0163217, IMG submission 185933) | Saline lake microbial communities from Ace Lake in Antarctica - Synechococcus sp. Ace-P (PacBio error correction) | ecosystem: Environmental > Aquatic > Non-marine Saline and Alkaline > Saline ... | reverse complement strand
TCTGCCTTGAGATCCCACTATGAGCGTGTTTGAAAGAGGTGAAGACCGTTTGACGGTGCCCACAATTCGGAGCGGCAGAGAAAAATATGGCATGATGGCACACCCTCGCGCCGAAAAAGGCGCTTCCTTGCTGTATTTCCTATTAGATCTCTATTGCTACGGAAGAAGGGAAAAAGCTCCGCCCTTCCTCAGGGTTACGGATACATTGGGCGAAAAGGGGATACGGCTACGGAGATCCGGCATGATGTTCGCACCAGTGATCTGACTTCTCGTGTTGGGGTTGGTCGTGACTGCTTGGGTAAGTTTTTGTGCGCCAGGCAAAGCGGCATTGGGTCTCGTGGCGGCAATTCCCCGCCGCAAAGAAGCGGAGCTCGACCTGCGTTTCGCCGGGGCGATAATCGATACTTGAAGATTACTCGGCACGGAAAAAAACTACTCGACACCTAACTGGGTAAATCTCTCCAGAGCGGGCAGCCGCTTAGCTGGATCGACACGGCTTGCGAGCCGATGTTCTAAGGTCAACAAGTTGAGATCCCACGCCTGCCTCGCGCCTCTGTATTTGCGCATTAACCAAACCATTCTTTCTGCACAGCGAACGGGCTAGGACCGAGCCAAGCTGCAATATATCCAATCAGGACCGGAGGCCTACCAAGCGTAATGCATCTGTGTCGACCGGCTTTACCTGAAATAAGTCAGCCAGGCCCAATATCCAAATTTCAGTCACTACGTCTCGCAGGATCAACCAGTCGAATATAGATACGACCAATCCAACAAGCAGATACGACATGGCACAAGTCTACCGCCCGGTCTTTCTCTACGATAGCACCATCTCCGCTGCGATTGAGGGCAAATCGGAATAGACGAAACTTCGATGACAGTTCGCTTTGGGGGAAACGTGACGGTATTCAAATTTTGCGGTCGCAATCCCACAATCAGCAATTCGACATTCGAGATATCTAAGAGATGGTTTCGGTCTCTTACCCACTCTTTTTTTCTGGCCCCCACAGCCGAATCGCTCCACCACCGGCTGGACTGTCGCGATTCCAGCGTCTGTCAGGACGGTAGGCAACATGTCTCGGGCGATGCTAAAATACGCTCACGGCGCCACTACCCAGGCCGCTTCCAGCTCCGCAGGCGCTTGGACAAGAGGGCCGGAGACATCCGGGCAGGGCCCCGGGCAGTTCGTTGACGCTTGGTCGACTTCCGGCGATCGATTCCCCGCAAGCAGCACCCATCGGTCCAGGCGTGCAGAAGAACCTCTGGGACGCCATCGCAACGGGGCAAAACTGTTTGTAATGGCATTCGTCATCGTGGCCTCCTGGCTTTTCGCGTGCTTTCAAGCTTCAACGGCTCAGCGTCACGAATTGGTTCAATACTATACACATAGGTTCAGTTCCTGAAGGGATTTCGATTTCGCTGCGGCGCAGGCTGATCTCACCCGGATCAGCGAATGGATTTGAGCAGGCCGAGTGGGACTACAAGGAGATCAATCATGCACTCGTCGTATCCAACTTATAGAGGGCGTTTTTTAGTCACACACAGAAACAACGAATTGATCAAAAGGGCAGTTACCGAAGCGATGGGTCGCAGTAGAGGGCCGAGGCCATTGCGCGGGGGACATGGGTGAGAGTGAAGAGTTCGCCAGCGGCGAATGGGCGATCGGGGGAAAGCCTTGGACCAACGCGATGTGAAAGCAGTTCAGTCCGACACCGCCTTGAAAACCCGGCCATCGCGATTAACACTAATGAATGGAGAGAACACATGTTCTACCTCAATCGCCCAAGAACTCAATTTACGTCACCCTCTCCGGAGGGCTTTGGCGGGTCTCCGGGTTCGGCGGTCGTCGACGGAGCCCATCGCGCGCATATGTGCAACCGGGTCCATCAGGGAACGCTATTTCTACCATATGAAGACGGCCCAAATATGTCGATGAGGTTAAGGGACACACACTGTGATTGCTTCGCCGCAGGAAGCGGAGGTTCCTGAACTACCAGGGGTCGCAGTATGGACGAATGGCACATTCGGGGAATGAACATTAACGCCGCTGAATATGAAGCAGATCAGATTGATATCCTGAAACACGATGGAGTGTCTTGAACTACGAGGGGACATCCTGCTCTGGATCCATTGACATTCCTCGCTCTCTGGGAAAGAGGACTTTCTACAAAATGAATGAAAGGAAGGGATATTTACTATGGATAATTCCAATCGAATTAGACGTTTGAGCATCCCGATGAGGACTTTGGACATGAAGGCAGCTGCGCTGGGATCAATATGTAATATTGAAGCACGGAACGACGGCATGCATTGCGGTGTTCGAGCCCGGGGATGGACCTGGGAAAAAGATGAAAACCCGCTTCTTGGGGGTCCCCGGATTACCTGGCCCGATGCACCGTTGGGCTATTGCCTGTTCTGGCAAGCTGATGGTGCGGCAATGGTTCAGGACAGAAAAAAGACTGGCGATCACGCCAGGTGACTTCTTCGAAATCCCGCCAGCCATGATGCTACGTTTGAGGTTCGGAGAAGGTCGAGCTGATCCTTTTCGGGGCACCATCGTGATTGGGCACACGTTGGCTTCCTTGAAGGCAGCATTCATAGGCACCCAAGGTGCTTAGCAAACATAAAACCCTTTCAGTAAATTTAGTTCACTTACTCCAGGTGGGCGGCATGAGGCCGAACACTTGCTCTCGCATCCAGACTGCCAAGGCGGGTGTCGTTGTTCGGCCGTTTATGCCATATACCAATGATTAGCGGTTGGATTGATCGGCATTGGTGGCTGTGGAACACGCAAAAGGCTCGAATGTCTTGGCCACATCAGCTGCAAGTTGCGCCGGACAGAGCGATCAAATCGCTTTCGCGCACAGCGCGGCACACCCCTGAGAAGGGACCGGAACTGTCATTCGCACCTGACGCTCTGCCAAACCTTGCGGAAGCGCTTGCAATGCCCAATGAGGGCGATATTATCCTTCCGGCCGAAAAACAAAAAATTGTCGCAGCGTTGCAGAAGGTATCCAGGGGATTATCTGGCCTATCTCAAGCCCTGCGACGCCAGATTGATCGCGCCGTGCACTGACGTGAAACGGCGAAACGAAAAGAGCGGTTCCGGCTGACCAATCCGGGGTGTCATGGTCCGGGGATCAAGGCGAGGTCAGGTTGCGACGCTCGAGGCTTGCAACATAGTCCTGAGCAAAGAGATCGACCAACTGGTGCGCGCGAAATTCGCGGTGCCTCCTTTGTGCAAAGTGTCGGCCAACGTGGCAATTAGCATTCGGCAAAGAGTACACTTGCTGTTGATGCGGAATGTCCCAAGCTGGCGGCACTGAGGATCGAACCGCGCGGGTGGGCAGATAGCATCACTTCGATCCGTTCAAGCTTCCTGGTTCGCACAAGGTCCGGTGGAGCCGTGGGCATAATCCGTCGGCCACCCAGCCGAATTGCCCGTTTGACCGACAAAGAGAGGGTCGTCCAGCGCATGTCGCAGCGCGATAGGGCCGCAGCCTGACACGCGGGGAGCTGGGAGAAGCCTCAGCCGTTTCGCCGCCCGACATGTAAGATCCTTCGGTTTCAAAAAGGGCATCCAGCGCGCGCGCAAAATTTAGGGTCGAAGGTTGCGAAAATTCATTCCATCGATACCTTATACAGGAAATTAACACTTTCGGCAGTTTCCGTTCCGCCTCGGGCTACACTCCTGTCAACGAAAGCGCTTTGTCGTTTCAATCCCCAATCAGGAGTGAAGCGATGAAAGACCTGCGAACGATACCGGAGGCATCGAATGGACTGGGGGTAAGCATACAAGACGATTCCCTCTCGTCGGGCAAACCAAATGGCGCCATGTCATCGTGAGATAAGTTGCGTCCCCCGCTTGGCAGCGGAACCAACCACGTCCACAATTCCATGCACTAGGACGAAACTTTGTGATTGCTGTCCGGGACGCTGCACGGACTTGGATCGAAGGAAAGAGAAACCGTCGGATCTGGCGAGGAGCATTTTCATACTCGCGCAGGCGACCAACCATACTTCCAAGGTCTCGGCAATGAACCTTCGCGCATTTGGTCATTCTTGACGCCGGCGGATTCGAAGGCTCTTTGCAGATATGGCAGAAAGGCCAGTTCCGCCATTCCCGAGACATGCCTTGCGGTGAAAAGTCCGCCAAAGACGTCCACCACTTTGACCTTCACCGGTCCGCCACTGGAGTGATCTGATGACCCGCAAAACATATCGTTTATCACCATCTCCCGTTGCCCCTTCTCGAGCGTCTGAGATCCTTTTGGCGCTTGCCGAGGACAGGAAGACGCCGTTTGAGTTCCGTGTATTGTGACTATAACAAAAACCGCGCGACCCGCCCTGTGGGCGAAAACGCAAGGCACGACAGCGTCTGCCGGTTTTGGAAAACACCGAATGGCGGCAATCTTTGAAAGAGAGCTTGGTGATCCTTCGTTATCTCGATGAAGTCATCGAAGGCCCGGGGGGCCGCTCCGACGAGCCAACCCGTTGAACATGCCGTGGAAACCATGCTTCATCGCACCGTTGAGGGGCCGTTACCAGGCAGGATATCTCTTTTGTCATGAACCAAGAGCGGACCAACGCGACGCACATGCAGAAAAATGACTTCACATCTACCGCGACATCGACAGTTTTCCTGTGCTTACCACAGCCGACAAGGAACGCCTTCTTGTTCGATGATTTTGCCTCGCCGAAGCCGGTGTTCACCCCGATGGTTTCGAACCGCTTTTGGTTTTCTCGGTACTACTATGAGGGCTTTGAACTCCCTGACACGCGGGACTTTAACCGGGGGTGCGGCGTGGAAGGACGCCTGTACTATGACGCACCTGCCGGCCCAGCAGGTTTAGCAAGAGAGATCGTGAAACTCTATTACGATTACGCGCTTGGACGCAGGAAACGGCGCGTTTGGTCGAAGCCGCACTTGTCTCGGTTTTGCCTTTCCTACCGCACTGGCGGGACGACCCCGGCCGCCCGCAGGACAAGTTTTCAGGGCAGTGCAGGCGATAAAGCGTTGGGGCTGGTTTAGGGCGATAAGAGCTGGTTGCGGAGCCAACCTATCTCCTAAGCTCGCCGTCTCGATAGTGACATGGTTGGCTACGTGCGGCGAAAGTCTGCATTCCGACTTCTTCCCGGAGGTCTTCGCAACGGGCTGCGGAAACTGAAGTCGCAGCCAAGCCAGGAAAAGCCACGAAGCTCCACTTCCCGGAGGTTGAAGCCAAATTTTCGGGGCATGGAGGTTCGAAGCCGCCCGGGTGAAGTCTTCTTGAGATGAGAAACGCCAAGCTCAAAGCGGTTGCTGGCCGATAAGATGCTCGAAAACCCAAACCTGCAGCACTTCCCGTATGAATGAGGGGACCCGTCGGCGGGCAGGTCATCAGCTACCTTATCGTGCTTCACTTTCTGTCGGTTAATTCCGTTAGACCCATCGATCTGGAAACTGCAGAAGCTGGCCACAAATAGGGCCGAGGTTCCACCTGATGCCACGCTTTGATCATTTGATGGCGGGAGTATTGATCGGGGGCGACGCTTCATAGTTCAGATAGGTGCTGCAAAGCGCGACGGGGACTGCTTCGCGACTAGCGGCAGAGGCTGAGGACGTTCAGCTTCTCTATTGGAACGCACATTTGCTTGAGGAGCATTGCAGCCTCAGACTGCGCGTTGCCAGCAGGATATTCGCCTCAGAGTGATATAGTGGTATGATACTTTGCCAGATGAAACAACCTCTGCCTTTCCAGTCAAATATCGGCCAGTCTCGAGCGGACGGTGGAGCCGCTAAACTCCCCTTGGTCGCTGGCAAAGAGTGGTCGCGGCGGGCATTCGAGCGAATCCAACAGTCGCTACGAGTCAAACCCCACTCCAGATTTTTTCAAGCGATTACCCTTTCCTTGCGATGGAAAAACAAATTCACACATCCCCCGCATCGCATACAGCGCCAATGGAAGGTAGCCCAGATTGATTGGCGTCAAATATCAAACGATTCTTGCTGAAATCACGTGGCCGGGCGTTTGGTTGCGCGCCGAGTCGGCAAGCAATACGTATTTTCATTCGCGACAAACTCGATGAGTATCTGAAATGCACCCAAGGGACAGGAAACCGACCCGTCTCGGATGGACCCCAAAAAACAGGCGAATTGCGCAGGTCTTCCGATCGAATGGCACCAGCCGTTAGGCCGGACTTCGAGGGGAAAGCTGCTCCGCGAAGCTGCGGAGAAAGAGCTCGCCGACGGAGGCTAGATCGCGGAGCGGCTTGGATTTCCGCGCGCGCCACAACAGTACAAGACGCCCAGCTCATGGATCTGGTCTATCGACTATGCGGAGGCCCAAGCAGACGATGTGGCAAAACCGCAGCTACTTGCGATAGGCATCGAGGCTTGTTCGCCTTTTTGGCGCGCTAAAACGGCAGCTGATATCAAATCGATCTTCGTTGCGCAGGAATACACCAAATGGCGGTATGGACGGGCGGGTTGCGGAAGCACCATTGAAGACGACGAACGCAATCGATGTCGAAAGAGAAAATCTTCGCGATCGACGGCGCGGCGCGACCTAACTACGCTTCAGAGCAGCGGGTAGCGTTTGATCAGGCGGCGACGGATTCTTCCTCGGCACCATGCAAAGTCGTTCTGGCCAAATGAGGACGCCCTGCACGCGACACGGTCCCTTACTCGAGGTGAAGCCGCCGCAAATACTGCAGTGAGCATGTGGCGAGGCGCCTCCACGAGGGCTTCGGGATGGGGACTCTTGCACCGTTCTCCTGGACAAGACCAGGCACGCTGCACGTATGTTTTTCCTGCTCCTCTATTTCTGGGTCCGCGATTTGCTACAGTCTCAAAAAGACTTAAGAGAAGAAAAGGCGCGTGATGGCCCGTGGTCGATATGCAAAAATGCCAAATTGGTATCGACGCCGGAGCGGAAGAAGCAAGTCCAGAAAAGCGTGTATCCGCACAGGATCCCGTGGCAAGATCATGCGGGCGCTGGAAAAAGATGGGAGCGCCTCTATTCCAGTTCAAGAGTATGTGGTGGAATACCCGAGGAACCTGGGGTGCCGATGTGGGCGAACATTGGTCAAGCGATTCGATCTGGCGCCTGCGGCGCTTAGGTAATCGAGCGGGATCTACAACTCACGGCCTGAAGCACCACAGCAAATCACGAGCTTTAATTTCAGGTGGCGGTGATCCGTGCTCGCCGCCGAATACTCAGCACGAATACGAAACCATCAAGAAAAACTATCTTCATCTGCATCCTGGACTATCAGAGGATGCGATGCGGCGTAGCTCAGCTTGGGAAAGCGCCCGGAACCGAAATTGGAACGAAACGACGCAAACAACAGCTGAAAATGGACAAAAATTCGTTGCAATTTAACAAATTAACTATTGAAATAATTGCGATAAAATCTGTAGCCTGCCACGCTCCTAAGGGGCAGGTTATTGGTTTCGAATTCCAATCGGGGTCCCATTGCGGCGTACGCCCTCTGGTACGGTGGGCGTGCGGGTGTCACGAAAATTTAGGGAAAGTGCTGTGCGGCGGGCGTCTGATGCGTCTGGCTATGACGAAGCCCGATTTCGCGATCGCGCGGTGTGCAGACGGAGATCGGAGTAGCCCCGCCGGTGGTCGGCAGGGGATGCGTTCTTGTCTTACAGAGCTCGCAGTCAGAGCGCTGCGAGGATGGCGTCGGCCATTTCGAGGTCCGAGAATTAGGGGAGCCGCCTTCGAGGGCCCATCAGGTCTCGGTTCGCGCGCACCATCGGCAAGGAACCTGTGTTCAGACGGCTATTATTCCAGACGCGCGCTTCATCGGCCTTGGTCAAAGGAATAGCGCCAGCAGGCGCCATGGCAAAGCTGAGGGATACAGGCGATGGGTTCGCTTTGCCCTGTCCCGCGATAATCGGGGCGCGGAGCCGTGGACGGGTTGTAAAGCGCTTGGGGGGCGTCCAGTCGGCATTCGGGGGCACCCAGCGACGCAGAGGGCAGGCATCCCCAGCTGTGAAACCGAGTCAACAATCGCGGCGCCAGTCGGGACAGGATATCGCCGACCAGGTTGGTTCTGGTGAGAGCGATTCACGTCGAACTGCTTGGGCGCGCGGACCGCTGCATCGCGCCGTTTGTCGCGTACATGTGGGACAGTTCGACAATCGGAGGTAGTCTTCGTCGTGCACTTTTTGCACGACTATCGCGCCACAAGATGCCGCTTTCCTGAACGTTGGCTTTTTCCATCGAGCAGACTTTGTTGCCCCGACGACGTGCACAGTTCAAAGGCCGACCGTGCGACGCGGTCAATCTCGGATTCGGTGAGCGCTGCGTATTGATGCCGACGCGCTCGGTTGCCTTCTTCGAATATCCGGCGGTCGCCAAAGTAGACCACCGATGTCAGTTCGCGCCGATCATTGATGTCCGAAGCCCGGCGACGAGCTCTGTCTTTCAGCGAGGAGAAATCTGCCAGCGCGTCCAAAGCAGTTGTGCCGGGACGCAGGTTCGAGAAAAGGTCCATTTCCTTGCGCAGACGCAGCAGGCCCGTTCGGGTTTGGACGCTGAAATTCAAGCCGCGTCGTACTTTGGCCCGCGACGGCACCAAGCAAAACAGGCGTCCGCCGCCAGTTGCTTTGGCCATCGTGTCGTTCATTGCAAGGAGCGTGCCGGTGGCTTGTCATAGGCGGCGCCGCCAACCAGATCGTAGTTCCACGTCAAAGGCCAGATCGCGCTTGTCGCCAACCAGTCGATGATGCGAACAACTTGGCCCATGACCTCGGGTGCCGATGCGTCACCGGCGAGGATTAGCAATGTTGGGGGGTTGGCCATTTTGCTACTGTCTCCTGAAAAAAACGTTCACAGCGGCGTTAGCGCGGGGAGGGGGAGGGGGTCAAGAACGGCTAGGGTCAGATCGGCCCAGACACGCCGTGACGGGCTGGCAGCAGGGGTCACGCGCAACGCCCGCCGCCACAACGCGCCAGTCGGTCGCAGGGCAGCAGATTAGTCGACGACGCATTTGTCCACAACTGTCGAAGGTGGACGGTTGGGTTGATCCGCCAGCGAGGGGTCTTGCAGGGCGGGGGTGATCCAGACAGGGTCTGGATTGCGACTTTAACCCTTCGGCTTTGGGTGGATCAAGGTTTTCGCATCCCTAAACAGGGACAAACGCGGTTTCGTTTGGCGTGGACCAAAAGGTGCTGCCAGATTAGTAGTCCAAAACAGGATTTCTCGTGGTTGCGTTTGACCGTTTCGGTTCTGGTCCATGAAACAGGGGGCGTGGCATAGAAAGGTCGCGCAAGGTTACGGGCGGTTTGATCGGGGATGGCGACGGTTACGACCCTACGCGCCGGCGAGCAAGGCGCTTGCAACCTGTTGCAACCGCATCAGAGGGAAGGCGGCCATTTCTTTTGTTCGGGCAGCAGCGCATCGGGCAGGTCGCGCACAGAAATGCGGTATGATCTGCACGCCAGTGTCGATAAACGGATTGACGCGAAGGATCGCCATCGCGCCCCGCGCCAAAGAAACCGCCCATACCCCTGGACCCATCGCGTGCCGCGCCTGTTTGGCCATCACCATACCATATCCATACCCGTGGGGGTCGGCATTGGGGGGCAGCGCAAAAACCGGTGGGGGTAGAGGGACCGCTTTCGCCAAGCCATCTGCGAAAGCACAAGGTCGGTCCCGTCGAGGTCATAGTCGATGCCTTGCAAACACGATGATATCAGGCAGAGACATTTCGCCAGCAGACGCATCACGCGCATTGAATCTTTGGGTCCGACCCTTTGGCCAGATCCCGCAGCAGCAGACCTGGTCCGGCGCGTTGATAATTTCGGTGTTAAAAGTGGCGATTTGCGCAGCGGGCCGCGCTGGCGGCTGTTGCGGCAAGCAGGAAGCCCGCGATCCGAGGCTGGCGGCCAAGCCGTGGTCCTTTTTCGCGTCCGTCGGCATAGGACGCGAGGGCGTTTCTCTTCGATATCTCGGCGATCTTGCCCATGGCAATTGCCGCGCATTGATGATACTGGCAGGAAGGGGCCCATGCGGCGGATGTCCCAGATCTGGGTATGCGGGGTTCTGCAATTGTAATCGGGTCTAGCAGATCGAGGCACGCTTTGACCACCGCGAGGGATCAGGAAGGCAGCAGGAAACCACGCGCCGGATATTGACCGTGCATCCCGTTGCAGCCGATAGATGGACGTCTCCCGCCCGTGTTGGGTCAACAATGGCAGGGTCACCCAAACGTTAAAGGCCCCTAGACGGGGCCCCACAAGGGGGGGGGGGGGGGGGGGCCCCCCAGGTTTTTTTTTTTGTTTTTTTTTTTTGATTGGATTGGAAAAAAACCCAGCACCAAACAACGCGCCCATCGGAGAAGCGAGATCAGATAGGCCCATGCCCCGCCGACGTGGCACAGACGGACCAGCGCGTCGCTGGCGCTTTCGGCAGCAATTCAGAACAATCATACGCGACGGTGAGAAGGAAAGTCCAATCGCGGGGTTGCCGAGGATCGTCCCGATAGAGGTCATCGCCCCGCCCAGAACGGACGGTGACCTTTTGCTCAGAATCAGCGTCAGCACGATGACCGTCACCAGCAGGGCAGGACATAGCGCAGGACGGATGAAACGGCGCGGCATCGCGGGAAATCGATGATGCTGGGGAAATTAGGAAATTGTATTCGATAAACGTTGAGGGAACAGGCAATCAGGCGCCACCAGGATGGTGAGTCTGACTGGCATCAATTTTAAGCACAGGCGGGTAACATGAGGGCGGGCGTTGACGAAGCATGCCAACCAGAATGCACGCGCTGCCGCGCGATTATACGTGCAATCACAAAAACTACCCTTCCAAAAACTGGCCAGCCACGATACTTTTGCCGCGTGGCTTGTTCCAACCTTGATGCCCTCGGGTGTCGAAGGCCTGCTCAAGAATTGCCTTCAATTGTGTTTTTCTTTTCGGCCATTCCTCAAAGAGGGATTTCTGGACAATTTGACGATGGGAACTGAGGCCAATATAGAGCGCGCAGGTATGGTGCGATATTGATATTTACTGCGGGCGGAATAACGCTACCACGATCTGTTGTGGGGCATTCACGCGACGCCCACAACTAATATTAATTAACTCTCAACCACGGGGTTTAGGTCAAGCCAGCAGCCTCAAAGGCCCGCGGGCCATTAAGGGCCTTACACAAGGACGCGCCCTGTGGCGGCAAGGCAGAATTCGAAGCTGTCGGATCGAAAGCCGCTTTTTTTCCAGGTCAGGCGATATCGTCCAGGACCGTTCATTCAAGCAGTGCTTTTTGAAACCGGCGTCGGGACCTTATGGAAGGGTTGGGGAAAAGGACTTTTTGCGGCCATCAAGGAGCTGGTGATCGTTCTTGCGGCCTTCAAGGTTCACCCTCGGAATCCGGCGGCGGTTAGATTTCCCTTATCGCGTCTTGGGTTCATCAGCAGATCGGACCTGTTTTTATTTTTTGCAGGGGCGAGGGGGCCAATGGGCAGGATGCCGTTTTTTTTCCCTTAATTTTTTTTCTTCCCTCTTTTTTTCCCCT
>Ga0163217_1087214_pt1 | contig 11509 bp, 7 predicted proteins | sample SynspAceP_FD_185933 | JGI IMG/M metagenome (GOLD analysis project Ga0163217, IMG submission 185933) | Saline lake microbial communities from Ace Lake in Antarctica - Synechococcus sp. Ace-P (PacBio error correction) | ecosystem: Environmental > Aquatic > Non-marine Saline and Alkaline > Saline ... | reverse complement strand
CGGTGTTGGTTCTGGCGGTTATGTCCCCGCTCCGGAGTTTATGTCGAACCAATAGCCCAGAGACGGTGCGAAAGGCCATCATAGAGAATTCTGTTCGATGAATTGATCGGCCCCAGCCTTTGTCATATTCGACAATAACCAGACCATTCTGCCGCATGGTCCGGGTTCGACACAGTCGCCATGATCTGAAATGCGGAAGTTCCGTTTCGTAAGATTTCCCCGATCGTGTCGCGCGCAGGAATGCCGTTCAAAACAGGACCGATCACCTCATGCGCAATGGCCAGATCACCGCTGCCCCGTCGCCTGATAGAGGGCCAGAAGGCTTCCAGCAAATGCATGTGCGTTCTGCCGACACGCGGGGGAACGGTTTGACGTGCCTCTTCGCGCCAACCCCGCGATGTTTGCTCGATTCAACCGCCCGATCAGTTCTGCGCCTTATAACGGTACCCGCTCGCCCGTTAGCGCGAAACATCCGCGCGGGCAGCCAGTAAGCCGAGGCTTGATCAGACAAAATCATCGCGGGGATCGGAAATTTCCGTCCGGCAAAAATGCGGTGAAACCACATTATCTCCGTCCAGCCTTGAGACCAATAGCTTCAAAACTTGTCCGCGCGACAGCCTGCCTCCCACCAGCCCGCCTTTCGTCGTCTTGGGCATAGCCACAGCCTGCGCGCACGACTGCGCCACGCGTTCGGCGGCCGTATCGTGGTATGCGTTCAGAGGCCGTACAATGCTTTCGACCAAGACCCCATCGATCCAGCTTGAGCGTTGTGATCCACCCAAAAAGGCAGTCGGCTGATCCACAGTCCAGCGCGCAAAATCGCGGCCGCACTATGGGCAGCGCCCGCACGGGCTGAGTGGTACGGCTCGCCCGATAAATTGTCCGGGCCGGTTCATTCCATTCGCCTGACAATAGATCAAGCTGTCAGAGCTGTCTTAAACAGCGTGTGGAAATTGGATTTAGGCGTTAGCAAAGACATAAAATACAAAACCCGATCGCGCTAGACTATGTTCTTACGCCGCACGAAAGCCTTGGGTTTTTTCGAGAGGAAGGATTAGGGATGTATATTGGGTCTTTAGTTTGGATAGGTGAGCTATAGCGTGTAAGTTCCGGAAAATTGAGCATCTATTAGAGACAGAGCAAATTATGAGCTATAACTCCAGTTATGAGTCAATATGTTCAAACATCTCGACGCTAAGATCATGAGCCGACAGAGTTGCAAAAAAGCAGGATTGACCCACTTTGTCAAATAAATTCCTTTGCCGAGGCAAGAGGATCCACCGAACCACTTCGGAGATGCACTCATTTTTTATTATGCTATTCAACAAAGCTCACTCTCTCAGACAGGCCACATGGCATTCCCACAACAAAGCTGAAGAGATATGCCTTGAAGTTGTTTTGGAGGATCTGCGGACTCTTCAATCGGGATAGGACGCAAACTGGAACTTCGAGAAGAGAACGTAATTCAATACTACTCAATGACTTATTGACCTCCCGCCAGAGACAATCTGGACGCCTCCACGAAGTCAGCTACGTGCGTGTTTTTAAAGGTGAAACTACCAAAACTTTTTATGCACCGTCTAACTCAACCGGAGACTGGGTGTTGGACCCATTTATGGGTAGATATACACTTTTATTGTAGGCCGCCCTTCTCGCATAGACCAGGCCGCTTGGAAATGATATCAACCCGCTGTAGCAAAATGCTTGTAGAAAACACCGCCTTTGCCGCCCTTCAATTGGTACGTTCGCTCAGCGCCTTTGATAGCATTGACATGACGCCTAAATCATTCGACGGAAGTGAATGACTTTCTCGCCTCTTCATCCTGATACGCTGGGGCGATTGAATTCGCACTACGCGATTATTTTTGACCCTATTGGAGCCTGGGGATTAATGGATCATTACTGATAAGTGGATTCGAAATTGGTTGCAATCATAGATTGACAGGTCACGTTTCGTCCAGATTTTTTTCAGTTTATACCTACCCACCTAAATCAAGCCGTCACCGTAAAGCGTCAAATAAAAATTAACGAAAAAGAAATCAAAGACCCGAAGCTAGAGATATTCGTGCGATAATTTAAAAAAAAATCTAATCATTTTACTTCGTGTTTTAGCGCCGGTTTAATCACATTCCGCATTTCAAGACACAGACAGGCCTTGCAGTCCAACTGAGGTTTCTTTCTGATGAAACGGTTTCCTTTTTAACTGTGACCTCGCCTCCATTTTCCGATGTGTAGATTCATGCTGGCGATAATTGGCTTCGCGCTTGGTTCGCGGTTTTGATGCTTTGGCGTGACATAAGCATCCACAAATCAGTTTAAAAGACTGACACCAGTTTACAGGCGGTGACTTCGGAACTTTATCGCGTACCAAAACCTGGAGGATTCGTTGATACGAAGTTGAAGGTCCCGGTAATGGGAACGGTTAAAACTCGAAAAAGCAGGTCATTTCAATCGCAGAGGAAACTCTTTCCAAACAGTTTGCGTCATAATTCACGATCAGAGTTTTCTAAAACGGCCAATGCCTTGGGGCGTCAGCAATAACAAAAAAGGACGAATTACTACCGTATGTGATAGGAAAAAAACATGGAATACAAAGACGAATAGGAGGAACTGAAAGCCGCAACTGCGAGAATGCTTTCAGCCTTAATTTGAAGGGAGTCCCTTTCGTCTAGCCATCATTACGCGCTTTAACAGAGTTGCCGGCGTTTCTTCCTGTGGGACACCTGCTGATCCAAACAGGACACAGCTCTTATTGCATAAAGTAAAGAATTTAGCCACTCAAGTTGGGAAGCAGAAGAGGCTCAGAGCAACCCTATCTTTCGCCCCAGACCACAATGAGGTTGGAAATGATATTGAACCGTACGTGCTTAGAGTCTTGAGAAATATGGCATGAGCTCGCAGCCCGGCCAACAGCATTGCGTCGGTGTCGGACAATCGACAGGCTACCCGATATATTGGACTACAAGATTACGCACAGAAGGAACTCTGTCTATATAGAATGCAAAACTAGTTATAGCCCTAAAACCAAAAAGGAACGTCGATGAGATCATTTTACTTATCCCGTCAAATCGCCACGAACAGTCACGACAGACGCGAAGCACTTACATTCTTGCTTTTGAATATGACCTCATGATCCAGTGTTTCTGGCAAGTTGAAGACTCATCATAATACTCTCAGTTGGCTATACTCTCAATTGACTTTTAATATGGATTTAAAAGCTGCGCACGTAAAATATGAATTTAATCCAAATAATAAATCTTTGCTATAAAGATGAACATGACTTTTAGCGTCTGAAGCTGTTCTAGCATTATCGTCACGTTCGGCTTCTCCACGACTTTCCGGCCTTCGCCTCACCGCCTCAAACAATTTTCGTCGATCATGTCGGTATTTGTCGTTTTCCCGCTTTTTTGCCGGCGTGATACATCATGCCGCTAGCCGGCCGGAGCGCCGGTTGAACCGACATCGTGAAACATGGCTTCGCCGGGGCCGTTCACGACGCAGCATAACTAGAAGGCTGATCGGCTCGTGAATTGTGGCTGAGCTTCCTCTAGGCATACGGACGGTTTTGTGACATTCAAAGCCTTGTCGCGCGCAGGACGGGCAAGAGATGATGTTGACGCCGCGCGCGTTGTCGTAGGCCCGAGCGATTTAGAGACCATATCGAAGCGAGCGATTTCTTTCTTCCGGTTCATCGGACAGGGACACCGGATCGTGTCGCCAATTCCGGCCCAGAGCAAGATTACCCATGCCGATAGAGGATTTGAACCGTGCCGATCGCGCTGCCCGCCCGCTTTTCGGTTAATCCCTAGATGCAGCGCGCGTTTCACGTCAACCTCGCAAGCTGGTTCATAGGCGGCGACGTCAGGAAAATATCGAATTGCTTTCACGAAAGTTTTTGTATTCATGAAAGCCTTCATCATCGAGGCATGCGGGGCGTGCATCAATGCGAGACTCCACCCATCGGTCGGGACAGGGCTCGCCATTATTTTTCGAGCAGGTCTGCGTTCTAAGCTGCGCCATTTTGACGCCCGATGCGGATTGAGGCAGCCATTGGCGCGCGCATGCGGCAACGGACTCCTTTAACCCCGCGCTTGCCGCCAATATTGCGCGGGATTGATGCGCAGGCACGCCGCGCCATGTTTCCGCCGCTTCAATGGCCGCGTTGTAATGGAAATGAAATATCGCCACAGAGCGGGAATTTTTACCTGATCAACAATGCGCGCAGGCGGCGGAGCTGTCGGGACTTCAGGCACGGAGGACGCGGAACAATATTCCGGCGCCGACGTTCTTTCCAGCCGTTGGATTTGCCCAACCTCGCGCTTCGACAACATCATGGCGTCAGCGTTTGGTCATGGAGCTGCACAGCGATGGGCGCGTCCACCGGCCAACTCGGACGCGCCGACCTTGATCTTGCGACTGGGCGCGGACGCTCAATCGCGCGCCAAGGGCGGAGGCGGCAAGGGAAGTCGGCAAAAGAAGAATTGGGAAGCACGCTCATTTTGTGGAGCGCATAGCGGAGAGTGGTGACGGTTTAAAAGTCGGGCAACGCGGCAGATACCGCAGTCCCCCTATCGGACGATGCCTTAACGAATAACGCGAAAGATCACATAATCCGCTGATCGGCACACCGGGCGCACCGAGTGGTCGCAGATTGGCTTCCGCCGACCCAGAAAGCTCAAACCGCCCCGTCACTCGCTCACACCCACGCGTTAGAAACGGCACTGTCCGGTTTCCGCTTGCCAGGTTTCGCCCGTGACGAAGACGCGATTGACGACCAATCGCCGCGAGCATCAGCGAATGCTGATCCAGCTGCGGCGGGTTGTGCGCACGTAGCACATTATCGCAATCGGCGTCGGGGTCTATTATTGGCCGGATCAAAGGTGACAGCTTGCGCTTGGATTGGAGCGTAGGCGACCGGTGTCGAGCTGCACCCCGTACCACATGCGAGCAGATCACCACGGCGGCCAAGACGGCGAGCGCCGGATTAGACGCCACGCGAGAGGCGCAGGCGTTCGGTCGGGACGAAATGCGGCCGGGCTGGGCCCGGTGAGATCGAACAGGCACTTCGCTTCGCGTTTTTAAAAATCAGCCACGGATTGTTCGTTATTGAGCCCTAAACGCACGCGCATAGGCGCGCACATCAGCCGAGCCCTAGCCAATTGAGTGGGCCAGGGGCGGAGAGATCATGTCGTTCAGCGCCACCCCAGCATAACCCTGAACGACGCCGCATTTTTTTTTAGGGCGTCAGCAGCGACAAGCCATCGCCATCCGCTGCGCACGCAAGCGAGCGCCAAGCCGGCAGCGTCTGTTCGGACTGTTTATGGAGTCAGAGTTCATGACAGCTTTCAGCATTACAAGGGCGTGCCAAAACATCTTAACGTTATTTCATCGCATGAACCCAAGCCGACATTGCAGCAACCAAGAAATTTATTACGACATTATTGCCGGGCTAGTATGGGCGGAGAACGCACAGTTGCTGCCCTGAACAAGCCCGCCTTCGCTCCGCTATGAGGGTACGCTATGCAAACCCTTGCTCCAACGATACTGGACGCCCGCGCCGCCTTAATTTGCGGGCGCTCTCATTGGCGTTCTATGTGGGCGTGACTCTTCCAATTAATGGGCTCGGCTACGCGCGTGCATAATAGATGATATAATGAAGACATATGGACGGTGGTCGCCGTGCGCTTGTCGCCCGTCATCTCGTTAGCGCGCGCCGCCTTTTGGCAGCGCAAAGGCCTGCGACATGGCTCGGCCCCTGTTTTTGCTGAATCGTCTTGCTTTTAGGCTTCCGCAGCTTTGGGTGCTTCCCATGTTGGGCAGTTGAATGTTGTGTGGCTGGGACGGCGAAAGCCTGTCGGGCGGGTCAGTCCTTCGGCGATCATCGGCCCGATTGACCGAATGACCCCCTCGCACTTCCTTGATAAGCCCATTCGGTCGAGTAAGAACCTGTTCTGACGTTGCTTGGTTCTTTCCTCCGGCATCTCAAGAATAGAGCAGGCTGGAATGCGCTGCCTAGTCTCTGCTCGGCGCTAATCGGTACGTGGCGTGACTTAATTTTCCAAGGCTTCCGTCCGGGGCCACATTGAAACCGCGACGAAAAAAAAAAAGCGGTCAACCCCGCGCCGCGTGCTGAAATGCCTGCGCGTGGATCACGGGGATAGGGAAGCCGTCTGCCATTTTTATCGCGGGACAGCAAGGCCGTGAGTTTAGCCGCAGGTCCGGCCGACCGCGCCCATCGCCGCGCAATTGGCCAGATGGGAAGCCGAGAAACAATTCTGGATGCGTTCGACAGCTTACTGGGTCTGCGCGAAGTTCGCCCCACCGGCCATGACAGCCAATTCTGGAATGTTGGCGGCGCATGGCTGGTGCTTGGTGACAGCCCTGCATGGCGAAAAGGCGGCCCATGTCTGCCACCGAGGCCGTCGAGACCGTGATTGAGCAGCATTATGACGAACAGGCCAAAGATGATCGCAGACGTTGAGCCGGAGCTTGCGGACAGCGTTCCGCGTAATTTCGCGAAGACGAGCCTGCATCACGCGCATATATGCATGTCGAAGGCCGGAGCGCACAGGACTGCGCCGGGCTATCCGGTTCTATCGGACTATCCAGGGCGGGGTTGCTGCCCGATCCATTACAGAACGCGTCTAAGTACTATTGCCCAAATCAAAAAAGCCGCCCTCCGAATTAGGAGCAGCGGCTCACAGTGACTTCAGAAGAATTTGATCCGAGACTATTTCGCGGGTTCTTCAATGCTTCGCCAGCCGCTTTGCGTATTCTTCCCGGACACCTTCCGATGGTGTTACAAGCAGCCGAGAATGAAAGAGTTGCGGCCAGACATAAGCCAGCGACGGCGAGCCTTTTATCGATCGTTTGTGTTGTTGTCTGGTTCGGGTTCATGCAATCTCCTGTTAATGCGTTATTGCACAGCATATAAACGCCTACCACTCAACTGGTTCACTGACCGCCGTGGTTTTATTTGCGGGCTGAACCTTTCCACGGCGACGGAATGACACCGCCAGCTCGCCTTGTGGGCCTGTGAAACTCAATCCCGGTTATGCGTCATGTTGGGCATCCAGAAACCGCATCAATACTCGCGACCAAACCCGGCCAATCCTGGGCGCCAACGCTTTAAACCGGGCCGACGCACGGCCCGGTTCGACCACTGGGCATCCAAACACATCTCCCAAGGCCTAGACCTATCCGCTGCGGACAAGGCTGCGGCCCACATAAGCGCCGACCGTGCGGCCCAAACCCGGCGCGCTCCACGCGCGCCGGCCAATCGCCCCTGTTCGAACGCCAGAGGCAACAGTGATCATCGGCACGCCTCGGCCACAGCGTCCGTGGTTGAACCTTCATAACCGCCATTGAAAATTGGTCGACCGAACGCGTCCGGACAAATAAATGGCACGCTGCATCCAAAAGAAATCCACGAATGATTGGTTCCGCGTGGCAAAGCAAATCCTCTTGCGCCCATGGCGACACGCCCAATGCACGACCACGGGCTGTCAAGCCGCGTTGTATCGCTGCCGCGCCTCGCGCTGAGCACGCGGGCTCGCCCCCCATCAAAGTGCCCAGCAGATAAAAGGCCATAATGGACGACCATCCGCCTACAGGCGCTATATGGTGTCAGACCCGGAAAGTCTTGCGGTCTGTCGCGGAAAGGCCCGAGATAGATGGCGATGCTCGCGCGTGGAAGTCGAGACTGGCGAGTCCTATTCGCACAGGTCGGTCGCTTCCGCGACAGCCGTACATCGAACAGGACCACGCTCTCGCTCGACCAAATCCAGACGACCAGTAGCTTAGAGAGACAAAACGCGCCGCCACCGTCTGCCACAAGCCGGGCCCTGCTTAAGCACGCATCCAGTTCACACATTATAATTAGCCGTCGTTGAAGCCATGCCGCCAAACGCGTTTCGGGCAGGAAGCGCCAGCCCAAAAAGGGCGGGCGGACGGCGGGCTCGCGGTCATCGGCAGGCACAGGCCAGACTGATTTGTGGCGAATGCCAGGCGTTGCGCGACAGGCCACCCGCGACAATCCCGGCCCCCGGCTCTAGCTGATCAGCAAGGGATGGCGGAGCGCCGGCCGCTTCTACGGCGGCGCGGCAAATGGTCGAGATAGAATTGGGTCAAGCGCGGCCACCGCATTACGAACATTCCTGCGCCACGGTCTTTCCACGAGACCAGCTCCGTGTCAGGCACCGCGGCCACATATCGTCGAGCCGATTCCAGCGGCATATTCGACAGACCAACGGTGCGCGTTTCAATATCTTTGGGGACCACGGGCCGTCAGGTCTTACGGGTCGATAACGATGGGTCGAGACCGGGCCTGCTCAAGAAAGCCCGCGCAGCGCCATACAATCGAAACGATATGAACGGAAACAGACAGACAACAGAGTGACGAGGGCGAGAAGGCCATGACCTACATACGCAGCAAATCTGCGAACAGTCCGGCACAAGGCTTGCAGTGATGATCCAACCCGCTGAAATTATATAGAATTTTAGAGGTGCCGAGGCCCGTTCATTAGCATCCGAGCACAAAAGCGGTCGCATCCACGCCCCGGTATAAAAGCGTCTTCGCTCACTGCACAAACGATCGGGCTGGTAAATTGATCTCGGTGAGCTTGCCGCCGAATGACATCCAATACGCCGACGAGGGAATCATGCCCCCGCTCTCGCAACATTGACTAACTTTCTTTCGTCAATCCGTCGGTTAGACGACGGTTGGTAGCCGCAACCAACATTGCATATTGGATCGGGTCTCTCCCTTTTGCGGACGCGGTTAAACCCGCCCGCCAGCCTCACATCAATAATCAGATACGCTTATCGCCTTCGGAGACAGCGGGCGAAGGAACGCCTAACGCAGAGCGGGTTCGCGAGCTGAATCTCAAGAAAAAAAGTCTCCAGCCAGGGATGAACATTGCGGAATCATCAGTTTGAGCTTGAAAAATTCCGGGCACCCACCATTGCCGTTAAAGCGCGTGATAATGAATTTGGTGCCGATGGCGGCCCGCAAATCGCTCGATCATCAACCTGTGTTCAGCAGCGCAAATCATGTCGGGCGCATGAGATGCGCATAGTCCAGCGACGACCTTTTCGGGGCATTAGTGACCGAAACCCATTTCGGGATCATTGGTCGCCAAAGTTTCGTTCCAGTATAGACCAGCTCCCAAGCCAAATTGCGTCAGCACGGATCTCACTATATAGGCCATATCAATAGGCGCAGATCTATGCACAGCTCGAACTCTGTCAGCCAGCCATTCACAATCACCTCGTCATCAAATTTCCACATTGATGACCGACCTTGGCTTGACCACCTCATCTGCTTCGGCTAGAGCGCATGGGCTCAATTTAGACCCTGATCATATACACGAGAACGGCTCAGAACCTTAGCTTACATTTGCGAGTGGTATGATGCCTTGCAGGCCCATCATTATTCTCACAATACAGGCTTTCCATCCCAGATATAGCAGCCTTGGACTGCGCTTCTAGCGCCAGAGTCCGAAAGTCGTGTCTCCGGCCAAATATCGACATGCGTCCATCGGGTCAGTCTGGAACGCGACACGAAAATTTTCCTGACGCACAAGATGGCTCGGCGCTTTTGCCGCAGGGCACGGCCCGACAAGCAGAACGAAATATTTAATTGCCTTTCATTTAAAAGAGCGTTATCGCCCAAACCGAAAGGAGCGGCCATCGATGAACATCTAAAAACTGGATATCCTGCCTTTGTAGCCGCAATTGTTCGTTGGTCGGCTTGGGCCAACACCGGTCTCGACCAATAAATATCAAGCCTCGATCGTCATATACATGCATCAACCCAACAGCCACGAATGATGGACGCCCCTTTATCAACACGGCTTCATGAGCCGCGCCAACTAAGGCTCGCCTTGCGACACAAGATCTACAGTTTCACCTACCGGAGACATTGAATCCGGTTGGATTATTCGTGCACGCTATCAGCCAATGACTGACGATGATTATCCTGACCCACTATGGAATCTGTCCGGGGCGCACGATTGTGCGACATATCGACTCGCACAGAGGGATGTCGTCCGCGCGAAACATTCGTCGCGATATTGCCGCTGGACTGAAAAATATCGTCGGCGGTGAACTGCTCTCGGCTATACTGAGATTACTGAAGAAGCCGCCGCGACGCGACTCCGGCGCCATGACCCGAAGATGGCCGCGCGCAAGCCCAAATGCGATCGTCATATCCGACCGATTCAACCAGCTCCGTGACCTTGGCAGCCGCTCCGAGCTTTACGCTCACTGCGTTCGTCCCTTCGAGTTAGGCTGGCTAGGTGGAGCCGGTTCAGGTAAACGACATTACGCTTATCCATACTTATAAGCATTGTGCCGTTTGTGGCTTAGTTGTGATTGGTTTTATTTTCTCGACATCATCCAGACGCGCAACGCAATCATTATGCGGACTAAGATCAGCGTTGAAGCCGATTAGGCGAAGTCATGCTCACCACCTGCCCGCATGGCTCCCGATATGGACGGCATGGCGAACTGGCTGCACGGATCAGACCGGCCCTGTTATGATTTCTTCCGCGAGTATCGCGTCACCCTGGCGCAAGCTATCGAGAGACGGTTTCGAATGCAAATGAAGACATGATGAATGACGGCTCTGGGCGCGAAAGCGCCTCCTACGCATGACGCACAGAGGGGCGCGGGCTATGGCCGATTCCAACAATATCCGCTTGATCAGCTCCATCTAACGCGATAGCGGGCGCGGGCCCTGGATGGGCGGCTGCCCGAAGTGCGTCGCCTATTGGCACAGCCATTTGGCCTAGCCCAAGTCTGATCTAGGGAAAAAAACATGGATGGATTGGATGGCCACACATTCCAAACTTGACGTTTTTGGCGAGTGTCGGGGACCACAACTATTCGCGCGCCCCACTGGTCAGCCAAACACGCCCCCATGGCCAGCTGGCGCTGGGTTGCCATGGGTCTTGGCGGAAACATTCGGGCGGCTATGGCGGATATGTGCGAAACACATTGGCGCAACAGGGGTCAAACCGTGGTCCATCCGATGCTGCGCGGCATGGGCCGCAGAGCTTCGGAAAGCGCGGCGTGATCCGCAGGGCTTTGATTGATTATCGTTGCCGATCCCTCAGCGCCTTTTGGACGCGCGGCCGCGCGCGCGCACGGAAGAGAATTAAAGGTTCCCTTGTACTCTATGGTCAACTCTATGGGGCGGCGGCATCGTGCTGGATCAACGGGGGGCTGAGGCCTGACCCTCGCTGGGGCTGCATTCATCGGCCTCCGCCCGCTTGGTCGCGCCGCCGATTCCCGTGCCCCAAAGCGCCCTTTGCGCGCCATCGTCAGAAAATTCGGTTCGCCAAACTTGATCTGCCCAACGCATCGATGGAAAAATCGCCGATTTCTGGCGAACATCCAAAAAAACCGCTTCCTTTTTCCACAAACAGCTGGGAAATTTATGAAAAAACGGCGAACCGCCCCCCCGGGCATTTCTTTCTCCCTTTTCCCTGTGGGTGCTATAACCAAC
>Ga0163217_1078590_pt1 | contig 11509 bp, 3 predicted proteins | sample SynspAceP_FD_185933 | JGI IMG/M metagenome (GOLD analysis project Ga0163217, IMG submission 185933) | Saline lake microbial communities from Ace Lake in Antarctica - Synechococcus sp. Ace-P (PacBio error correction) | ecosystem: Environmental > Aquatic > Non-marine Saline and Alkaline > Saline ... | reverse complement strand
ACTGCGCCCTCAGAGCTAATCTTAAAACTGCCAGATATCACCTGTATTTTTAATGGGTCAACCCACAAAGCTTATAGATTTTCAAACGGATGGTACGTTACCGTCATCGCCATCTATTTTTCGCCAAATTAAATGCCATGCGCCTTGATCAATTAGGCTGTTGCATGGGTACTGCTCTGTGTTCTTGCACAGGTAAATTCCCCTCGATTCGGGATTAACAAAAATTTCAACTTCATCAGCTGTTTTTCAGCCGTTACTTTTAGAAAAGTTGTGAAAAATCGAAACGCAAATATTTGAGTGTACTGCCGAAACCTTTTTGTTCTACATTTTGAGTTCCTAGATTTCCACGCAAGCTTTGGTGTAATAAAATGGTAGCGTATGGTTCGCTTCCGTGCTTGACGTTGTTTTTCATCGACCACGGCTTTAAAGTTTTTTCCGTTACGTCTTCGGGTAAACTTCGCTCTAAAATGAAATATTCTCGTTATTCTCTTTTTTGGTATCCGTAATGTAAATAACATTTCCGTTTGCTTGGCTTTAAATAGCCTTTTCGCCTACTTGCCGCCGCCCCAGGATAAAATTGCGGTTACTTAAATTACCAACTGAAAACTCTCTCCGTTCTTTGAACGTTACTTTACGGTATTTTACCAATTGTACTTAGATATTGTAAACAGGTCATAGCCACCAAATCTTCTTGCTCCCGCATTCTTTGAAAGTACGGTCCAAGTCTTTCTTTTGATCTTATTCGGAGCAGAAACGCGAAGACGGGATTTTTTCGCTCTGTGCATCGCCTTATCATAATCTTTTTCATTCAAGAGGAACCTCTTTCTTGTAAAAATTAAGGGCTTGTTTACATCTATCGCGGAAACCAAGTATCATATAATTCAAAGGCTTTTCTGCCCTCTATTTTCTTTAGTTGCAGCAGAAAGCTATCATGGTGCTAACAAACACCAAGGCCTTTGGTCTTAAATAGTTTTTAAAAACGAATTCCTCTCTTTTAATTACATTTTCAATGATTCTTTTGCTTTTTTAGTTCTGGAAACGATTTGCCCATCGTATCGCTCAGGGTTTTTACCAAGCGGTGACATAAAAAGGTTCTTTGGTTATCTTAAAAACGTAAAATCCGTAACGAATAGCTGCGACCAAAATCTACGATTACATACCCTGGCTCCGGTATTATAGGTAATTGTTTCGTCTGCAATAGAAAAAGAAACCGCACGATCATTGATCGCAATTACGCGAATTGCCAATATCAGTTTCCTCTGCCTTTGCGTAAGTACTGGTTAGTGATAGTTTTCTATTTCTCTAATTGATGGGGTAAAAAGCATCAGGTATTCGTAGTTCGATGTTACACCTTGCATCACCTACACCAAGCGTTCAAAACCCATCCCTTGCTATCAAACGTTGGTTTTGGCGGGTAAAACCTCTAATTGTCCGTTGCTTTACGATTTACTGCATGAACACTAAGTTCCAGTTATTTCTACAAACTTGGGGGTGGTCATTATTTACTAATGAGGCCCTGAGGACGTTGCTTTTGTCTTCGAGTCAGAACGATATATCCACATGACATTTCTGAAGGCACGGACCACAGTGGACCTTGATCGCCCATTTCCCAAAAGTTATCTTTTTTAATTCCGAATAAAATCTTCTTGTGATTCAGTACAAATTTTTTTCCATAGGTCTTAAAGCTTCCAGTATCTTGGCCTAACATTATCGGCATCTGTACTACCCTCAAAAACAGTGACGTTACAACTTTTTTGTTCTATTTTGCACATTCGGTCAAATAATCCCAGGCCCATGTTATGGCTCGACTTTAAAGTATCGCCAAAAACTCCCAATTACAACATTTCGAACATGTATGGTGATTAGGTATCTTTTACCTACTTCCTCCAAATCGTTGTGGTTTAACCGCTAACGCGTAAGCATTTTTGGTAGCCGCCAACTCTAAGGTATTTGGGTTCTGTATTTTCCTAAAAAGAACTCTTTAAACTGCGTTCATCCCTGAATTAGTGAACAGCAAGGTAGGTTCATCTTTTGATGGACCATAGTGCCGAAGCCACTATTTGTGATTTTTTTCTTTAAAAAATTTCTAAATATTTTTTGAGGCATTTTCTTGAAGAGTTCATGGGTGTTTTTTTAATTCCTTTACAGTTCTTTTCGTTAGGAATACTGTAACGAATTTTTAAACTATTTTTTGTCTAAACTAGTAATTCTGTTTAACAACAAAACATAAGCTTTTAATAAATGAAGCAGATCTGCAAAACAATTTTTATTTTGTGTCTAGCTAATCTATAGAGCACAAAAATGGGATAAATTCCATTTATGTGCGAAAGTATAAATATTATTACGATCCAAGAATACTTATCGTATCGCAAAATTGAAGCTAAAAAATCTTAGAAGATACAGGAACTAAGTCTGTTTTTTTTACTAGGGGTCATTCTTATTTGGTATTGGGCTTAACTGTTTTATTTAAGAACACGCATATATATACTCGGCACGCTATTGCTGATGAACAAGAATGCCTGCCTCTCTCGCTACCAACGCCGCTTATTACGAAACTCTAGTGTTTAGAGCTTTGGAATACAATAAAGAGGGAGCAAGTAGAGGACGGCTTTTGGCCGAATACTCTGTTGCACTTATCTGTGTACTGATATAAAGTAGATTTACCGTTATTCTTCGCGCCAACCCTCATTTTTCCTGACGACAAAGAAATGTTTTGGCGGTTGTAAATATCGTATAAGTCCTTAGAAGGGTTTAATAACTCTGCATATTGATTATTGCTACCAAATAACGGATGGATATTCATTCAAAAACAAATGGTGACTTCAGTCCAAAATCTTTAGATGAAAATTACCACACTTGCTGCTTGAAAAAGAAAAGTTTTAGTGGCTATCCTTGCTATTACAACCTTATCAGTAACGAAGACCTTTACGCGGATGGCGTCTGGTTATGGCTTGGCGCTCAGACCCCTTTACTAAAAGCTAGGATAAAATGTCATTGTTTGGATGGATTTTACCGCTCAAAAGGAACGCCTATTTATGGACAGGCGATGGTGTAGTCAACCAGAGCAGTAGTCTCTGATGCGGGTACGGAAAATCAATAGAATAGGCCCCGGTTTTTGGGTGTATGTTAGTTCTGGTATTGCCGCATTAAGTAATACATGTTACCTCTGGGCGGACGCTGTCAAAACGCTGCGATTTAATTGGTTTTGTAGGGGGGCACATGGCTCGCTCTGAAGCACCGCCATTCTGCCACTTATGAAATATTTAAGGAGGTCGCTCGCATTACCCATATATAGATTTTCTACACGGAACGTTTATCGGGCGAAGAATTTGAGAGCCATTGTTAAAACAGCTTTCGCAAAGAAAACCAAATCCTTAGTGAATGCATATAGACTTCCTGAAAAAGATATTACGGAATTGGCGAACTGCAAAGCATTTAAACGTAAATACCTCTTTGATACTTATTTTGGGAGAAAGAATTTGATGTTTTAACAACCTAAAAAAAATGCAAAGGCAGGATCGTAAGTTACGCCTGAAGATGTTTTAAAAAATTTTAACAACTCACTTTCTTCACTTGGTAAAAGGAACGATATGAGATTTACTCTGTGATGGGTGCAAAAATGGCATTTAAAAGGAAAATTTAAATGCAAACCCTCTCTAATCTTTAGCCATGATACAAAGCTAGAAAGTGTAAAAGCAGAAACTTTGATTAAATAAAATCAATTATTAAAACGAACCAACTAAAAAATCATTTGAAAAACGCGCAATCATCGCTGTTATAGTGCTTGTTGCCTTGCTGCTCTTCTCGGCATGTGGTATGTAAATACAAATAATCTATTGGTTGAATGAAAAGGGCAGACATACATCAAACAATGGGCGAATGTGAAAGTTCGTATCAAAGAAGAAGTTGATTAATGGCAATCTGGTAAAACACGGTACAAGGAGCTGCTGAATTTTAAGAGGCACCTTAACCGATGTTATCGAATGCTGTGGCTTAAGCCACATTCAACCTCTATAGCAGCCAATAGATCATATATACCCAGGAAAAAAAATGCTGCTTTCAGGATGCCAAAGCGGACTAAATCAGGGAGCTTTAAGTAAATTAATGGTGGTGGTAGAAAACGCTACCCTGACACGTTATAAAGGGCGATGGTCTAAAGCCCTCTCTGACTTTAGGCCTCTATATTGGCAATCGTGCAGTTAGAGGCAAGGCGGACTTGAATCACCCAAGTGAATCTCTACGTGGGCGCGGGTGTGGTCTCGGGCGCGCCGTGTGCTCGTAATACACTCTCTCGCACAGTTTAATCCCACGAATTTTATTGCTGCGTATCGCCAATTTTTTGACGCCATGCCTTGTTTTCTTCAAATGCCAAGGCTGCCGAAGATTTGCTTACCCGAATGTAAAAAATTTTATGATTTTGAATTAAAACCAACCATGCTAAAAGTTAAAAAGATATTTTTAAGCGACCGAAGAAGAACAAGAAACTTGTTACTGCGAATTATTGACGCCGGAAAAATACTCAGTGTGAAATAAGAGGTTTCATAATTGAAAACATAGTGGAACCTAAGGCGTCATTTTTGAACGGGGCACAAAGCCTATTTCAATCTCTTAAAGATGAGACACACAAAGACAGAAATGGCGTTCTTATTTACGTAGCTGTACTGGGATTTTAAAAAAGTTTGTGACCCTATTGGCGATAAAGGAATCGACAAGGTGGTCCCTAAAGATTCTGCTTGGCTCACTACGAAAGACACTATTCAGGAAACTTTAAAAAAAGCGCCTTAAAAACGTCATCGTCAGGCAGGGTGTTCTAAGCTGGTCAGAGGAGTTAGATAGCATTTTCTGGCACGCTAACGACTACAACGAACTATCAAATGAAGTATCTTAAACGGCTAGCTCTACTTTTTTTTCTTTTTTTTAAGGCATCACACCAGCCTTTGGGATTTGTCACGTCTTTCAAATACCTTGAAATAAGTTCCGTCCATATACTCAGACAATAGGGGAGAGGCTCTCTCTCTCGCTCTCTCGCTTCATCGTTGTGTCTGAGAAGCGTCACGCGCATGCTGAAATTTAGTTCAAAAAACTAAGCGAACATGCAGATAGCACTCCAACAATGTTGTCGCCATATTATCAGTAGTACTCAGGTGAATAAGTCTTATAGGGCCCAAGCAAAAATGGGGCATAGACAAAGTGCGAGGATAATGGTATTGATCCTCTTAGCAGAGAAGATCGCAAAATTATCAATACAGCTACACTCCGAAGACAAGAATTGACGCGACCGATTCTTTATACAGAGCTCTGTCATGTGCAACTAGAATAATAAGATTAATAAATTTCAGAATGCGTCGTAATAGTGCGCTCGCCGCATTACTCTCTACGCACGTGTGTGGGATGATCGAACTGTCGCATTGAATATATTTGCCGTGTTGTCCTTATAATAATGTATGCGGCTCTGCGTCGGTCTTTAGCAACAAAGCTTCCCATTGTGCAGAGCTTATTCCTTTCTTCAGTTAGCAGTCATCAGCTCATATACTGTGGGTGGGAATGAATCTCCGCGTCGCGCGGGGTGCTCAATCAGGCAATAAACTGGCGGCTGTATGATCTCTCTCGCGGTAGTCTGCCTCGGGGCTCTCGCGTGCTGATACTCATGGTCGTGGGGCTGCAGTTCTGGCGGTGGAAGCTTCGGAAGTTATTCTCTCTCTTTGTCCTCCTTTTTTTTCCTCCTCATCTCCGCTAGTGGCAAAGTGTGCTGCGTCTATGAGTCGTTTCTGTTGTTGAGGTAGATACTTCCGAAAAGCTTCCCACCGCCAGAACTGCGGCCACCACGACCCATATTACTCTGATTCGGGCTGATCGCATGTTCCCCAATATAATCCAATTCTCAGTTTGTATTGCCGTTGATTTTCCGCACCATTTTCTCCGCCTTTTATTAGAGAGATAATAATGCATGATGATAAATATGATAAAAGGGATAAGCTCTTCAAATGTGGAAGCTTTTGTTGCTAAAGTCTCGATCTTTCTTTAAATTCGCCATTTAGAACAGCAAAAAATAGCATCATGCCCACGTCTAGTTCGCCATAGAATCCCAGCCTTGAATTCTGGAATTAATTGATTTTTGTTCTATTGATGCGTTTGGCTCAGGCATCGGTTAAAGAAGCCTTCAAACGCCGTAGCCTGTATTGATTAGCAATTTTTGCGATCTTCTCTTTGGCTAAGAGGATCAAAATACCATTATTTCTCGGCACTTTTCCTATGCCCATTTTTCGGCCCCATTGTGCGCCTAAAAAAGTTTAATTTCTTCACCTTGTGAGTTACTACTGATAATAGCGACAACTATTTTGTGGGAAGTGCTATCTGCCATTAGCGCTTTAGTTTTTTTGAACTAAATTGTTTTTCTTGAGCTTCAGAAGAGCTTATATTAATCATAAAACCCCCTGTTGCGTTGTTAGGTTTTTCAGAGTATTTGAAACTTGACAAATCCCAAAGGCTTTGTGATGCTTAAAAAAGAACAAAATAGGACTAGCCTTTAGGATACTTTCATTTGATAGTCGTTTTGTATTCGTTAGCGTGCCAAGGAAAATGCTTTTCTACTCTGACCAGCTTTTAGACACCTGCTACGATGCCGTTTTTTAAGCGCCTTTTTTTAAGTGTTCTTGAATAGTGGTCTTTTCGTAGGTGAATCAAATCTTTAGGGACCACCTTGTCGATTCCTTTCTCGCCATAGATCACAAATTTTTTTATCCCTTACAGCTTACGTTAAATTAAGAACGCCCCATTTTCTTCTTTTGGTTGTTGTCAATCTTAAGAGATTGAAATTAGCTCTTGTGCCGTTCAAAATGAGCTAGGTCACTATGTGTTTCATATGAACTCTTATTTCACCTAAGGTATTTTTTCGGCGTCAATAATCGCAGTTAACCAATTTCTTGTTCTTCTTCGGGCGCTTTAAAAAAATCTTCTTACTTTTAGAATGGTATTGGTTATTCAAAAATTCAAAATTTTAACATTCGGAGCATCTTTCGGCACCTGCATTTGAAGAAAACAAAGGACATGGCGGTCAAAATGGCGATACCAGCAATAAAGTTTCGTGGGTACTTTGTGCTATTTTAATATTTTGTAAATTCGCCTGGCAACTCATTTTTTAAATCTGTTGCGCTCTACATTTAATTCTGGTTTTCAGTGCTTAACTGCGATTGTAAAGTCAAAAAGTTTTTGGTCGCCTTTTAGTTCAGGGTAAGCGTTCATACCAACCACCATTATTTTACTTAAAGCTCCTGTTAGCCGCTTGGCATCTTGGAAAAGGCAGCCATTTTTTCTGGGTCAGTTTTAAATTAATTGAGCATCTATAGAGGTTGATTGCTTTTTAGCACGAGCTTTCGATTAACATCGTTTTAAGGTGGCCTCTTTTCAAAATTCAGCAAGCTCCTATGTACCGTTTTTACCGATTGCCAATTAATCACTTCTTCTTTGATACGAACTTTTCAACATTCGCCCCATTGTTTTGGTTGCTTGCCCTTTCATTTCACCAATAGATTATTTGTATTTTACATACACATGCGATGATAGCAGCAAGGGGCACAAGCACTATAACAGCGGTATGATTCCTTTTTTTTTCATGATTTTGTTTAGTTTTGGTTCGTTTTATAATGATTTTTTATTTTAATTCAGTTTCCTGCTTTTTACACTTTCTTAGCTTTTGATCATGGCTAAATTAGAGAGGGTTTGCCAATTTTATTTTTCCTTTAAATGCCATTTTTGCACCATCAAGAGTAAAATCCACGTTCTTTTACCAAGTGAAAAATGAGTTGTAAATTTTTTATACATCTTCAGGGCGTAAACTTACGATTGCCTTTGGCATTTTTTTTAGAGGTTGTGAAAACATCAAATTCTTTCTCCCGAAAAATTCGTATCAAGGAGGTATTACGTTAAATGCTTTGCAAGTCGCCAATTCCGTAATATTCTTTTTTCAGGAACGTTCTATTATGGCATTAAATCTAAGGGATTGTTTTCTTTGCGAAAGCTGTTTTTTAACATGGGCTTTTTCAAATTCTCCGCCGATAAACTTCCGTAGTAGAATTAATAGGGTTTTAATGCGATTCGCCTCTTTTAAAATATTTTTCATAGTTGCAGATGCGGTGCCTTCAGAGCCGACCTTGTGGCTCCCACAAAAACCAAATAATGCGACCGCGTTTTACACGTCGCCAGAGGGTTAACTTGTATTTACTTAAAATGCGCATTACAGGACTACATTACCCAAAACCGTGGTCTTTCTAATATGATTTCCGTAGCCCGCAGAATTACTATCTGCTCTGGTTACTACACCATCGCCTGTTTTGCATAAATAGGCGTTCCTTTTGGACCGGTAAAATCCATTTCCAAAATGCATTTTCCTAGCTTTTAGTAAAAGGGGTCTGAGCGCCAGCCATAACCAGACCGGCCCATCCGCGTAAGGTCTTCGTTACTTGATAGGTTTTGTTTCAGCAGGATAGCCCCACTAAAAGCTTTTCTTTTTTCAGCCAGCAAGGTTGGGTAATTTCATCTAAGATTTTGACTGAATCACCATTTGTTTTTGAAACTGATATCCATCCGTTTTTGTTTAGCAATAATCATTTCAGAGTTATTAAACCCTTCTAAGGACTTATACCGATTTACACCGCCAAAACAAGCTCTTCTTGTCTCGTCAGGATAGTTGGCTTCAAAATTACAACGGTAAATATTGTTATCCGCGATCTTCAATTATTGGCCAAAACCTCCTCTACTTGCTCCATTTTTTTTTCAAAAGCTCAAACTGTTCAGTTCGTTATTTTTAGCTTCGCGTTGTTAGCGATAATTCTTTAGGCGTGTTTATAAAAATTCGTGTTTTAATAAAACAGTTAAGGCCAATAAAACCCAAATAGAATGACCCTAGTAAAAAAACAACTTATGTCCTGTATCTTCCTAGATTTTTTGCTTCAATTTGCGCATACGATTAAGGTATCTGGATCGTAATAAATATTTTTACTTTTTCGACAATAATGGAATTTATCCTTATTTTTTGCTTTATATATAATTAGCTAACAAAACAAATATAAAAAATTGTTTTGGCATATTCTTTCATTTATTAAAAGCTTATGTTTTGTTGTTAAACAGAATTAATAGTAGACGAAAAAATAGTTAACAAATTGTTTACAGTATCCTAACGAAAGACTGTAAGAAGAATTTAAAAAACCACCCCATTGAACTCTTCAAGAAATACCGCTCAAAATATTTTAGAAATTTTCTTCAAAGAAAAAATTTCACCACATTAGTGGCTTCGGCACCTTATGGTCATCAAAGTATGCTCCTACCTTGCTGTTCACTAAATTCAGGGATGAACCAGTTAAAGAGTTTCTTTTTAGGGAAATACAGGAACCCAATACCTTAGGAGTTGCGGATACCCAAAAATGGCTTACGCATGTTAGGGGTAAAACACAACGATTGGAGGAAGTAGGTTAAAGATACCTCATCACCCTACCATGTTCAAATGTTGCGGGTAATTGGAGTTTTGGCGATTACTTTAAAGTCGAGGCAATTACATTGGCTTGGGAGTTTTTTGACCGAAGTGTGCAAATAGACAAAAAAAAGTTTGTACGTCACTGTTTTTGAGACGGTAGTACAGATGCCGATAGATTTAGGCCAAGATACTGAAGCTTTAGACTATGGAAAAAAATTGTACCTGAATCACAAATTTTATTCGGAAATAAAAAGATAACTTTATGGGAAATTGGGCGATCAAGGTCCGTGTGGTCCGTGCTCAGAAATTTCATGTGGAATATACGTTTCTGAACGATGGAAAAGCAAAAGTTCAGGGGGCCTCATTAGTAATAATGACCCCCCCCTAACTTTGTAGAAATATGGAACTTTAGTGTTTCATTGCAGTTACAATCGTTAAAGCAAACGGACAATTAAGAGGTTATTACCCGCAAAAACACGTTGGATACAGGGAATGGGTTTTTGGAAACGCTTGTGTATTGGTGATGCAAGGTTGTAACATTCGAACTACGATTACCGACTGTTTTTTCCCCCATTTACATAGAGAAATAAGAACTATCAACTAACAGTACTTACGGCAAGCAGAGGAAACTGATATATGCAATTCGGCGTTATTTGCGATTCATATTGTGCGGTTTCTTCTTTCTATTGCAGGACGGACAATTACCTTAGTAAGTAAATTACCGGAGCAGGGTATGTTAATTTCGTAGAACTTTTGCCCGTCCGCGCTTATTACGTTACGGATTTAACGTTTTTAGATACCAAAAGGAAACCTTTTATGTTACCGCTTGGCTAAAAAACCCTGAGCGATACGATGGGCCAAATCGTTTCCCAGAACTAAAAAAAGTCAAAAAAGAATTCATTTGAAAGTAATTAAAGAAGAGGAAAAATTCCTTTATTAAAAAACGTTTAAGACCAAAGGCTTGGTTGTTGTTTATGACACCATGATAGCTTCGCTGCAACTAAAGAAATAGAGGGCAGAAAAAGTCCTTTGAATTTATTATGATACCTATGGTTTTCCGATAGATTTAACAGCCTTAATTTTACAGGAAAGAGGTTTTTATCTTTGGATGAAAAAAGGATTTGAGTAAGGCCGATGCAGAGCAAAAAAACCGTTGGCGTTCTGCTTTCGAAATTATCAAAAAAGATTGGACCGTACTTTTCAAAAGATGCGGAGCAAAGGAATTTGTGTGGGCTATGACCTGTTTTACAAACTATGTAAATTGGTTTAAAATACCGTAATGTAACTTCAAAAAGACGAGAGCAGTTTCAGTTAGTATTTAATGTAAACGCCATTTTATTCCTTGAGGCGGCGGACAAGTAGGCGATAAAGGCTATTTAGAAGCCAGCAACGGAAATGTTATTTTACATTTTACGGATACCAAAAAAGAGACATACGAGATTATCATTTTAGCGAAAGGTTTACCCGATACTGTAACGGAAACCTTAAGCCGTGGATCGATGAAAAACAAACGTCAAAGCACGAAAAGCGACCATACGGCTTACGCATTTATACAGCCAAGGCCTTGCGTGAAATTCTAGGAAAACTCATGAGAACACAAAACAAGGTTCCGGCAGTTACATTTTCAAAATTATTTAGCCGTTTTTCGATTTTTCACATTTTTAAAAGTTAACGGGCTGAACAGCTTGATCGAAGTTTTGAAAAATTTTGTTAATTTGCCGATCGGAGGGGAATTTACCTTTGCAAGAAACCCCACAGAAGCAGTACCCCATTGGCAACACAAAGCTATTGAATCAAGGCGCCATCTTTGGCAATTAATTTGGCGAAAAAAATATTGGCGATGCGGTTTAACGTTTTTTTTACCCATCCGTTTTTGGGAAAAAATCTATAGAGCTTTGATGGGGGTACCCCCCATTGTAAAAAAAAAATTTTTACAGGGTTTGATTTTATTTTTTCTGGCCCATTTTTTTAGAATTTAAAGGTTTTTTTTTTTTTTCTGGGAGGGGGCCGGCCCCAGTTTTAAAAAATTTTTTTTCCTCC
>Ga0163217_1000149_pt1 | contig 11510 bp, 11 predicted proteins | sample SynspAceP_FD_185933 | JGI IMG/M metagenome (GOLD analysis project Ga0163217, IMG submission 185933) | Saline lake microbial communities from Ace Lake in Antarctica - Synechococcus sp. Ace-P (PacBio error correction) | ecosystem: Environmental > Aquatic > Non-marine Saline and Alkaline > Saline ... | reverse complement strand
GGATATGTAAGCCTGTCCAAGATTTGGACAGAATAGAACCGGGTGATGTTTGAACTGGGGGTACGCCTTGGCCAAAAGAGTAATTGGCAATGCGGTATGCGCATGAAGGCTGCAAACCGCGATGGTTGGCTTGGCCATCCAGGGATGAGACCGTTTTCAAGGATCGTCGGGATCGTAGATCGAGCAATGTGACGTTCTGTCCGTTTGGCTCAAAAAAATTGGAATGACATTTCCAAGCATGACATTTGAGTTTAAAGGTTACGACCATCCCGACCATTTGTACGCCATGGCAGCAATCAAATAGATGTCGACCTGTCAGGGCCACCTTCCAGTCATGGCGAAACGAGGCACTTTGGGCCCGTAGCTACCCAGTTACGCTCTTACCAAGTTGTGTAAACGGCAGCTTCGACCGGGCGTTACCGCCATTGTTATACCCGATAAGTTCCGCCTATTCTAAACAAACCGAAAAGCAGGCTCGAATGGAGCGGGAATAAAAACGATGCTTGAACGCTACCGCGTGAAAATTGAATGGAAGCGAGACTACCAAGGACCCAATGTCTTGGAACCAGGGCGAGGGAAGTATGGTTGACCGGAAAAAGCCGACCATTGGGGACGGTCACCTATTGGATTTGGGCCATAAACCAGATCGGAAAACAAGGTGGATACCAGGTACAATTGGTTAGAGCGAACGCTGACAAATATTATGCGAACGTTGCGTTCCTTCGGCAAATGGAGCTAACATGCGCCGTTGGAGATGATTTGCTCCCATAAATTGAGACCCATGGCTGGATTTTGTGTGCAAGCTTATTAATGGTTCAAAGGGCTGGGTACCCTGCAAGGAAATCTGGGAACCGATTTAACCACAGCCATCCGTCTCCATCACGACCCACTTTAGGCGCCGAGCGCACCTTTCTCCAAATCTTGAACCGTTGGATAGAAACAACCGGTTCAGGAATTCAAAAACGAGATTGAACAGACTTTTCATGCGAAAAGTACACCCCTAGGGATTCCGCGCTTGGCACCGACCTTCGTAGGGTTTTCGGCCCTTGCGGACATAAGCCGAAATGGAATTGCCCCATCAGTTTATAATTCCATCGCGCCAACGCATATGATCAGATTACGCTGCATAAGCAGCAGCAATGCCTCTGGCCGTGAACAGGACACGAAGAAGGTTGGTGGCCGCGTTTGGACTGGGTCATGTAACGCAGTTTGATTCCGACGGCCACTTGACTGCGGGGGCGGATGATGGTTCAATTATGCCATCGAGGCCAAAACGGTTGCGTTTGGCCGTGGAGATGCGTGCATTCCAGGTTTTGTAAAATCGTGAAAGACAGCTTTTCATCAATTGATTCGATGCCATTACCCTCGAAGGGCCCGAAATTAGGCCACCAAACCGTGTACACCGCGCATTCTGCGGGCAGAAGGCGTGTTGCCTCAAGCGCCAACTCTTTGGAGAGCTTGCATTCGGGGTCTTCAATCAGGTCCCATTTATTCAGCGCAATCACACAGCCGCGCCCTTCCCGCGGCGATCAATGCTGCAATCTGCAGATCCTGTTTTCAAACGCGTATTGTTGCATCCAGCAATGACCAACCACGATCTGGGCAAAAATGGATGGCTCGCAAACGTCTGAGACAGACAATCTTTCAAGCTTTTCCTGAACTTTTGCCTTTGCGCGCATGCCGGCGGTATCGAACAAGCGGATGGGATTGTCATCCCAACCAATCAACGGAATTGTATCTCTGGTGATGCCAGCTTCCGGGCCGGTCAACATACGGTCTTCGCCAGCAGTATTGATTGATGAAGGTTGATTTTCCGGACATTCGTCGACCAACCACAGCCAAGTGCATTCGCGCCCCCTTGGTTTTTTCTTCCAGCAGGTCATCAGGATCGAATGGTTTTCCTGTTTCCTCAGCTTCGATAGCGCCGGGGCAAATGCTTCGGTCCACCTCCGGTCCTATCAGCTTCCCGAGATGACCGGATCGCCTGATAAAGATCAGCCATCCCCTCGCCATTTGCTCTGCAGAAATCGGCCACAGGCTCGGCCAAAAGCCAAGCCTGTAAGCCTCTAATAGCCGCCTCGCCCTTTTTACCTTCTTGCCTGTTGCAACGGGGATAATAGGTTTGTCATCAGCCAGAAAAATCTGCAAAATGCCTCCATCTTACGGCGTTTACACCAGCACGCGCATTCAATCAGAAAAACAGGCAGATGTCAGCCTTCCAGAATAGCAGCTCAGTCCTGGCCCGCATGCGGCCTTCCAGACTTTCTATATTCGCTTCTTCCAAGGCCGCAGTATCAATGACATTTGAAAGAAATGTCGCCGATCTTAGCTCATCGCCGGAGCGACCGATCACGAAAGTTACGCCAGGCGTATTCGTCAACCAAGGCCCAGTCGTTTGCCAACCAAAACGATTGAACAGAGTGGACTTACCCAATTTGGGCGTCCTATGATTTAGCAACAGTAAACATTTAAAGGGGGTCCCGAGCATGGCGACGCACAGCGCCGAACATCCTCTTTTAATTGTAGGCTATTCATCGTTCCATCACCAAGCCAGCAAAACGAAGTTTTGCCACTGGGCTGCAATTGTTTGAGATAGATGTCTTTGTCACGTCTCGCGTGCCCAGCAATTTACCGGCCTCTGAGGCATCACGGAAGCAATTTTGGCCGTCACTTGAAGCAGGACCACAAAGCGCCGCCAGCCAGATTTCACAGGGCGGCCCATGCAGTGCGTGAACGCTTCTTGCGGGACAAACGGCAAGTCAGTAATCCAAAGGGCTTTCTCCAGTAGCGCGATTCAGCGCCACCATCCGGTCCTTGAAGTCCTGAATTTGCAATACAGTGTTTCCCGGAAACGACTGGTTGTGAAAACTGGAAGCCAACACTCCGCTCCCCACAAGCGTCGCCCGCTGCTCAGATGACCGGGCAATTTGTCCGCCCGAAAAACGCCCACGATGTGTAAGTGAGCGTAAAACCGTCATGCCCTCCCCCGTTAGCGATAACCGGTAGCGAATAGCCAGAGCATTACGTTTTCTGCAGCCGGATTACGACAAGATTGCAGTCGCCTGAGCGTACCACGCCCGTTCCTACGATCTCATATTAGGGCATCCCACCGCTTTCAAACGTGCAATAAGTCCATACTTTGACATACCGGATATCGCATGGGCAGTAGGTAGCATTCACGAGCATTTGGAACAGCTCTAGAGACCGAGATATTGTAAGACATAAGATGGCAGCCAGAATACCGGCTGTTTCTGGGGATGCCAGAATAGTGTCCCAAAGTCATACTCATTGCGCACGGCTCAGATCAAAGCAGATGATTCATTCTGGACGTCACTACAAAACACCCGTCCGCCTTGGATAGGTGACGCTGGCGCACCACGTGGCAGTTCTTCCAAACGGATACGCCAGACTTCCTGGCTCTCGCGAGGCCGGAAACCATATCGAGGTGCCAACCGACTTCTCTATATCCAGGTCGCCTCGTTCATACACCAAAGCCGGGCCACCATAAAGCGATACCGCCACCCTGGTGCTTGGAATGGTTTCCTCTGTACAAATTACCTAGCGCACAATCAGGCCGGCCCACGCGCACAAGCGCGACCCTACCAGGACAGTGATGAGGCTGTTACTTGCCTTCTGGATCGTAGGCCATGATCGCCGCGACCCTCTTGCCGACCACGGGGCCGGTAAGTGAGGCCGGCCGAAACATATAAGCCGGCGACCGGACGTTCGGCAACCTCTGTCCCCGACCCAATGCACGGTTACCACCACGCCGCCGACAGAGGAACATTGCATCGCGGGTTGTTGCGTCATTCCCGATTGGATGTTTCCAATCGGACAAGGCCGGTCCGAGGCGCGTGGATAGGCAGTTTCTGGTACCAGATATACAAGTAATGGGTTTTCTGAAGATGGCAAAGCCTCACGGCGGGCGCCCATTTTCTAGGCAGCAAAATCGCTCTTGTTCTAGCGAACGGATAATACTTTTTTCTACACTATCCGGGCAAAGGAACGTCTCGATAGACAACGGCACGCCCAGGTAGAGGGAACGCCAGAAAAAACAGTTCCAAGCACTCGAATTTGAAAACAAGGTAGCCGCGGACTCCAGTTGGTTTCGATTTACGTAATTTTGCAACGGATTCGCCGTAAACTATTGGTCCTCACTAAGTCAGTCTCTTTGTCTGCAGGTGAAACCCGGTACTCTAGAGCCCGCGTTTAACGCGCCTTCAATCAACGTTCAGAATCTGCGCCCGTGACCCGAACACATTTGGAGCGATTTGCCATATCTTCAAAATCAATATCCAAATGTAGCTTGTTGCGGTTTCAAGGTCAGACCAGCCCGGCATAAGCTGCCAGCGCTATGTATTTCTCGCGCCAACTTGTGTCGCCTAGGAACTATTGGGGTTTGCAAGCACCGTACAGTAAGGACGAGTCTTTGAACTCTTCCAAAGTGCCCGTACCTCCACCAGTGAGAGAGTAAGAATGCCCTCCCGCAATTGAGGCAGAGTTTAAATTTCAATTCGTCGCTGTTGGTTCGTCCTCTCGAGTCAATTGAATGATCGAACCTCCCGTGCGAACCTGCCCCGCTTTCTCACATTGCTCTCAATGGCCAATTCCGCAGCAATGCGGAACGCGCCAAGACGCATAGCCCTCGTGACCACCATCAGCCGATTGTTGTTCTGAAAATCCCCTCATCGCTTCTGGCATTCCCTCCGTCCTGTCTTCGTGCAATGTTTGCAAAGCTTCCATGAACGCATCGCTCAGTCGCTTTGGCAGCCTTGCTCCTGATAGTTGCTCCCAAGCCGCGATAGCCCAAGCGGTTTGCAGCTACAACAATCCCACAAAGCCGTTGCAATTAATGAAAAACGCCAAACGGTTCCCATATATTTTTTAAGAAATTCCACTTGCGGTAGATCTTCATTCGACCTTCTCTTGCAAAATTGATCAGACCTATTACTGGCTCTTACTGCATAACGAATGATCAGCCGCGTGTCGCAGAAATTTCGCCCCGGCTTGAGGATTTGGTGCCGGACAATATTCTGTTTTGCGCCTGTTCTTATGGCAATCACTGAAAACGAGATTAATACATATAACGAGTGGGTTGCGACCCCAAACAACCCATGTGCATGTGCATACAGCGCAAATAAAAAACTGCCCGGACTTCCCTTGCCCAAAATTGACAAATAGAACCTTGGCGAAGACAAGATTTGCAGCACACAGTGCCCCGCCAGACAAAAGCAAGGGCCTTCATCGCCGGTCGCCTCGCCGCAGCCTTGCAAAACAGGACCAGCACTGATCCATCAGCAGAAATCGTACCAAAACAAAAGGAAACTTCGCGCTGCGACATGCCACCCCCTTGCCATCAAACACCACTCTGCGCTTGTTAGCCCAGGAACCAGAATACGCTCGACACCTCCAGTTGTCGGTGTCTCAGGTGTTGCCTTTTGATCCGGCCAGCAGCAGATAGCCGCGGTGCCACAAACACAAATGCCAGCAGCGTCAAACAGCGCAGACACGGATGCTGGCAATGCAAATGGCCGGCACCCAGGACAACACCCGCATTTCTGCAGCTGGGCTGGAAGCCCGATGACAATCAAATCAGGCCAGGCAACGCTCAAGAACCGTGGTAAATCGCCCGCCAACTGCCAGCCACTCAAAGGGTGTTGATTTGCGCCCCAGACCCGAACAGGTTCAAAGGAAAAAAAATCCGTGTTGAATTGGATTCCCAGGAACAGGATGAGCCCAAGATTCATAGCGTCATGAAACACGAATGCTCCATGCTGCAAAAGTAGAAATCCACCTTTTTGATATAATTTCGCGCGCCTCTTTTTCAATGATTTGCCGGTTAAGGCTACCCGTCAGCGCCACAATTTTTTCGTGTTTAGGCAGCCGATCCCCAGCCGTTTCTTTTGGATCAGGAGAAGAATTGCGTTTTGCCCCAGTGACTTCCAAAGTCACATGTTGAATTGTTACCGTTCGTTATTACGAGAGAGCGCGTATTCTGCATTATAAATTGCGATTAATTTCACTGTTGAAAGCAACTGGTGCCATGGGACGGCTATCCACTCAACAAATCGCCGCGTTCAAAAAAAGGGAGTTCTTGCAGCAGGCGCAGTGCTTGGAGTTGCAGGCAGAGCAAACCGAAGCAGACCAGGGCACCCGTGCCCCCTGGATCCAGCAATCTTGTCGGGCGGCTGTTCGCGTATTGGATGCCATCAGGTTTCAGGCGATGTCGCAAGGCACAACACGCAAAGCTGACCACAAGAATCTGCGAAAAATTGTTGGCGCACTGAGCCGAGGAAGACGGCGAAATTTGGTATTGCAACGAATTGTGGGGTGAACCAAATCGCCCTTAAGAATTTGGCGGTCGACCCGTCAAGTCAGACAATGCATTGCTTGCGCCTGGTCCAGCAACGAAACATCCTAAATATTGTATTAATTCACAAAGTTTACAGGAATTTTACCTAACATAAGAAGCCGAACTAGGTGTGATCCAGCCGAAGTTTTCGATAAGGGATCCACTTATGCCTGTTCTCCCAGTTTTAAAAAAGACCGCCACTGTTATTTCGCTTGCAGCCTGTTGCTCGCGCGCTACCGCTCAGCATCGGCAATGCAGACGCTTGCAAAAAGTGTCGCGCAGAGTCGATATTTTGATCAAAAGGATGCGTGTTTACATTAACGGTCATACCCAGACATTCTTGCGAAAAGTGCTTCAACAGGCCGGAAGCGGATATCGCACAACCGGTTGGCAGCTACGCCCAAACCCGCACACACAGAGGTGGCATTCACCGCAGTTACTAATATGGCCAATGCCCTATTCGGTGTTCTTCGCACCGTGGCTATGCGGTTCATGGCACCAAACCATGTAGCCGTCTTCGGCCGCCCAGCCAGCCACGGATGTTGTTTCGCCTGCACACAAGCAATGGCAAAGCGCCTGCTATAAACTTGTCAAAAAATTACGGGCGTTCAACGATCCAGATCAAAATTCAGCGCTGAACCGCCCAAAAGATTTCTGGATCAATCAGTGAAATTGAGCTGAGCGAAGATCGCGAACTACTGCCGGGTATCTCGCGAATTCGACGATACCGCCAAAAGGCGGCGACAGAACTTTCTTGGTTCAGTTCAAAATGCGCGGCGATAGTCTGCTGCCAAATCAACATTTTTCAGGAAAACGGAACCGGTCCCGGTGCAACGCGCTTGACGATGGTTGTTCCCGCGCCCAGAGAAGTACGGCTCGGTACCATTACACTGCCTGCCGCGTGCTGACCGCCATGCACATAAATTTGACGCATTGCGACTGCTGCGTTTTGTCAAAAGCTTTTGATAATTTGGATTTTTTCCCGGCTACGGCGGGCCGTCTTCTGATCGGTAAATACAAAAAATACCCATCAAGCAATGTTCCGATCATCCCCGCTTTTTTGGCCAGGTTTTGTGGGAGGCACAGACATTGTACGACCAGTTTCCAACTGCTTTGGTCGCATCACGCGCGGCTTACCGGGACAGGTTGTAGTATCACCGATGTGATAAACTCTTTGAGGCTTCGAATGAAAGAGTTCCTGCCGCCAAAGTCCATATTTCTTTGGTAGGGATCTGAAATGACAGATTTCCAACCACCATTCAAAAATGCGACGGTTTTCCGCGCTCGCCAGCGAAACCAGGTGCCACCGACGAGTGAAGCAGACATGGCGATGAGCGCAGCAAGACCTGAAATCCTGGAAGTCATAGAGTAAATCCTTTTTGTTTTACACAACCGTTTAAAGAGTTACGGATCACGCGGCCGGCTCATGGATGAGTCAACTATTGTGATTGGTTGCATCCAGGCAGGTTTTGCTGCCTGACAGCGGATTTCCAGGTTGCCCAGCCATCTCAGAATTACCTTCTATTTAAAATCGTATTATTTTTTTATTGCACACGTCTGAGAATATGGCTGACCCATCTGTTGAAAACGAAAAATGGGGCTGTTAGAAAACGTGGCGCAGGTTGGGGAGAACGAGCTGTCCACCAAATCCTTAAAATCCGCGGGTTCCAGAATGTCCTATGCAATAGCCCAGCGCGCTGGGGTGAATGAAAGTCGACGGTCAGCCGGCTGGAAAAAAGGGAGAGGGGGCCCATTTCCGATTGCAGCCACGTGTGCGCTTTTGCCGCTTTCTGTGGGGGTGTTTCATGGAATTGGTTGTTTCTGCGAAAATCTGAAACAACATCATTTCCAACGAAACGAAGTTTCTCTTGACCATGGAACTGGCGCGGCTTCTGCGCAAAGCATCCACCAGCCGTTACCTCCGCCAATGATCCATTCTCGTCGAGGTAATATCGTCGCCTTACCAACGGACTGGACAATGCACCGGATGGGCCATCATATTTTGCAGCTTATCTTGCGCCCTTGCGCAACACCTAAGGCAGGGAGCGAGCTGCACTGCCGGTCGCGTGTTATGGCAATTTCTAGATTGCTTTCTTACTTGGAAAAATCTATCCAAGAATGCGCTTGTCTGAGGAAATCTTACAGCTGAAGGGAGTAAATTATGCCGCAAATTCACAGTGTTGTCTTTCACAATCTCACCAATGGGATGCAGTTGGGTGGACACAGCACCAGCAAGTTTTGCAGCCAAATGGTGGCCGCTGTAAACGCCATTCCACAAAATCCGTCCGCCAGGTGGGTTTTTAAAAACAACCCATTAATTTACCAGGTTGAAGGCATCCAAGTGGATGGGCGTATGGGGGATTCATTTTCAAGCGTTTCTGGATTGAGAGCAATTTGAGCGATCGCCTTTTGTGTTCGTCTCACAGGCTCCACCACCCACCAACCACCCAGTTCCAATCAACAATGGGCGCGGGGCCGCACGGCAGCTGAACCACTTTGCGCTTAACAATGGAGAACGATCATGGATAATTCAAATCTATTCAGCCAAAGCTACGATCAAAATCACAGAAACAGATTCTCGGGCACCGGCAATAATACTTCCAGTATTGCTCGGCATCCCAGTCATTCAAACTGGCCTGTTCGCAGCTTCCGGTCAATTTTGGCGCCACAAGCTATCGCTCATTTTGGAGGTTTTGGGCCGCGCCTGTCTACAGTCCGGTGCTACATTTGCGGTGTGGGACATCACTTTATTGGACAATTACCGTTCAAATCTTGGCCACAGTTGGGTTTTAACAACAGCCCGGAAATTGAGCAGCAAATCAAAGATTTATCCGACAATGGTGACAGCGGCTATCAGAATGAAGTCACAAAAGACTTCGACAAACGCAAACAACAAGCCGTATCTTGACCGCCAAAACAAAATGGACGTGTTTATCTTTGAGGGCGCAATATCCCTCCATTGCAGATTGGGATGGCGGGTCCTGGCTCAAACTATTGAACAGAGGCCGAGAAAACCTGGACGAAAAAAGCGGGATTGCAATTCGAAGCAGTCAGTCTCTGAACGCGAGCAAAAACCAGCCAACGGAACTGTCGGTGCACTGGCACTTGATGGGCACGTCCAACCAGTTCGCTAAGTGCTGGCGATGCACCGCGCGGATGGACAAAAGTGGCTAACGGGGCCGGAGTGCTGGAATGGCAGCCCAGTTTCATCCATTTCAACATTCGAAAGTCAAAGGCTGGGCGTCAGGAACTGGACCCAAGGCACCACTTGGTGAAAAAGCTCGATTCACCCACTGGGATCTCAAAAGCCGACAGCTCCGATCACCAATCATGGTTGCTTCGGGGCAATGATGGGTATCCTATCGTACACCGTTCTGGGTTGTTTACGCAAGCGGAAAATGGTCGAAAACAAACATCCAAAGTCAGATAATCCGTCACCGCAACGTGAAATGCAATCAGCAACCAATGTGTTGATCACGGGCCCGGCGGCCTGTACAATGTGTGGTTTCCTTAAAACAAATGTCGCGAATTGGCCGGCACCCAGGGAAACGGGTTACAGCATCCGCAGCCCTTATTCGTGACCGGCGGCGATTATCCGCTTGTTTGGTGCAAATGGCATTTGCCACCATGGTGAGCGGCATTGGTGGTTGGCCTACAAGGCCCTCATTCTCCATCACGATTGAAAGCAGCACCTATAAACGCTTCGAACAATCCATCAGCGCTTTCGCAGGGTTTGCGGATCGCGACCGGTTTCAGTTTTGGCTTGCTCAGGCGGCCATGACCAGCATGATGTGAAACCACGGGCCAACTCTACCACTGTCATCGGGTGGTTCGGACGTCCCGATGATCCCGTGATTTCCTTGGTTGTCACGGTGGGCTTTCCTGGAACTGAAAAACCCTTGACTTGAAAAACAATTTGGGGTTCGGCGCACGCGCCGAACCTGTGTTGAGGAGTGATAGGCATGATGGATTTATTGGCGCCGTTCCTGGACGAGTGGCACAATTTGCGAATCGCAGATGATGATCTGGAAGCAGCGCCAGTCGCCAACAGGATGGAGGAGTGCAACCGCTCCGACAATAGCAATGGCGCGTCGTTCTCGGCCACCTCCCCCGTCGCGGTCTGTCCACACGCTAACCGGCAGAATCAGGGGTACTGGTTCCTTCACAGAATTGCGGATTGGTCGATATCGGCACAGGGTCAATTCCAACGAACCAGTTTTTATCTGGCCGACCAATCTGCCCCAATTCCACCCAAGAACGTTGGGCGAATTTGCGAGGCTCTTCCAATAGTTTTCAGCAAAAACTTACCGGCCTGTTTCTCATATGATCGATGCTGCAACTTTCCCTGCCTCGTTTGCCCTGCAACAGGTCAAAGCAGCGCATCACCGCCGTCCAACATCCAGCCCAGCCAACGAAACTGCTCCCCCCCGGATGGACCAAAATTCATGCCGGCAGGGTTTGTTGAGATGGCGCCTAACTGGGTTTGCCCAGTCCAAACCAGCAAAAAAACTGGACCAAATTAAGCCAATTTACCAAACCCACCACCAAAGGCCTCAGACCATAACGGATATCCGCTGAACACTGGCGGGACAGCCAAGCGCCAGTTGCCCGGTGATTGATAACAACCAACCCGCCACCCAGAACCAGAACCCGAGTGGTGAGAGAACGTTTCAGTTTTGTTCCATAACTGCAACAAAATGGGTGGGCAAGATCACTCTTTCTCCGGAGACTGGTTTGAGTCTGGCCTGCTTACAGGTCGGCCAGAGTTACCATGAAGAACCCAGAGATGTCTTTTGGGGTCTAGCGGCCTTGTCTGAGCGGCACGGTGCAGCATTTTACGTGGGCTTTGATGCTCCCTCGCTTAAGTTTTCTGGGCGACCGGAGAACCTCACCATCGCAGTCCCCACACCTCCAGCATCACTCAAAACCGGGAATTTGCGTGAATTGTTGGGCATTCCATTGGCGCTTGACCAGACAAAGCCTGAGTTGACCGCAGCTTGCCGACAATCACCTACGCCCAGACATGAAATCGCTCCGAAATCACTCGCCGTGGAAATAGAAAACCTACCCGAGCTCAAAATAGGCACCTTGAGCCAACGTCCCAGAATGTCCTAGCCAACAAACCCAGCGTGCACAAATGCAAAAAAAGAAAGAAAAT
>Ga0163217_1114671_pt1 | contig 11512 bp, 10 predicted proteins | sample SynspAceP_FD_185933 | JGI IMG/M metagenome (GOLD analysis project Ga0163217, IMG submission 185933) | Saline lake microbial communities from Ace Lake in Antarctica - Synechococcus sp. Ace-P (PacBio error correction) | ecosystem: Environmental > Aquatic > Non-marine Saline and Alkaline > Saline ... | reverse complement strand
GACGCACGAACTGCTCACCGCCGCCGGCCGAGCGAATTTCACCCGCACGACGCCAAGGCAACCAAACGATCCTACCTGCGATTGCCTACGTCCCAGCAGCGACCCGGCTCGCGAGAAATGGGATTTTGAAAACAAAGCTGATCTTCAGCCGGACACGACAACGACGCGGTTCTTGACGTCACCTACCAATGGGACTCACTGGGCGCCGAGTCGGACGCGACGAACGGCACCACCGGTGACGTGCGTTCCAGTCCGGCCAAACAAACGATCGCCGGGACTATACCTCCGGCACCGCAACCGGGCAGCCCAACGTACACTTACATCTAGCGCCAGCTACATCGAACGAACCCGTTCATGAGAGGCGGGAAACCGCGGGCTGCGTTCACTACCACCTGCAAACCACAGTAACAGCTGTCATCCGATGACCAACGGCGGCGGAACGGTCACGAACGCCTACGCTTACTCGGCATTACGGTACACCTACGATCACGACGCCAGCGGAACCGCACGCCACGACGAGTGCCGAGAACCGGTACACGACACCAGGTCGTGAGTTGATTGAGGCGTTGGACATGTATCACTACCGGGCAAACCGCATGGTTACGGACTCCAGCGGTTCGCCGGTTCTGCTCCAGAGATTTCCGATTTGGTGTTATGAGGATGGAAACAACTTATACTGCTACCCCACGATGCCAACAGTGGGTGCTTTGATTCCGAAGTGCCTTGCTACCACGACATTTGATTTCGTTGGCCGAAAGCTATATTAATGGTGTGAATCGCGAGGCTCATTTATCCGGAATCGAGTGGGAGGTCACTCCTGAGTGTTTAATTACGCCGATCCCACAACCAACACCGCCACGAATCGGCTTAACCTTATTGCAGACGCACTTTTTTACTTCACTTCCAGCTTTCAATGAGAAACCCGTCACTTGACGTTGATAGGACCGAAAATACCCGCGTTGATACGCGCAGTGAGCCCGACGGTTTCCTTGCTGCAAGGGGAAATATCTTTGGCACAGTCTGATAGTGATAGACGGCGGTCTTGAAAGGCCGCACCACCAAACGTCTCAATTCGGGACACATTCCCATTTTCTTCCCTGACGCTCCGGTCTACGCACAATTAACTTGAGCCATTGGTTGCAGTTAACAGACGATGTGAACGATTGATTAAACCTGGCGGGTGGGGACGCCCGAATCTCTATTTGCCGGAGCCTGGAAAATGCAATGGGTACTATTAGGACTAGCTTAAACATATGGCACTATCCTAGCGTTTCAGCTAGGTTCTAATGGCCGATGCAACCTGTCGTTCTGAACGCAGGGCTTGGTGGTGAATCACCGGTGCAGTGAGTTTCCAACCATCGTTTGTGCGGTTGATTCGGCTTATTGACAGCACTCAAGCCTCAAAAAAACGCTTTGCCCGATCTTGGATGCCCACGCCAACTTGGGGTAACTTCGTGAGTAAAACTACTAGGATCAAATGAACTTTTTTGACGTAAAATGCTTATTGATTGAATCGGTGTTTCCTTGTTTTCTGGGATGCGATGATTTGAAGACCTCTTCCCGGACTCACGGAGAGAGGGCGATCGAGCTTGACGCCTAGTTTGTGGACCCACCGATTTAGTCTTCTGAGGAACAAAAGATAGCAGAACAAGATTGCCTCATACTACCCTCGGCAGACTAGAACTGCCAGGCAAGTCGCACTATTGAGCCCGAGTGCAGGTTTTTGGTGCGACAGTCTTGCGTCAAGCCGTGAGATGCAGCGTAAGTATCCGAGCACCGACCACTTCATAAAACGCACTTTGGTTTTGAAAAGTGAATCGCCAAAACACCTGGAATACGGAAAGTAGTTTTGCGGACGCTATACGCTAACGATTGCAAGTAGGAGATTCAAATTGGACTACGAAAAGAGAAATTTTTAACAGTGGTTAGTCAGCCGAAATTTTATCTTGCTGAAAATTGCCTCCCGGTGCGCGCGACGGAAAAACACAAAAACTAGGAAATCAAGTTCAAGTTCGCTTTTGATCGATCAAACCACGCTCGTCGCGTTTCAGGTGGATTTCTCCAGTATTGGGTTTGACTACAAAAGCACTGCGTTCGTTTTCAAAACTGGACGGTCTATGCAATCCAATGCTTCGATCACCCCGTGACCCGAGTCATCTCGCGGAGGGACCCAATCAAAGGAAGGGACCAATTCAAAGAAAAGAAACAAAGGGGTCAGGACTCAATAACGAGTAATCCAGCATCTGCCAACCGGAGTGAAAACGACGCTTTACGAGCCACGGAGTGCCTTTTTTCGTTGGCGGCAGGGATTGCCCGCCCACTCTCTTCGGCTGGATGCCGACCATGCGCCCTTTGGTTGTGAAAACCGTGGAGCCGAAGCGACGACAGAGTCGTTCACAATCTTCGCACGACGCCGCCAGCCTGAGCTGATCCCTGAGCAAGCGGCGACATGGATGTCGCCGCATTGACGAAGCCGTGCAGGATCCACCCGGCGAACGGCTGCATGGAAGGCCAGACGCGCCAGCCGTCCAAGCCGACGGCCGCGTCGCCGGGGCGCCAGGCGACCGAGCGTAGGGAAGTCGAAGTTGAGAGTTTTGGCGACGAACGCAGACCGCACCGGAGCGACCCGAGCGGAGACCCGGGCGTCGCTGAGCGGAGCGGCGTTTTTCGGCCACGAAGGCCGAAAACACGCGCAGGCGAACCGAGCAGGATGCCGGATTAAAAAACAGTAAGGCCACGATTGCCGCCTACCGCATCCTAGACGCGAGCGGAGCTGAGCGGACGCGATAGCGGTCGGTCAGTTGTACGTGAAAACACCAGAGGACTTGCAAGGGCGGCGGCAAAGCGTCTGGGAGTTCCGTGGGAAGGGACCCGCGAAACGGAAACCACCGCGTACGTCAAAAAAGCGCAGTCCGTCCGGCCAAAAGGCCCGTTCCATCTCGCGACACGTCACCGCTCGGAATCACCAACCAGTAGCGAAGCGGTGTCGCTGCAAGCGAGTCTTTCGAGCCAACGGACATACCGTTAGCGGCAAACCTGCCAAGAAACAAATCAAATGCGGTCAGGGCCTCTTTTATGGTAAACCAGCAATCTGCACCGCGATAAGCCGACGGGAAATGAGGCCACCGCGAACAAATCAAAATGGGTCAACAAATCAAAGAGAACCCCATCAAAGGGAAGGGGTATGTTCGAGCATAACCACCCCGATGGCACCGGAGTAAAACGATTGCTTTACGTAGGCCACCGACGAGATGCCTTTTTCGTTGCGGGCAGGATAGCCCGCACTCTCTTCGGCTGGATGCCGACCATCCGCACTTCGGTTGTTGAAACCTGGAGAGCGAAGCGACGACCAGCGATGTTCGTCGCAATCTTCGGCACGATTGCCGCAGCCTGGAGTTGTCACTGAGCAAGCGGCGACATGGATGTCACGCCGCATGACGAAAGCCCGGTGCAGGGATGCCACCCGGCGAACCGGCATGGAAGGCGAGACGCGCAAGCCGCTCCAACCGGAGGACGCTTCCGTGGCGTCAGGCTCGGGTTTCGCGTTTCCGTGATTGACCTTCAAAACCCAAAACCGAGCCTGGACCCCGGCGAAGCCTTTCCCCGCTTTTCCTGACCAACGAAGGCGAACCGATCAACCCGACAGGCCTCACCGAATACGTCCGTTCTTACATCGACGACAAGCGCATGCAAAACGCGGTCTTGCCATCTGTTTCCGTCATACGATGGCCACACTGATGCTCGAACACCGGCGCCGACATCCGTTACATCCAGCGCATGCTGGGCCACGCCAAGTAGCTCACAACAACGGAAATCTACATCAGTCTCCATCCGCAAGTTGCGTCAAAAAATCCACGAAACTGACTCACCCTGCCGGAACCACGACCGAGAAGAACCCGGACCCCGACGACTTGAAAGCCACCGGCGACGACAGCGACGCCGCCGCGTTAAATCAAAGCGCCCCAACGCCCGCGCCATCGCGCTTCAAACTTCTTCTTTAGCAGCTTCTAAGCTGCGTCGGTCCCCAGCGGAACGGGGCAGCTTAAAGAAAAAAAACTTCGGCGGCATCGTCCTTGCCCCCGCCGCCGCGCCATCGGCTACAAAATCCGGGACTGTGAAAAACCGCATTCTACGCCCCGCCGCCCGACCACGAAAAAACTGGCACTCGCGCACGCCGCGAGAAGTTTAGGACTGTCAACACGCGCCGAAGCCGCCTCGAAACCAACCGCAAAACGCACTAGCAAACTGACTTGCACTACGAACAACGCCGACGATGAGTCTTGCTCCAGCAGACCCTATCGGGTTCACGGGGAGCAAGTGAAGCTTTATATCAGTATGTCTCTTCGAAACCAACAAAACTTTTAGACCCACTCGGACTTCGTGACTCCAGCGGTGTCACGGGCAGCCGTCTATTGCCTTTGGGTCGAGGACTTATTTGATTGGCTGAAACCCACGAAGAAGGACCCTGTTGCAATGGCAATCCGATTATTTCATCCTTGCAGGGTTTTGTGGGGCAAGAAAATCTACAGCAAAGCCTCCCAGTTGTTGCGAGGGTGGATGGTGTCAGGCCCGTCGCGAAAGTGACAATCAGAATTGCCGAAGGCAAACTTGGCGGAGATGACTCAACATTTGCCAACTTGGATCCCCAAACCAATTGCTGACCGTACAGCCCACAACACATCATTTGTCCTGACGGAAAGAAGTACGGGAAACATCCAAGGCCATTTTGTGACAAAAGCGGTGGACTCTTTTTGGATTTTGTTGGGTCAGGGCCCGGTTACGTCAACGAAGAGGTGACAGGGATCCATGTCGAAAGCGATTGCGCAAACCAAAGAAAGTTTGCCCAGCGACGGCCGCATCGATTGTGCAAGGAAACAATACAACAGATGAGCCGTACAACGTTGCCTTGCAATCCTTTTGGGCACAAGCCACTCATGGGGAAAACTTGCGGTTCGCAAGTGAAATCGTGAAAAGAACGTCAATCCGTACCACTCCGGACCAGAAGTGATCAGAAAGAAAATTCAATGTTGCTGTGGAGGGAAAAATGCCTCTACGTTCCGGGAATTCTTCACCGGATTGTCCTTTCACATAGCGGGAATAGCATCGGTTTGCTTATCTGCAATCTGCTGTGCACTCAGCAAGCAAGTATTTTTCTGGTGCTGGCAACCCTAGTTCAATCAGTGCTGGCTGAAGTTTTTTATCATCACCACTTTCGCGATTGCCGTTCTTTGATCATTGTTTGCAGGTATCTTGAATAAGGCAGGCTTCTTTACTGCTGCGTTCGTCTGAAAGGATACTAATCTCTGCTGAGTTTGATCATTTCCAATCGTGGCCGGTTTTGATTGGTTGAATTGTGCCTTGTTGGGATATAGCCGTCATTAGATTGCCGGTTGGTTCCATCCACTAAACGTGGGTGGACAAAGGGCCAAGGATGCCGGATAAAACCGGTTTTGGAGATATAAGCACTGCTCATGGGGTCAAACTAGAAATTACGATGCGCGCCAGACCGATAAAGCCGCACTGACCGATAGGGGAGTTTTTTTGGCGGACTCAAATCCAATGATTTGGTTTTGCCGCCGGCACTTCTCGGTCAGCATGCAGTGGTTCAGTCTCGCCCACCCTGGTAGATATCCGAAGCTCAGTAGCCTCACACTGTCTTATCCGGCGTATTGAACCCGCTGACAGAGCGTCCGCTTTGTACACGGGCTTGTGACGCGACCTAAGTCGCGTCGATTGCCCTCGGGGGTACGATGGACGTTGTCAGTGTGCCGTGCGGCGTTAACCAAATCAGGTGCGGACTACCGATGCTTCGGACGATTCGGATATCTACTCAGATGGACCTCCCACTCCTAGACGAATTAAAAGCGGCAACAACAAATCGCCGATGGAATTTTCGCACCACGAGTTAAAGTTGGGGCGCACCCACCTATTGGCGAAGCGCGGCGATGTGCTTACTTGACGAAAACTTAGCTCAGTTCACCCCCCATGAAGAGGCATCATGCCACGCGAAACCAAGATGCGAAATTACCGACCCCAAACTCGGTGCAGGTTTTCATTTGGTTCAGCGGATGCGTGCGTCGAGCGTGTTGTGACGGGAAAATCCACATTCGGGGCAGTCTTATGAGCATCGCAGAGGGCTGGATCGCAGTTCGCCTGGAATTTTCTGGCATCGATCTTCCAGCCATCGACTGCCTGACCTATTAACTTGCTAAGTAAAAGCCACATGATTTGGTCCTGAGAACACGCAGCGATTGGTTTGCCCAGTGGAGCGCATGAGGAAGTCGCCCGGCGATGGCTGAGGCTTGTTCCCGTACCGCAAGAGGACGGGGGGACGGACGCCGAAGAACCGACGCAGCCTGAAATCGAACGATGATCGTCAATCAGCCCGAGTGCTTAAGCTGAAGAGACGCCGGCGCTAGCGATGTGAGTTGGTGGATGCGTTGCGTGGCTGGAAACCATGCCACGAGCGTGCCAAAACCGTGAAGACGAGTGCACCGGCAAGATTTTTGGCGAAGGCGTTTTAAACTTTAAATTTTTACTTCGATGAAAGCCAGCCTGCTGGCCTGTGTGCCGCCTACGTTGAACCTCAATCCGATTCGTGCCGGCGATCGCGGAAACCCCGAGACCAGCGACTACACCGGGCGAAGGATTCGCATCGGACACCTCGGTGCAGCGAGAGGATCGAACGCGGCCCAGCACGCACGCTTGGGAGCGAGAGTGATCGCCGTCGCGCAAAAGCAGCTGTTGCGATGAGTCCGATTCGAAATTTGCACGAACAGCACGATGCGGGATGAGACGCTTCGCGTGGGTCAAGGCTCGGGTTCGCGGTTTCGTGATTGACTCAAACCCGAAACCCGAGCCTGACCCCGCGGAAGGCCTTTCCCAAGTCGCCATCGAGACTACTCCGCCCACACGGCTCACTCGATGACCCGGTGGATGCCAAAACCCTCGCGAGCGACCCACCAAATACGGATGGCCGTGGACGCCCTGTCCGCTCGCACCACCATGCTGGTTGCTCGCGCACCGGCGATAGCCAAGATCCGCGATCGCGGACTCGGCAGCGTCGCAGCCGCCGATTGGCCTCACCGAGCCAGTTTCTCTACGACGATTGATTTGACAGATGTGTGGTTGGGACAATGCTACCGTGAGCCTCCCCGCTATCGGGTAGGCACCGCCGTCTCCCGTCACGGACGCCATTCACCAAACTCGCCGACACCACCGCAATGTGGCGCAGGGCGTCTCGTTGATGCCGATGCCACCGGCTCCGCCCGCGTCTCGGTCAACCCCAGAAGGCGAAAATCCGCTTCTCAACTCCGATGCGCGGGCCGCTCGCGTCATGGAGCCGGCATGCTCGATGACAGTAGTTGACCTGATCACCTGGCAACTGCAACGTCACGAACCAAACCGATCCATCTCGGCTACCGGTTACCGTGCTGGTCTCGCAGAGCGTCACGCGATTGGCGATATCGCAAAAGCCTCACCGATGCCGGACCGGACGCACCATCCAAACATCGACACTTTGGGCAAGATCACCAGCTAGAATTACGACGCAGCCGAAACCAACTCAAGGTCCGCGACCCCAACGCAACGTCGGCCAAGACGCATCTTACGACGCCCTGGGCGAGACCGTCTCCTGCACCGACACCTCCAGCAGCGTCACGTTGAGCAAGCTAACGACAAAAGCCGTAACAAGATCGCTCGACCGATTGCCAAGAGCAAACACAACGACCTACACTTCGATGCTCGTGGTCGTCAGGTCAAAGCAAAACGATCGCGCTCTCCGGCGGACACCCTGTTCGCCTACACCGCCACCGGTCAGCTCGAAACGTCTGACGATGCCGAAAACCAATCCACCAGCTAACACCTACGATACCGCCGGGCACAAAACTGACCGAAATCTACCCCGATCACGTGCCCAGCAGCACGATGCCAGGCTGGGCTACGGAATCGCAGCTCACTCCGACCGCCACCGGACGCACCGTCCAAACAACCGACCCAACAAGGCGACACCTGCGATTTGTGTATGACCTCGCCGGACGCCTTGAGCAGCAAAAAGCCTTTACACCGGTCACCACCAGTGCCGGCTATCTGGCCAAAGCCACCACCATACGTTTCACTTACACGACGCGGCGATGCTCACCGCCGTCAGTGCCGGTACGGCAATACGTGACCCACACTTACGGGACGATGCGGACGCCGGAAAGATGACGAGTTCGCTCCAGATCGTGGCCAAACCTACACGACTTCAAACGGATTTACGAACGCCGTCGGCCAAGTGTCCAAGCTAACTTACCCCCGACGGAAAAGAAATGATCCAGCTACACGGCGCGTGGACAACTGGCGGAATCGATTTCGACGGCAAACTACCATCGACACCCGCACCTATGGATGACGGAGGGCCGGATGCTGACGAGCGCCTATAATAACGGCGTCAGCGAAAACACGAGCTACAATAACGACAATACGCTCGCGAGCATCAATTTTCACCGGCGCCCCATCGGCATCTCAGCTACAATTGGACGCGAACAAAAACAAAAAAAACGAAGCGCAGGGATCACAGCACGAAATGAGCGGTTTACGGTTTCGATGTCGGCACGAGCGCTACGACGACGAGATCGGCCGTGTCGTGGAACGCGACGACAAAAACAACTTGACCAAGCCTGGAACCTGAAGCCTCGTGGCGATGGAACAGTTGTGACGAGAACGCCAGCACCCCAGTCCCGCACGCCACGGCCGACGCACGAACTGCTCACCGCCGCCGGCCAAGCGATCACGCACGACGCCAAGGGGCAAACCAAAAACGATCCTCCTGCGATGCTACGTCCCGGCAGCACCCGCGCTCGCGATTGAAATGGGATTTTTAAAAACAAGCTGCATCTCACGAACACCGACAACGACGCGGTTTGCTGACGTCACCTACAATGGACGCCCTGGAACACGCCCATTGACGAACGGAGGCACCCAACAAAAACAACTGTATTCGTGCAGTTCCGCCAACAGACGATCGCCGACTACACCTCGGGCACCGCAGCGGCCCAGCCCAACGTACCAAAACTACGCCTACGCCAGCTACATCGACGAACCCGTCGTGAGGGCCGGAACCGGCTGAAACAGGTACTACCATCAGCGGCCAACAGTACAGTGTCATCGCACTGACCAACGGTTCCGGAGTATTGTTGAGCGGTACGGCCTACTCGGCATAACCGGAACACCTACGACCACCAACGCCGGCCGGAACCGCACGCCACGACGAAGGCCGAAGAACAACCGGCTACACGTACACAGGTCGTGAGTTGATGAGGCGTCGGACCTGTATTCACTACCGGGCACGCATGTACGACGCTGGTGCCGTAGGTTTCTGCTCAGAGACCCGATTTGCGGTATGTGGATGGTATCAGTTTTTATCGAGCATATTTTGTCTTGCAGCTGTCGATCCATTGGGCCTTACAAGCAGCCTGGGCGGTGAGATGATCCGAGGAGAGAATGGCTGAGGACTGCAAGAATGCAGGGAGTACTTTCAAGTCCCGCATTCCAGTGTCGATTGCGGCTTGAAATTCTGAAGGCAGCCAAATGCCATTACCATATAAAACCGCTGAGGCAATCACCTTGGCCGTCATTTCCGTGTTACTCCGCCAACAAGTGATTCCAGAAGGGATTCCGCAAGCAGTAAACGAAAAAGACGCGATGAAAAACACCTCCGAAAAGAGCCTGGTGAATCACTTGAAAAAAGCCACGCCCTGAAACATTTAAGCGGTGACATCGAAAAAGCTGCAGCGCTTTGCCGAAAGCAAAGCTGAGGCCAGCTCTAGAATTATTGAAAAAGGAATTGCCGACTAGGAAAGGATGGGAGGCAGACGATGATGGCGAACGGCCAAACCCCACCAAACCTCGCGACTTGCGATCGAGACTTAAATTCCGTCGAGCTTTAGCCGAAGCTCGGAGGGGGGGGGGAATCGGTTTTGCGATTTCGGCGGTGTACTCCGAATTTTAGAGGCTTCCATTAATGTGGGAAAAACAATTCTCTTTGTTCTAGCAATCACTATTGCTTGCTCCTCTTTTGCATCTCTGGCTAAGCGCAAGAAAAAAAAGCTGGGGAAACTCAGGAAAAAACCAAAACCCTACCATGGAGAAGCCTGATTGAGGGGGAGGATACCCTATGTCGCAAGATCAACATTCAAGCGGGGAAAACGCTTGAAATGCGTAGACCCCTCAGCGTGAATGGAGGTCGTATTTAATCCCGATTAACGGTTAAGCTCCCGGGGGCGGGGAAATCAGGTTTAAAGTTGCCTTCCTCTTGGAAAAAAACTGTAAAAACGCACGGTTGGTGAAACGTCTTGGTGAATTGAGCTAAAAAAAGCTTGGCGACAGTTGAAATGTTCACTTTCCAAGTGAATCTTTGTGAAAAGCGAGCGTAGCAATCCGATGATAATCGAGACGCGCGGGAAAAGCCTCGATGTTAATCGGGCCTCACTATTAAAAAAAACAGTGTTCTTTTACGTTCGAATTTACGCACGGTTTTTTTTCGAGTTGTACCAAAACGAGACAGTCAACTTATTCGATGCTAAAAAGCTCGTTTCGGCATTAGTAAAATCAGTCTCGCATGTAATTGGAGGTTGCCTGCTGTGGAAAATCGAGGAAAAAAACTGTCATGCACCCCAACTGGGTTGCCAATTTCAGCCATCGCATCTGAAAGCGAAGCAGATTTCCAGGCGTTACGTTGATACTGCGCTTGATAGATGAGTGAAGAATACTCCTGCCAATTCTTTTGGAGGGTCATGTGAAAGTACGCGTTTGGCACGAATGGCAAGTTGCAAAATGTTTTCGACATGGAGATTTCTCAGATTTCAATATGCGAAATTAGAATTCACTTACGGGATCGGGCCTACAGGTGTTAAAGGTGAGCTGGATTCTCGTAGCGAGTAGCAGCCGCAAACACCTTCAGTTTACGGCTCGCGGAAAAACCTCAGCTCCGGACAAAATAGTAGGAGGAAAGGGAGAAAGACAGAAGAAGATTTAAAGGTGTTTCAGCGGTGAATGCCGTGGACTTAAGATTTGGAGAAAACAAAAGAGAAAAACAAAGGGAAAGCCATTCAAAATGGTCAAACCTCTTGATTAGTGATTCACCCACGTTGCACGGAAAGTAAGTTGTCCTTCAAACACGGGTAGCCGGTAGGCTTGCCATTTTTTCGTGGCGGGCCAGGGATTGCCCGCCATGTTCGCGGAACGGGAAGGCCGCCCATTGCGTTGACGCTTCCGCGGCCAACGGAAAGCGAAACGGGGACCGGGGACGCACACGGAAGTGCGTCGCGGGCTGCCTTCGGCTGGATGCCGGCCAGTCGCGGATAGAAATCCCCCACTTGAAGCAAAGCCGGCGGAACAGGGGGGGACGTCCGGCGGCATGGACCAAGCCCGGTGGCCAGGGATTTTGCCAAAAAACCCGGCCGAAATTTTGCGCCCCCACGGGAAGGGGGCCCAGGGAACCGCCCGGGGGATTTCGGTTTTTTCTTTTGTG
>Ga0163217_1028365_pt1 | contig 11512 bp, 4 predicted proteins | sample SynspAceP_FD_185933 | JGI IMG/M metagenome (GOLD analysis project Ga0163217, IMG submission 185933) | Saline lake microbial communities from Ace Lake in Antarctica - Synechococcus sp. Ace-P (PacBio error correction) | ecosystem: Environmental > Aquatic > Non-marine Saline and Alkaline > Saline ... | reverse complement strand
TTGATACTGTAGATTATCGCGTACATCACACCTTTAAGTAATTTACTATTTATAAGTTTTTTAACTACTAAAATTGACTGAAACGAGATTGTTTAAGACCTTAATCATATTGTAAGAATTACCGATTAAATACCAATATCATCGATTACGATTCACGACCCTATTTTCATTCACCAGAGCATTTTATGCACTTTAACGAGAGATTTGTCAGATACGAAAAAATAAGGGTTTAAAACGATTTGTGACCATATGTCAAGGTGCATGTGGCGTTAAAATTTAACATAACAAAAACAACGCAACATGGGGAAAACGCTTTTACTTTAATTTGTTCTTTTTATACGGAGTAGCTGCACAAGCCAAACTCAATGTTGTAGCAAAGAAGTGAAAAGTTGAAAACTGTTACCATTGAGTATTGTTACTTCTACTGCAATGAGTCTGCTGTTAAAAAATTGAAAAAACAAAGTAGCTCGCTTGTACATGTTCAAAAACTCTAGGTTAAAAAGAAATGGTCTTCTCTACTAAATTGAAACAAAGCTAAATGTGGCTTAATCTTATCCTTCTTTAAAATCTGATTAAACGTTAGGATTGTTGATACTTCTATGTTCTCTTCCAAAATTTGACCTAAAGAAAATAGACCAAAGTTAATATTGCAAATAAACCCCCACCAAACCCAATAACCTCTTGGGTTCGAGATTGGATGTAACCAAACAATAATAAAAAAATCGACAGTATGGGTACAAATAACCTCCGGGTATCCTAATGCATTTTTAGTTGTTTTCCTGCTTTCCCTCCTTGGATTTAATAACTTGGAAAGTATTACTCCTAAAATATACCAAAAGGATTAGATGAACTTGAGATAACGGCCCCAATTGAGCAAAACCCTTCCTAAGTAGCCAATAGAAACCCTATGCCTGTATAGCTATTATTGCAATGTAAGGGGTAGAAAATCTACGATGTTATTTTAGCGAGTGACTTAAGTGTGGACATCATCCTTTAGCGCGCTTCTAAATAATACCTCTGGGACACTTAAAAATTCTCACTACTTAAATTTCCCAGCATAGAATGGACGCACCTACTGTAATTTATTGTTAAAACCAAAGGTCCAAAAACATGTTGGGCCCTACCATACTTAATGGATTTTCAGTATAAGTCGACAAAGAGGCTCCTAGCACTCCTTGCGAAACTGTTGGGGATAAGGATATAGAGTATTAAACCCTATGATACTTATAAATAATTGCTTTGGAATCGTCTTATTGGGTTTTTTTACTTCCCCACATATAGAATAAACCTGTTCGACCTCCTTGAAATGCAAAAAACAGAATAAGTGATATACCACCAACTTCAGAAAATTGTTGGGTCAAATTTTGATTATAAGATTATTCAAATGAAACATGGCCCAGAAAAGAAGACCAATAATAAAAGGTGGGATTAGTTTTGAAGGGTTATTGGTCTTTTACCAAGGACCATTCCCTCTTTAATACCTCTCACGTAATATATCCTAAACCGGCAAATGAGGACAAGGAAAAACTAAAATTTCCTAACAGGAGTCCGATTGGAAAACGGGAAAAAATTGCCACCTAAATACATCTTACCAATGCATTTGCAACGGGCCCCATCAAGCAGATTAAAGCAGAAAGTACAAAAAAGAATTACGCGTTAGAAAAACCAAAATAGGGTCCAAAAAGTAGATTCAATATAAGTGTAGGTCCACCTGAAGTAGTTACTTATGCTTCCAATTTCGGCCAAAACAGAAAAACTTTACCAAGGGTAATTAAACAGACCACAAAAACAAATAGGCGTAAATACTGGAAGTAACCTATCCTGCTGGCCACTAATGGCGGGGAGTGGCAAAGGATACCGGCACCGATCATAATAATAACCAAGTTTGCACTAAGGCCCAAACTCCAACTTCTTCTTTTTTAAATATTTTCAATCGGTTTTATTTCATTGGTTACCGTAGTTTGGAATTTTTTAAACACACGCTTGTAAGCTCTATTGAACCTAAAGCTAACACTTTATAAAGCAAAATTATTTTTGATTATTCGATTATTTGACTTTTTTTAGAATGTTTCTAAGATTTTTGCTAACCAATCTAATTCGGTCCAAGCCTTAATTACCGGTCTATATTAATTTAATGAGGTGCCTCTCAATATTTATGTTCGGTCTAAATTCATTGGTTTACAAGGGTCGGTTTAAAGGTTGTTATTTACTTTTAGACGTAATACTTTGATTTAATTTGAATAGAATATTATTTAATGGACGGGGGTGGTTTCAGTGTAGGAAAAAATACTAAATTAAACAAGTATAGGAAATTCGAGCGGTTCCCGTCTTGTAACTGACGAACCAATTCGTTTGCGTTTTAGTTATTTGTTGCAATAAGTTATGGCCGTTAACCCAATTATCTAATGTAAGCCTTTTCATTAGGAATTTTTCGGTTGAAACAGGAATTTCCTGCTAATTACATCATGATATCAAGCTTAGGAAATTTTATTAAAAAATAAATAGGGGTTTATAGAGATGGTAAAATGAATTTCTGAATTAAAAGTATACAGTACAATAAAATCTTTTATAGAACAAGCGCCTACGGCTGATTGCGATGTTGGACAAAAATAGCACTATATTAGCAGTTTCTCAGCGGTGGATACAGATTATAAAAATGGAAGGTAGGAGGTTCATAGGCCATTGCATTATGATATCTTCCCAGAAATAGGCGAAGAATTGGAAAGCAACATCAAAAGTGTCTTAATGGCAGCCAATTGATGTTTGTTGAAGAGGCCCCTTTTCCGCGTTGAAGATGGATCAAATACAATGGATTTATTGGAGCTACGTCCCTGTATATTTCGAAGGATAAAGGAGGATTGTTAATGCATACTGTGATATTACTCCTTTTAAGGAAAGGGAAAGGAAAGGACCCCGATTATTGGAGATATTGGATTAGACCAATGAAGTAGCGCGATAGCACTTGGGAAGGCAAATCTAACAGACCAATAAACTTTATTGCGATAGAATGGTTTGTGAAATACTGGGGTGCCGGAAAACTACCGCCCAACTTGGAGGACTGCTATATTTTTATAAGGAAAGGCGGAGAGCCGTGAAATTAATCCGGATAGCCGTGGAAAATGCAATTTATATGGCACTCCTTATGATGTGGAAGTAGAGCTTGTAACCGCCAGGGAGATTTAATATGGACACGTGCCATAGGAAATGGAGAATTTGGTTGACGGAAAATGTTGTAGGGTCTCATGGGAATTTTCAGGGATGTAAATGCAAAGAAAACTTTCAGAACAAGGCGCTTAGTACGGGCCAATGCGGAATTTAAGGCCATTTTTCAATTCCCAAAAAACAGTTCAATTATCACGACGGAATGATAAAGGGATTATAAAAACCCACTTCAATCATGGGGCTGAGAATTTATTGGGCTATTCTGCTTCTGAAATGACGGGTTAAAAAGTGCCGGTGTTTATACGCGTGAAAGAAGAGGGTTGACAGTTTTATGTGATATGCGCCAGAAGATTTGCAAAAGATTCCTTAAGTTTGACCCCTTAAAGGAATTGGGCTAAAAAAAATGGAATCTGATGTTCGGGAATGGGACCTATATAAGAAAGGATGGTGCCAAAAATTTAACGGTTGACGCGTTACTCTATCGCCATAAAACAATGCGGAAGGGGAATTAATTGGATTTTTTAAATGTCGCATCCGATATTTCAGAGGAAAATAGCAGAAGAACGAGTTTATTGCTGGAAAATCATGGTTTTTGAATTTGCGGAGCGATTGACAATGATCGGAAATGGCAATGGGATACGATTACCAATGAATGTGAAATGGTCTGCCAAATCTCTATAAGATCTTTGGTATGATGAAGATCAACTGGGACTAAAACTTATGAAACCTATTTTTCCTTTGTACCACCCTGAGGATACAGATATGGTGACGGAAACAATGTGCACTTGGTCTTCAAGGAGAAGAACTTTCCTGATTTGTGCATAAAATTCAATTGAGGGATGTACAGTAAAAACGATTCAGCTTGTGGCTCTGAAAGTCATTTAACCACGATGCAGGTGAGGTTATAGGAGTTAGTACGACCTGTCAGGATTGTATCCGAAACAGCGAAATGGCAGAAATAAAAGTTATTAGAGGGACTTGTTAGAGTCGGCACCGGATTTGCCATGGTGAGTGTGAAATGAACAGCAGGGAAAAAAATACCAGCTGATCAACAACCAGTGCAGAAAAAATTATTCGGGTACAAGGCCCAAGATTCAATAGGGGGAAATCCGTGGAATTCTTATTCCAGAAAGTTATGTTTCTAAGCATTCCACCCACCGTTCAAATTTCTTTTTCCAACCCGAAAACAAGAAAATGGGAGATGAAAAGAGTTATTCGGATATGAATTAGGAGAGGGGAAAACTAATTCCGTTACAAAATAAGTCTTAGCCCTTTAAAAACAGAAGAGGGTATATTGGTATCCCGCTGCCTATACGAAGATATAACCTCTCAAAAAATTAGCGGAGCGTAAAATTTTTGGAGCAAGGAAAGTGGAGAAATTTTCACAATAAGTTGCGTTGATCAAAAAACTCAACTGCTGATTCAATCAAATAACCTCCCATAATTTAAAGCTCCGTTCGGAAACCTTAATTCGCTATTGGGTTTTATAGGAGCTGAAAGCGAAGGAAGACGGCTTAGATCTTTTTCAAAATTTGAAAGGTTATTTCATTCATCTTACATTGACCTTAAATACCTTGGTGAAGCTTTAAAAACAAAGAGCCAAAACTCTAAAAGGCCATAGAGGAAGTTGTTTTTGAGAAGTTATGAATTAAAAACATGGAAATACTATCAGGGTGAAATTTAAAAAACCTGGGAGCGATTATTTAAAGTGATTTTTCAAATTGCCCAAATCGATTTATAATTCTTATTTATTTGATAGATTTTTCTTATTGATCGGGGAAATGCCTTAAAATACAAGGTCTCCGGACGGGGGGTTACTTGAAATTATATATTGGAAATGGAATTGAGACGGTAAAAAAAATTCTTTAAGTCAAGGACATGGTCTAGGTATTATTTGAGAGGGACATGGACATAAATTATTTGGATTGAACAAGGTTTTCCCAGACACCCCGATTGCCAAGGGAGTAGGGATTGTTTGACCAAATGCAGTCGAAGCCATGGGAGTTCAATTTCGGTTATAAGTGAAGTTAAATGTGGTAGCACCTTTAATGTTAATTTAATCTATAGAATTCCCGAGGCTCTGCCTCGGTGTAGCGTAATGATATTGTATTTTGTGGTATGAGCGAACATACATAAAAGCCATAATAAAAGCTTGCTTTTTGTATCATTGTTTGTTCTATCAAATATAGGAGAAAAGGTGACCTTAGTGATGAAGTTACTATTTAACGTTCAAGGAAATTTGTTCTTGAATAGAGGAACGTTACGAGATTCATTTTTTTGGAAATCGGCCTTGATGTCGACCACGTTCATTTCTGGATTCAGAGCGTTTTCCGACGATCGCTCCTAAAAAGATAATCGGGAGCAGTCAAAGAGCATTACGGCAAAGAATTTCGAGGGCTCCACCCGAAGTGAAAAAAGATTGCTTTGCGGGAGGTAAATTTTGGACAAGTGGGTTATTATGGATACGGTTGGTCAGTATGCGAATGAAGAAGGTGTAATTAAGAAAATACCCTCCAAAAACCAGGGAAAAATCTCAATATAGCGTGATACATAAGAATCAATTTACGTTATTTTGATTACCTCGATGGCTCTGCCTCGAGTAGTTCATTTAATTATTATATGAATAGTTTCCTTGAATGTATGTATTGTAGATGATGATGATATTCTATCCAATTTACGTAATTAAAACCTTGGAAAGCCCTAAAACTGACCGATCCGATAATGGTTTTTTCGGATGGAGAAGAAGCATTGGATTTTATGTTGGTCATCTAAAGTTGAGACGAGCGTACTGCCGGATGTTATTTTTCTAGTATTATCGATAGCCTGTTGATGGGACGGATTCCAGTTTATGGGAGGAATATATCGAAAGCTTAAAACCAAGTTTAGGAAAGAAAAATAATTATTATATATGGTCTCCTCATCCGGTAGACCCAGCCGAGTATTGAAAGGGCAAATAAGATAGGTGAAATTACAGACTATACGTTAAACCCATTACTCATGATCAGCTAAAAATCCAATTATCCAGGAATGGGAAAGTAATGGAAGCTGTAATAGAATTAAAGCCTTTAAAGATTTAAATTTATTAAAACCCTCTGCAATGTGGAGGAGGTATTTATTATTTTGTGGTTAAATTATTCTTTTCAATAAGTCATAAGATTGCGTCATAATTATGGGGTGGTCGGTAGCTAGTGTAAAAAAATAGACCCGGTCGTTGCATTGGTGTCTTTATTGTAATTTGGGAAAAACAAATTGGTCATCATTAGAAAATTTCCTACTTGTTGCACCAAGGGAAAGTAAAGCTGCCTAAACCTATATTCATTGAGGCTCTCACTTGGTGCATCAGAGATCTAGCGCAGTGTTTTTTTTCATCCTTAAAATTAATGAGTCGTCCATTGTTGGCAATCAAGTGCCGTAGGTCAGGATTGAAATTTTTGGTGAAACTGGATTTAGTAAAATAATATAGATGCCCTAATCTATTCAGATATGCCACGGCCTCATGTTTTTGGTGATAGTGCTGTCTCCCTTTTCCCATGTCTATGAAATTGTTGAAGTGGTAATCAAGGCCTCCAACATTTCAGTGACTCCAACAAAATTAAGTGCACCTTCCTGGTTCCCAAAGTCGTTTTATTTCTGCTTACCAAAAGCATTAAGCTCTAATCGAAATTGGTTCAATGTCTTAAGGTTACTTCAGGGTAATTGTCTTTTTATTGTCCAATTCATTGAATTTAAGGCCTGATTTCAATATTTAATTAGTAAAAACACCGATTAGCATTGGCTGGTAATTCCTATTTTAAGTTTTATCAAAATGAGAAGGATAGCAGTAAATGATTTAATATAGCCCGCATTAGTGATTTGGAGGCAGTATCCTTTTTTTATGCTTGGTTGTGGGAAGTGTCCGGAACTGTTAAGATGTCCTGGGCATAAAAAGATTTAGCGGAAAAGCACGGCCACTTTAGTTTTTCCATAAAGTGGGCAATGCCCCACTTTATTTCATTATAGTCGTTATTCCTTAATTCTTCTACCACTTCTGATTTAAAAAGTGTGCTGGTATCTCCCAGATTGCTATATCAATTAACTCGCAATCTTGCGCAAATACCGTCTTCATGCATCTTGCCGGAAACGGCGTCTTTGGCAGCCAGAGGTTAAACGATTTTTATCTAGCTTGGCAATGGGGCCCATGTGTTCTGTGATTTAATCTGGTTTATTTCTTTCCTTAAATTATTCATGGTTTACGCGATTCTGTTCGGTTCTTTGACTGATTACATAACCATTAAGTGCATTCCCGTTAATATCGTTTGAGGAAGCCTACAAGGCCGATTCGCCACGGCCAGGGTGTTGCGTTAATGCATTCCTCTATTGGCGCTGTACCCAGATTATGTCCGGAAAACAATGATCACATGCATCTACGCGACCGGTAATCCTGTAGTACCCCTCGTTCCCGTAGGCGCCATCGCCTGAAAAGTACATGTTGGGGTAGGCCGAAAAAATAGGTTTCCTTATATCTTTCGTTGATTGCCCCAAATGGTCCCTAGCCTATACCGTGGGCCATGGGAATTCATATACATAGGCGACCCTCTACCTGCGTTGCCTTTTAGTTCCTGCCCTACTGTTCGTCCATCAATGCCGGTTTGCACCCCTATAAACTATAGGGTGGCATTAAGTGGTTAGTAGGCGTAAACAAAAAGGAATGGGCCGTAATCATGATACCCCCTGTTTTCTGTTTGCCACCCCAGGTACCACAATAGGACTTTCTTTTTCCTATAATGTCATTATACAATGCCAAAGCCTCTTCATTAAATGGGTTCCCCTTACAGAGCCCAATACCTTTAATGAGGAAAGGTCGTTTGTTCTGCAAAGGATATATTTTGTTTTGCTAAGGCCCTGATAAGCTGTGGCGCGGTTATAGAATTGGTTTATAACCTTATGTTTTTCTACTATTTGCCAAAAAGCGACTAAAAATCTGGATAGGCGGTACCCCCTCGAAACCATTTAGGGTTGGTGGCCACCATTGGCAAAAGGACCGTATACAATATAACTATGCCCCGTAATCCAGCCTATATCGCGGTACACCAATATACATCGTTTTCGGTGTACTGAAATTAACATTTTGAAAGGTATAGGCAGTATACACCAAATACGGCAGTGTATGTACATGCCCTTTGGGTTTACCGGTAGAACCGAGGTGTACATAATAAACAAGGGATCTTCTGCGGTCCATATTTCAGGGAACCACAATCCATATAAGCTTCTCCAACCAAAGGCTTGTTAACCATTTTATCACGGGCCTTCTTTCATGTTAATATCCCGCATTGGTCCTTTTTACCACCAAACAGATTAACACCAGGCAATCTTGTATCCCTCATCCACAATGCCTTTCAGATCAATGGATTTTGACCTCATAGGATCCATTCCGAGGTAATTACCAATTTACAGTCACTGCATTTATCCGTGTGACAAGGCTGTAGCTGAAAACCGGCAAACACTACCGAAGTGTATTGCTCCGATACGCGGCGCAGGCCAAGAGAGCAATGGATTAATTCCGGAATTCATAGGAAGGTAAATACATACCCGATTTCTCCGCTTTTTAACACCCTTGGTCCTTTAAAAACATGGCCCATTGGCATACCCGTTGTGTAATTGATTATAAGTAAATTGTGGGCTTCCTCCTCTGGGTTATTGGGCCTCAAAATAATAGGCCGTTTTTTCTTCCTCGGGTCAGATAAATGCTATCGATACAATTTCAGTGATATTCAGTTGCGCACCTTCGAAACCATTTTACTTCTGGCTTTTCAAAATCCCCAACTTAGCACTTGTCCCATTTTTTTCTTCCATAAAAAAATGTTTTTCTTCGGCAAAACTTCACCCCAGAAATTTTTTGGTTCCCGAACTATTTTGATAATACTTGGTAGTATTTACTTCTAAGTGTTTAAATGTGATAATTGCTCATCGGTGTTTCTAAAATTTCTATAAATTTATTATAAATCATTCATAAAAGGATGGTTCATTAAAATGATTTTAATAGTGTGAGGCTGTTTTTTGAGAAAATGTTAGAATTGGTCATGGTCAAAATTGCGTATTCATTTTTCAGTATAGAAAACAGTGAACTCTCACCAATAGGTATTTCCAGATTTTTTTTGAAGTTGCCATTTTCCTAGCTTAACCAGATGGATAGGGTGATCAACGGCTTCACCTGATCCCACTTGGAATCCTTATGTTTCTACTATTTCTTGCACGGGACGCTGGGGGGTTTCGGCTTTTTCTTTGACTTTTTTTTTTTTTTTTCTTTTCTTTTGTTTCAGGGTGTAAAATCTATTGATAACAGCGCAACTATTAAGTTTACGATCATGGCTACGGTCCAAAACCCCTCAGGTGATATTCCGAACCACCATCCGACTGATTCGGGGAACTTTCCCAAAACCAGCCCCAACTTAAATTTGGCCATATAGAAAACATAAGGACTTATTTCCAAACACCATACCGCCCTATGGCTCCTTCCTTGTTATTTTTGTAAAAAATTCCCAGAACTATAGCAGGGAAAAAGGAATGCTGCCTGCTAATCCAACGCCGAGCGCAAAAACAACGCAGCTACAAATCCCAGTGGTTAATGCCAAAATATCCTGCAATAACTACAGCAACTGTTGCTGCCACCACGTGCAGCCAAAGCTCTCTTTTTTCAGAATATTGGGCTTTTAATTATTTTTTTTGATCAAAATCATGGGAAAACCGAGGCGGAAATAACCAATAAACAATCAGCAGCCGTACTAGAGCAGCTGCCCAAAGCTCCTGCAGCTACCAGGGCTATTCCCAAGCAGGAAGGTTGGCAATTTCTGGATAGCCATGACCACAAGTATCGTTATCGACCATATATTCGTTTTTGTTCCTTATCGGCTACAAAATTGAATGAGGGCCATCCTTGTTTTTGGCATCAAAATTACTAATAAACCTGTTTCCTCCAGTTTTTAAAAACCAATCGGATTAGACTGTATTCCTTATTACTAACGGTATCTATCAAAATGATTTTTAGCAAAACGAACGCTGGGGCCGTGTGTATAAAATGGCAATAAGCAAACAAGGCAATTCCAGCTGATTTACGCGATCCTTTACTCTTTTAACCGTAAAGACCGAAACAATAACATTGGCGCAAACGCTGCTGTACCCACCATAAGGGGCCAAGGGTAATGGCGAGGACATCGATGACCGATTTGGAGCCATCGGTATATTCAGCAAAACCAAGTTCGGTTAGAAGAAAAGTTCCGTTTAAGCGACCATTAGAAAGTTGCCCGATCCGTCATTTAGGGTAGATCCCATACCGAGTTGTGAACGGGTTACGGTCATTGGAAGGATAGAAAAATAGCGAGGGACCAAAGGCAAAGATCCAATACACAGTATTGTGCCACTTTGGTACGTAGGTATTTCCTTTCATTCCTCCTAGTTTACGGCATTAAAAAAGGACAATACCATGCCTATGATACCCACGGTATGATAATCTACTGTAAGAAACCTGAGAGGAAGACCCACGCCCACACCGCGCATTTGGTCCGGCCACATAAGTAAAGGAAACAATTAATGCGCAGAATACCGCCCACCCAACGTGCCGTATTGAATTATAGCGGTCTCAATAAAAATCGGGTACGGTAAATTTCCCAAAACTTTCTTAAATAGGGGGCAAGAAGTATGCCAGAAAGCACGTAAGCCACCGGGTCCATCCCATTTAAATATACTGAACCATCATTAACCTGCCAAAGCATGATACCCGCCATAGAGATAAAGGAGGCGGCGGACATCCAATCGGCCGCAGTGGCCATTCGTTTGCCAAGGGGAAACTCCTCCACCGGCAACATAAAATTCTTTAGTGGACCGGCCCTAGACCAAAATGCAATTCCAATATTATAGTGGGTAAAGGTTAATTCCGACAAAGAAGGTACGTCCAGACTTTGAACACTCATATTTTAAAGGTTTTTTGTTGATATATTGAATGGTGTAACAGGTAATTGGGTTGGTTGCCCCAAATACCATTTCTATATTTAAAAAGGTTGTTGTAATCATTGAAGGAAGCTATTCGTTGTTAACCATACTTTTTGTCCAAACTTGTTCATGAAGCGTACATATACAAATATTAAGGACAACGAGACGTTAATATGGAAAACCTTGTTGTGCAACCAAAACCCTAATTTGAAAACACCAATTTTAATGGTGTTCAAGGCGTCTTTAAATAAGTGCCAGCACCAAAGGATAACCACAAACCAAAATGGATAAAAAGAGATAAAATTAAATAACGAACTTTTCCTTCCAATAGGGCCGTCGCCTTTTTTTGGCTTTCACTCATTATATCCCAGGTTTTGTGTGAAGT
>Ga0163217_1117303_pt1 | contig 11513 bp, 15 predicted proteins | sample SynspAceP_FD_185933 | JGI IMG/M metagenome (GOLD analysis project Ga0163217, IMG submission 185933) | Saline lake microbial communities from Ace Lake in Antarctica - Synechococcus sp. Ace-P (PacBio error correction) | ecosystem: Environmental > Aquatic > Non-marine Saline and Alkaline > Saline ... | reverse complement strand
TGCGGCATTGGCTGTCAGTCAAGCCCTGGGCCCAGGCGGCTTGAGAGAGTGCTCTTTCGCGTTGACGCTACTTGGGAGCGTGGCTCTGATTAGATTGGAACGGCCACAAACTAACCACCCGCCCCTGACTGTAGTTGGTTCATCGACCCAGAGCGATGCAGAGCCGCCCCATGACCAAGCGTGCACCTGGGAAGGAACAAGCCGCTAAGCGGCAGCGGGTGTCCGGCCTTCCGTTGGTCCGCATGCGCTCCAAACGGTCGGCGCGTGATCCGCTCACCGCCGCCGCCGCGGACGGCTCGCCTTGGCGGTCTGATCGCGCACGGTCGGTTCGATTAGGGCTCTTGCCGCCGGACCTTGCGCCTGAGGGGTATCGGGCTTCGATCACCTCTATCGAAAGGTCGTCGTTCATGGCTCCTGGATGTGCTACGCACCTTTAAGCGATGAGGGCTTGGATGAGCAAAAGGGCTCTGCGTTTGCAAAGTCAGCCCTGTCGCGGCGCAGTATTGTTGGTGAGCAACGAGGTAGGGCAAACGCTCCGTCTGCCGCAACGGGCTGCGGGCTTGGATCAATGGCTGGAATGGAACATCTGGCGGTTTGCCTGAGCCCTTGAGCGGCAGTGGTTGCTGTTCAGCTCAAGCCCGGCGCGCCGAGGGCCGCTGGGGCTTCTTGCTGGGATGTGAGTTGCTGTTTACAGAGGGCGTGGTCTTGAGCAAGTGAGGGTCAAGGGCTGAAGGGCCCAAACACGCAAGCATCGTCCCGCATGGTTGGGTTCTGGCCATTTCCCAGCCCCTCGCGGTGAGCTGTCTTCTATGAGGCGGGCCGGGGGGCCCGGCGATCTGTTTTCAACTGTCTTTGGCTCACCTGATTCGGCCTTCCCTTCGTCAAGGTCGGGGCCATCTTCGGGCCCTCTGTTGCGCGTTATCGGTGATCCACAGCCGCGGTCTCGTGACGGTGGCTGGCTCGCCGCGGCCGCGCCAGATCAGCTATGGGACAAAATATGTCGAGAGTGCGCTACTGTTCCCGGGGCTTCGGTGAACAATGGGGAGACTAAGTCCTGTGCTATAATGAACAGGTTTCAGGCTGGAGATGCGCTCGGTTTTCCCACGGTAACGCCGAAAACCAGAGAGATTACTATCGAGCGAACTTGGCATGCCAGAGCCCACTACGGGTGCGAGTAGCGGATCATAATTGACGGCCCCGACAGAAACAAGGATTACGGCGATCTACACAAGATATCGCGCACAGAACCGGCTGCCGATGACGGAATTGCCTCCATAGAACATGGAGACAACAATGAATTCCATACCCACTTGTCACCCACGCGCTTCCCCGCCGTGATCAGGCTAACAACAAAATCTCGAAACTCATGTCACTCAGATCATCGGAACTTTTCATACGCGTCTAACAAACAAGGTGCACGGATTACGGCTGGGCGATCGTACGCTTATTGACATGGTAGTAGTGAATCAGGCTATGGCCCTTGTATTACACTCAGCGCCGGCTTCAAATCCGCAGGTAGCCAGAGAGGAAATAGCAGGTAAAAAATAATACCAACAGAAAAGAGATCAATGGCAGAAGCGGCACAGCACGAAAAATCAAAGTGCAGAAAGACACAAACAAAAAGACCAAAGAAAAGATAACAAAAAGAGCAACAGGAAGAGATGAGAGAAGCTATTGATGAGAGACTTAACGAGAGGCCCACTGGCACTGGGAATTGTCTCAGCTGCTAAAGAAGTGCAGATAAGAACAGATCTGGTTACGGTGCGCTACATCTTGACGCACCAAATTGCAGTGAGAGTCACCCTATTTTTGACCAGATGTGACACCATACACCTATAGAACACTGAATAGGTATCATTGCCGGATAGAAGACCAGATTCGCGCGTCAGACACACACCAAGCACAGATCAAACAAGACCGAACCACGCCAATTTCGATCTCTATCACGAACCACCCATGTTGCCAGAAGTTGATCCCAAGACTGATAGCAGAAAAAAAAAAAAAAGGCACCTCAGCTGCGGCGCATATGGCAAGATAGATAGGCCAGATCAACAATATCAACAACCAAAGAGAGGTGAAGTCCAAAATTATCGTACAAAGCAGACTGCTCAAAAGGAGGTGAAAACGAGAACAAGGTAACGAGAAAACCTAAACAACCCCAATTACCTGATGAAGCAAAAGAATAAACAAAAGAAGGGGGATAGGGGTGACAAAGAAAGTGAAGCGAGAACAGAGACAAGATCGAGGCGATACAGCAAACGGTGAAGCACACACAATCGAGGCAAGAGTTCTGGTCATGAGCGGCCGTAGCGAGATTTCTAGATTATATCAAAGGCCCATTAGGACCAGGTGGGAACTTCATACACGACGGCTAGAGCGATCAAAAAAATCTAAGAAGCGACAATGACCCAATACCTGGTGGGGGCTTTGGTGACCAACCTGTTCAATCTCGCGATTCTCTAAGAGGCAATAATAGGGCACCGAATGCCAGACCAAATTCGCAGCAATCCGACCAGGACACCAAAGATACCCCTAAGATAAGATCTGAATCCGGCATGATTTACCTCTTATATCATATAGAACGGCCGGAGGGTTCTATTACAAAAATGGTTGGTAGGCACAAACATCTATCAGGAGGGCCTGCAGACCTTACTGACTCCTCCCGCGAAAACCTGCGGATAAATCTACCAGGTCATTCTCGACATCAGAGTTTATGGAACCCAGAGACCGTCAGCAGCGAATAAGAGCAGCACCAGCGCAACCAGGCAGGCATGGAGCATCTTCCCTTACGAGACGCCCAGAGAGTAAAGGAAAGTGATTGTGGCGGGACGAATGGCCCCTATTCGGAGTCTCAAAGCCAGCATCCAAGACCCATCCCCCATAGCAGGAGTTGCGCACTAGCATCCAGGACCGTGTTGCGGGCACTGTGAGGCTGGACCAGCATTCGCGAGATCGGAAAACTATTCCGAGATAATAGCGCGGGGAACTCGGCGACTCTGGATGGAAGAGGATGACTCCAGCTTTGAATGGCAAGAGGCCAGAACTGACACCATTAAGACTATAGCGCATGATTGAATCGCTGTACTGGCGAGAGATACGAACCATCCCCTACCACTTTCGCATGTAGAGAGACTGAATCGCTACTGGAACAATGATGGACGACGAGTTTTGAAGCAGACGAGTCAACCGCCGAATCCCTTAGGACAAACAGGCTGCTTCAACTACAGCGAGTACAGGCGCTTGGTGATCTCAGATTCTAATCTAGGCTTTGGAAAACGATATATAGACGATAGCCAAGTGAGATGCTACGACCCCCTGGGCCTGTCTTGATCCAGGGTCATGGAATCTTCGAGCAGCTCGCAACTCCAGTTGACGAATAGACTCGCAACGATGTGAGGGGAGCATGCCTGCCCGAGGTCCGGCGTCTGGAGCACAGCGGAAGCTAATCAGGCCACACAGCACCAAGGTTCGTCCCAGCGGAAAGCACCGCTGGAATCCGCGCTGGCGCGGGCTACGGATCCAACTGCGTATTGAAAGGCGATGGCAAGAATGGAGGACTGAGCATGAACTGAATACTGGTACGGAAACCAAAATAGACCTTGAATGAAATCACGAGCCCACGTGCATTCGAATCCATCTAAGGATCCAGCAGACATGAGAAAGGAGAGAACAAGTCAGAGGATTGAGGGACCATCGTGAAGGCACCTCAAGGCCGCAGGATCGAAAGCATACGGACAAGCGACACCTGTTATCGCTAAGGGGAATTTCGTTGAATGGGAATCGCCGGAGCTTGACACGAATCGCTCGAAGACCAAAAAAGAAGGCCAAAACAAACCATCGACAATTTCCGCTAGGAACGGCCCATCGACAAGCCTCAAAAGCCAAAATGCCCAGGATCAAGAACATAAAGCCATTACACTTCTTTGCCTAATACATCGAATTAATCCATCGCTAACGTAGCGATTGCATTACGAACGAGTATCTAATGACAAGAGCAGCACTAGCGACAATTATACTACAGATCCAAAGCCTCATATGCGCGCACAGCCCCCAGACCTAGAGTAGATACATTAGCACCCGCACTGGCAAGGTAGCCCAGGGAGGCTGGAAGGAGATGCATCCAACATAGCTCGAATACTGCCTCAATTGCCAACAGGCAGCAGGGAGATCCGCGAAACTTAGATCGACAGCATTCATCGCCAGGCACAAACCAGTAGAGCATCAAGACCCATGACAGATGACCATACGAGCAGCTCGTCCAATTCAAATGAAAAGGACAAAAAGAAATTGACTAGAACAACGAAACCCGCCAGGATAGAAGGCAGCCGGGCCCTATAGCCCGACCAGATAGGCCAGAAATCGGAATGAGGGCAAGATAACTCGCTGAAAGAGTTCATCGAAGGGAAAACGCAGTCGATCGCCGAGCAGCGAGCTGACTGGACAAGACTAGACCAAACTGAAGGAGCGAGAAACCCAGAGCAGGAATATCGGAAGGAGACTAGAAAAAGAAGGCCCTAGCAAATGGTAATAGACAAGCGACCGCCTGGCCAACATCAGCGACGAAGAACGAGCCGCTATGGCAGACCTGCACATGCCAAAGAAGGAAGAGGATGATGAAATGGATGAGGGAGCCAACAAGGGACACGAGGCAAGTCAAACTGAAAACAGCCAAAGAGCGTATGCCAACAAGCATGGGCGAAATGCCCCTGACTGACGAGGACTGAGAATGTGAGTCAGGCATGATAATTGCACAAAAGAGTACTAGGTAGGAGCGAAGCGAAGCGCGCACGTCGACATTGATGACCAGACAAACGGCCACGAAGACAAGATCCGGACACCCTGCGTAGCTTCATTGGAATACGATGAAAGGGAATTAGACAAGGGAACTAATCAAGAGGGACAGACACGCACGCGTGGAAGAGAGAGCCAGCAAGACGGGTAAGCTGGACCCAAGTTCGGATCAAAAATGGATGGAACGAGAGACCACGGACAAGGTGTTCGTGTGTAGGCCAAACGGCCAAACGGTATGTGGAACAACCTAGCGCGCAGAGCTGAATGCGCAAAAGGGGCGCTTCGACGAGAATACTTATCTGCATCAAACAATCTGCCGATGCGGAAAACCGAAGCCGGAGCGCAACAATAAAAACTGAGAAATCTGCAGCTGACGCTCAGCGCCAGAATCCCGGCCAATGCGATCCCCTGAAGAAAACTCCATTGACCACCGGTGACTAGGTAGCGTATACGAATCACACCGATGGCTTTCTCCGGCGCCGACTCGGCCGATCGCTGTTGGTGCGAGGCCATTGCACCTCGGGCTTTCGGTGCCACCGCGTACTTTTTCAGAAGCGACTGATGCCGGAGACTAAGCAGCGATCTAAATGTTTAACGCTGTAAGCGAACGGCACGTGGAGAGATCGGATGCCCTTCAAGCAGTGGGCCAGAGCTAGGCCGCCGACCAGGGCCTAGCCTCCAAGGTTGCGGAAGGTGTAACGAAAACAGACTCCCAGGTAAACGAACCCCGACACCGGGTTAAACGAAAAACCAGCGGAAAATCCAAGCTGGAGGCCAAGGGGTGTAATGATCTCATACGTGTGCCTTGCAAGTATTGCCAGCACTCTTGAGACCGTCCTTCAGACCGAGCTAACACACCAAACTTGGCTCTGTGCCTATCCTCGGGCAGCCAAAGACGACGTGATCACCAGACTTTGCAAGAAATAGACCCAAGAGGCAGAAATTCCATCACACAGCCTTGGATCACGGTCCTTTTCGGCACTCGCCACGGCTCATGGTCAGGGCAAGGTGTCCTTATGAGCCAGGACGGATCACACATTGAGCGGCCTAGTCGAGGACACTGAAACTGAAGGTGTCTGTCTTGTACTGCAATCTAAGCATCGTAATTGAAACAGTTGCTCGAACGTATGATCCGTGAATTCACCTAAGACGATATCAGCTACGAAAGGTCTCATTGGCTGGAGTTGTTATTTGAGCAACGGAAGCTGCATGATATGCTCAAAAAGTTGGCATAGTAAGAAATGGCGTTAGGAGAAGAGATAGACAAGAAGAGAGTCTTGGCATAGAATGAACTAATATGATCAGAACAAATATGATATATAGAACAAGATAGTCCAAGAAAGATTAAGAAATGGAAGAATAGAATTATATCAAACTGATTCAGGCCCTGTTAAATGCACTCTATATGAGACCAACTGACGCTAAGGTATAAAATAATATATATATAAAATGATAACAATCTGGCAGCAGGAAGAACAATAGATGGAGAGATGACAACAATAAATAATAAAATATGAATGAAGGACATAGTGAACCAGATACAGATTTGTCAGCTTTCGGAAGAAATAGCGGAACTAATGATATTTTTGATCTTGAGAAGCAATAAACAGTTAACTTTATCAACCCTCGGCAGCTATATTGGAATTCGACAGAAAAGCGCTAAAAAAAATACTGATTGGAACTTGATCACAAAGGTGCGCCTTACTGCAAGACGGGCACTTTATTTATGTAATCACGAATACCGTATTAGGGTAGGCAGGCAGCCAGGAGCCTTATGTCCATCGCAGGAGAATGAAATCGACAGGATCCAAAATTTTGGGCGGAGAGTGAGTGATAACATCAATCGGAATAGCGAAGGCAAATATTGAGCACATCAATAATCGCTATCGAATTCATTTTGCAATTGGGTATGAGACAATTCGACAGAGTCTGCTGTTATGTTAATTGGATAAAACTTTAGCCAATGTCTAGAGGGGAATACCTACTCTGGTAAAATACAGGGTTAAAGTGTGGACGGTGCTTCCTGAGATTCAAGCGCGAGCAGGCTTCCTGTTGGTGCGGCCAGGCCTAGGCCGAAGCTTCTGCAAAGGCAAAACTGACTATCGAGATCTTGACGAGGGGGCTGTTTTTGGATCCAGGCTGGCGAAGGAAAAAGACTGTTTCCACGCCCTTAAACGGCCTTTAAGTGGGAAGGGTCTGGTTGTCTGAATGGATGGGACTAGCATGTAGCATCGCTAGCTGACTGGCGGAGCATTACCCTGGACCTGTGAGCACGGCCCGTAAACCCTCGCGAGCAATTGGACCTGAGGGCTTCAACTGAGATTGGATCGTTGATCTGTAGTGATTTCGTTCGCTATCAACACTCTGCTTGGTCCTGATCAATCCGTAAGCGCTGCTGTTCAGTCGAGCTGCCCAATCCCTTCGCTCCCTGGCTCAAGCTATCAAGGTTCATTTCTTCCCCTAGAACGGTTATGTCGAGCGCATGTCACCTGCGATCAGACGCTGGCGCGGCGAACGCTGGCCCTGCCCAGCTTCGGGCGCTGATGCCGCCCTGGCGAAACAAGACCTACTTCAAAACTATTGGCGGCAGGGCCATGCTTCGCGGTCCGTGCGGGGCGATTACGAGAGCGTGGCAGCGTATCAGGAGCTGGGGCCCTTCACGGGTTCCATCTGGCCGTGGTGGCGGCTCAGACCCAGGGGTCTGCGGCGCTGATCTTGGCGGTCATCTGCGGTACGTGCCGCCCCATCGGCTGGGCGCTTACCGAAATGTGTCATGGATGGTGCTGCCGCTTGGGTTGCCTGGCAGGGCGGCGACATGATGTTGATCGGTGATGCGGAAGCAGTTCCCGTGTGGTGGGCGCTGCGGAGCTGGGCCCACGTGAGGGCTCACGCTCAGCACCCTGGCGGTGCTCGATCCGCCGGGGGTTCAGCAGGGCCAGCGATGGGCGTGCTTGACGCTCTTGATTCAGGCCCTTCACTCGCGCACCCTTCGTGGTTGGTGCTCTCCACTGCTTTGGAACCACGGTCTGGTGGATTGGCCGATCGAAGCGTGGCCGGCTGGAATGCACACCTTCGCCATCCCTGGTTGTGGTCGATTGCGCCCAGTCGGTGGGTCCCTGCCGGTGGCGGCGGCAGCCTCGGCGCGATATCTACGCCTTCACGTTCCACAGTGGTGTTGCTGTCGAGGGCTGGGGGGTGTGGCCTGTAGGAGCGATTCTCAGCGGCATCAAGACGACGTGGGGGGATGGCGCAGCCTGGCAATGAGAACGATTGCCGCCTTGATGGCCGGGGTGGTGGCCATGATCCGTTGGACACGATGGTCGCGCTTCGAGTAGCACCTCCTGCGCTCCTTGATGGCCGGGTTGCGCTGCTCGCTTGAAACTGCTGGATGCGGTCGGAGGGGCGCGGCTCGTTCTGCTGATCGCGCGGAGCGGCGAGGCCAGCTCTGGCTTGGTTCTTAGCATCCCAGGCTGAAGACCCTGCTCAGGAGCCGCGCAGCTGGTCTGGTCAGTGTTGAACTGGAGGCCGTGGCCCGGGGCACACGCCGGAAGTTCTTGGGTGGAACACTGGGCCAGCGGGGTTTGGCTGCGCAGCTTGATCACCCCACTGTTGCGGGCTAGCACCCACCTTGACCACACCAGCGCAGGAGGTGGAGCAGCTGGTTGGCGGCCTCAAAACTTCTTTTCATAGCAGTGGCCGGTGGGTGTCAGGCTGTCGTCAGTCAGGCTGTTTCGGGATCGAACATCGCCTGAAGACCCACCGGCCGAGAGCCCACGTATTTGGGCCAGCAGAAAACAAGCCACAACTGGCCCACGGCCTGGCCTCCGACCAGGCGCCACCCGGTGCTGCGGGAGGGTCACCGAGGTGTTGGTGACAGAATACTGAATCAGGGTTGATCGGGTCAGGGAGAGACCACATCGGCACGCGGCGTGGCGCGAGCTCTGTTTGTGGGTTGGCGCCGAGGATCCCGCAGGAAGACGAAGGTGAGGATCACTTCGATACCGCGCAGAGAGGCAAGCCGTAGCCCAGGGGGATGGGCAACGAGCCATTGGTGGCCAAGGATTGCTTTGCGGTCAGTTCAACGGGGCGCCACTGTGCGACCAGTTGATACGCACCGGGATCACGGCGCCGAGACCTGGGCGACGATGTGTAAGGCAGCAGGCCCGGAGTGCCTTGGAAACTTGCGGCCGGCCAGAGGCGAGATCACGGCGGATGATGTGGAGCCGGAAATATGGCCGTGCATAAACCATCGTTACAGGTGGCGAAGCGATCGATTACGCCGAGGAAAACCGGGCAGGGGGTTGGCGGCGGCGTTTGTATAGGGAACGCAGCCAGCACGCGCTGCGCAGCCACGAGGAATAGCCAGAAGGTCCAATCGTTTCGGTAGGAACTTTGTTGGGCATCGGCACACTTTGGGACATGATTGAACCGTTGGGTCGAGAAAGGCGTTGTAAGGTACCAATCACCCTTCCGCTCTTGGAGCGATCAGCCAGGCGCTGGTGAGGGGCTGCTTGCGCTTCTCCCGGTCGTCGAAGTGGATCTTGGTGGTTGGGGATTGGTAATCTCGTGGCCTTACGGGCGTCAGCACCAGATCCGCCGTTTGCTGCGCAATGCTGCGGGCAATGGCGCTGGCCCGGATCCCTTCCGAGCCAGCGATCCGTGCCGGCGGCGATGCGGGCCGCACGTCGGCTCAAGGGATGCGCCCGGAATCTGCGGTGCGTGGGTTGTCGGGAGGTGACGGACCCCGGTCGGGCAGGCGGCGGCAATGGCAGCATTGGGCGCTTGCCCGATCGGTCACACCGCAGGCCGACAACAGAGTCAGCGCCCGTGCAAAGGGTCTGCAGGCGGCCAAGGCGTTCTCCAGGCATCTTGGAGCTGTGGGCGTTAGTCGAGCCAAGCACAGCGGCAAGCTCCGTTGCCAGCCGGGGTTCGCCAGCGCACCGCTCCAATGCGTCGGCAGCCGGGGAATGGGGGGATTGGCTCCACGAGCCGGGGCATGCCACGCCCTGCTGCTGGCAGCACCCACCGCCTGCACGGTTATCGGTTGAGCGGGCAAGGGGTGATCGGAACGGGCCATGGGCCAAGCGGCAGTATGCGGCCTGCGCTGCCCCTCCGCACTGAAGCTCAGCTCCCATCGTTCCCCCGTCCGGCGTCGTGCGTTGAGGGAGCTGCGCCAGAGGCGCTCGACGTGGCTTGCCGGCCAGGTGGTCGCCAATTCGCACCAGGGATCATCGATGTTCACACCGCACAGCCCGCAGCAGCGGTTCGGGACAACGGGTTGCCTCGTAATAGGCTGCTTCGACGGGTGGGATCGGGTGGTTTCCTTGGCTAGGTTGGTGAACACGCTCCGGTGTCGAAAATGGCAGCCCGCCACCGCCCTGGTCGAGGGCGTGGGAACTCACCTCCATGGCCGCCAGGCGCTGCCCGCGCAACGGCTTCGGCCACGTGTCCTGCAGCAGGTTCGGGCGAGAAGCTGTGGTGTGGTGGCCGTGGCGCGATGGCCGGGCAGCGCTTCGATCAGGTGCCGAAAGGGCGTGGTCTGCCCGTCCGCGGCTGGCAGGTGCTCGATCGCGGGGGGGGGTTTTGAGGTGGTGCGTGTTTGGCCATTGGTGCCGGTACACCGATCAAGCCAGCTTCTGGCTTGGATTTTGGCGCAGAAACCGGCGGCCGCCGCGTCGGGCCAGGGGGCCAGTGGGCCCTTCAGCACCAGCATGATCGCCGGCTGGGGCTGCGCCGCGCGTTCCACCCCGATTCACGCGGCCACCGGCACCGGGCCTCCAAAGGCCTTGGGCCAGAAAAGCGCTGCCGCCATCGACCTGGCCGCGGGGCAGGCCGATGAACAAGGTTGCCAGGGCTGTCCGCCGCGTATCGGAAGCTGACGCGCTGACTTCCCGATCGGCCAGGCCAGTGGGAATTGGCAGACCGGCCTGAGCAGCAGGGAATGGGCGTTGGGGGGCATGGGCGGCTGGGAAGAGGGCGGTGGTGGGATGGTGTCGAGCGGGGCGAGCCGGGGGCGAGCCGGAGGCTGGGCCAGGTTTTGTCGGCAGGGTCAGGATGTGTGGGGGGGGAAAGGGGCCTAGCAAGCGTGTTGCCCCAGGCAGCGCTCCAGGGCCATGACCGCAGGCCTGGTCGAGGAAAGAACCGCTTCGGTGCAGCTCGCATCAGATCAGGCCTGCTTTCGGCCCACGGGGCATACGACACTCAGGTCAGGTTAGCGAGCTTCAGGAGGCTGGATCTGGTTGTCGATGATGTCGACACTTGCAGCTGGTTGGCGGGAGCGGCAGGGCGGCCAGGCGAGCAGCCAAGGCTGCCGGCCACAGGCAACACCCTTACGGTGAACAGGGTTTGAGCGGGGGGAGGGCAGCCATGGTGCAGCCGGCGAGCGAGAGGGTGTTATGGGAGAGGGCCGCTGTGGGAGGGGTGTGGCGGGCACGCTTGAGGCAGGCAAGCGGGGCTCAGTTCCGGGACCGGGATCGGCAGCGCAAGGGGTGAAGGGATTTGGCAGCGGCAAAACAGGGCGGGCGGGCCGCAGGGTGAAAAGGGGCCAAGCCGCCACGCCAGGGGGGGCCCAATGCCCGCTTTCGAATCGCCTCGGGTTCCCATAGGGCGCTTGCAAAAGGGGCTTTTTGGGGGATGAAAGGGCGGCAGGGCGGGGCCCCAGCAAGGGGTGGAAAAAAAAAAAGAGTAAGCGGAGGCGGGTAGGGGCCGATCTCTTCTCCTGG
>Ga0163217_1037096_pt1 | contig 11513 bp, 13 predicted proteins | sample SynspAceP_FD_185933 | JGI IMG/M metagenome (GOLD analysis project Ga0163217, IMG submission 185933) | Saline lake microbial communities from Ace Lake in Antarctica - Synechococcus sp. Ace-P (PacBio error correction) | ecosystem: Environmental > Aquatic > Non-marine Saline and Alkaline > Saline ... | reverse complement strand
GCCACTCGTCTCCCGACGAACTTCCTGAAGTCTCGGCGTGATTGCACCGGTCATGGTGTCCGCATCTGCAGTGGGAGGCAGCTAACAGCACACCGCAGCGATAGAATTCACGGTGCGAATGATAGGCTGTGGGAAGATGGCCACGGTATCACATCCCTCAAGCTGCTGGCTCAGCCGGATGTCCAACTGGTTGCTGTATGCAGGTGGATCAGAAGCGTTCGTGAACATGCGAATAGCCCGTAAGTCGAGCGAAAAATACTCGAGCGACAAGGCGGACTACAAAGGATGCGAATTCGTACGTGGACTCCGCAAAATCTCGTGCTCAGTTTTGTTTGCACGCCGGATCATTGGCACGCGATACCGATCATCCGATGGCTTGCCAGGCGGGGCAAAGGATGTTCTATTTGCGAGTGAAAGCCGTTGACGCTGACTCGATGAAGAGGCTCGGCGTTGTTAGAAGACTGCTCGCCAGTCAAGCGAATTGTACCAACGGGAAGCCAGCAACGTCCACGTCTTTGGACCTTTTCGCGAGCGGTCGAAATTATCCGCAGCGGTCGGCTTGAAAAATCCATCGCGTCACTGTCGGTGTCGGCGGTCCCGAGCGTTCTCTGCGATCTGCAGGAGAAGAGATGGGAACCGGAATCCTCGGCCTGGGACATGTGGCTCGGTCAGTCTCCACTCAGCCTTTAACTCCGTTCTTAAGTCCACGTTGGGCGTCCACAATCACTTCCCGGCATGGCGTAAATACGGGAAATACTCCGGTGCGGGCACACGGACATGGAGCACATCACTACGATATCGCGCAATGGGCCCTGGATATGGATGAATCAGGTCCAGTCGAAATCATCCCCCTGACGACCCAAAGGCGACAAGTGGTGTTCGGTTCCTCTATGAAAACCTGGGCGTCGAGGATGGTGCATGGGGGACCGAGTGGTTGCACTTCCACGAGAAAACGGAACGCTGCGCATCGATCTGTGGGGAGCTGGAAAGCGACCCGCAGAGATGTGAAACGCCGCTTGGTAAGAGGATGTTACACCTCCCAAGTCGCCAGGGCTCACCGACTGGCTTCGACTGCTTCCAAGGAGCCGTTTGAGGCACCGGTCGCCGAGATTGATAAAAAGGGCCCGCACTGTGAGAATTATTCATTCGTGGCCAATCTCGCTATTGGAATTCACCAAAAACGTCTGAAGTGGAATCCTCAGAATGGGAGTTCAGCGATGTGCCGATAATCATTTGCTCGATCGAAAACGTCGTGGAACCCATGCAGTTGCCCCGAGGTGTGGACCACCGGCGATTGGCAGCCCCGACGAACCCAGGCGATGTCCTTCAGGTCGCCGCAGAACACTCGGGTTAAGAAGTTCGAGTGAGCGAATTGAGGTTGACCAACAATCGATTGCTCAGAGCACAAGGACATCGTGATTGTGGTGTTGACGCATGCTACCCGAACCACAAACCGGTGACGAAACGGTCGCTAAGCAGTTTTCGTCGGCCTGACAGCGACGGAAAGTCCAAGCAAAGACAAACCATGTCAGCATGAAAGGCACAGCAAGTCGTTCAAGGAAATGACTAGTCACGACCGTATCAGGTCAAATTTCGGGGGTCTTCGCTCGCAGGCGGACGCATCGGCAAAACACACTCATTTTAACTCGTTTTTCTTCGGATGGGATTCGAACAAAACGAGAATCGCTGCAAATCCAAACTCATCGTTTCTCTATCATGCGCAGACCAATCGGCTAGATGCAGTAGTCTTCCAGGCAGTCCTGTTTCGGAGTCTGCCTGGAAATGCCCCCACCTACGTGAGGGTGCATGAGCCCCTTGTGGCTGCTCCCTTTTGCCCGCCTGTTTTCTGCTTCCATTGAGGAGATGCGCGTGCCCGTTGTTATTTTCAACTCGCCTCCCGTCACTGGGCGATTGGGTCCAACTGATTAACCTGTCTGCTCGCTGCTTTGCCTTGCACTATCGGAATATGCCTTGCGGGGTTTTGCCGCGCCAGTTCTGTGCCTCTCGGCGCGTCGCTCCACAAAGAGCAGCAGCCTCACCAGTCGAAAGGAAAAGTTCTTTGGAAGCAAAGGTGCGGGCCACTGCTCATCAAGAGTTGTGTGGAATGTCACGGTCCAGATGATCAGTCGGGTGAGTTAAAGACTTGAATCGGCAGGTTCTCTCCTGCGAGTGGTAGCTCTTGGACCGGTTTGTCGTCCCACGCGATCCCAAAGCAAAGTTGCTTTGATTCAAGGCAATCGGTTACCAGAAAGCCGGGTGGTGTGATACGCAAGCTGCCCGATAAGCAATTTTCGATTCTGGCCCAATGGGGTCGAATGGGAGCTTTATTGGCCCCAAGAGGACCACGGTGACGGATCGCGACCGAGACAGTCGCAATGTCGCCTCCGTCTGAACGTATCGATACGCGATGCGCGTCAGACCCATCGGTCCTTTCAAACCGATCGTGCGACCTCCCGTCGCGAACATTCGCGACGCAGCAGGTAGCACTGAGCGGTCCGTTTAGCAAAGCAAAACGATGGGCGAGCAGCGACATCAAGCCGAATCGATTCGCTTTGTTCCTCGGCGACTATCCGCAGGCAGAATGGAACCCCAATCCACGCGCAGGATCGCCCGCACTCACTGAATCACCGCGCGTATTTTTCACGCTGCTCGGTTTGCCACCGACTTATGGACGATTAGTGCAAAGCGTTTCTATCGGATAACGAGCCCGATGCCTTTGCTTCAAATAGTCGACCGTTTACTGGATAATCAACCCACTACGGCGAACGCTGGGCCCGTCACTGGCTTGATACCCTTCGCGCCGTTATGGGGATACGACGGTTACCTGCCGGAAGGCCAAGGAAAACCGGCTACCCCTACGCATTATCGTTATCGCCGATATACCGGGATTGAGGGCTTTCAGACGAATAACCGTTTCGATCAGTTCATCATCGAACAGATCGCCGCCGGACCACTTGAACTAAAAGGTGAGCAGCGACAGTGCGCTCGCAGCGATGGGCGCTTCCTGACCGTCGCAGACGCCGTTCATGAATCAACAAACAAGATATTATCGTATGACCGCATTTGATTGTGGTTACGCGTGGCTTTCTTCGGCATGAGTTGTCGCATGTGCGCGATGTCACGACCACAAGATGACCCCCATTCCGACCGTCCCGACTATTTACTCGGCTGTACGTTGTTTTCCTAGCTCGGAGGACCGGGCCGAACTGCGCTTTTGGGTGAACACCCACCATCGCCCGATACGTAAGGCTTTCCTGAACGCCAAGCGGAGAAAAAAGAACAAAAAGAAGTCGACAAGTGGCTCCGGAGCAACGGCGCGAGGCAAACTGAGATTGAACTGCGTTCTCGCGTCGCCACTATCTGGTGGGTGTTGCCAAGGTGCTGCCGCCAATACGGAAAGGCTAAGCCTTGATTTGCAAGTGTAAACGAGGCGCCATGCGGACGCGCTGCACGGAGTGAGTGGCATCAATATCTTGTTCCAACCCGCTGATTCACCGCAGATGATTTGGACGCTGTGGCGCCTCTTAGCTCTCTGCCTGCGAAACGAGTTCGCTGCAGAAAATCGGTTAACGATCTTGAAACGCCGATTGGCGATCAGTAGTCCGGCCCCAAGGGCGCCGGGGAGGGGGTGATTGACGCGGAACCGAACAACTGCGGACCAGCGGCCCAGCATTGTTCCGGAATTCCGCGGCGTTTACTGGATGCATTTGCGGGGACGCTCGGCCGCAATCTCTCGATGCCCCAGGCCGGCTCAGTGTCGGCTATTCTTCTGGAAGCCGTCTATGCCCAGTGGGCCAAAGGCCAAGCAAAAGCAGACGTGAGCCTGAAGCAGCTGCCTGACGAGGGCGACAAATGTTGAGGACAAGCGTTGTTGGGACGCCAAAAGCTACCGACCTCTCTCGACGCGGCCCCAAATGATTGCGCATCTGACCAGGCGAACGCAACAAGCAAACCAGTTGATTTTGCCAAGTCAATGGAGTCGCCGCTCGGACTCGCATCCGGTGCCAGCCACGTGGAATGGTAATGGATTGATAAGCCCTAAGCAGTACGCGGTAATCTTTTTCTGGCGGGGAGATTGCGTAAGCACCGTGGCGATCCGTCCCTTCGGCGTTTCCTTGCAGCAGTCTTGTCCCACGTTGATGTGGCAAGCCGTTTGAGCAGGGGAAGTGGGCGTATTAGAACTGCCCCGCGCACATCGCCAAATCCAGACAATCCTTTACCGCCCAACGCGTCGATTGTCCAATCGCATTGGCAACATCCAGTTCGGTCGGGGTTTGGTGCGAACGTCAAGTGATTTCGGCCGGCGTGAGCAAGTCCGACTCATCCAGAACTACTCGATCACTTGGCGCAGAGTTCCGCTTGTGCGTCGGTCAATTCAAACGATTGCAACGCCGCATCATGCTCTCGGCTACTTGGCGACAGTCCAGCAACGTGTCGGAGGATTGCGCTCAAGCGATCCAGAGAAACCGCCTGCTGTGGCATATTGCCACGTCGCCGTATTGGAGTTTGAACCCGGCTGGCGACCGATTATGACGCGCAGTGGCGTTTTGGTCCTGAACGAATGGCGGGCGCATTCGGTGATGATTCACAATAGACGCACTTCGTCCGGCCTTTACGCCTACATCGATCGCGAGGACCCTTGCCCGCGCATTTGCCCTCGCCAGTTCTCTTGATTTAACCCAGGCCCGACGCCAAGCTCAGGCAAAGAGGCCACCAAACGACTGCCTACGCCTCAACAGCCGAAGGTGACCTGATTGAATTTCCAGGCTTCGTCATTCAGCAGGCCAAGGCGTGCTGCACGCACACGGGCGGCAACCAAGACGACCGCAAAAGGGGGAGCGGCATTCGGCGAGGGATCTATCGTTTTGGCGCCTCGCTCGTACCCTGACGACAGAGAGAACAGAGCAGCTATAAAACGGTGTTCGTCGATCCAGAATCGATTCGCGCGTTCCGCCTTATCGCAACAACCGAAAAGGATTCCACGCGAAACGCTTCGGTTCGGCAATACGGCTGAGGCCACTGGATATCGGAAAAAATAGACCACGAACTCACTCCCTTCCCCTAACTCGATGGCAATCCTGGCAGGCGTCAAAGCCAATTCCCGGATTCCAAAACTCTGCACCATCTTTCGGTCACTGCCACGGAGGTCACAGTGGATTCGAATCGACAACAAAGTTGCAATTCGCCGTTGGGTCGCGCCCGTTTCAGGGCGTTCGTCAAATCACAGGACGTCTCAAGCATGCGCCGAAAAAATCGTGGACGGTCGATAAACAGCCGTCGCAGAGCGCAGTCTAGTCCATTTCACGACTTGCTGTTCAGGCACACTGGAAAGGCCTTCGTAACGAAGTGGGAGACGCGACAGGAATTACCGTCCGAAGTTGCAAGCGGGTGATCACGCTCGATTTCATGTTTGATTGGCATCGAGGACCTCGAAACTTCGAAGTTTCCTCCTGCGTCGCCCTCGTGTCGAACTGATGAGTTAGGTCAAAATTCCAGCGAGAGTCCAATGACAGATGGAAGCCCAGGATCACATGCGAACGCAGCGCGGATTTCCCTTCTTCCTCCCAAAAACTCCGCTCCCGGCCGAGTCGCTTGATCCGTGTCAGCTCTAGCCCAGGTATTGCCTGCTTTGCAACGAGTTTGCATTTGTCGATAACTATCCAAAACCGATTCATGTCAGAGACACGCCGCGTTCAGAGCCCGCTCAATAAACCCAAGCCCAGCTTTCAGCCCATGCCAAAATCTCCCACCCCAATCGTCGGTCAGTTGCCAGCAACCCGGTCGCGAGTCTGCGTCGTAGGTGGATCGGCATGGCTCGCTTGCCTTAAGCCGGAGTCATGTCCGACGACACGTCGGAGTCGACTTACAAGCCGCCGCCACCAACCCGATGTTTCCCCAAGGACACCTCATTTCGCCCCCAAAGCGACAGGCGTGATCCATCTGCTTCATGAACGGCGGGCCCTCGCAGTTCGAACATTCGATCCAAACCGGCACTCGATCCAAACATCATGGAAACTCCATCCCCCTGGACTTGCGCACAGAGCGCGCGTACGTGGGGCCGCGTATTCGCTTCGGCCGTTCCAACGTTTAAAAAGATACGGCCAAAGTGGAATCGAAAAGTGAAGCGAGTTGTTTTCGCAGCGTGGGCGAGTATGATCGATTGACTTTGGTCGTTGCACAATGCATGCCGACGTTCCGCAATCACGAACCTTCGCCTGATGCATGATATGAACTGTTTGGTCGAATGCTCAGTTTGTTTTCCGCCGTCGTTCGCTCGTGTGACGTATGGAGCTCTCGGCAGGCGAAAACCAAAACTTACCCGCGCTTCATTTCAATTGCCCCAGCGCTACTCCCATCAAAGGGCCGGAAGCTGGCAAGCGGGTTTCTGCCTGGCGCGTTAATCAGGCGACCTATATTGATCAGCAAGAATCAGGAAATCAGAGAAACTGCTCGCCATATTCGCAACTGCGTCAGGCCTCGGGGCGATTGAGAGCAACGCTCGCCAACTCGATCCTACTTGCAAAATGACCCTGAAGAGCCGCCCCAACAAGCCCGTCTAGCGGGATGCTGAACTCGAATCTCGAGTGCATGAGCTTGAACTTGCTTATATCGAATGCAGATGGATGCGACGGATGGCATTCGAACATTCAGCAGCGAACCCCAGTCCGTTCGCTTGAGATGTTATGGCGCCTTCGGTTTCAGGGCCCGCGGCACAATTTTGATCGCGCGGCGTTGGTTCTGGAGCGCGGTCGGTTACATTCACTTTGGCATGGTTGCCGGCCCAACCTTGGGATAGTCACCGGGAACAGATCGAAGACAACATTCGTCGACTCGCGGGCGCAGTGCCTCTCAGGCCGATCCGGAGCCCCTGCTGAAAGGATTCTCAAGCAACGCTCCCTGCTGGACGAGACACTGGTGATCTGCGGGCGCTATATCGGACGTACGCCACCGTCGAACTTCGAACCGGGTGCCCAATCGCGGGAACCAACAGCGAGCGCAAGGATCACAACCACCCACGGTTCTTTCGATGGGGTTGGCAGGCGGCGGCGTCAAAGGCGGTCCACGTCCACGGAGGCGGGCCGACGAGTTCGGTTTCCAGGCCGTCGAGGACCGCGTTCTTCAGTACCACGACCTGCATGCACTACTCTGTACTTGCTCGGGTTCGACCACTGAGCAGCTTTACCTATCGCTATGCCGGTCGGATTTTCCGTCTCACGACGTTCCACGCAACGTTCGTTCCCGAATTCTCATCGCTTAAAACCAATATTTTCGTTCGCGTTAAGCGTCTGACTCGCGAGACGATTTGTCGAAGGTAACCGTCAGCCGCGCAGACAAGACCGGGTTTCAGCCACCGTACGCGCGCCATACTGCCTTGCTGCACGCCGCTTGAATCGAGCGTGAGCACGCGATTTCGTTGACGTTGTCTTGTCGACATGGATCAACACAGGCAACCTCGATTCGCACTGGCAACCAACACCAAAATCTCAGTCCAACCGGTGGCCGCCTTGCTTTCCAGGATCTAGAAAGACGCGGTTGTGTGGATCGAAACGGTTATGTCGTTCTGGGCGTCCAGGACGAACAGTTCATGTGCATGATACTGCACGCGACGATCCATATCATCTGTTTCAGGCTTCGATCATGAAGAATTGGACCTACCGGTTCTTTCCAAGGCCGCGCATTTTTGCTCTGACCGACGTGCATAGGTCAATACGTTGTGCAAAAAATGTTGGCTTAGACTAACCTGCCAGCGGTCGTAAGCGCAATCCAAGCCTGACTCCACTTGCGAACTCATTCCGTGCCACCTATTAAGCACATCGGCCGGAAAAGGTTCGGGCAGAACCTCACGAGGCGAGTCCTCTGTGACTCGCAAATTCCAGCGTTCAAAGAGAGAACGTTGCTACGTGGCTAACACCGAGTTCATTGTGGACGGACGTGCTTAGAACCGGACGTCACGTCAGGCTGATTCAGCGCCCTCATGACAAGGCGAGTCGCACATGTGGTTTGACCGTCGTTCGTCGTGTCCTCGTCGAGGGTTGTTCCAGCACCTGATATCCCTGACCTGTTGAAATTAGATAGTCGCCGTACGTTCCGAGTTAATTTGTCGTCGAGCGTTTTTTTGATTCGTCCTGCACTCCGACTGTCGGGATCTTGCCAGCACGACTTTCATCACAATTCCTTTGCCGCCGCAAGCGGCCCGCGAAAAAGGCCACCCATATGCGGCCCTTCGGGTGTGTTCAGAAATGCAAAACCTTCATTGATGGTCACTGTCGAGTTACCGGTCCTAGATTTTTCCGTGTGTTCAGGTCGAGCCTTTATTACTCATTGTTACTCAACAACGAATTGCACGCAGGGCAGTGGGAATCGAAACCGCATCATCAGAGTGGGCGTTCAGATTTACGCCGTGTCGCCATCGATCCCGCGAAAACCACCCAGGTTGTTTCCGGCATGTTTGGGCACACATTAGCAGCGGCCGCTCGGCGTGATCAGCAGGTTCTCGCGGAACCTTTGCCAGACTGGGCTGGATACTGTACCAGCTTCAGCGTGCGCCATCGTCAGCAATTCGGAAAATCGCGCCTACTGTCGTGACCGCGATTGGTTCCATCAGAACTTCCGTCGGGCGTCGATCTTCAGATCGCGCCGATGTGGCTCGTGCCGACGAAGATTAAGTCCGCGGCGACAGGTCGCAGATCGCTCTTGCCGAGCGTGTCAGAGTGCCGTTGGTCAATACCGTACTTGGAAATAAACGTAGATGAGTGCTGATTTAGCTTCGTTGATCACATACACGTGCTGCCCGCTGATGAAAAATGTTAGATGGCGGGGGCCCATGATCCAGGCGGCAAATTAGCACCGGATTGTTGCGTTTCGCGGGATGGACGTTGATTTGGCCGCGAACGGATTCAACGACGATAGATCAGGAACCTTGTCAATTCCAGAGGTCTGCCGCTCAAAGCAAAACGGCCTGTCCGACTGACAACCAAAATGCGTGTGCATTCGTGGTCCGCGTTTGACGCGTTTGGGTCAAACGCTGGAACCGGGTGTGTTGTACGGACAACCCGAGGCCATTGCCAGCGGATCCCATCGGGCCATGCCACCGGACACTGCGCGGCGACGCTGCCGGTAGAATAGTTGCCACAACAAACGTGTTTTTACCGTGGCATCCACATCCTAGAATAACACGACGCACTAGTTACCGCGGGCAGCATTGTCGTTTTCAGCCGTGTTCAGTTGCCCGTCATCGTCCTTTTGATCTTGTACGGCCGCACCGAATTCATCTTCGGGCCCACCGAACTTTCTCGCGCATCATGGAATACAGAAACGGCGCGTCAGGACGCAACCGCAAAGTGGAAGAACGGTGTTTTCGTATGTGCCGTGTTCCGATGCCAGGCAGTTTCAGCTGACCAAGTGGGCTGCATCAAGCGATAAGCAGAATGGGCTCCTTCCTTCCCGACTGAACGCCAGAGACCAAAGACAACCGCGGGTCGGAAGCGGAATGCGTTCGTGGACATCAGCAAAAGAGAAACCCGTCAAACAAGGATTCAGCATAGATTTGGGTCCAGTGCGTTCCGGAGCACGCCGGTTTTTTCGGAATCTGCGGTCACCTACACTACTTGGTTGCATGACGGTCGTCTATTCTCAGAAAGAGGAACGAATGACGATTTTAAGCAAGTGATCCGGGGCGATCTGTACTCGTGTGCTTGGCACGCGGGTCTGCGGGCGCAGCGACGAAGAACAGGCGCAATGAGCCGCTCGTGACGTGCTTGTTGATTCTGGGAATCTGGGCGAGTGCGGTGTAGCATCAAACGGGCCCTAGCCGATAGGGCGACCTGGCAATCGTTTCGGATTCCGCGCCCCGTTTGAATCGCTCGATCTGCGGTCAATCAAGGGGACAAGACGTGACGACTCGGACGCCGATGGACGAAGGTCATTCGCCATCGGAAATCGGGGAAATCGACTTTCAAACAACTCGTGCAATTTGTCGATTTCTCGGCACCGCCCGGACCGCTGCTTCGTCAAAAACTCGGTCCGAGCGTTCCGCCACAATGACGCCGAGTTTCATACGAGAAGTGGGTCGTTTCATGCAGATTTTCCCAAAGTCGCCTCAGGCTCTCAGCTTTAGCGTGTCCGATCAATCGCATGTTGGAAACTTTACGCCATCGCTTTTCGGTGGGCAATGAAGCCTCGTTGCGGACCAACGCGTCTCAACAGAAAAAGAACGGTTTTTCGCAAGAGCACTGTTCCTCACCCGAGGGAATGTCATCGTAGGCCAGCCAGCTATGGATCAGTCGCCGAAACTAAAGTTTGCGCTCGCTTGCCGCGATCTATCTGGCGTGGTTCGCGATTACCCCACCTTCACGCGGTGAACTTTTTGCTAAGTTCACCCGTCATCCGCCGAATAACTTCTCCCCGCGATGCATCGGATTGGCTCTCGACACTTTTTCTATTTGTACACGAGCCTCGAGTGTCCTGCTGCAACGGACACCTTTCCATTCGGCATAACCGAATTTCTCATTTAACATCGCTTTAAGCAACCGCTTCAGATTCATCGCTCGTGTCTCGGTTGCTTTTCCTTCGAGCGTTGGCGCCACAGTTCAGCTGATGTTTTTCAGTTGTCGTCGATTTGCTGGGTTCATGTACTCATCCCGAGTCGCCTGTTCATGGTGGAGTGTCGATATCGACTCACCAGCGGTGATGGATTGAGGTCCACGGATCACTCTTCGACTTTGGGAACTTCGAGTTCGAACTTTGGTGGATTCCTCAGTTGTTGCTGGCGCTACCGTCAATACCGGCATGTGAACGGCAGCCGATTAAAAGCACGGCGACCGGAAAAATTGATTATCGAACATTGGTTACACTTGAGGAGTGAGCATTCGGCAGATCGTTTCATCATAGTGAGGAGCAAAGGCGTGTGGCTAACTCTTCTCCGTATCAACGCGTGTGTGTCCGACTTTCGAGACAATAACTAGGCCGTACCATTTGACTCCTGTCAAAATCTCGTCATTACGCACCATGCGGCCTCAATCACACACACCATTCCCGCATTTCAGGAGTCCCGAGGATTACAACGAAGGACCAATTTGGCGTTCGCTGGGCTACACCAACACCACGCGAAGTATGCCTAACGACTGTCTTGACTTCTGTGGAAAAACAGCCTGCACGAAACGCTTTCGAGGATTCACCTCGAATACCGTCCACGAATCTGATGCCATTTCAATGTTTCAAACCGCCTCGCCCTGATCCTTTTCCAATCCCGCCTGGCCCCCATCTGCCCCTACCCACTCCGCCACCAGACGGAGATAAAGGAAGTCAAGCGCGAAGAAAAGGAGTCAAGCGAAGAAACAGGAGTCAGGCGAAGAAAAAGCACTTGTCCATGGTCAAACTGGTCATGGTCAAACTAGAAAACTACGATGCAGCGCAGACCCGATAAGCGGCACTACCAATAGGGTATTTTTTTGGACTAAAAGTCCAATGATTTTTGTTTGCCGCCGGCACTTCTCGTCGCATGCAGTGCGTTC
>Ga0163217_1029940_pt1 | contig 11513 bp, 13 predicted proteins | sample SynspAceP_FD_185933 | JGI IMG/M metagenome (GOLD analysis project Ga0163217, IMG submission 185933) | Saline lake microbial communities from Ace Lake in Antarctica - Synechococcus sp. Ace-P (PacBio error correction) | ecosystem: Environmental > Aquatic > Non-marine Saline and Alkaline > Saline ... | reverse complement strand
GCCACCCGCCGCCTTGGAGGTCGGCCACACGATCCGCTGGTCGAGCATGATGATGAAAAACCACGTTGCCGAACATGATCGTCGCGTGTGAAAGCCCCCCAGATGCAGCAGCGCTGCGCGCCCCGAAAGACTGACGTATAGATAGGCCATCCCACGATAGGATCAACAATACAGGCCGATCATCAGCCGCGTGTTGTTGTCGCCGAATTTGCTTGCAAAATTTGATCGTAGACAGCCCAAAAAAAGCCAAAGCCAAGCGACAGCAGATCCCCCAACCGGCCTGCCAGTTCGCCAGCTCTGCAAACCATGGGATCAAACAAGATAGAATTCGTCCCCGAATGGTAGTAGACCAGGATCAGCAACGCAAAGCCCGGAGCCAGTCGAATAGCTTTCCCATTTGAACCAGATCAGATCGTCGCGGCATCTTGCGCAGGTGCCCACCAATACTTTTGGACGTGATGAACCCGCCGCCGTGGACCTGCCACTCTTCCCCCGGTCCGCGGCCGGTTTGAGGTTGCGGTCGCGGTGCAGGCCCCAGCATCCAGCGCATGAAGTAGAAAACGACGGACCCGCATCACGCAATGCCGTGATGACATTGGCACCCAGCGAACGGCAAACTCGATCAAGCGCCAATTGGCGGCCATATCGTACATGGGGTAGCTCCTTAGTGACGTGTTTGGTTTATGCGGCAGCGTGCCTTTGGAGCTGCCTGACAACCCCGCCCGAGACTTCCTCGGTGATTCCTCGGCCAGTTCTTCGCGGCAGGAAGCAGGTCAGCACAATAGCAATCAGAGCGGCGGGAAGCAGGGCCGCTGGTCAGCAGAATCTTTGGCCGTGCAGGCGGTGTTTGCACCGCCACCGGCTCCAGCTGCAAGGCCCCCAAGGGGGGGGGGGGGGGGGGCCCCGGGGAATTTTTTTTTTTTTTTTTTTTGTTTCCCGGGGAAAAAAGGGAAAATTTCCCCCCGGGGAAGATTGGCGAAGATCACCATTCTGCGGCGGTTCCAGTCCAAACATCCGACAACATCCGAACATGCCCGCCGCCACGACCATGCCGAACATTTTACGCATGACCCCGCCGCCAAACAACCCTCCGATCGCGGGATTGGTACGGATCAACGCTGCCCACCTTTGCGGACGAGCCCACAGACGGATCAGAACCAAACCGGCGCCGATTTGGGTGACGACATGCGGCTCATGACCGCCGGCATCGGCGGATTCAGGCCGACGTTCTGGCTGAACGATGTGTTGGGCAGGCACCAAAAGATGCCCGCCCCAACAGCTGACCCGATCCGTCGGCAAGGTTCGCGCCCTGAATTTCGCTATCCGTCGCTTTCGCGGCCCGCGCCGCCCTTCTTGGTTGATCCCTGCGACGTCGCCACAGGTTTTCAAACGCCGAAATGAACGCCCATATCAAAGCCCCAAAGCGGACGATACGCTGCGCGCCGAAAATTTTCGAACCCGGTATTTCAGCGGGTTGGGGCAGTGGCAAAGGCGGCGACCGTGACCATGACCCGCTGTATATCCCCAAAGCTGAGCATCCCGACGGCAGTGCATTAGACGTAGCCTACGATCAATCCGATCAGCACCGCGGGAACATGGACAGCATCCCGCGGGTGAAAAAAACTTGACCTCCCAGCCTAAACAAAGATCACCACAGCGCGGCTGACCAGTTCAGGCAGGCTGCCATAGGCCGGCGTGCCAAATTGCCGGCACCCCACCTGCGGCGTATGAATGCCGACCTTGACTAAAGCCAGACCGAATTCATCGCTGACCCACCAGCCCGGTGACAAGCGGCGCAATGCAAAAGCGGATCTTTGCCAATAAACAGCCCAGAAAAACGCGTGGAAACATGCCCCCGATCCACCACGCCGCCAAACAAGGCAGCCAGTCCGTCGGACACCTTTGCCCGACCACAGCGGGGAATATGATGGGGATGAACGCAAGGATGTGCCTTGCACAATCGGCAGGCCCTGCCCCGACCGGGCCCGAGCGTCAGCGTTTGCAACCGCGTCGCTCGACACCGGCAAACAGCATCGACATACCTGGATTCAGGTACCAGTCGGGGAAAGTCAGGCGACCGTTCGACCGAAGCCAAAGCCCGCCGCACCCGGATGATGGAGGCGGGGCGTGCATTTGACACAAACATTCGCCAGCCACATGCTGAACACCAAGGAGGCGCGATGCAGCGGTCGGCATGTAATTGGGGTCGCGCAGTTGTTCCGGCGTGCCGAGGCGTTTGGCCGTGTCACTACATCAATGTCCCTTGTTGATCGCTCGCCGGCAGTTGTGCGGTCCTTTTAGGCGCGGGGTTTTACGGCCCTTGAATCACATAAGTGCGGGGTCAGCGGGTATTCGTCAAGGTTCGCGCTTGTGCCGATTTGCGGTCCACAAACCGCGATTAGCCCTGGCTCTGCAAAAAGGCGGTAAAAGCACGCCGTGCCATGTCCGCGGCGAAAGTTTCACGCCCTGATGACGGCGCGCAATGGTAACAAAAGGCCAGCGGGCGTGCCGGGGGCATCGGCCCTTTGGTCCCGTGCGGACAATGACAAGAACGGCTGACCAGACAGCGGGAGGAACGCCTGCGATCCTTCGGTGGTTGACGTTCAAGCAGGTCAACCGGTAAGGCAAGCTTACGTGCCTGCGCGTTAAAAATGCTGATGCCCGCGCGCCCTCCGGCCCGAAACAAGCGCTTGCCAGATTCATGATGCCCGTCCGGCACAGCCCTGCGTTATGATACGCGTCCGGTGAACCACGAGGCCGTCCAGGGCACCTCTCCGAAGGGGGCGAAGGCGGCGCGGTCAGCGGGCTGGACGGCGATCTCGCGATGGCAGCGGTCGGTCATAGCGGACAGCGGCATTGTGGCGGTCACTCCTATATACAAGCAGATAGCGACGAACGGCTCCATCGCAACCGTCGCGATACAGGCCTGCGGACAAAAAAGCGCCGTAACCACATGAAATTCGCCGCTTCTACCGGAACCACTCGCGGTTCAGCAAATAATCCGCCGTGCCTTGAATGACATAGAGCCCTGTGTTCCAACTCAAACATGGGTTCCGCAAAACGGAATTTGCGACGGCCGGCTGGAGGCACGATATTGACGTGCATGTCGTGGCGCAGGTCACCGGGGTCGGCAAAACGCTGGGTTGCCCAACCCCATCGGTATCGGGGCCAATCGGGCAATAGGCGCGACATTCTGTCGATGGGGACGAACGCATTCGTCGCATCGTATCCCTTGGGCAGGGACAACCGTTTACCGCAGCCAATGGGACCACACGGGCGTATCGCCGGTGTTCCACAGCGTCCACGGCGGGTAGCAGGGGGAATATACGCGTTAGGGACCCCGCCACAGACGTGAGCGTCGCCATCCAGCGTCAGCCGCGCCGTCCCCCGTCGCACAAAACAAGACGCTGCGCCTGGTGCGTTCGGCTCGGCGGGTGTCGCTGCCCACCATTGAGGGCAAAGTTCTATCGCGTATGCGCAAAGGTTTCGGCAAATCCGGTTCAGCGGCGCGCCAACAACCCAAGCCGCCGTGCTATCCTTTCCAACCCCGGCAACAGCTGGCCACGATACCGCGCTTTGCACGAGGCGGGGATCACCGCATAGGCATGCGGTTGAAAAACAGCTGTTGCTTTCGGGGCGACACGGATTGATCCGGCAGCCGCCGGGGGGAGGCATAGGTCATAGCATATCTTCTAGCCGCCAGGACGTTGCGATTCCGTTCGGACCTGCGGCGCATTGCAGTGGTAAATTCATCTTCGGTTGCATTGGCGTATACGGTTTCGAACTTGGCGTAAGGATGCCGGTCCTTGTCGTTGATCCTTGACGCGTATGATTAAACGGAAACCCGTGTTTGGCGGACGGTTATTGGGCTGTTCAACGTTCTCGAAACGCGTTAGCTCGCGCTCGCGTCAGTGCGTCCAGCCCCGGCGCTGCTTGCTCCTGCGTGCTTTCCGCCGTCAGCCGTTTGGCCGCCTGCCAGCTTGCCGCCAGATTCGGCACTGGTGCGCGGTCAGCACGCCAAGCGTTCCGCCCGAGGCGTCGCCGACCGGAACATTCCGCGCCAGTGCATTGTGATCCCCGCGACAGCAGTTATGCGCAGGCCCGAGTTTCGAAGCTCGAAGGGCGCGTTCCGCGATCCACGGCTAATGTTCGAACACGCCACCGAATTGGCGACAAAGCTGGCGCGGTCCATTTGATCCAGACGCAGGGCGCGCTGCGGCGCGATGGGCGCGCGCCAATGCGTCTGCGATATCGTATGCGGCGCGGCGTCCCAAGACGCCCTTCGAACCCTTTGATATAGTCGATAAAGCGTTTTCAGCGCCTGTATCCGCCCGGGCGCCCGATCAAGCGACAGTGCAAGCCCGACCGGACATCATTTTGCCCTGACCTGCGGCTGCCTTCGGCATAAAGCGATCGAAGGTATCGCTACAGGTAGGTGTAGAACTGTTCGCCCGAGTTAAAGCCCTGCGGCGTGGCAAACCGCATGTCCGTTGCATCAAGCGTTATTAGGGTATGATCAGTTGATCGCGGCCCGCCCACCTGTGTCCAGTAGGGCAGATTCATCGGGTCGTATGTGTCAGAGAATATAATCCGAATTCTCCTGTCTCGGCTGCCAGCGCCACCGTGTTTCACAGATGCTGCGTCCTGTGTAGCCAGCCGCGGGGAGCGTGACCGACGACTTCGCCCGGTGGAGAACGGGATGCCTTCCGTCCATGTTTTAAGCGCTTTTCGACCTCGCGGTTTTTGTGGAATCCCCATTGTAGTCGATCCACTCAAGCCCGTTTGCTTGCCGAATCTCCCGTCGGCCTTGGGTCATTGCCTCTACCTGCTGGGGGACCGCGCCAAGGCACCGGGTTGGCGACCACCATAGACGGTGGACGGGAATATTGGCACACGGTGTACAGGCGGTGCAGCGCCAGAACCCCCGCTCGGCGCGCCGTAGTCGTAGAAGATTCCACTATTTTCAGTGGACGCTGCCCCGGCCAAGGCGGCGGCCCGAACGATCTCGGACAAAGAATGCCCTCTGATGCGGGCGTCCCCGTGGACAAGCAGACAGTTCGTCGCCGGCCCTTCTTCGTAATTTCAGCACAAATTTGTACAGCGATCCCGCGCCCCTCCCGGCCATTGAGCGTCAGGCGGTGTCGGGCCGTAGCCGTGAAAATCACAGGGTAACGGGTGTCAATATAGAGTACACGTTCCTTTGGTCAGGCCCCCGCCTGCAAAGGGAACCTCGCACTGTGGGCCGATTGTTTTGTTCACCTACAGTTTCTGGCACTGATTTTCGCAATGTTACAGCCAGCCACCCCCTACAAGAAGGTTGGCTGGCTGCCAGATCGGCCGAGATGGCCCTGCTCTCTTATACCGAAAGTTCTAAGGGCGCTGGCCGGCCTTGAAAACTAAAGACATGCGGGGATAAAATCGGGCGGGAAGGTTGAGTGGAAGCGTGGCCGCTCTTGCTTGCGCTATGCAACAAACAGTCCTGCCGGCCCTGCCCAATGATCGCCTTCACCAGATGCGGCTTTGCCCGATCAAAGAATTCTGTCCCCCAGAAATACATATTCGGTTGTATGGATCGCTGGCAGCGACACCTCCGATTGTATTGTTGTCTACCATATGGGCTCAGGATTGATTCGCGGCTCAAGCAAAAACGAATCGGTATGTGCATAATTTTTTCGCCACCACCCGAATCGCCGGCTTTTCCCGCCCCCTCGGCCTTCCCCCGCTGATCCGCATTTGACCTGCCGTGGACACCTCCTGCCTATCGTTTAAGGGTTCCACTAATCAGAGGAAAGGACCCCTACTCATGGCAAAACGGTACTTGACCGGACGGCATTTTGGACACCGCACGTGGACGCCCCCGCAGGGGGGGATGGAGATCACGCGTACCGGATCGAAGGGACAACCGCATGAAGCTGGTTCAAATTGAGCACAAATGCCGACGGGACGCACCGACACGCCGATCCTGCCCAAGGCCAGTTTAGCAGCCGGCACGTACGGAGCTTGGTGTTTCGCACGCCGGAGGCTATCTCGACGCGATCGGCAGAGCCCGATGTCACCGCGGTTCCTTTGACCAAATACCGCTGCGTTTTGGGCATTCGGGACACGGACGCGGGCATACCACGTGCCGCTTTTGCTATCGCCTTTCGGGTTCCAACTTATCGCGGCAGCTGAACGCCGCTGCAGATGTGGACGTGAGGCGCGATGCTTTTGCTTGCGCGCTTGCCCCGTGGCACATTTGGACTGTACTGATCAGACAGGAAAGCGCCATGTCCACGGCATGTAAACAACCCGACCGAACTGGCACAAGCCACTGCCGCAGGTTGACTGAACCCCGCAAATCGGGATGCCGGCAGGATATGGAATTGGGTGGCGCGCCGTGCAGGTAAACACCTCTGCGGTAGAGCGTCGTGCGCTGGCCTGCCCGCACGCCGCGTCCGTGAAAAGGACCATTCAAGCCGCGTGGCTGCTGCGCGCCGTCAGCTGCATCGATCTAACGACGCTACTTCGGGCCGGGATGACACTGCCCGCCGCGTGGAACGGCTGTGCGCCAAGCCCGTCAGCCGATTGCACCCGCTTTATGCTGACGGCTTGGCATGTCGCGGATCACCGTGGGCGCGGCTGTTGTCTACACACGAGATGATCGCCCCGGCCAAAGCAGCACTTGAAGGCACCGGCATCCCGATGCTGCATCATCAACCCGCCCGTGTCCACCGGTTTTCCCGCCGGGCTGTCCCCTTTCGAGCTGCGCCTGCGCGAGATCGAGATGAGGCGTCCGCCCGCAGGGAGCCGCCGAGATCGACATCGTTTAATTTCACGCCGCCATGTTCTATCGGGCGACTTGGCAGGCGCTTTATATGAAATGCGTGCCTTCCGCGCCGCATGCGGTGACGCCACGTCAAGCGACCTTGCAAACCGGAGAGTTGGGCAGCCTGCGCAAACGTTCGCGCGTTTGCGTCGCTGATCTGCATTTGATGGCGGGGCGGATTTTCATCAAGACCCTCGAACCGGCAAGGAAAAGCGTCAATGCGACCCTGTGCGTGGACCCTCGTGATGATCGCCGCGATGCCGCGACATATTTTCGGACCGCACCGCTTCCGCGTCGGGGCTATAAACCTTGCGCGGCGGATCTCGGAAGCCAAGGACGCGCTGGTCTATCTTGCATGATGAAAGAGGAATTGGGCGGACCGCTGGTTGCAGCCTGACCTGTTCCGTTTCGTGGGCGTTTCGTCATCTCGCTGTTGGGCGACATCGAACGCCAGCCGACCAACCATGTGTCGGGCCGCTATTTCCGCAAGGCATCGTCACGCCATTAGCTGAGCCGGCGTGAAACCAATGTCGGATTTGAGTATTTTGAAAAAAGGGTGAACCCATGAGAGCTACGATGTCCGAAATCTATGAAACCATGGCTATGGGACGGCACCGGACAAATGCCGCTGACGCGCTGGCGTGGCTGGTCGATCAAGGAGCCGTTTTCGGGCATTTCATCGACGGCGCTTCACCGACGCACGCCCGGGGGAAATTTATGAATTTTTTTTTTTCGAAAGCCGCAACCCTGCCAACGGGAATGTGCTGGCGACCGCTGACGCAACGGCCCACGTCAGGGCCGAGGGTCGACACCGCCGTCGCTGCTGCACGCCAAGGCGCAGCCAAAGTGGGTCAGCTTGGCGGGACACGGGCGTGCGCGGTTCCTGATTGCCTTGGCGCGGTTGTTGCAAAAACACAGCCGGCTTTTGCCGTGCTGGAAACGCTGGATAACGGCAAACCCAATTCCGCGAAGCGCGCGATGTGGATGTTGCCACTGGCGCAGCGGCATTTCTTTAATCACGCAAGGCATGGCCCAACTGATGGAGTCCGAGCTGGCCCGACGCAGACGTGCCTTGGCGGTGTGTGGGCAGATCATCCCGTGGAATTTCCCCTTGTTGCATGCTGGCGTTGGAAAAGTCGCAACCTGCTTGGCGATGGGAACACGTTTGGTATTGAAACCTGCGAGATATTACGTCGGCTGACGCGCTGCTGGTTTGCCGATATCCTGTGTGCAGGCTGGCATTGCCCAGGGGGTTGTAGAATATCGTGGACAGGCGACGGTGCCGTGGGCGAGGATGATTGTGCATCGGGGATGTCGACAAGATCGCCTTTACTGGATTCAAACGCCCGTGGGCCGGCATATCCGCGACGTGCGTGACAGCCGGGAGCGGCAAGGCGCTGACGCTCGAGCTGGGGGGCAAGTCGCCCCTATATCCGTGTTGACGATGCGGATCTGGATTCAGCCGTCGAGGGGCTGGTCGACGCGATCTGGTTCAATCAGGGTCAGGTTCTGCCTGTGCAGGCTCGCGCCTGTTGGTGCATGAACCTGTGGCGGATCGTTCTATGCCAAAGCTGCGCATGTGCGCATGCGAAGGCTCGGGTCGTAATCCGCTGGATAAATCCGTTGAGTGGGCGCGGCTGAGTGATCCTCGTTCAGGGCAGCGCGTGGACCGATATGGTCGCCGCCAACACCAGGGCGAAGTGTTTACCCGCAGGCGAGATCCCTGCGACCGGCTGCTATTATCCCCCCACGCTGATCACAGGCATGAAACCCTGCCGATCCCTTGATGCAGAACGAAAATCTTTGGCCCCGTGCTGGTACCACCACATTCCGCACCCCCGCCGAGGGCGCGTCGAAAACTGGCCGAATAACACCCGCCTACGGTCTGGGCCGCGGACGGTCTGGTCCTGGAACATCAATCTGGCGCTGGATATCGCGCCCAAGTGGTCGCGGCATCGTATGGGTGAAACGGGACCAACATGATGGATGCCGCCGGCAGGCTTTGGGCGCGGGTGCGCGAAAAAGCGGCTTGGCCGTGTAAGGCGGCTGGGAAGGCCTGACAGCCTACACCGTTCGAAAACCACGCAAAAGCCGTTGAAAGAGATCGCCGCCTTTACGGCAGTGGGCACGCCAGCGGACCCCGATTGATCCGAACCGCCAAGCCTGTATTTATCGGGGCAAGCAAAGCCGTTTTTCCCCCCGGGGGGGAAAAACCCCCCCCCCCCCCAAGGGGGGGGGCGGGCTATTCCGCACCTGTGTGGGTAAGTCCGGCGATCTGCTGGGGGCATTGTCTCGCTTGACGTCGCGTCAAGGATGTTGCGCAACGCCCGTGGAGCCGCTCATGCTGCAAAGGGGCTGGAGCAAGACAACCCGCCATTTTCGCGCGGGCGCAAATCCTGTATACATCGCTGAAATCTGGCCGACGGGCGGATGAGTTCGCGCAACGGCTGGATGCGATTGCAGGGTGGCTAAGACCGGGCAAAGCCGAGGTCGATTCTGGCGGTCTCAAACGGCTGTTCACCTATGGCCGCCTGGGCGAACAAATATGACGGTCAGCGTGCTGGCGTGCCGATCCGCGGGGTCGCGCTTGCGATGAAAGAAACCGTGGCCGTTATCGGCGCGCTTGCCCCGCAGAGGCCCCATTGCTTGGGTTTGATCTCCTGCATTGGCCCCGGCGATTGCCATGGGCAACCGTGCCATTCTTGCGGCCAGCGGCCCTTCCCGCTTGCTGCGACGGACTTTGTTCAAGGTTCTAGAAACCTCTGATGGCCGGCGGGCGTGGTGAATATCGTGACCGGGCCGCAGAAGGACCACGGGCAGAAAACGCTGGGCCAGAGGATGTAAATGGCGGTCTGAGCTTTGCGACAAGCGCAAAGCGGGGAAACCGTGCACGAACGGGCCAGCGCGCCAGAACCTGAAAACGCACATGGGTGAACACGGCATGGCGCCGCGACTTGGGGGAAGGCGCAGAGGGCGAGCAAAGCGTTCCTTTTTTTTTTTGCGGGGGGGGTCGGGCCCCCCAAAAAAAAAAAGGGGGGGGGGGGGGGGGGCCCCCGGCGACCCTCGGCAAGAATATCTTGATCCCCTACGGCGAATAACGTCTTCTTGTCTCTGCTTGAAACGAAAAACGGGCCGCTGTTGGAGCGCCCGTTTTTTTGTATGTGTGGTTTTGCTTAAAGGGAGCCGTCAGTCGTACTGACCCGTGCGGTGCCGTCGACCCCTTTGGGTTTTGCCCGACGACGACAAAGGCCAGTCCTTTCGGGATCAAGCAAACTCGTCTGCAAACGCGTTTCACATCATCAGCGTCACGCTTCGACCTTGTTCACATTGCGAGGTGCGTATAGTCGATGGGCAGGTCGATCATTTGCAATTCCCCACAAGGATACTTGGCGATGGGTCTGCGTTTGCCATCAAGCGCAGCGGGTAGGAAACCTGGTGAATATAAAGGTCTTGCATCATCCAGCTCTTGCTGGGTCACACGTCGGCTGCGGCCTTGGTCCATTTCCATCCTTATCACGTCCCCATCGGCCTGCCCGATCCGATCGTTGGGCCGATGACGGAGCCTTGGATCGGTCTCTGCCAGATCCATAGGAACAAGGAGGAATACCCACGCCATAGGTCGCCCGCGCTTCTTCGCGGACTTTCGTTCATGAAGACGGGCTTTCAAAAGACCGCCGACCCCAAAACCTGGTTCAGTACCGTCCGTGCAGCAAAAGAAATCATCGTCTTTCTGCGAGATACCGTTCTGCGGGCAAAGAAGCGCGACCGATTGCGCGTCGGGAAAATCCAAACGGACCGTCGTTGCCGAGGGGATGGTTCAACCTCGGCACGAGGGGGCAGCGGCGCCGGTCTTAGGGTAGATCTCCAGCAGGTCGTTCCAGCATCAGGCAAGCGCTTTCGGGACGTAATATCCCCGACCGCGGCCAAATGAAGATGCGGTCGCGGGCCAGAACCGCCTTATTTGCGCCCGCGAATTCAGGTCGTCACGGGTCAGGCGTCACGGTGTCCTTCGTCCCGCTGAGAGGCGAGCCGTAGGGGTGATCGCCATAGAGCAGTTATCCATCTTCTTGCGCCGCGATTATCGTTTGGGGTCCTTGGGCCACTGCGAAACGGATGCCAGAAGAACCTGAACCGCGCACCACGTTCAATCGCGTCGGGATTAAAACGAGGGGGACTGCACCGGCCTGTATTCAGCAGCGCGATAGAGGCGTGCTGATTTTCGGTCAGAAGCGCCGTTTTGAAATTGCCAGTGCGTCATCATCCACCTGAACCGGAAAACTGCTGGGGCGGAGACCTTCCGGCGGCGCGCGCAAAATCGCGGGGCATCCATTGTCACCGGCCCCTTTCTTCGAGGTAAGGCCGGTCATTCAGGTTGGTCCGCGTCTTTCGGGCGCATCCAGCGACGCGCCCCGCAAACCGCAAGGTCAAGCGGCCACGAAGGGGATCGAATGTTCCATCTTACCAGGCCAAGGGCGGTGATGCCACCGGGCGGATGTGACCTCTTGGATCCACCTCGGGCGCGGGCGGGGCAGAAGCGGCTAAAACGTTCAGAACTACAGCGTAAAACAGGTCTCATTCTGTCCACCTCTTCGGCATCCAGCCACCCTGTGACAGGCAGCCTCGCGGTTTAAAACACATTCCTTGGCGGGCCTGCATGATTGTCATCGGCTGTTCACGGCCTCGAAGCACAATCCGGCCCGGTTCTTGC
>Ga0163217_1002198_pt1 | contig 11514 bp, 17 predicted proteins | sample SynspAceP_FD_185933 | JGI IMG/M metagenome (GOLD analysis project Ga0163217, IMG submission 185933) | Saline lake microbial communities from Ace Lake in Antarctica - Synechococcus sp. Ace-P (PacBio error correction) | ecosystem: Environmental > Aquatic > Non-marine Saline and Alkaline > Saline ... | reverse complement strand
TATAGGAATAGATCAATTGCGTGCCCGTCGATCGGTGGAAAACCGCGGTCAGCGCAATCAGACGCCAAGGGCTGCGGGAAAATTTGCAGTCATAATCGGCGTGCGGTCAGCTGGACGACCACGGTGCTTTTTTGCCATGCGCGACATCAGCTTGTCTTTATCCATCGGACCAACAGCAGCTCGCCGTGGGCAATCACCGCCGTATCGGTCTGGCAATCGCCCTACGGCTTTCTTCGCATGTAGGGTTTCAGAATTGATGTGACGCCACTGGCCTTCAGGTCGGCCACGATGTTTCCACATATCGCGGCGCAAGCTCCGACGGTCGACACCGGCGGTGCGGTTTCATCAAGCGAAAACAAGACGCGGGGTTCATGCCCAATTGCTTTGCTGCCGGACAGGACGCGCCGCTTCCAGTCTCACCGTACCGCGACAAAGTGCACGGATTCATGACTGTTCTTTTTTGTTCCACAACGACAGCTGCGCAGGATCTTTTCAATCGCAGCCATCATCTTTGGCTTGCAAAACAACCGCGCGAGAAACGCACAGTGCTGATGACTTTTCTCGAAGGTTCAAGGTTGATCTCCGCGGGACCAGCCCGATCATCGAGCGTGCGCCACGGTTTCGGTGACCTGTCAAAACCGCCCACGTAAACGCTGCCGCCTGTGCCGGTTTGTAATTCCCACAAAACCGTTTTGAAATCAGGGGTCGTTTGCTGCGGCCCATTGGGGCCAAGCAAGGCAAGAAATCCGCCCTCACGGATTTTCAGGCGACCGCCTTTCAGCGCCTCGAACCCATCTGGCATAGGCTTGCGCAGCCGTCTGGTAATCTTTACCGATGTCAGGCATTGGCCGTCTCCGTGCTGTTGGCGGAAAACTAGGATTACGGCAGAGTGAACAAGGCCCCAACCCGTCAGCTTTTGCTGCGACGAACCCAGCCCCTTTTTTCTCTGCAGGGCCTCCGCCCCTTTCAACGGCCTCGGAGATACCGCAAATCCGCGGGGGCCTTCAAGTGTCTCTTGCAGTTATTAAAACCTGATCCGCCATTTTTTTGGCAACCGTCAATTGATCGGCTGCAAGCTGCGCCCAGTTTGCCACCCACCTTGGCTTCGACTCATAGGCTTTCCAGGCGCGGTGCCGCCAGGTTCGACAGCAAGCCGACACGTCCGCGCGCCCTTGGCAAAGCCCGCGGCCCCCGCCCTTACCTTTGCGGCCGCTGATCTTGATCGACTGGTCGGGGCACCTATCGGTCATGGTGACCTGCCCCTGTGAACGTTCGGCTTTGACGGGGCGCCGACTTTTGGCACAAACCGTCGCCTCAACCCTTCCTCGGGAGCCCGTGACTTCGGCGCCCCGGCGACGCATTTTGATAACATGTCAGGGTCCAGCCGCGCGCGTTATACCCTCGCGGCCGGGTTGGTGCGATCTGGCGGCGGGTCCTCTGAACATTTTCATTGGGCGCTCCGTTGAAGGTTTTGCCACAGCCTAGCGCAGTTTCAATGAGACGCCAAGGCGAAACGCGCTGGACAGGATTTTCGCGACATGTAGGAGCGGTGGAAATGGAAGTACACGTTACAAACCGCGCCCGGTTGCGCGATCGTTTTTTTGTCCTTGCGGGGGGCGGGGGCGCGACTCGCCTGGTATTTTGCGATTTCGATCAACGACATTGTGATCAAAGCAACTGTCAGGGGGCTATCCCCTGGCATGAAATCGTCTTTGCGCGGGCCTGAATCGGGCATCATCGTTGGTTGGCTTTGGTGCAGGTCGAGGGCGGCTGGGCGCGATTTTAAAAAACCGGTCAGGCCCATTTGGCACTGACTGCGCGGATTGCTGGTGGTGATCGCCAATATGACCTTCTTTCTTGCCCTCGCCGCCCTGCCCTTGGCGGATTTGCCACGGCGCTGTTCTTTGTTGCCCCGCTGTTTATCCCGCTGTTGTCGATCCCGATTCCTTGGCGAAAAGCGTCGGCGTCATGCGGCTAAGCGCGGTGGCCGTCGGATTCGTCGCGGTGATCATTCATGCAGCGGCCCTTGGGCCGATGCGCAGTTCACTACAGGCGCCTCGCGCGGTTCGGTTGCTGTTGTTTTGCCCGTTTGGTTGTCGGCGTTGACCTATGCGCTGAACCAACTGATTGACGCGCCAAACTGGGGGTGCATAGCAAGCCTCGGCCCTGTCGGTCTATATTCAGGGGGTCTTCTTCGTCGTTGTCGCTCGCTTTGTTTCTTGCTCGCGGGGATGGCAGGCTTTGTCACGCCGACAGTTACGCCCGTCGATTGGTGTTCTGCTGCGCGCCTGGGTTTGGCTGCCGGCAGGTGACGCATGGATATTCCTCGCCCTCGGGTGCCAATGCGGCGTCATTCGGATTACTTGCCTAAGCCAAGCGTACCGGCATCGGCCGAGCCGCACCACAGTCGGCGCCGTTTTGATATATCCGGTCTGCCGTGCCGTGTTCTGGGGCTGGTGATTTTCGGCGACTTGCCCGTGTGGGAGCGTTGGGTTGGCATCGGCCTGATTTCCTCGGATTCTGTCTGTTCGTGTTCCTTGGCGCGAACCGGCAGAAAGCTAAGGTCGCGGGTCAAGTCACGACGGGGCGCGCGCCACTTAGCTGACCTTGCACGATGACCTTTGCCCGTCGCCTTGCGCGTGCCGCAGTAATCCAGCGCTTCGTTCGCCTGTGATCCAACGGCGAATACATTTTTGTTTGGCCTGACCATTGGCTTTTATCTTAGCCCCGCGCATATGACAGTCGGATCAGCACCTTGGAAAGCGGTCGGTCAGCACTTGCGTTTAAAGTTCTGTATTACCCGCCCCAGAAAAAAACCCCAGCACATCGACGTTTTTGACCCAACCAATATGTATGGCAGGGATCTTGCGGGGCACCTCGCCGAGGCAAAAACCCAAGCGGCAGAATACGGGCTTCGGGGTGGCAGGGCCCGCCAGGGCGGCTTTGAACTGGTCGCCCCCGATGGATCATAGACCACATCCGCCCCGCCAAGGATTTGACAACCTCGCGAGATTTGGTCATCCATTCTGAATCATCAGATTGTCCGCACCGGCGGCGCGGCAAATCTCTTAGCTTGGCGGGCCCCACGGGCGCAGGCGATGACCTCTGCCCCATCAGCTTGCCCAGCTCAACCGCGGTCAGACCCACCCGACCGAGGCCCCAGCACCAGGCAGTCGTTCACCACGGTCTCAGCCGCGCCTGTTATAGTTTCCAGCGCCACATTGGCTGGTTGCCCATTAGGCCAACCAAGAAAGGCAGCGGCATCCTCTGCGCGGCATGTTCATTGGAATCGGGCACGCAAACATTGGCGCGAATGGCCGCATATTCCGCCAGCCCGCAGACCACTATACGCCGCGAATACGCTGACCGACGGGCGAGATCAGGTAACCCCTTCGCCCACGGCGGCAAACGCTGCCCGCCAGTTCCATCCCCAGTTGAAAAGGGCCAGGATCGGGCTTTGCTGGTATGTGCCTTTGTCATCACAGATCGCCAAAGTTAAGGCCGCAGGTTTCACCTTGATCAGCACCTCGCCAGCGGCGGGCACGGGCATTCCAGCTCTTGCTCTGACAAAAGGCTGATCATAAGCGGTGACTTGCATGGCACGCATGGGGGGCTCCTTGGTGGGTTATTTCAAACGCAAAAGGGCCAGAGCGTCGGGCGGCTTTGCAACCCTGCTCCGGCCCTCGCGAAATTACCAACGGGCAAATTGCGCCCCGTCTCAGCCCCTCAGGGATGACCATCAAACCTGATACCGTAAGCCACAACCCCAAAGCGCTGCGACGCTCAGCACCCAGATTCAAGTTACCAAACCCAGCCTGTTGCGTTGCCATCCGCTTGCGTCGCATCAGTGGTATCCCTCTTCGGGGTCAATTTTCCGCGAAAGGACCCAGTAGCGTATAGATCGTATAAGACAGGATCATCGCAGCAGCCCACCAAACGTGGCCACAACGCGAATTTGAGGTTCTGCTGTCGGGGCAGCGGCTTTCGACGATGGTCAGCGAATGAGGCACCGATATAGGGGTAAAAGCTGATCCCGATCCGATAAGGTCCCAGCAGAACAGGCTAGCGCACACAGAAAGAAACGGCCGTCACATCCCAATGCGTTGGGGCAACCGTGAAAACAGGCCATTAGATCGCCGCGGCTTACAAGACCGGGCACCAGAATTGCTGAAGATCGCCGTCGGAAAGGCCGAACCAGGCGGCCAAAGAACGCGTCATTCAAGAGGGCGTCCAAACGGTCTGGACCAGCCATGAACCCCAGCGTTGCGATGGCAATAACGGCCAGGCCAACCGCCGACATTATGCGCCTGAATACGCCCTTCAAGCTTCATGTTTCAGCCACTGTGGCACCAGCATCGCGTAGCCCACGGTCACGGCGAAAACCGGTCAGCACGGAAAACGGCGTCAGCCAGCTCCCACAACCGCCCGATTAGGCGCGGTTTTCGATTCTCTAGTCCCCTTGGACCAAAAGACCCCAAGCCGCTGATCCTCCTGAACACATGGAGGCACCAGCGATCCGCCGAAAAAACCGAGATATCCCATAATTCGGTTACCCTGATTTGGTACGCCAGCGATATTCAAAGGCGATCCGCCGCGAAAGACCAGCCCAATAGCAATCCAGGATAAATCGCCATATTAAAGCGCGGGCATCACGGTGGGCATAGGCCAGCTGGGAACACGTGCGAACAAGCCGCCACCCCCAGAACCAGCCACCGTCTCGTTTCCCGTCCCAGATCGGCGCGACAGAGATTCATCATCAACGTCACGCTCGCCTCGTCCTGGACAGCGGAACAGGCAGCCCGACACCAAGGTCGAACCGTCGAGGATTGACATTAACATCAGCACCGCAAGCGACGATGATGCCGGCCCAGATAAACGAAAGTTCTAATCCAAACATCTGCTGGGTCTCCTACTCTGACAGTTGCCATATCTTGGTCTTGTTCTTGCGCACAGTGGTGGACCGCAGCCCGAACGGGGCCGTCGGGTGATCTTCTTCCCTTGGGCACCACATGAAGGGACGTTTGGCATCAAACGAGAATATAGAACACCCCCGCCCCGAAGACGAAGAATAGACCACGGATGAAAAGCGATCAGCGACGCGCAACCGCAGGTGCACTGACTGGCGGCAAAGGCTGTCGGGTGCGCAGCAGACCATAGACGGTAAACGGGCTGGGCGACCAACTCGGTTGATGATCCTCAGCCAGCACCGCAAACAAAGCCCATCGGGCCCCATGGACGATCGCCGCACGAAAGGGCAACATCGCGCCGCTATGCAGTTTGCCGCGCACAGCGCAGCGAATCCGCCCCAAAAGGCCCAACCCAGCCATGGGCAAAGGCCCAGCCACCATTACACGAACGAAAAGAAGACGATTGCGACGGGAAGTTCGTCCTCGTCGGGGAATCGTTGTCCAATCCGTCCAGCGGTGCGTTCAAGTCGTGTTTGAGGATTAACGACGAACACAGTTTTGGCAAACTTCGATCGCATAATCGACCCGTTTTCTGCTCTGATGGGGATGCGAACAGACAGTGGAGCGCCTGGGGGTGGCGTGTCAAAGTGCCCCTCCATCGCATGACCTTGCAGGCTGATGCTCTAGCGTGTTGATGCCGTGGAAATCCCCGCCACAATTGCAAGGGCCGTGACCAACAAGGGCAGCATCACATCGCCATAGAGAACATTACGCGCGACGCCGGCCCCTGGATTGTCTTTCAGCAAAATGCCACGCGCCCACGGCCCCCACCAGCGCCGTTGGTCAGATAGGCCGCCAGCACCATGTTGCAGCAAAACGGGTAGGGGAGAAGACGGGTTGAACACGATCTATCACCCAATCCAGCGGGAATTGAACTGCCCCACTCATTGATTCCCATAAGCCCGCGGGGGTTTGCATCCAGCTGTTCACCGGACAGGAATCCACGTGGCCGACAGCAAGGTGCCAAAGGCGACCATCGCCTGTGGCAAACATGGTGCATACCCCGGTCCGACGCGTTTCAGGCCAAACAGCTGATCCCCAGAAACCGGCCCCTCGAGGAAAAGGCGGAAAACACTTCATACGCCATTCAACGCGTCGACCACCGGCCCCGGGCCTTGTCCGAGAAAGACCGACCAGTTGGTCCCGAAACTGATTACGACATGACAATTGCCCCGACACGATCCGCCCATCCCCAAAGGCGACCGCAAAGATCTTTCCAGTAGTCGAAAACAGCACCCGATAGGTCTCGTCCTTGGTCCAAAGCCAAAGCGCGTTCACGACAGCAGAAAGCTTGGCCAACCCGATCGAGGAATGCCGGAAAAATAATGTTTGAAACGAAACGGTTAAAGGCGACATTGGACCCGTGCCAGAAACCTCGCGGAAACCCATCACGCATGTGTACCTCGTATGTATGGCCAAAAACAAGGGGTTTGGCCCTTACACCCTAGTAGCGCTGCACGAGCATAAAGTCACATGCCGAAATCGCCGCACATGACGAGGGGTTAAGCGTGATGCGCACACTCAGCCCGGGCATTATTCGGCGCGCAATCTGGTCCGCCGTGCAGCTTGCCACGCTTCAACAAGGCTCAGCCCCAAGGCCGTTGCCCGTGGCGTTTTGGGCGGTGCGTTCCAGACGGTACAACCGCTGCAGCACCTTATGCGGGCGTGTTCGGGTGATTTGCCGGGGCCATTGTCAGCGACTCGATCACCGGCCGGTCGTTGGCGCGGTAAAGCGATAAGGGTATCTCGCTGCCCGCAGGGGTGGGCCGCATAGCGTTTTCCAGCAAGTTCGATCATTCTGCCCCAGCAGGTTTCTTGTCCCCCTCCACGGTCAGCTGCGCGTCGGGGTACAACACTGTCTAATGTCTGCTCTTTTGCAGCGGGCGGCAGGGTTCATAACTCAGTCAGGGTCAGGCAGAGCGGTGTGCAGATCGAAACGGGGCAAAAATTGCTCTTGGGCGACCCTGCTCGACCGAGGCAATCTGAAGAGCGACTGATAACCGAAAGCGATCCCGCGACCTCGGGCCTGCGCTTGGGCCAGCAAGGCCCTTCGTCCGTGTCTTTCGGGCAGGGTTAACGGCGCCAGAGGCATGCAGATGCCACAGCCACCGATGGATCGGGGTCTTTTAGGTCATGGGCGATGTCCGAGGGACACCTGTCGCCAGCATCTGGGTCTGTCGCTTCTTGCGCGCCCGCATCTGGGTTCACCTTGCTGCCGATGCGCTGCAAATTCAATCGCCCACCCCGGCGACACGGCCACGCGTGCCGGCAAGGTCGCCGGTCGTCAGATCATCAAGCGTAACGGCCCGATGACATCCAATGCCGCTTTGCTGCGGCCGCGCCAGATTAGCGCCCCCCCGACAGGCGACCAGCTACCGTGGGCAGCAGGGCTGATTCAACAGGATGTTCAGAAACACCACGCGCAACCCTTCGATTTGGGCGCGGCTACGCGCAACCGGTCAGCTTGGCCCCATTTTACAGCGGCGTGGGTCAGCGACAGATAGACCCCGTCATTTCGCCCGCCCTTCGGCCAACGTCACGATGTGATAGCCTTCGTCTCACGGGCGATTGGCCCCGTTGCCATAGATGCGGAACCGGAGGGGGTGATATAATCAGCACCACGCGGCTAGGGATCCGCATTTCACGCGATCGCGTCGATCAGCAGGGGCCAGCCGCGCGGGCATTGGGGGCGGCGCGAACCCCGCAATATCCTGTTCGAGATCCGCACCGGATTTGCGGCTTCAAACGAATTTCTGCGTTCACCGCATAGGCTGGCGCCAATCCATTCAGGGAACTGACGGTCGAGAACAGCCAACCACCAGGCAGCAGCGCCAGCCGCAACCGGCATTAGTACCGCCAGAGCTGCGCCAGCGCGACCTCATCGTCAATCCGGTAGCCCAGCACCGCGCACGGTCTGGATCAGCTCCGGTCAAATGGTTTGTCAACCTTGGCACGCAGCGGCTGATTGGGTTTCGACAACGTTGGTCATCGGGTCAAAGCTGACTGTCCCATACCGCTTCCAGCGCATTGGTAGGGGTCTGCACCCTGTCCTTGCGGTCGCAGTAAATGTTCAAGCAAGGCGAATTCCCGCGGCAGTCAGGTCGATTCCTGTCGGCACGCCGTCACCTTTGCGGGTGATCAAATTGCATTTCAAGGTCGCTGCCACGCAGCACGGGGTTTCCGCTCCATTGCCTGCGGACGGGTGGGCAAGAGCGGTGACACGGGCAGAAAAGCTCGCAAAGGCAAGGGCTTGACCAGATTAGTCGTCCCCTCCCGCATTTTCAGCCACTTGATGGCGATCGTCAACGCTGCCCATCGCAGTCAGAAACAGCACCGGTGTCACGCGTTTCCCCGCACGCGCAAGGTTTCCTTGACCAACGTCAGCCCGTCGATCTCGGGGGGAGCATCCGTTTTTCAACAATCAGCACGTTCATAGCTTTTGCGGAGGTCGGCCTGTATCAGCCCTTCGCGCCCTTCGGCCGACAAGGTCGACGGTATGCCCTCTTCGGCGCCAGACCCCGGCGTTAGGAATTCCGGTGGTGGCATTCATCTTCGAGACAAGCAGTTTATTAAGCAGGGGTCCATTGCAGCCGTTGATTCCTTGGATACCTGATATAGGGCGCGCTGCACCCGCGAGAGGCAGTTAACACATTTGTAATAGCTGACAGAACGCGCTTTTAGAATGGGCTGGCATTTGGTGTCATTCCCTGAAGAGAAGGAACCCCAATGCATCTCTCTTTTCCTCCCCCGCCGTGCCGCACCGTTTGTACTGGCTGCGGCCCTGCCTCAACCTCGGCCGGTGGAACCGCTTGCACCCACAGCCGCGTTGGCCGTACGGCTGGCGGGCTATGCCGATCTGGTTCGAAGAAATCTCGCCCGCCGGTCGTATTCATCGAGGTGACAGGCACCGCGGAACAGCCAACGCGCAAAGTGCAACTGCCGGAAGGGGCATGCCCGAAGAAACTGCGCAAACGGTTTTTGGAACAAACTGATGCCACAAGGGCCGACCAGTGCGCAGCCGATGGCACGGGCTTGGTTCCGGTTTCATCGTGTTCAGGACGGGGCCATTGTTGACGAACAACCACGTTGTTGCAGGGGCCGATACCGTTAAGGTCAAAAACTCGGCCGACGGGCGCAGCTTGGTGATGCCAAAGTTGTCGGCAGCCGACGTGCCTGACCTATATTCGCCTGTGCTCAAGGTCGAAGCAGACGTGGACTTTGCACGCTGTCAAATTTCGGGTCGTCCGATGACATGCGGCGTCGCGCGACGAGTCGTCGCTATGGGCGCAACCCCTTTGTCTGGGCGGCACTGTCACCACTGGCAATAATCTCGGCCAAATCGCGCAATATTCAACGCGGGGCCCCTATTGACGACTTCATCCAGACGCGATTGCCGCAATCAACCGAGGCAACTCGGGTGTGCCGCTGTTCAACAACGCCGGCGAAGTGATGGCGTGAAAACAGCGATCCTGTCACCTTGATTGGCAGGGTTCCGTGGGCATCGGCTTTTCTGTGTTCCGATCTGGGTGCAAGCCATCGTGGCCGACCTGTCCGACGACGGCGAGATTCACCCGTGGCTGGCTTGGGCGTGAGATCCGCCCGAGACGGCAATGAGGTGCACAGGTGTTGGGCTATGACGCCCCGAAAGGTTGCGTGATCGAAGCATCGGGCGATGGACAGCCCCCGCAAGAAGCCGGCTGAGAAAGGCGATATCATCCTGTCCTTCAACGGAACAGAGATCAAAGAGTCTGCGGGAACCTGACCCGTGCGGTTCGCCGAGACCGATCCCGATGCAAAAAGCGAGTGGTTGTCTTGCCATAAGGGCAAAGAAGTGACGCGCGCTGTCACCATCGGCAGCGCTCGCGGATCAAAGGCGTAACCTTTTCCAGCAAGCTTACCTCGTTCCTTGCTGGATCTACCCGCCCGCGCCCCCCCTGGCCCCAACGCGGCGGGTGCGCACCACACGTCCCATGGTGCGGCAGATCACCCCCGGCGGGGCGAACCGCTCGGGGGTGTTTTCGTTTAGTTGATTGCCCGAACCGGCTTGATCGTCGCTCGAACAGGCGCCGCAGAATTGTCGGACGTCAGGGGTAACGGATTGCCCGCGCAAGACGGGGTCTTCCACGCCATTGCGGACCATATCGTCGATGCGGTCTGCAGGGACACCGCCCATGTCGGACAGTTTGCGCGGATGGCCGAAGCTGTCGTTGAATTCCTGCCAAAAGGCACGGAACCGTCCATAGGGCCTCGATCCCCAGATTAACCCGCCGCGCGGTCGAAACCGTTCGCTGAATTCTCAGGCTCGTTCAGGTCCAGCACAGCGGGCCTTTGCAGACCGCGTTGGTTGGTTGCCGTGGTTGCGTGTTGAACACCGCGCAATCGGGTGGCTCATGGCGTGGATCGCAACCCAGACCTTTCTGGAATACAGGTCGCCCCCATTCGCCGCCGCCGCCATCAACTGCGCACGCGCTTTCGATGTCGGTTGCCGTCCGCATAGGCGCGTGGCAAGATTAATCGTATGACCAGCCGCATTGCCTTCTAGCGCGATTGCCTGCGAACATGGGGTTGAAATGCGGTCTGCTAAAACGCCTCGACCGCAGTGGGGCAAAGGCATCAAGTCCGTGCCTGCGGTGATATGTTTTGGGCATGCCCACCCGTCAAGCTTCGGGGTCGCAAATACGACAACTGGGCAGGCACTTTTGGGTGAAGATTGATCTTTTTGACGTGGGTTTTCGAATTGGTCAGCACGACGGCGACGGCCCACTTCGGACCCTGTTACGGCGGTTGTCAGTGGGTACGCGATGATTCGGCGCGATGGCGTCCGCGGTCGGCACGCGTCCACCAATCGCCCACATTCTCGAAATTCCTACGACGCGCGACTTGCCCTGCCATTAAAGGGCGACCATACTTGCCCAAATTCCAACCCGATCGCGCGCAAAGGCGATTCAACGGCCGTCATGCCCGCCTCGCGGTAGACCTTCAGGGCCCGCCTCTAGATTGATCTCGGTTTCGGGTTAGCGCCACTTCGGAAAACAGGTTTGCGCGGACCAAAGCCAGCGCGGTCCATGAGGGGTCCAGCGTGCGGGTCGTGTCTCCATCGACGCAGCCCTTTGTGCCGTACCAGCAGCGGGTTTTTCACCCCTGATTTCGGCCCACGCAGGCCCTCTCGATTCTCGGAAAAATTGCGGCCCTGCGCCAAAGCGATGGCGTGGGGTAGGAACCAAGTTGTTTTGGCAGTTGCCATTAAGGGATCAAGCCTTTTTTTCAAGGTGTTAAGATTTGGGACGCGTTTAAAGCGCCTGATCAGCCCAAGCTTCAGGAGGGGCCCGCGCCCTGCCCGGGTGTTCTTTTTGCCAAAAGGCCCGTTCCAAGCCCACCAGGGGGCGGATCCAAGGTAACCGCCAAAGCGGTTCATGGAAACAACGTTACCCGGTTTTTCCAGCTTTTTTTGCGCAAAACGGGATTTGGGGCGGTTTCAAAGGGCAGGGCGTCCCGCGTTTTTCCTTTGGTTAAAAAAGGGAATTTCCCCCCTCTTTCTTTTTTTCAT
>Ga0163217_1087753_pt1 | contig 11515 bp, 10 predicted proteins | sample SynspAceP_FD_185933 | JGI IMG/M metagenome (GOLD analysis project Ga0163217, IMG submission 185933) | Saline lake microbial communities from Ace Lake in Antarctica - Synechococcus sp. Ace-P (PacBio error correction) | ecosystem: Environmental > Aquatic > Non-marine Saline and Alkaline > Saline ... | reverse complement strand
AATTTGGTCTTTAGTGAGTGCCTGGTAAAGACTTATGTGGAAATGAAGGCTTTCTTAAGCTGCCAGAAAGGCAATTTCAAGGGATATTACAATCTAATCCTTTAAGGTATTAAATCTACACTTGTACCTATTACTATTATTATGGTGGTGCAAGTGTTATGTTTTCTTTGATGCGCCCGTTAACTACAAGCATCTGCGAAAGTGGCAGTGAGGAGCGTCTTCACTATGATTATAAAAAACAACCCGTAAAAGATTGGTTGGCCGACAAAGGTCTTCATTAAGTTTTAAATAGGCTATAGATAGTTTTATTGTAATTGTATTACAGATTATTGCCGCTTTTCTTCGAATTTTTCGGTTATTTTTCACCTCATTATTTTGTTGGTAAAAATTTTTTCAAAAAAATCTCAAATAGGGTTTCGTTTATTGGCCCATGCATTTAATCAGCTTGAATTCTTGGTGGAACCAATCGCGCGTTTTCGGCTTAGTTCCAATCGCGTCAATATGAGCCTCAAGAATAAGAGTGTTTTCGCTGTGATAATTACGAGAGCTTTTTTTGATGCTGCCGTTGATCTATATTTGGTGTGGAGCACTGTAGGTGTTTGATATGGGATTAAAATCGAAGCGATTGTGTTCGGGCGATTGCGGGCCTTGTAAATTCAACCAGTAATCCGCTTTTCAAATAACCCAGGCACTTTACCCGTGCAAGAAGTACAATCCCGATTTTGGCGCTGATAAAAGCCGTTGCGTTAAATGAATGATTTTGATGCCGTTGGGCATTGTTTGGAAATTCTTTACCCCGCAAGAATATGGTTTGTTATTGGCGAAAGCTCGCGTAGTTGATCCTAAAGGCGCTTGCTGGGTGGTGGTTGCTCGGAAACTCGGGTTTGGGTATTTCTTGTGTGGTCCCCACAAGATAACGGCCCTAATATGGTTTTGCCTGGATAGCGGTCATGTCGATTGTTGTCGGTTGTAACGAAATCGAAGATGACTATTTTGAAATTTCTACGTACTCGTCATAAACCGCGTAATCTGCGGAGCGTGTTTATCTGGAATGGGCTGGAAAATATATATACGAAGGCTTTGGCTTTGCGTGAAGGGAAATTAAGAGACGAATTAACGCACCTGAAATCGGTTGAACACTAAAATTCCGCCAAAGACCCTAAATTGCTTTGAAGCTGCTTCTAGAGCAGTTTTTCTGTATTTTTTAGGTCGAGTTTATTGGAAGATCTTGTTTTTGTCGATCGAGTCTCGCGGTGTGTTTATATTGCGGGTGGTATTGTACCCTCGTTATTGTGAGATGAAATCCTTAAAAGTGGATTTTCGTGATGCGATGCAAGGACAAAAAAGGTCCGGTATGAGAGCGTTAGTTCACCTATGTCCACTTTTTGTTGTGATATCTGAATACCCAGGTCTGATGGGTTGTGCCTGTTACGCGTCCCTATCTTGTGTCGAAAGCCTAGATTAGTTGAGAGAATAAAGAAATGAAGGCCAGTTTTAAAAGCCTGTGATGTTGGTTAATTTTTGGTGGCGGTGGCGATCTTGCTATGCGTAATTGCCTTCCCTTTGCTTTGTTCCTATTTAGATATTGGTGGGTTGCTTGCTCCAACGACCCGTATCATCTCGGTGCTTCAAGCACGGGAAGTGAGCAGCTGTGAAGAGTTATTCAATCAAAGATATCGAGCGCGCTTGATTGAGTTTTTACCTGTCTAGCATCGGTGATGAAAAAAACCATGGCGCGCTTTAAAGAGCGTTTAAGTTTATATTTCAGTAGATGCTCAGCACGAGTTGATTTCTCATCGATTGATATCACAAGTGTTGGTTAAGTGATAATCGAATGATTGTTGTTTTTTATCTTGCAACCATCACGCTGATTTATTCGGATTCTATTTGCACGTCATTATGCGGGCCCATGGTTTGATGATGCGGATCGCATGCGAGTGGTTCTTGAGAACCACTTGTTCGAGATCTAAATTTCCTCTCGCGCGATTAACTGAATGGGAGTTAAATGAAAAAAAACTTTTAATGAGCCAACAGCGTTCCGTATGGGACCATACCTAGGTAAAGAAAACTGTAACAAAAACTTGCTGGGCGATCCGTTTTGGTAACACGCTTTTTGAGCCTTTATTGGGACAGCGCGGCACATGACAACGTGCAAATTACCGTGTCTGAAAAACAGTTAGGGGTTGGAAGGTTCGATTCGGGCTATTACGACAAAACGAGAATGCTGGCCGTGCGGATATGGTTGCAAAACCATTGATTTCAGCTTTTATGTTTTGGTGGCCAATGGAGGCCGCCCCGGGGTCGAATGGGATGCTGGATTCAGTTCGAGATGAAAAAATTTAAAGTTGTGCTAAAAGCCTACTGCGTCCTATTAACAGGCGCTTAACTGCTATTAATAAGGGGACCGTGCGTGGTCAGTATTGCGAAAGGCATGATTAAGGGTAAAAGCGTTAAAAGGTTATGTTTGGATGAAGAGGGTAGGAACCCGAACTCAAGAGACCGAAACGTTTTTGTTGCATTTACGTGCTGATATTGAATAAACTGGCGTTGCGGCTGGCGTGGCCGTTTTCTTAAGAACAAGGTAAGCTGATTTAGGTCAGCGTTATCTGAAGATTGTTATTCAGTGAGCGAGTGCGTGACCACAGTAATTTTTAATGATTGAAGTAATCGTCAGTTACAGCGAAATCAGCTCATTATTCGTCTTCAGCCGGAAGAAAAAATTCTTTACAGGTGATGAATAAAGTGCCTGGTGTGAGCGAAGGGATGAATTCTTCAGCCTGTGATTTGAACTTAAGTTTGACGGAAGCGTTTATGGATAAGCGTAGTCCAGAAGCTTATGAAGCGATTACTGTTGGGATGTGATGCCAAACGATGCCACTTTGTTCCATGCGTTATGAGAGGTGGAGGCAGCTTGGAAGTGGGTAGACGTATTATGTCTGCTTGGAGTCAAACCAGTGAGCGCCTTAAGAATACCGCTTCTGGTGCTTGGGGCCTGCCGCATCGATGGCCGTTACACGATTAAAGACGCCGTAAATTGGCATGATTATTAGGTCTCAAAATAAGCGAAAATAGATGACAAACTTCTTATACTGCAGAAACCAAGTAAGAAGGCGGACACAGTGGTCCGCTGTTATTGTTGTGGATTGATGTTGCACAAGGCCGTTGGCATTGGGTAAAGGCGCTTGTTTGCAGGGGGGTGGCGTGCCTGTATTAGAGGTTACATTGGACGTCGCGGGCTGCTCCTAGAGGCAATTTACAGCGACTTCGTAAAGAAGTGCCTTGATGCTATGTGGGTGCCGGTACAGTTTGCTCTCGTGCGCAATATATTTCAAGCTATTGAAGCGGGTTCACAGTTTATATTTAGTCCGGGAATGACCGCCGATTTATTGGCTGTCGGTAAAGAATACGATTACCTTATTTGCCAGCGGTCGCGGGACTATCATCAGATGGTATTATTAGGATGGAATACGGTTACTTACGACCAACTTTTTAATTTCTTCCCTGACTGAAGTTGGAATGGCGGTATTTAAGGCATTAAAAAGCATTTTGGTGGCCCATTGCCTCAGATCAAAATTTTGCCCAGGGTCGGTAATTAAAAAAAAAAAAAAAAAATGGCGCGAACACTTCCGCGATACTTGGCGCTTTCCAAATGTGCTTGTGTGGCGAGTTCCTGGATCGTCCCGACAGACCTTGTAAATAGCGGGCAATGGGACGAAAATTACGAATTGGCAAAATCTTGTCGCACAGTAATCCTATCTTAGTCGAAGCAGATTATTAAAAAGGAAAAAGCGTTGGCCTTTTTCCCTTTTTTGTTTTTTATTTGCCTCAGTTTCCTGCTTATAAGTTTCTTCGGCAAACTCGGCGAGTCTGCTGCGTTTCTATGCCATTCACATTGCATTGATGCTGGGTATTTAAAAAGATTTGGATTTCTTCTACTAATAAGTTGAGACTGAGGGTTGAGAGGGTTATGTTATTGTGTCAATTTGAGCCAAATTTTCTAGTACTATAATTTTGAGTTTGCTACCAACCCGAGTTACGATTGATTTACTGGAAAACTATGTTAAACCTTGAAGCTTCATCTATGATTATTAGAGCGTTGTTAAAGGAGCATCCTCGATAAAATTAACGATTTTAAACTGTATATTGGCTTTTTGTTGTTTACGTAATCAATACTGCTGAACGAGTGGTTCATCGCGCGTGTAGAATCTCTAAGTTGTCGTCAAGGCGGCCAACCCAAGGGCCATTTTTTCTTCCTCGGTTCCGGTAAGAAGCCAATTGTCTTCTGCCATTGGCGGTGTTGAACGGGCCACAAATGATCTTATTGAAACGCTTCTCTTCCATTGTTACTTTGAGGCCATACGCCTAGAGCGAGTAGGGTTTACCTGAGCCTGCAGGTCCCGTCCCATGACCATTTAGGTCTGAGTTCTCATGCGTAATAGGTATAAAACGCCCATGGCTTGCTCTAATCGGAGGGAAGGAGATGCCCCCAGAAATTTGATCATTCCAGGTGTTGGTTGTGACGTCGAAGTAAATAAAACAAACTCTTGAATCGAGTTGACCACAAAACCAATAAAATCTTTCATCATCATGACAAACATGTTTGAGAGGTATTTTTGAATTAAATGGCTTTTGTAATGACGAGAAGTATGTCGGCCTGGGCTTCAGTTTTTACGCTTGTCTAGGGTCGACCAAAAAGCTGCCCGCGGTAACTTGAATATACCTTTACTACAATCTAGATCAATTCAAGCACTTCTGTCTTTTCGGTAGCTTCTACGCGCTCAAGTCCTGACCCCTTGCTTTAATTCGGCATATTAATGTCTTTTGTCAACAGGCAGACAGAAGTCTGGCCGTGAGTGGCTTGTAAGCTTAGGCCGAACATTTGATGATGCGGTTGTCATTGGCGTGATCGTGGTTGCCATTTAAAAATGCGGATATTGTCAGTGAGGACGATTTGTTGATCTGGAAAAATGGGCCAAAAAGAGCCTTCGCTGCGTTGGTGCTGATTTTGTCTACATCCATTGCTGACGATTACGGATTAGCACGCCTGCTTGAAGTTCGCGAGAGAGCATTCACCGCGATTGTATCAATGGGGTGTTTAATGGGCGACCACGTTGCTTCACGGCTTAACGGTCCTTGTTCTGATCTATCTTTTAATGCATCGAGCTCTTCAGAAAACGGTCATTGGTATGACGACTGTTTATGCTCAGGCAACGCGTAGATAGCCAAAAGGGTCGATGCAATAGTACAATTAGTGTCCAGAACGTAGATTTTTTCCATAGATGTTACTTCCTGTGTGAAACATGACGTTTTTTTTGAAGAGCGAATAAACGAACGAAACAAAGGAGCATTTTTTTGTTTGTGGAGGGTTGAGTGGCCTAATGCAGTAATAAGTGAGCCACTGGGAAATTATTCCCGCTTGAGTGTGGTGGGGGGTGGATGTGTTTTGATGTTTGATTATGGTTTTTTAGCAAGCTAAGCCTCACTGTCTTTATCCATACTCTTAATTTACAGGTATGACAGTTTTGTTGCTACTGCTGTTTTTAAAAATAGTTTTTTTCAAAAGGTAGGTATAAAAAAAACGCTGTTTTTGACAGCGGTTTTTTTTTGAATAAAATTTTATTTATTCGTCTAGGAAGCTTCGTAGGTGTTCTGAGCGACTAGGGTGGCGTAGGGCTTTGCGCAATGCTTAGCTCTATTTGACCGAATACGTTCACGAGTAACGTCAAATTTGCTTTACCAACCTCTTCAAGAGTGTGGTCGGTATTCATGTCAATTACAAAGCGCATACGCAGTACTTTGCTTCGCTGAGAGCGGTTTCTAGACTGCAATATAGTAGATTCACGTAAGCCTTCAATCTTTGACTATTATCGTAGGTGATTCAGCGCCATCGTCTTCAAATTAAGTCACTAGTGTGAATCTTCATCGTCACCGATAGGTGTTTCCATCGAGATGTAGGTCTTTCGCAACTTCAAATACTTTGCGGATCTTGTCTTCAGGGCAGTCCATTCGGGCAGCCAATCTTCAGGTGTCGCTTCACGACCCATTTCCTGAAGCATCTGACGAGAGATAGTTTAGATTTGTTGATTGTTTCAATCATGTTGCACCGGTATACGAATAGTGCGGGAGCTTGGTCGCGATTGAGCGTTTGTGAGTGCTTGACGAATTCCACCAAGTGCATACGTTGCAGACTATACACGACGATATTACGAACTTAGCGACTGCCCTTCATTAAACCAATGTTGCCTTTTGTATAAGGTCCAGAATTTGTAGGGCCCGCGCATTTGGTGATTTTTTTTCGCAATCGAAATTACCAAACGTAAGTTGGCTCAAACCATTTCTTTCTCGCACGACGAGATCGAGTTTCCCCGATAGGAAACTGCGGCGGTTGATTTCTTTTAATTCGGCAATTGATTAGGCCATGTCTTTTGAAACGGCACGAAGTTTATCGCTGCTGCGCATAAACTTCAGGTGAGTTTTCTTCAAGCGCTTGCCGCGTAATCCGCACCAGAAAGCAATTTGTTCTTTTAGCCAATCAGGATTGGTCTCATTGCTGTGGGGAAGCGCTTCAAAAACTCGTTTTGCATACTCTGATTTGCGTACACAAACTTGGCATGATAAAGGGCGTTCTTGATCGCGAACTTTTTTCCATGCGAGAGCGAACACGTTAAACTAAATCATCAAAAATCTTAGGAACCCATTTGATCGGAGGCAAAACTGATGCTTTAATTCTTCTTGTTTGCTACGAACGGCAGGGTCTTGTCTATCGCTATTTTCTGCAAAGGAACTTTAAGTTCGTTGTAATGCGTGCAATGGTCGTTGAAACGTAGAGCGGTTTCTTCTGGATCAGGGACTTTCTTCCTAGTCGTCAAGCCGTTGTCGTCATCGTCGAGCATTTTCGCGGCGTCTTCTTCGACTGGGGGCCTCTTTCAGGAATCAATTCTTCAAAAAAAACAGGTTCTTCACCATTCCACCGTCATTGAAAACCCCTAAAATTATCCACTTAAACGGCCTTCTTTCTTCTGTACTTTTGCGGATGCGTTAAGCAATACGTCAAACCGGCGCAGGGAAGTAGGGAAATAGCAGACAGACTTCACGCGTACCTTCTTCGATACGTTTGCAATGGCGATTTCGCCTGCACGAGTTCGAATAGCTCAACGGTACCATTTCACGCATGTACATGCGGACAGGTCCGGTTGTTCTGTGATGTCGCCTTCTACGGCAGCTAAGCGCCGCGGCTGCTTCTTCTGCCAGCGGCTTCATCGGTAGAGTTCGCCTTCTTCATAAGAAGCTATCTTTATCTGGTGCAACTTCAGAAAACCGGTGTGTGTGTGTGTGCATGGCAATTGATTTCTTCTACTTGTCCGGTCTGTGAAGGTCATCAGGGAAGGTGGTCATTAACTTCAGGCAAAAAGTTAGGTAAACCTTGTTCTTTACCCTTGGAGATCAGCTCTTTGAGACCGTGACTGTTGAGTGGCTGGCATTCGACAACCTTATTCGTTAGGAAATTCATTTCGGGAGTTAGGCAAAGCCGCGGGATTATAACAAAATTTCCACTCTCATCCACTTAATCCTTATCTTTTTCGAATAAAAAAATAAGCGTCTTTGAGTGTTTTTTTGTCTGATTAAATCCCATCAAAAATTCGCAGTTCTTGGCTTGCTACTGCTATCCTTTATGGATTCATTTCCTTTGCTTTTCAACCGTGCGATTGGAACTATTTAAACCAAGGTTTCTTTCCATGGCTGAGACCATATCCAAGCACCTTCTTGTTTGTGCATGGGTTATTTTTTGCTTGGTGGTGGCATCTTTGGTGTGGTTTAAAGTGCGCGTAAATGTTTCGTAAATGGTGATTGATCTACCATTTCACCAAGTAGGTGTCCTGTGGTTCGTTGTGGGGTATTTGCAAAATATCTCCATATTTTACAAGAAGATTTGTAGTTCTTCATTTACTTGGTTGACCAGTGGGTCAGGAAGATTCAATTGTGCTGCGCTATTGTGTGGGGTGAAGGAGGTAAACAAAGTGAGCTTGCTTATGCGGCTTAAGGCTAGAGGGGGCAGGAGGGAAAACGCTGCCTTTTCTTTTAAATTTATTAAATTTACCGGTCTTTTTTTAAAAGTCGGATTTTTTATTGCTCTCATAATGGCTTGGTGCGCTACTGTATTCATTGATCGAATAGCTGTCGTATTCATCATAGGCCGGCGCGTAATGCTCTTCATCGTTGGCCCAGTTGTGGAATGTGTTCGTTTGTTCGTGTTGTTCTGAGTGTCGCTTTGGTTATTGGCTTTCGATGGTCTTTGCTTGGGAATTGATGTGTTGCCTGCGTGTCGCTATCATCCCAGATTGTTCACTTAACTGCCGAATAAGACGGAAGCGAAATGTAAGCTCTTTTGGTATCTGCGGGATCGATGCTCATGGCGTTACGAGTGAATGGAGCTTCACCTTCTTCGTCACAGGGTGACTGCAGTTTTCTAGCGTGTTCAAAGAGGACGTGAGAAAGTGAAGAAGGCGTCTTCCAAGCTTGTTGTTTAAAGGCTTCTTTGCCTTTCTTGCCTTACTAATATCAGGTCTTCGCCTCGGGTTAAAAACCAAAAAACGGTTTGTTTTTCGTCTTGCATAACGGAGCAGGAGGCTTCCAGCCCGCGAATGGCGGCTGAGCGTCCAGGCTTTATCGCCATCAAGGCAGGAGTATAACCGTTGCTGACCAGCTTGAATAGCTTGCGTATGTGTGGCTATTGATCGAAAGTGCTGCTGTGGCGACGGCGTTAGTAAATGCCGTGTTGAGCTAGCACGATGACATTCCATATTAGCCTTCAACCACGAGTAGTTGATCGAGTATTTGGTGTTTTGTTTTGCTTCAAATAAGCCATAGAGTTCCGTGCTGTTCTGAAAACAGGGCGTTTCAGGGGGGAGTTTCAAATACTGGGGTTTTTTTTCATCGCCAAAGGCGGCGCGCCAAAAGCATCACTTCTCCGCGGGAAGTCTCGTATAGGAAAAGATGATGCGATCACGAAAGCGGTCGTAATAAGTGGCCTGGTTGCTCTTTCTTCTCAACGAGATCCCTTCCTTAATAAAAGCTGTTCTTGGCTTTCGGCGGCGAGTGCTATTTTTTTGAGGAGATTGTCCCATCCGGATGGGGGCAAAAACTAGGCCGAAAAACTTTGGCTGATTTGACCAGATAATCCGCGATCTTTCATAAATAATCGGTGGCCTTCTTCTTATCGGTGGTGTTGGGTAAGTTGCTTTGATAAAATTGAGCGCTTTCTGATAGCGCTTTTAGTAGTTCGGCGTTTTGCTGCGTACCCGTCCGGTTGCGCCTCTCTCTGGGGACTTCCCATGCCAGCATCTTTGGCAAGTGCTTCAATTGCATCAACAAAATCCAGAGATCATGTTCCATCACAAAATGAAATGCGTTGCCGCCAGCACCGCAAGCCAAGCAATAGTAAAAAACTTTTGCGTGTTCGGATTTAGCTGAATGAAGGGCTTATTTTCATTGTAAAAGGGCATAGCGGCGCTATAGTTTTGACTGTTTTTTTAGCTGATGCGAGACGCAACCACATTCGGTTAGGTCGGTTTCCGAGCAAGAAGCTCGTCAATAAACTGATTCAGGGAATGCGTTCCCGCCATACTATTAGCCTAATTGTGCTTTACTATGTTTGCTGATTTTGCGCCATATCGCACGACTTGAAAACTTGTGGTTTAACAATGGCCATTACCGCGCCCAATCTGCTGCATGGAGCTGAGCGCCAGTTTCTTGATTGCCGCTTTGACAATCTCAACCAATTCAGTATCAGTCAATGGTTGTTGGTAAAAACGTCGCTGGATGATTCAGCATTTCTTCATTTGTTTCAAATTCTTATGCTAGGTCTTCAATGCCATTCAAGGAACTGCTTGCTTAGAGTTCTTTTGCGTTTGTTTGTTCATTTTATCTAGGACGGCCAATACACGTGCGTCATCCAAATTCAATGCCGCTCGTCGATTTCAATTTTTTGCATTCAGATAAAGGGTTCGAATAACGGTTTTTAACGCCTGTTTCTCTTTGGGCGCGCATAGCAGTTTTTTAATGTATCTGAGATGTGTTTTTTTAAAATCTGACATTAGGATCCTCTTTATTTTCTGGTAGGCAAATAACAAAAAAAAAACGGCTAGTTTGTTAACTAGCGTTTTTTATAAGCCTAAAAATGCAAGGAGCGCGTCTAGGCAAAACATTTTGTTTTTAGCAAAATTGCCAAACGGCAGGATTGGCTAGTACAAAGTTTGGAATTTCTTCTGTTCCGAGAACTTTCTTAAGCGTGACGTTTTACCGCTTGCTGCGTGCAGGCACGTTGCGAATAGGTTTGTTGGTTTTTTCGCTAACATGTCGCGACGACGAACTTCTGCCAAAAAACCCTTGCATTTTCTTGCAAGAGCGTTTGAAGCGAGAAGAGCGATTGTACAAAATGGTTCGTATCTTATTACTTCTACTGCTGCATGTTATTACCTTTATAATTTTTTTTAAAGTTAAGTATTCCACAAAAACGGCGTGAATCATCGTACCCGTAGTTTAATGGCTTTCAAAGCGCGCTTTTGTTGAACAGAAGTGTGATCTAAATAGATCGAGGTTTTTCTTTACTCTGGACGACTGTTGGTCGCGTCTGTAACTGTATATATTTTTATCAAAGGAGTTGTGTTTGAGTCGCCATATTCTTGCTTACTAGGGAAGCTATGTGCCAAACGAGAAAAAAAAATTTTCACTGCCGGTTTAATTTAAACATTTTTGAAAACGCGCAGCATTATAATGCTTTTCCGCTAGACTTGTCTAATATCATTTGCGACTTGTCAGTTTAAGGAGGTTGGGCTCTTGCTCTGCAACGGCGAGGGAGATTAAGGTACCAATGCGTTCAAATTATTTGCATTGAGATGCTCTAATGAAAGTATTGGGATTTAGAAAACCTCTTGTGATGAACGGGATCGCTATTACGATACCGAAAATTGTCTATTAGCCCACAAAATTTAGGTCTCAAATTGCTCAGCATGCAGATATACGGTGGGTGGTGCCAAGAATTCGGCATCTCGTGACCATGTACGGAAAAAACATTGCCGGCTGGATCGATGAGGTGCTGCAAGAAGCCGGTATGAAAAAAGCCGGAGGCCTCGGATTGCCATCGCTTCTCTATACCAGTGGTCCCGGGCTTGGTGCGGAGCAGTTAATGGCATGGTGGGGCGGGGGGATATTGGTCGTTCATAAGGCTTATTGCGTTGGGGATTTCCTGCGTTGGGCGTTGCATCTTAAATGGGAAGGGGGCCATCTTTTTAGCGCCTATGCTTGAAGGAGCAACCAACCTGAAGATTTTTTGCCTTTTATCGGGCATTGTTGGTTTCTGGGCGTTTTCCATAACCCAGGTTAGGGGTTCCGAGGTTTGGATGTATTCGGTTTTTTGAATTTTTATCGCGGTCCTTTTTTGGGGGCAAGTCATTTAAGGCAATGGATTTTGAGGGGCCCCGGCTGGTGGAATCTTTCCCTCCTCCCTTTTTTGTGT
>Ga0163217_1018371_pt1 | contig 11516 bp, 13 predicted proteins | sample SynspAceP_FD_185933 | JGI IMG/M metagenome (GOLD analysis project Ga0163217, IMG submission 185933) | Saline lake microbial communities from Ace Lake in Antarctica - Synechococcus sp. Ace-P (PacBio error correction) | ecosystem: Environmental > Aquatic > Non-marine Saline and Alkaline > Saline ... | reverse complement strand
ACCGCCACCCACCAGTTCGGCGCTGAATCAACGCCTCGGCCACCAATCTGCGGCGGCCAGGAAAGAGGCCCTTGAACAGCCAGGCGGTTAGAGATTCAAAAACCGGTGCCGCCCGTCCCGGCCGATGCCCGCGGGCGGTGAGGCGACAGCAGGGCCTGCTCCACCAGCTCGCTGCGGCCGGCCACGTAGAACCGCCGGGTGGGGGCCAGGGTTCCGCCGGGGGATTCTTGATCAAGGAGCCGGCGATCAGAATCGGCCCCCACCGGCCGGCGGCTCCAAGGCGCTCAACAAATTCCCCATAACAGTTGTCGACCAAAAACAGAGGCAGCCAGGCTGGAGCGCCTTTGACCCGCTTCGATCAGCGCCCCGATTCGGCGGCGTCCAGCGGCACGGACGCCAGCTTATAGCCACAAACTTGCGTTGAATCAAGCACCTCGGAGGGGGAAAACCGCACCAGGGCGTCGCGCCAGTTCCCTAGCAGGCGTCCACCCGGCCGTCGGCGTCGAAGCTCAAGATTCGTCGTAGGATGCCGAACCTCGGCCAGCGGAACCCTGGCCGCTGCCGCGGCAGGCCGATCCATCATTCAAGGGTGTCGTAGGCGGGCGGGCCGAGTTGAGGGCAGCAGCCGGTCCCCAGCCTGGGCCACGCCATAGAGGCTGAGGCGATGGCGTGAGGGTGCCGCTCACGAGAACCTGCAGGCGCCACGGCCGCCGACTCAGGCTACCCAGCACCCGGGCGAAAAACCCGATCAGAGGACCTTCCCGGTCCCAGAATCACCCGTGCCGTAGCCCTCAACCGAGGCGAAAAGATGATGGGGCCCAGCCGCTCGGCCGTGCCGAAAAGGCCTCCAGCACCTCGCCAGGCCATGGGCTTAACGGCGGCGGTGGCGGCGGGCCGCCAGGGGTAGTGAATTGGCGCGACGGCGGCCGCGGACCCGATCGCCTGGGCCCAGGGGGAGATCGGCGGCTGAAACGCCTTTCCGCTGCAGCTAGCCCGTCCAGGACCCCAAAAGGGCCTCAGGAGTGGGCGCCATCGCTGCCTAGTTCTTCCTTCCTCTCACGCTAGATTCCGATGGGCGATTGCAGCGGGTGCCAAGCGGCCGTTGCCCAGGTTCAGGTGATCAGGCTTTGGCCCCTCTTGGGGCTCCTTGGCAGCGGGGGCCAGGCGCCCGTGGAGGGCGAGGGGCGGGACACCACCCTGCCCCACACGTCCGCGCAGGAGTTCATTTGGTTGCCGCTCCAGACACCAGCCCGGCCCTTCCCCCAGCCGGGCGATCCTCCTTCAGACCCTGCGCAGCCCGGTGCCACGCCTCGACAACCTGGAGGCGGGCATCCCGCAGCGCCGTGAGTTCCCGGCCGTGCGCCGATTGCCGGCCCAAACATGCGGGCATACAAGCTCGGCCACCCACCGGCTTCAGTTGGCGATTGCCACGTGGGTGCCGTAGGCGGGCCCTGCTCACCCGCTCTGGAGCTGGCAAGGCCGTGGGGTGATGGCGGTTCTTTATTGGAGCGCGCGCGTGCGTGCGGGTCAACCCGGGGGTTGCACCGCCTGCTGGCCCACCGCCAGCTTCGTGCGCACACCAAGCTGGCTGGAGACGGCACCCTGGTGCTGATGGGCAAGCCTGGCCTGCCAGAGCGGACCGATCGAATGGGTGGGGCGCACCGCCACCACCACATAATTCTCTGACCAGCCCAACGAATCACCACGACGCGCGCCGCGGTCTGTGGTGGGAGCCACAGCGACTGGATGCTGCACGACATCCCAGGGCCGTTCGCGAGTCGAGCGGCTTCACCGGCGACCTGCAGGCGCGACCCCTTCTACCGCTGGGCTGGACCGCCTGGTCCTGATTGCTGCAGAACTGCCCCTCGGTCGCAGCCTCTGGTGTATGGGAGCGGGCCGGTGCTTCCAGGTGGCCGGCCTCGGCCTGGTGCTCTGGGCGATTCCATTACGCCTGGTTGTCGTCTATCACGTCACCTGCGCTGGTTGAACAGCGCCACCCACCGCCTTCGGCTACCGCAACTTTCGACAGCCCCGATCATGTCCCACGCAACTTGACTGCGTGGGTAAGCCATCCATCTCTTTCGGTGCAGGGCTGCACAACAACCACCACCGCCCATTCCCTCCAGCGCCCGTCACGGCCTGCGCTTGTTCGAATTTCGATCTCACCTGGCAGCACATTCCGCTGCGCATTCCATATGGCTGGGCTGGCCCGGCGCGTGCGTGCGGGTGGCCCGCTACGGCGCTGAAAGCTCAGCTGCGGCACAGTTCCTGACGGATTTCACTCGGCCAAGTTCCCTTGCTAGCCCGCCTGTATTCTTGCAGGCGGGCTTTGTGGTCGCAACACCTCGAGGGAAAACTGATCGACGCTGCGAGCTCCGGAGGCGCCCCCCCTCCCAGCCGCAGTAGGGTTGCGATTGCAGATCAAAAGCAGTTCGCTGTCGAGTTCGCCCGAGCGGTAATTCGCGCTGGCCGGCCATCACAGCGGCAAATCGTTTCGGCGGCGCTGTGGGATTTCTCGGCCGGATAGGCCGCAGGAATCCTGATCGCGGCTGGAGCGCCTAGGGACCGACCGACGCTGAGGCAGTTTCAGCCAGGGGGCGCACTGAGCGGACCGTCGTTCGTCGCGTGCGCAAGTCGAAGGCCGTGGGGGCTGGCGGGACCCGGACGAAAAAATCTCCAAGCAGCCTGGGCCGCCAGCCCAGCGCCAGGCCCGTCGTTGTCCGCAGGGCAGGACCAGCCACTGGCGAGTGGCCTCGATTTCAGCTCGGACTGAGCGGGCGAGCGCCTCGGAGCGGCTGGCCCCACGCGCCGGTGCCCCGGCCAGCCAACTGGTTGATCCGAACCCAAAGGCGAGGGAACACCTCCGGCCTGGGCCGACCAGTTGCGGTGCCAGCCATCGAGACCTGGGAGTTGTGAATTGGCGCCCGGAAGCCGAGGGTTTCAGCCAGGCCAGGCAGGAACTCGGTGGACCAGCCGTTGCGCCTCATCCAGGGCCCTGATCAGATGGGCAAAGGCGCTTCACGGCCTGTTCGATTTCTCTCGATATCCCACTCCGATCTGGATTCGTATTGCTTACCATTCTAAGGATTTGATCCGGAAGATGTGGCCCGTATGGGCCCTGGGCCCCCAGCAGTTCTCGCCCCCAGGGCCGACCCCAAGCCTAGGGTTCAAGCCCGATTCGCAAAGCCGGCTGGCGCGCCTGGCCCGGCCCGGTTGCTTGGCGTTCGCGTTTTGCAGCGTCCGCGCCTGCACCGGCCGCGCCACGCAAGCCGGTTGTTTTGCGGTTGCCGCCGGCACCAGGCTGGGTCACGATCGGCTTCATGGCCTTGATCCACCATTCCGTGCTGAGCCCTGGTGGCGCTTTGCTCCCCGGTTTTTTTTTCTGGGAGCGTGGCGTGGAGATGTGCCGGCGGTTGTCAGCCTGCTGGTGCTCTTATTGGATCAACGGCCTGCCTGGGGAGTGTTCACGGGTTGGGCTTACCACCGTCTGCTCAGCCACCGCTCCTTCCGGCTGCCCCACTGGCTGGAAAGCGCTTCTTCGCCACCTGCGGCGCCCGAGCTGCCAGCACGGTCCGATGCGACTGGAGCGGGCCTGCACCCCGCATCACCAACAAGTTTTTCTCCGGATAACGGATGTGGATCACCACCAACCAGCCATCGCGGCTTCTGAGTGGAGCCACATGGGCTGGATGTTCCCAAACCATCCCGCCACCGCCGCTCGTGCCCCGGCTCCCGGCGATCTGCCAGCGCGACCCCTACTACCGCTGGCTGAACAATTACTTCCTGCTGGCTGCAAAAGATTCTCCCCTGGGCCTGCTGCTGTTCTTGGATCGCCGGTCAGCGGGCCGGCCGGCGGCTGGGGCCCTGGTGTGCTCTGGAGGCATCCCCTTGCGCCTGGTGATCGTCTCACCACTTCACCTGGGCTGGTGAACCCCCCCCACCCCCAAGGGCCCCCCCCCCGGGGCCCCAAACCACCGCATGGGGCAGGCCCGGCTACCCCAGCGGCGACCAGTCGCGCAACAAACCCCTGGGGTGGCTCCCTGACCTTCGGTGAGGGCTGGCACAAAACAACCGCACCACGCACTTCCCCATTCGGCCGCCATGGCTTCGGGCCCCGCCCAGATCGAACGCACCGAGCACATTCCGCCTGCTGCGTGCCCTCGGTCGGGGCCACCAGTGCGCCTTCCCGCAGGGACTTGGTTAAGGCATTTCAAGCGTTGCCTAGGGACTCAATATTCCGCCTGTTGCGGCCGCTCGCCCGGAGTCGAGTCCTTTTTCAAACCCTTCCTGCAACTCCCATGCCAAACGCGTTATCCGTCGGTCCTCAGCGAAAGACGTCGCCTCAGCCTCGGGCAAGGACGGTTGAACTGGTGGATGTGGCCCCCGGCTTAAACGCCCGGAATTTCCTGCTTCCCCCAGGGCAAGGCCGTGGCGGTTGACCGCCGCAGTTGCGGCCAGGGTTGGAAGGCAACCGCCCGCCGGGCCAAGGAAGCCCGGAACGCCAGGCCGCCCTGAAGGCGGCGCCGAAGGCCTTCCGCACGGCCCCTTGGCACGAATTTCGGCGCTTCACCGTTAAGAAAAGCCAGGGACCGGCGGCCGATGACCGCGTGTTGTTTCGGCACCCGTCACCAACGGCGATGGGGCTGAGCGATCGAAGCGGCCACAAGAAGGAAACTGGGATCGCCGCGACATCCTGGTTGCCGAAAATCCACCGCACCGGCGCCTACCAAGGTTGGCAGGGTTCAAGGCTCCACCACGACGTGATCGACCGAGATTCAGCGCTCGAAGTGGTTCAGCCACTGAGCTTGAACCGAGCCGAAGCGGCGGCTGACCCCCTCGCAGCGGGCCTAGCCTCGGCCCATGGTCAGCGGCTCCCCTCATCAGCTCCCGATGGTTGGCGGCCCCGAGCCCGGCGGCGCCACCGTCACCCCAGCCAACGGTCACCCAGCTTTCAGGGCGCCGCGGCCGCGAGCAGGACGAAGCCCGCTTCGAGGCCCTGCCGATCAGGTTCCGCCCCAGAACCTGGAGGCGAAGGTCGGGATGCTGGGCGGCATCCTGCTCACCCCCGATGCCCTCGGCGCATCGCCGGGACGCTGCTGCGTCCGGAGGCCTTCTACCTCAAAACGCCCACCGCGAAGATTTACCGCACCGCCCTGATGCTGCACGGCCAGGGCAAGCCCACCACCTTCACGGGCCTGGGCGGACCGTCTGGCGGACCCCGGCCAGCTGGAAGGTGGGCGGCAGCAACCGGCTGGTGGAGCTGGTGGAGCGCACGCTCAGCACCGCCTCGACTCGACCAGGTGGGCCCGCCTGGTGATGGACAAACCTCAGGCGGCAGCGTGTCCGCTCGGGCAATGAGGTTTGATCCGGCTCGGCTTTTTGATCAGACCAAGCGATGGACCAGGTGCTCGATGAAGCCGAGCCAGCAGATCTTCGCGATCAAGCCAGGAACAAAAACCATCGATTAGGGCTCACCCCCACCGCCGGGAGATTCTCACCAGCACCTCAACACGGATCGACAGCCGTTCGCTCGGCACCTCGGTTGCGGGACATTCGGTGAACTTCTAGACCTCGAAACGCGATCCACCCAGGGGACTGCAGCACGCGAGTTGACCTGATCATCGGTTGCCGGACGCCCGGGGCGATGGGCCAAACCTCGATCGTGCTCCAACATCGCCAAGAACGTGGCCAGCTCCACCAGCTGCCGGTTCGCGGTGGTTGCAGCCTGGAGATGAGCAAAAGCCCAGCTCACCTACCGCGCTTTTCGATGGAGGTGGGGCATCGAAGAGCGGGCGCCTGCGCATCCGGCCGGCATGCAGCAGGAGGAATGGCCCCGGCTCGGGCCAAGGCACAACACCTCGGGCCAGCTGGCCGCTTTCATCGACGGACAAGCCAATGCCCGTGGTGTGCTCCGAACTGCGCTCCCTCTTGCCCGGGCGGCTGATGGCCGGAGCAGGGCAAGGAGCTGGGCCTGATCGTGATTAGATTACCTGCAAGTGATGGGGCACCACCCCCGACAACAGGGTTGCAGGAAACTTCTCCCGCATGCCACCCGGGGGCCTCAAGGGGATGGCGCGCGAAGCTTGAAGGCCAGGGTATCCCCTCTGCCCAGGACTCACCGCGGCGTCGAATTCGCGGCACCAACAAGCGGCCGATGCTCAAGCGATCTGCGTGATCTGGCTCGATCGAACAGGAGCCCGACCTGGTGCTGTATGGATCTACCGCGGGACAGTACTACAACCCGGGAAACGGCCGATCGCCGGCATCACCGAAGTGATCGTCACAAGCACTCAACGGGCTGTAGGCACCGTGAAAGACTTGCGTTCGGAGCCCCAGTTCACCGCTTGCCGCAACCTGGCGGCAGCCTTGTTTAAACCAGGCGGCACGCCTGCCTCGAAACGATCAGCTGGATCTTTTGCATACTCCATGATTTCGGCTTTTCAGGGCGGCGCGGTGTTATGTCTCTACAGCTTCTGTGGCCGACGCCCGCCTTTGGGGATAACCAGTCCATTAGTCCGAATCGGCACAGATCGACACGGAAAAGATCGACACTGAAAAACAGGTGATCCGTTCGCTCCGGGCGACACTCCTTCGTGTGCTACGGACTTGGTGTCTCGGTATTATTTAGCCCGTTATTTTCTGTTGGGGCCGGTGGAACTCCTCGGTGGGTGGCTCCTATGCCGGCAGCCCGAAACAATCTCCCGCACCCACTTCCCCAGCAGAGGACATACGCAGGCGCCCGAGGGCATCCGCCGGCTGACATCCGCCTTCGGTTGCCTCTCGGGGCGGTTTCGCTGTTCGCCCTGGGCCACCCGCCGCGGTGCTCACGCTCCAGAGCCATGGGGCGTTACGCAGCCTCTTTGCCAAGCCGACACTTACGGCTGGTAGGTTACCTGGCCTTTGAGCTTACGCGCGCCATTGCAGGGGATCCTCAAAGACGCTCTTGTACTTACGCTCCTCATTCGCCTCTTCCACAACAATTCACGCCACCGCTGGTTATATACGGCTGGTTCACACCAGCTGAGCACCAGCGCGAGTCCGCGAGCGCGCCCAGAAACCCACTCCGCCCACCTGTCGCTATGATCCTGACCTTCGCCTTCGCATTCCCTCCAGAAAAGCGTGGTTCAAAAGCCCTGGTGCTGTGGCTGCTGGTGATGCTTGGTTGCCCACATTGCACCTGATCAACCCTGATGGCGGTGACCTGAGCACCATGGACGTCTGGGGCGATCGTCAATCAGCCTTCGCCTCGACACCTGGCCCCGCCCCGACACGGTTCTGTCAGCACCTCGCTCCCCGAGACATGCATACACACAGCCCACACCATCGCATGTGCACACACATACACCCAGGCGTGCATTTCGGGCTCGTTATTCACCTTTACTGGGTCCCGCGGGCCATCTAACATCACGCGCACGCCGCGCGTGTGGAGCCGCTCGCGTACAAGCGACACACGTCTCACATATCTGATGCGACGGCGATTGGCCATTTCCGACGACACCGACCCAACCGAACCTTTGAAGCTGATCGTGGTCGCGGCGGGCCGTGCGCGATCCTGCTGAGGGACCAGCACCCGGAATCACCGCGGCGCGGCGGCTGGGGATTTCTACACACACAACGCCCGCTGTTCAGCGCCTCAACATCGATCGGACGCCTGCAGCCCTTGCAACCCAGCGGTTGGGCGGGACCGGCCAAGAAGCCAACTCGTGCAATTCGAGGTGGATGCCCTTCGGGGGTGTTGACGGCGTCTCGCCGATGCCCGGGCCCTACACAAGCGCGTGGCTTCAACGCCAAGCCGCGGCCCGGCGGTGTGGCAGAACCCGCCAGTTCAATCGCCCGTCAGATGCTTGCAGCTTGCTGCAGGCTACACCCCCAAACTGCTGAGTCATGCGCGAGAGGCAGACTCGGTGACGGGCCTGCGAGGTGGAGCTGGAGGGCAACGACCCCAACCACAAACCAGGACGGCATGCGGAACTGTGGGCCGGATCACCGGCGTGCGCACTTTTTGGCAAGCGTCATGCCGCGCCGGCCGGATTCCTCACCACCGGCACCTTCCTCGGGGCAAATCTGGTGGGCCAGCAGTCGACATTGAGCGCGGCCGGCGCCGGCAGAAGGGCAGGACCGCCCGAAGGCCTCCAACCGAAGCGCGCAGCCCTTCGGGCTTTCCGCACCGGTCGCCTCCAAAACCGGCACCCCCGCCCGGCGCGCTGCGGAGCCGCCCCGCGAAATGTGCTGGCTACTGGATTCAGCTCGCCACTGACCATTTAGTCCGCCCAGGCGCCATACGCTCAATCAGGAGAAACCCGTTCCCAACCGGAAGATCTGCATCAGTACACTACTCTACAGACACATCACTTACTTCCCCCAGCTCGACGGCCGAAGCCGCGACTTCTCCTCACTAGCTTGGCACGTATAGATCCCCACCTTTCAGACTACAGAGACCCATACTCAAGCCCTGGCCCGCCACCTGTTGGAGATCAGTGAGCCTATCGTACACGGGCTTGGACGTCGTTGTCACCTTTCACCACACACCCACCGCCGCCACCCACTCCGACGCAGCTGCCATTTGACCATCCGCAGAGACAAACTCCTCTGGGCACGCGCTTCGGGGTAATTCTATCAACCGCTGGATGAGCATACTGCACTGGCACCACTAGCAGCGCCCGATCGACAGCAAAAGCAGCCCCCCCGTCTTAACGTCCCATCTAGACTCGGAAATGACAAATCGTTGCGCTTCGCCGATAAGGAAAAGCCACCAGATCTTTCTGACCGGAAGAGGCCGCGGACACCCCGAAGCTCTATGTTCAGGGGTTTCTCCACCGGCCCTGCCCGGAGCGGCTGCAGCTGGAAGCTGCTGCGTTACCCTGCCGGGGCTGCCACTATCCCCGGCTGGAAGTCAGCCAGAAAGATCAGTGCTGCCTGCGGGCCGCCTATGCCATACGCATCGACTGAACGTAAGCTACCTACCGCGCCACCCAGTGGCCTGCCCTCGAACTGCGCCTCCCAAACTCGCGCAGTGGCTCGGCTCGTTGCACATCCCTCTCGGGAACGAGATCAAACTGGCACCACCGGCTACCGTTGCCCAGCACCACAAACAAAGTTTTCTGGCCGGGCCGTGGCCGGTCGATAACGCCGTGCGGGCGATCGCAACTTCGGTCTGCACCTGGCGGCGGTGGAGGAGATGGCGGTCAGCGATGTTGAGTATCATCAGTCACTTTCTTCAGCCCGGGAAAGGTAGCGGCTATCTCGCCCTGACCCTCGACCTCGCAAAAGGGGCAGCGATTCCCGGAAAACAGGCAACCCCCGTGCGGTTGGTTCTCCCATGCCACGTCCGGCATCGCTGGCCATAACACCTCCGGATCATTGATCACACACAACGGACGGCAGGCAGCAAAGCCCGCCGGCGCCCCAGTCCCTTGAACCCTGTAGCCCCTGAGCCATCAGATGACAGCGCTGATGCAGGCGGTGTGCCGCACTTCGAAGCGGCCTGCAGTCCCACAAAGCAAGTTTTACTCGAGCGGCCACCCAAACGCCAATCCTTCCCCCCGCGCGGCGGTCGTGGGCCTTGCCATCTTCCCCTTCCCCACGCCGCTCGGCGAGGCTTTCGCGTGGAGGGCACCAATGTGGTTGCGGGTCCCCGTTTGGTGTGCGTCCAAGCGCGGCGTGCCAGGGCCCGAACGACGGACATTCGCGGCGTCACCCTGGTGCTAGCCTTCCAATCCCCATCACCCAACGCCAACACTGGCTCAGGCGGATCGACTGACGGCGCCAGATCACCAATGGCCTTGACCTCTCGAGGGAATGGATGCGTGTGACGCGAAAGGGCAGTACTGCATCGTGTCACGCCTCTGGCCGCCACCAGCCAGCTGAGAGCGGGCTGGAGGGCGGACTGAGCACAAACCCCCTCGCTAGCGCTATACCATCCAGCGCCGGCCCTGACGATCGGCAGCCTGGCTCCGTGAATGGGAAGGCTGGTCGGTCAGGGAAACTCTCGGAACGGGAGCCATGGTCGACAGGACGGTTCATTCATTTACAGGAATGGGATGTGCCGCCGGATCCTGACACCAACCCTTGCATCAGCCCGCGTATCTTCTAACTCTTCAACCCAGTCTCAGAAAAGATTCGTCTTGGTTGATGTTGTGGCCCATTGAAAACCGCTGTGATCGAAGGCCTTCTTCTGGCCAAGACCCTTCCGCCAGCTCCTTCCATCAACTCCTCCACAACCCAGGCTCACATCCTTCCAGCGGAAGCCTCCTCCTGAGCCAGGCTCTCGCGCGGTTTCCGGAACGCCAAAGCCATTCGACCCTAAAAAGATTCCCCAATTCAGGCGATCACGTCCGGTGCCACGGGTCGAAAGCGGCTGGCTCTCGCCTTGCCTGAGGGCGATCCAAAGGCCTGGTCTTTGACAAAACCCTCGGGTGGCGCCCGTATTGCTCGAACCAGAAGGTCAGGATCTCTGCCGCTTTGGCCTGCAGTGCTCTCCAGCTGGACTGTTATCACTCCTGGCCGCTTCTCGCCGGTCCGCATTCAAGCCAGTCGCAACAGCAGCAGGATCGGCGCGGCGGCCTCGCGTAGTCAGTACCTTCGGACTTTCGCTGATGGGAGGGGGCTTCAGGACCCGCCACGCGAAGACCCGAGCGCCGTGCGTCCACGCTCCGAGGGTCGCGCCCGGAATGCGACCGCCACTCGGCGACGCCCTGTGCCATCAATCAGCTGCAGCCAGCTTGGCGGCCAGCCGCCAGGGCAGGCCAGCGGCTGCGCCGCAGCGGCCCGGCGACAGCCCGCCCGGGCCGGTCAGCCCTCGCCGCGGCGGCCTTCCGGGACGAGGCAGAGCAGTCCAGTCCGTCAGCCCAAGCGCGCGAAGGCGCTTCTGCTCGTAGCCGGCGCGCTGCCGTGGCTGGCACTCGGTTCAATCAAGATCTCGGCAAACAGCGGCAGGGCACGGCGCGCGGTTGATCTCGCGAGATACGCCGCTGCGGGACAGCTCATGCGTTTGCACCTCGCCCGGCCCTGCAACGACTGCGCCCGCTTCCCATTCGATCGCGTCTAGGGACTAGATCCCTCTCGTCCTCCAGCATTCACCCGCGGTTGATAAATGCCATAGGTGTCCCCCGCGTCGGTGGGGTGCGAGTGGCCGAAGCCACGGCCCCGGGCGGCGATACTGTGCTCCGTCCGGTCTGCATCACGCAGCGGACGAAAGGCCCAGCCAGGGCGGGTCGTAGTGGTGGGCGAAGAGAAGCTGTGCCAGCTCTCCAGCAGTCAAGTGTGCTGAGGAAAGCGCTCGGCGGCGGGGCGGAATACCGGCGCTTGGTGAGGCGATTGCTCTTCGCGGGTCAACCGGAGAATGTTTGATGCGTCGTCCGCGGGAGCGGTGTTGCTAGCAGTAGTTTGCGCACTGCGGCGTGGTGCTGCACGGCGGTGAGGGGCGAGCTGGATCCGGGCCCATGGTCGCCATGAGTCCATCTGGCATAGCAGCAGCCAGTGGCGCGCTGATCCTCCTGCTCGGGCCTCGCCCCGCC
>Ga0163217_1092300_pt1 | contig 11517 bp, 12 predicted proteins | sample SynspAceP_FD_185933 | JGI IMG/M metagenome (GOLD analysis project Ga0163217, IMG submission 185933) | Saline lake microbial communities from Ace Lake in Antarctica - Synechococcus sp. Ace-P (PacBio error correction) | ecosystem: Environmental > Aquatic > Non-marine Saline and Alkaline > Saline ... | reverse complement strand
TGATGGTATCTGTTTTGTATGCCATCATTCAGGACCTACCAAGGAGTTGGGAGAAATTTATTTAGTTAAAACTGGCATCGCTCTCCTTTTAATGGTCTCCTTTAAAGCCAATGTAATTGCTCCGTTTCCCAAAACAGCGTTTTGCGGGGCCATCTTTCATTTCATTGGATTCTATAGTCCCTCCCTTCCAAAAACAAACTGAAGTCGCTGCTCATCTGATGGGTACGATACGTTTTAGCTTATGTCCTCTAGAATCACCGCACAGTATGGCTCCTTAAAATTTCTTTTATCCCAATTTCCATGGATATAGGAAACCCTTGAAAAGGCGGCATCGTTTGAATCTATAATCATGATCATCCTTTTCCCAGTAGGTTTTCCCACCTGCTAAAAAGTTCCACGAAAACGTGGTTGGGCAAAATGGTTCGTGGTTAATTTCTGCGCATCCCTTCTTCATCCACCACTTCCTTCCCTTATATTTCCTCCAGGGTTCGGATTCTTCCCTGGCTTGACGGCTCTGTCAAAGTTGGTCTTGTGGGATGTGCAAAGTAAAACTTATCACTTTACCAATGAAGTAATCGGGTTAGGTTTTGGATAGCCTCAATGCCGGATACCCTAGGGAAGCTGTCTTCTCCAAGAATACGCCGTACCTTCTCATATTTCCGAAATGAAAAAAATTAGTGGTTCATACCCTTACACGACCAAGGATAATTTTTGTACTGGCTATTGTCCAGGCAGGTTTTAAAGTCGCTATTTGCACTTCAAAAGTGTATTCTTGTCATACCCGAATTGGAGGGACGATAGAAGTATTTAAGTTACCTGCTCCAGACCTTCAATTTTCTTTTTTACAATAAAGTCGTCTCTGATCGAACCTTAGAAAAAGTCGAGAAACAAGGGATATCAAAGTAGCATCCTTATCAATTTCAAATCTCGCCGACACCATCTTTACCGGTTAAATTCTCGTTGATCAAAGCTGTCAGTAAGGGTTTAATTGGATTGTAGGATTCGATGTTGAAGTTGGCTGCACAGCCATAATTCCTTGTCCAGAAGTAAATGTCCTGAACCATGGTTTGCAGGAGCTAATTAGGGCGGTGATCAGAAGGGTTCCTTATAATTGTTTTATCATACTGATGGTCATTCGTTGTCTAGGTCAGTGTATGTGTGTGTCCCGAAGGCATCCAATATACCTTGTTGGCGGTAGTTTTTAGTATTCTCTTGGCTAATCCCAGAATAATGCTTTTCGCGTCTCAGGGTCGAACTCTCAATGGCATATCTTTAAAGGTAACCCAGTAGCGTGGAGCATACTCATCCAGAAAGCGTTTCAGTTATTTCGTCTCTTTTTGCCTGCTTCCCTGATCCAGCTTACCCACTGCTTTGGACAAAAATTCGTCTGAATCGCTTTGCAAGAATTTCGGCAATTTTAAAGTGGTCATTCCAATTCATCTTTCTTATAAATAGTAAGTACTAACAATTGCTGTCCTTCTTTCCATGGATTTAGGGATTTTGCAAATTATATATGGTGCTTTCTGTCTTATCAAACGAAATAGCCTCAACAACACGTAGGTGCGGCCTATCTACATACCCCAATCGTCTAATATTTATGATTTCCAATATTACGCAGTAAATATCCAGCTCTCCCCTGACGGAGGTTTTCTTATACGTGCTTTCCCAGTCTTAGGATGTGATACTGCACCAAAGTTCGGTGATCGTAATTTCGGGCCTCTCTAGTAATTGTTACAACCTCACTAACTAGCATGTACGAAATTCTTCGCTAAAAAAAAACAGCTCCTTTTTAGGAATACTCCTAAATATTCATTCCCAATTAATTTTTAAGGTGTCAATGAATTCTTTTGCCGTCATATATCTTATTGATTCTTATTTCTGCTTTGCTTTCGAAGTCATTTGTTCTCTATTTATAATTACCCGCCATGTCCTAGCTGTCCGTAGATAGGCGGGTCAAGCACCTAATTTAGCAAATATTAAACCAAACCTGCCTGCCGAAACATCCAAGAAAATTTGGTCTAGCCATACTTTTTGGTATTGGAGGGATTTTGTACGTTAAGGCATGCTCCAGTAAATAATTTAATACGTTGTTGTAGCACGTTTTATTACGATTTTTCGTATATTATAACTATGGACTTACCAATTGAAATTTTCGAGATACTTATTCCGTGCGCTATAATTAGTTGTAAGCGCGGTTATAGTACTTACCTAACAAAGGAGTAGGAATTCAGAAAGCAGCAGGAAATAAAAAGGCTAGGAAGCAGTTTAATCTGGCTAAATTCATCTTTTAGATTCATTGAAGTCCAACTTTACCTTGTCGAAAAGAAGATATTTTTTTACCGAATGAACAGGTTCTTATTTTTTAAAAGTCCAGCATTTTTTATTCACTGTTCTGCCCCGCTTGATCAATTAGAATAAAAAAATGTTCCCTGCATTTTGTATTACTTCACCTTTCCCTTTTGCAGGTAGTTTGGCCATTGCAACCGTTCTTTTATTCATTAATTCATATCGTCATCAACCAATTTAAAACAAAAACAGGCATTTGTAAAAGATTAATTCGTCATTTTGGAAAAAGGTGATGCTAGTTACAAAATTTGTTTCAGGAATCCATTTTCCGCACCTATCTTTATATTTGCTTTAAGTAGGCATCGCTAAATTGCTAAACATTGCTGGACATTGCTTTCCAGCTTTGCGCAATTTGTTTTTCCTTTGAAGAAGTATCGAACTATATTTTTAATAAATCCGTACTTGGTTTAGAGCGAGTGTGAAGAGAGGTTGGCAGACTTAGATTAATAGTAAGCTTTTGTTATCTGTTGGTTTCTTGGAGGTCCTAATGCTGAGTTGATAGCGAGCCAACCAAGCCGCCGCGCTAAATTGCACTAATGTAGGATGAGAGATGGTGGGCGTATCCATCGAGCTCCGAAGCGATAAATAATAACTTCTGTGTATATCCATTATGCGGGTAAGCTTGTTATTCTATCGAGCGTTTTCGAATAGTCTTTATTCTTTTGGCAAGAATGGATTTTCCTGCTTCCAGATGAGATTGAATGGGTCGATTTTTCGGCAGAACAGCCGATGGTGTTTGTAATGTTGTTCGCGTATGTATTTGGGCGAACACACATTGGTAGAGACTGGGGCAATTTTCATGTGCCGTGAGGTAGTGATTACCATTTGTTCGTGGCATTGTTTCCGAGGCGGGGCGCAGCTCTTGACGTTGTAGATTTACGATGTGCGAATTCGGTGTCGTTGTTTAGGAATATAGTCAATATCTCCTGTCGTGAAAGTATAGTTCTCTCATTAGAGCTTGTAAAGTCTCTCATGAAGCTGTGCCAAAGATTGAAGTTGGCAGTGTGAAGGTCAGATGGAGGCGGTTTGTGTGAGGATGTATTTCTCTCTGGTGGATTTTACTACTCTCTTAGTCTGTATGTTTGGTGCGGGGGTTGAGCTATGAGACTGTACAGGTAGGTAAAACAGAAAGTAGGAGGTAAGTCAGTGTAAAAATGTTTCGTATTTGAGAATGCTACGAGTTATGATACAGTATTTGGATGAAAGTCCCAAGATGTGTGTGTGTGATTGGATAAAAGAGTAGAATAAAGGTAACTGTGGAGGTTAGTGTGATTTTGGTTCATGTTGTTTGGCAATTCGCCTGAGTGAAAAAATACGAGACCACCAAAATAAGCGTCTGACGTGGTACTGGATTGGGTTCTATCTTTGTGAAATCTACGAGCTTTGCGAGCGTGTGCGCGCAAGCGTCCGATGCCTGTCTGGTTGGCACTAAGGTGAAAGGTTCTCTTATGGACGCTCCTGTACCCTACAAGCCTCGGAGTGTGATAGATAGCGGTCCGCTCCTTGATTTACTCGATACTAGATATATAGTAAAGATAGGCCGTTCCTTTTGCGTTCCGTCAACGCGATATTGATGTCTTAAGATCATTGGAAGCCGATGTAATTGACTGAGGAGGTTGTGGTAATGAGTGTACCTGGAGAGTCGGCCGTTGTAATGGCTGCTGGTGCTGCTTTGCCGTGTGGAGGGATGAGCGATGGCGCGTGATAAGAATTTATGTGAAGCCTTGGAAGAGTATATTAGGCCATTGGATACGGGCCGAGAAGGGATATCTCGTGCTTGTCAGAAGTTGGGGTGTTATGTGGTCGGGCCAGTAGAGATGAAAGAAGCTGTGGCTTTTGTGTTTCTTTTGGTTTTCGTTTGGTCTTTTGGGACAAGGTCAAGAGAAGAGGTGGATTGCTGGTGGTAATATGAGTAAGTATGATTGGGGTTGGTGGGAGTTTCTGGATACACCTGGTCCGGTGCTCGGCGGTTTCGATGTGGACATTGTGGCTAGAAGGAGGATGCGAGGGAGTTCAGCAGAGAAACCTGAAGTGAGAGAAGGTAAGTACACGAACCGACTTGGAATATGTATATATGAAAGTTGCGCGTTGTATTGTGTAAGAAGTTTTCCACAGGATAGATGCGAGTAGTGCGACAAATTTGCGGGGGACTGTGCTTTTCTTATTATAGAATAACGCTAAGTGAACTCCAGAGACTTAGCATATTAACTACGACGAGTATAAGTGTTGCCATCTGAGTGATGGTAATGATTATATTAAAAATGGCGTTGCTCTCCAAAATAAGTGTCGGTCATGTCCTATTTTAAAGATGTATTAAGAGTATTGTGTGTGGGTGGTCGCTTAAGAAGAAAATGCTGAGATTGATTCCGTTGCTACATTCTTCAATTATCCATTTTGTTCTTCGGGCCCGGGATATACTGGCTGTTCATGATATATCTGCTCAATATGCGTCGTTTTTGTCTAGAGAATGTAAGGATGGTTGCAGGAGACGCGGGGAGTCTTGTACCGGCTGGGCGCGTGTTTACCCCTTCAATGGATAGAGAGGGAGAGTTCTTTATCTTATGTTAAGAGCATGTCTTTATGGCCGCAGCATCTAAGCTTTTCTATCTTCTGCTCTCTTCAATGTGCCAGTTGCCTAGTTAGAGTGTTCTTTGATTTAGTCAACGCGGGAGGCAAGTTCCCATAGATGGATATAGCTCGCAATTCGATCTGCAAGGCTAGGTATTCTACAGAAGGGATGGGTGTTGATTTATGACCGGTTATTGGTGTAGGGGACAGAGCCAGATCCGGTTTCTCAGGGGCTCCAGTTCGGTCATATTGAGCTTGCTGTCCATCAGGCTTGTGTGTGATCCCGTTTCTGGAGTTAGCCCCCAATTCCTATATTAGAGTATAAGGATACGGGGTGGCGACCGAGTGACCTTTTGTCATGTCTATCTGTCTGTTCCATGTGTCCGTGGTTGCGGTGGCATGGAGGCACGGAGCATTACGGGTTTGGATTAGGCTGGTTCTTGCCAGTTCTCTCTGTGGATGGAATGAAATTAATTGTTGCTGTCTGGGAAGAGTAGCATTTTGTTTTAGATGAGGTAGATAGCGCTCCGTAATAGCGAACATTTCGTAGCCCTTGGCTAAAATGCGGTGGCTAATTTTATAACTACGAGAATGAGTTTAGAAAGGAAGCGATATGTGTTGGCTTTCTTTCGTGTAAGGTGAACGTCTCTCTTTCCGCAATCCTCACTGTGGGTTGTCTACATATAGTTTGTGCAGGTTGTATATGTTGAAAAAAGGCTTCGATTCGTGGGGATGGCGTTAATGTCGTTCTATATCGTTGTAGGTGGTATACCGTCTAAGGCACTGATTTATGCAATTGTGCGCTGTGGAGAGTTGGGCAATAAGGCAAGTCGTTTTCTATTTGGGCGTAGATGCGAGTTTTGGGGGTTATGGTTTCGGGTGTGGGGTGGAGTGGAAAATTCTAGGTTCAGCTATCATCGCATACTTTTAGTTGTAAGGTAACAGGAGCGTGTCTTAGCGCGCATCTAAATGGGATGTAGTCATTTGAATTCGTTCAGAATCCTGTTTTTGTGTCACGTAAGCCAAAGGAGGCGGGTGATTCTGTTCAGTCGAATCTCAATTCTGACGATCATAACTAATGGCTCAGGAAAATAGTTCGTTTAAATGCGAGGCGTAGTACGTTAATTGGGCTTTTTTCGTGTTTCCTGCATAATTTAATTTGCGGATGATATCCTTTCGTGGTGTGGTTGATTTGTAAGTTTATTTAATGCGCTTTCTATGTAGAGGTCTCTTTGTTAAGTTAAAATGGGGATCGAGTTTGCTATTTGTATTGTGTTGAAAAAACTAAAAAAGCGCTATAGAAGTTAGGCAATAGAATAGAATGAATGTGTGCGATTAAGAAAACTAGTTTTTGTTATTAGTTGATAAGGAGTAATAGATGTGTTTTATGTGACTTCTTTCCCGTTAAGACCAAGGAGTATAGTATAACTTATTAAGGTTTGTCATGAGGAGAGGTGGGTAGAGGAGAGGGGGGCTTGATCATTATAGTGTGAAGAAAGACTGTGAAGTGGTCTGGTTCGATTTTGCGGAGATAGGTGCGTTATCGTAAGCAGTGGTGTCTGCAGGATAGTGTCATATATAACCTATGGCGGAGTAGCGTTGGGTTAGTTTTTTTTGTTATTTACTGCCGAGGAATTTCTACAAGTGTTGTGGGATTTGCATGGAACAGCGCTAGGGATATAGGGGGTCCAATTCTTTATATTGCTTTTTTCGCATATAGGGGTGTACGTAACCAGATCACTCCGGTTTATCCATTAAGTGAAGGTATGATATTATTGACTTGATTTGAAGTTTGGTGGGTGGGGTGTTTGTTGGCTTTTGTCCCATTTAATGGCTTTTCCCTGAGATTCGGGTGTGAGGTAGGGAGTATTTTTTCAAGGGAGGGTCATTAAAGGTTCTACGTGCTGACTTAAGTGAGAGTTGGTCAGCCCGGCGTGGGTTCAGGGTTGTGGACTGAGGATCTCTGGGTCTCTGTTGATCGTGGTGGGCTGTTTGCTCGGGGGTTTCACGGGAGGTGTGGGAGTTCGGAATGTTTTTGATCTTTTTGTGCAGTTTTTGGGGGGAGTGGGATTTGAGAGGCTTTCTGTTCGCGTGTCAGAGAGTTTTTTTAGATTGTGTTGATGTCATTTTCGGGGCATCTTCGAAAAATTGTGAGGCCTTGCGAGTAAGAAGTCTCCGATTTGTAGTTGTTGTGTGATTTGCAGACGATTGATTAAGCCTGGTTCTTTTATCTTTTTATTGTGGTCGTGGATCAAGTGACTCATGATGTAGATGGGTGCTCCTGGGTGTTAGCGACTTAGCAAAGCGAATACTAGCTAAAATCATATTGCCCAGCGTATTGTATTAGAACCAGTACTCGCGTGGAGTTGGTTGTGTCATGAGTGTTGTGTGTGTATACATATGTCGAATTTGAGGCCTGTGAGGATATATTTTCCTTGGTCCATTCTTGTGTCATTTCTCGCGTCGTTTTGAGATTTCTGTCAGTGATGAGTGGTTGCTGTGGAGGTATCTTTTCGGTCCAGTTAATTGCGCGATCTACTAGAGGCGTTGGTTGTTATGAGTCTCTTGGGCATGTTAGGGCTGGGGGTGGGCAAGTGGACATTGGTTTCGCGGTCTGCGTGCCCTACGGTTCTCCGGGATGCTGGCGGTTTAGCAAAATACTGAGAGGCTTTGTTGCTGCTCAGCGGTTGTTAGGGGTGTGGCTATGTGTTGTTGCGCTTTTTCTAATGTCTCTGAACTAAGGCTTGGTTTGTGTTGTCGGGGGGTGGGTGGGTTTAAAGTGCTGCGTTCGTGTTCTTAGTATGACCGAGGCGGTTGGAGATTAAGGTGAGATGAGTTGTTTTTCGTCGAGGGGAGTTGTCTGTTGGTGTTACGAGGTTGGGTGTAGTTGGTTGTTCGTACCCGCCGTGCATCCAGGGTTCAACTTGTGGGACAGAGTGCAGATACCTGCTAGCTAGTGTGCTTTATAGGTAGAACGGTCTTGCAGTATTTGAATCTTGCGTAGCAGAGAATTCATTGGCTGAATTGGTCATCGCGTAGTAAACATTTCCGCAGACCTTGAGCGTGGCATCTTTCTGTGGAATTCCAGTTAGCTGTGTGTTGGGTGCGGCTTACTCTCAGTTTTTGTTTGAGGTTATATGTCTCGAGTGAAATTTCGTGTTGCTGTTTCGGCGAGATAGTCCTGTGAATGGGCGCAGTCAGGCTGTTGTCGGTTGAAGGTGATACCTCGAGGGTTCGGCCGAAGGGTTGCGGAAAATGTCTTGTGTGAGTGCGCTTATCTTTTTATTGTTAGTGGGGAAAAAAGGAACACTCGCTCGGTATTTGTTGCTGCTTGGATAATAGGCTGTTGTGGGTCGGCTCCTTGTGGTGTGAGGGGGCCTTTACACTAGCAATTTCCGTAGAGAAAGTTGGTTTAGTTGGGGTGGTCTCGAAGGTTCTGACCCAGTTTTTCTCGCTGATTGTGGACGGCTGTCTAGATGGCCGTGTGGTCATTCGGGTGATTTGTGGGTTTTTTGGGGGATTGTGTGGGTTTACGTGATGTGTTTATTAGAAGAGATGCAGGTATTTGAACGGGCTGGGGGAGTTGTGGTGTGCGCTAGCTGAGGGTCTTTTCTGGTGCTTTATGTTCAAGAGGATGAGGTCTCTGTGGGCATTCGTGCTTGATCGTTGAAGTGTGTTGTGTGATTTCCGGTTGTGGTGGACGGTAAGTGTGTGCGCGGGGGGTTTGGGAATTTAGGTTGTATCGAGTAATAGTCTCGTGCGCAGTGTTTTGGACGGTAATGCAGAGCATGTGTGGAGAGATTGATCCATATTCGGATTGTAGGCAGAGTAGGGTGGGGTGCTCAGTATTTGTAAGGTGGGGTGTTAGTGGGTGGGTTTACTCTGCGATTGATGCCTGTTTTTACTTGCTAGCCAGGTAATCGTCTTCAGCGTGTCTGACGACTGGGATGCGGGTGGGGGGGGAATTCTTGAACGGGGCTGGGAGTTGGTAAGTAAGACAGGGAGTGCATTGGGGTCAGGCGTTTTTCATGGTGTCCGAATTAGATGTAGAGGACCCTAGAGCAGGGGTGGTGGGATCGATGCACGGTTGGCGAGTGGTTGTCGGAGTGTGGTTCAATGACGAGATTTCTCAGTATGAGTCGGGTGATTATCCGAGTGTGAGATGTGAGGAGGTGTCGTGCAGGTGTCCGATAGTGCTTGCGAGTCGGTGGATTGATTTTTGGCTGAGTCGTTTGGAGCTGGAGTGGATTTGGGAGGGGTGTTGCCAACCACTTGTCATACATGTATAACCTGGGGTGTTAGCTTCCGCTTGTTGCTTTATATGTGGTGTTGTTAGCTAGTTATGTGTGAACCGTTTTGCGGATCTGGCCTGGTCAGGAGGTGGTGGTGCTAAAATCGCAATTCAGGTAATGCTGTTGGTAACGGTGCGATTGTATGAGTTGTTATGAAGTAGGGGGAGGCCGTTCCCGTTTGCGTAGTATGTGGCTATGAACTTGGACCATTACTGACTCTGGTCGCTGAGTCGCGGAAGGATCACTTCCCGGTCGGTGGCTGGGGTGGGTTGGGGGGTATAGATGGGGCTGATACTCAGTCTGCCACATACAGGGCTCGCATTCCGGCGCCGAGTTGTGGATAGTCTACAGGACGAAGGGAGAGATGTGCTTTGATTTGTAGGAAGAGAGTAGGCTCAAGTTTTGCGATATAGAGCTTCCATCTGATTTCAGGGGAGGACGGGGGGTTGTGGGTTATGTGCGCCAAGGGCGGAAATCGTGTGTGTTGTTAATGATGGATAGGGTTTGAGCCGTCCATTGGAGTGGTGTGCGGAAAATGGTTCCGCTGGTGGGATCTACATAGATTTCAATACGACTGGGGGCTTTGGGGGACTTGTGGTAGGGGGGGGGGTGTATGGTGAGGGGGGCTAAGGGTGGATGTGCGCCGGGGGGAGAAGTTAAAAGATGTATCAGGTCGTTTGGGGAAAATACTGTGCCCAAGATGACCGATACGTACTCTCTGGTGCGCGGACCATTCAGCCTCAATATGAGCTGACGGCCGGTCAGTATAATTGATCTGAAGTTGTGTCCCAAGGAATTTTTAGGTGATGCTTTGAGAAAGAGGGTTTGCGACAAATGTCGGGTCTCCGTTGTCCATTGTAGGACCGAGGGATAGGCCGAGCCATTGGAGTATGTGACGTGGGTCGTAGGCGTGTTTCTATCGAGGTTGGAGAGAAAAGCGTTAAAGGTGAGAGGAGGCCGGTGGTGGTCTGGGTTTGGGGGGTGGCAGGTAGGTTATGATTTTTCGCGCTTCGCAGGACCCGCAAAATACGTCGAAATGGCTGGTGTTGGGTTGAGGGGTATGGTGTGGTGTTATTCTTTTTTTGTTCTTGTGTTTTGCGGGTGAGTGTGGAGATAGGGTGGTTGGCGCTAGTGAGGTAAGGATCTTGCTGATTTGATCAGCCTGTTCTCTTTCGAGTCAGTCTCCTATCTTGGGTATCACTTAGAGGTATGTAGATAGTTTGTGCGGTGTCTTTGCGGACAGTGAGCGTGCACGCGGTTTGGGTTGAGTCTGGAGTGGTAGGATACCTCTTGGTTGGGTTTCGGGAGGTAATGTAGTAGGGGAGTTATGTAGTGAGAGAGGATTATGGTGTGGTGTGTGGATGTAGGGCTTAATCGGCCTACTTCTCTCATCTAGTTATCAGTGATTTCTTGGGTCAGTGTAGTATAACTAATGCCGGTTCATTTTGTGTTGCGGTGGCGGTTCATTGTACGTGTGTTTGTAATTTTGTTGGGGGTGTGTTGAGCGTTAAGATGGGGTCTGACCACGAGAACCCTCAGAAGGCCTGCCTCGTGTGCCAATAAAATGGTAATAGTTGGGGGTAGGTGTCTGGTGTTTGTCCGATTGGTTCTTTTTGGAGGTTTGTGGGGTCGGAGAAAAAAGATTTTATTTGCGAATGATATCTCTATCACAAAAGAAATATTGAGTGTGCGCAGTCGCCTGGGGGCTTTTTAGTTCTGGTCGGGTTTTGGGATGTGGTGCGCTGGCAGGTTCCGATTTGGTTGGGTGCTTGGTTGGTGAGGGTGTTTTGGTTTGAATTTCAATTGTAGACGGGATACAAGTTTAGTAAGATTAAAGGACGTGTTAAGTGGTTCTTGGTTTTTGGGTAGGTGTGTATATGGGTACGGTTGTGGTTTAATCTAGTGAGTTAGTTTCTCGAGATTGAGAGTATTGGTTGGATTGATTGGTGAAGTTTTGCTGAGAGTTTTCCTGTTTGTAAATTAAATGGCTCCAATCTTGTGTTGCAGTTTCTTTCCTGAGGCAATTTTGCGTGTTCATGTTTTACGAAGTCCGTAGAACAATTATTTTTGCGTTTCATTCTGCGGTCCGCCAAACGATGAAATAAGAAAAAGGTTGTGTTCTTTTTTGATTTTAAATTAGGGAATTTGTTTGATGGTGGCTTAATTACGGGATTGTTTCGGTCGCCCCTTTTTTAGAGGTGGCCCAGAGTGTTTTATGGTGGGTGGTACGGCTAAGTTTTTGGGGGGGGTGGGTTATTGTCCCTTTTCTTTTTCTGGGGTTTTTTTGGGGTGGTAGCTCTGAGGTGTTTGA
>Ga0163217_1078282_pt1 | contig 11518 bp, 2 predicted proteins | sample SynspAceP_FD_185933 | JGI IMG/M metagenome (GOLD analysis project Ga0163217, IMG submission 185933) | Saline lake microbial communities from Ace Lake in Antarctica - Synechococcus sp. Ace-P (PacBio error correction) | ecosystem: Environmental > Aquatic > Non-marine Saline and Alkaline > Saline ... | reverse complement strand
GCCATCATTTTAATTGTTGTTAGAAACAAAAAGGAAAAAGAAAAAAAAAAAAACCGTTGAATAATGTCCGTTTTAATGCATTTATTTAGTGTTATGTTGTTTTAATATTCTTATTATGAAGATGAATTTCATTTGGAAATTAAAATCGCAGACAGCAATTATTTCCTATTATATAATTTCTATAGCTCCAATACGAAGGCCACTCTCTTAAAATAAAGGAGTTTCTTGACATTCTCCCAACGAATCGCACAAAAATTCATCACCATCATTCTCTGACGTTATATGTCGATAAATAATCGCTTTTTCCTACCTTGTACACGTGCATCCCTGACGTATTCTAAGTTTCCAATGTTGGCACTTCTCCAGCAACCACAACATCAACACTACCTTTTTCGGATTGTTGATATGCTTCACCACTTGTGCCAGGGACATAACAAACACTAGATAACTTCTTTTAGGATCTCCGATACATCAAATACTATTTCCTGGAAATCCTCCTTTAAATTTTTTATATATCGTTCAAGTTATTTGGGAAAAGTAAATTGGACGGATATCGCTACAGGATATTTTGCCCAACGAGTTTTTCACCATTCCGAAATAATTACCATCGGTTTGATAGCGATTGATGTAGTCGTGGAACCGCCAGACTAAAGTTTTATCATCTATAATTTCTTTTTTCTAGGATACGGAATCATTTGAAATTGTGCAAGTATTATCTAAATGATTATAATACAAAGATTCGTGTACAATTATAGACGCCAATCTTTTTAACGCCTTTCTTAAAACATCCATAGTAGCAAACTACAGGTAACTATACCTTTAACGGGTGTTTCTCGAGTTTCCTTCTTTAATAAGTTACCGTGTTGGGGGACTATGGGCCAGCGATTGTATTGCCTGATGATATTCATATCATTGTCCTGAAGTAAGTTACTTTCTCATTTAGAGCTGTCTGCCCAAAAGAAATATTGGAGACGCTATATAAGGTTTAATACTATCTTTCATTAGGTATATGGTATGATTTGGAAGTGTTTTATAGTCATCACGGTCTCGTATAACTGTCAGTACGGATTAATATGCGTATTTCAGATTAGCAACTAGCTTTATAATTTCCAGTGGATTCGTACGTAGTCAAAGCCGTTGTAATTGCGTTATTCATTGTTAACCTGCTGGATTTTTTTTTAATATTTTTTTAAAGTATTCTTCGTGAAGTATTTTGCTCCTTCCATATTAGCAGAGAATTCATATAATGTTCTTGTCCCTGAAAAAAATTTACCACCCCATATAGTTTTTCTGAATAACGGAATGTCCATTATTTTGATTGGATATATTGATTATTCGATTACCAACTTTAGAATAAATTCGTCCGTCCATATTTTTCATAGTAGTTAAAGGCAGTCGAAGCTCTTGTCCCAAAAGTCTTCTAAATTCCTAATAACAAGTTCCTTTTTGACGTTCTTTAGTATAGGTTATGAACTACCATTTCAAGAAGCTGTTGAAACCAAATTTATCTTCTTCAAGATTTGTATGTCGTACATTTCAGAAACGATCCTACATGACGTACAACATTCCGTAATATCCATTTTTTCTCCAAAACGAGTTCGGAAATATTCTAAAACAAATCTTAAAATGCCTCCGCCATCAAGTTCTGACCGTGCGTTAGAAAGTGAGATATTGTTAGGGAATTCAGGGTAAATTTAAATTGCGAACCCACCAGCTGAAATAAGCATAAGAGAACTTTATCAGCTATAATTTTCTACATTATTGATTTGAACTTAATTAAATTCATTTTCAATTTCTTCAATGGAAACATTTTGTTTTTAGTTTAATTGTTCAAGCATCTATTTTCTTCAGGAGTGTTTATCAAACCTCTCTGTTCGCCTGCAATTTTATAAGATGCGTTTCTGGCTTGGGATATATAAAATTCCTGAGTGGTTCAAATGATTTGTTTGAAATAATAATTTTCCTTTATATTAGGGAATTTTTTTATTCAATTTCATTCAATAGGAATATAGGTTGGGATGTACTATCAGAGACCACAGTAGGCACACTAATCTAGAGTGTTTTCATTTCTCCTTTATAATGTTTGTATCTACACCCTGACCTATTCGAGGCTTCCAAAACTGTTGCAAACACATTCTTTTATTATAATGGTGAAATATCTGCTAAAGTAAGGACCGCTAAGTCCGCACCACCTTATTATTATTCTTTCGTTTTGTTCATAAATGATATTTGTTCATTCGCTGCGGTAACGGTTAAGTTATGAAAGTAGGCGATTTACTAAGCACGAATTCTCGTAAGGCACAAATTGTGATACAGCTAAAAGCTTTTGAAATTATTGCTCGTTCGCCTGTTTTTTATATTCATTGTTAGCCACTGGCATTTCTTTCACATTTATGGATGTCCCGTTATTTTTAATTTTACAAGTTTCCATTTACCACTCCCAATTATCCCAAACTTGCTTCGCACCTCAACTGGTATTTTCATCTCATCATTTCTTCAGGTTTTGTCGAGTTTACAGGTCCATTCCGGTAGGCTGTCGGGTGTCATTTAGAATCTTGGTACACGCGATTGCTACGATTTTTCAAATATCTCCGTCTTTGTCAAAATGAAATCTCGCCGAAACCTTTAGCTTCTTTAGATTCCATTGTAGCTTCTGCCAGAAAGAGTTTATCTATATAGTCTCCCATTTTATGTATTGACTCAAGGACGCTAAGAACCAAACGATTCAGCCAAAATTGTTTGCAAAGTTGCTGATTTTACCTTTTCGTCTTTTTTGATTGCAACTTGAATAAGTGAAAGCAAGTTAATTTTTCTCCCTGTTACCATCTCTAAAATTGTCCTACTACTACACTCAATATTGAATTATTTCAAGTATTAATTTCAATTGAACGCTGGTGATTGAATAGTAAAATATTCTCTGCCGTACCATTGCTCCACTTGTTTGTTCAGGTTTTGTTTAAAGTTGTAGCTCTTGACTAGTTAGACATGGAAACCATTCTTGCCAATCATTCGCTATAATCACCCATTTTGAACCCAAATTGTGGTAAAATTCTCAATGCTTCGAACACTTTGGGTTTGAGTTGTGAATATTTCAAATCGAGTTATTCTTCTCGTTTGATTTTATCTTTAAAGTGAACTTGAATATCCAATAATATTGCGCCAACATGATAATTAGGTTTGCTATTCGACCACAAATTTTGCTCAGACCAATAGTTGAAAATGCAACACTGCTGAAATAAAATCACAGCCAAAAAACCGCATCCACCATAATTGGATATGAAAAACTATTAAAATACTATATCGCCAAAAGTAGAAAGGTCAGAACCAAAAAATAATTCCGAAAGCTTTGAATCGGTTGTGAATCGCATTAATTTCGATATCCAAATGCTTGAAAAATTCCGAATAAATGATTAAGTCCTGGATTCCAATCAATATGGTTAAAAGCTATTTCTCATTGTTTTTTTTGTTGTTCGTTAATACAACATAGTTTTACAAGTTTAAAGTCACATGCTTTACATAGATTCGGACTTATTGTCTAATGAATACTTGTTTGCTCTCTTATGTCTTTTCGTTAAATTACCTAAAAAATACGTCTCCTATAAATAACTCTCAAATTTCCGTTTCCTGATCTCCAGCACCATGTATTTTCCTTTAAAGTCTGCAGTTAATAATACCACTAATACGCTTCAGCGCAGGCACCATTTTGACAATACTTCTCACTTTCATCGTTGATGTGTAGTCATTATTTAGAGATTTTTTCTGGTATGGTCTATGGAAAAATCATGCAATTCCGCAGGTGTTTTCATTCCTAAAGATTCTGAGCCTAATATGGTATATTCTTTCACAAATCGAATTTAGCTCGTGTTGAGCCTTTAGTTGAATGAGGAGGTTTTGCACAAGCAGCTTAAATCACGGGTGCATACGTTCGTGCCGTCCATTCTGGTCCGGACGTGCGTGTCGGGAATAGACTGGATCGTTTCCCCAGTTCAATGAACCAATTATGAAGTCCTGTATATCTTTGTATGGCAGTTACAGATCGAACGGACTTCCCGTTGTCGTATGTACCTGTTTCGGGCTACCGTTATTCTAAAAACCTTGTAAAACTCCTCTTGGCGCGATAAAAGTTCTCTTGTAATATCCGGTGGCCCCGTTAAACAAAAACCTGCTCTATGATCGCAATGGTCAAGGGGTGGACAGTATTATTTTGTCTGCCATTAAAAACTTGCCCTGTAGTCGCACTCCAAACCTATTGCACTTCTTGGATCGAAAATTGGGAATCACCGTTTTCTACTTCTGCTTCGTTTTTGGTTTAAAATAGACCCATTTCTAGAAAAGATGTGTGAACTGTAATCCACAACTTGGGAATAAGTTCTTGTAGGTATTGTTTAAACAACAAAATTCGGATTTCTTCGCCCCCCAAGCAGTGTTTGCCTTTTAATTTTAAAATGGACTTCTCAACCTTTCATGATCGTTTCTGCTTGGGTGGTTGATAGGAGCTCTTTTTTGCACGATCGTACGCATGTAGGCCCATTTTTTATACCGGAAATCATTTTGTAGGCAGTAGGCCGGAGAAGCGGTGTAAAAGACTACAAAGTTCTTGATCGGTATTACTTTTGAGTTAGACCACTCGTGAATAAATCTCTACTTTATGTTCCATTTGTAGTTTTGCTTTCACAGACCATGATAAATCACTTTTTCAAGTAATTATGATCCTAAAAGTGTAAACTATTGTCACGCTTTTAACTTTGTAAGGTATGTCCTTGTACCTACCTGTTTTGTGGCTAACGTGGGCTAGGCTGATTAGGGCGGTCGATAAGCGATTACTTCAGGATCTTTCTAAGCCAAATCTTTTGTATTTTAATTTAATTTTTCTTTTTAATACCAAATCAAAAGATTTGGCGACTATTGTAAATAGACAACAACTTTCGATTTAAACACTATCGTTCATGTGCTCATTATATTGTTGTTGTAGCCACGTATATTATTTAGTAATTATATTTTCAATAACAAAGATTATTCTTTTTTAGACTGCACATGTTTGAATTTTGAGTAAATATATGAGTTTTTTAAAGAAGGAAATATTTTGAAGAAGCTCTTTTAATCATTTACTCCGGCGGAAAATATGTCATTTTTGTCTCCAATTAAAGTAATGGGGTTTTACTTGAATAGCTTTTATCTTATTTATTAGCGGTAAGGTGTAAAAAAGTCCAATTGAAATATTAGAACACTTTTTGATAAATATTTGATTGCAATCGTCACGTTCGTGAAACTCGCATAAAAATTTTTCAACAATATTTGGTTTCTTCGTTTTCATAACCTTTTCATTGGAATAATATTTTGAATAAAGCTTTTAATTGATTTCCGCTTAACAATAATATGCAGGTGCAGACAAATAAACTTCCTTGATTTACTATTCATTAAATTCGAGAGTTTATATGACTAATCCGCCAAATGAAAACCAGCCATAATAACATTTTCCAATTTCTAGAGAATTATTATTGCTTATCATTTCATAAAATCATCTTTCATATTCAATCTCTAGTTTTCAGCCTTTTTTTGGTTGAGCAATATCAATTGCGTAAACTTCCTAAAATCCTTAACACAAATTTAGATATGTTTCAGGGCCAATTGCGCCAACATGAACCTTGAACTAATAATAAATTGGAGGATTTGAATATATTCCAGTCTACAATAATATTAGTTTCCCCAAAAAAGTAGAATCTATCTTCAAGGTATCAATTCACTATTTAAGTTCATCTAATTTTTTGTTCATATAAACTTAAAATTTCCTTTTTCCTTGTTTCGATCTTATATACTGAATCCATTTTATTATTTTAGGAAAGTTTACTAATGAAAAGTAGAAAAGCAAATATCTTATCAGTTTCAGAAAGCTGTTTAAATAAACAAGATTAGTAATGTACTATTAGGATTTTTTGACCCTATAAACAAGAGTGTTATTTCGATTTCAACAGATTATTATGAAGTTATTTGTTTCGATTAAAATTCAAGTGTTTAATCCGGTTCATTTTATCCATTGCGACGTTAATGCGTCCATACAACCATGTGGCCTAGTATTGTATATAGAAATCATCAATCTTTTTAAGATCTGCTCAATTCCCAAAATTTCTATAGTCACTCTTTTAAAGACTTCTTTCTTCAGAGATGCCATATAACTCTATATGCGCGTTTTTCCTCAGGTGTGGCCACATCGCTAAATTTCCTGCTTGGACACCTATCAGTCCAAGATATTCCGAACATTCTAAGCAAATGAAATGGCTTACCATTATCGCTTCTATAACCAAACACTTTCAGCGGGTATTGGTAACTAAAAACAAAATCAGAAGAACTCTATTATCTTGCCTGGCTTTATAGAAAGAAAAAATAGTCTTTAAGTTCTACGCGTGTGGACATCTATAATAGATAGCAAATAGGCGTTTTTTGCCGGCACTGGGGAGTCCAGACCATTTTATATCATTTCCAGGCAAATCATAAGGCTTTCGAGTATTAACTTCTGAACTTCACCAAACTTCCGTCCGAACCACTTCTGTTTTATCGGTTTTCTAGTTTCAAATGCCTCTCGCCTCATAATCCTGTACAGCTTTTATATGGTTTGATCCTATAGCCATTCACGCTGTAGGTACAGAGGTTCATCAAAGCATAAGCCACAGTCTATAACCTCCCATGCACTTTAGAATTCCGTCGATGACTCGACCAAACACCTTGGTCTACCCACCCTAGTTCATTATAAGTGAATTTCTGGGCCTGTTCCCTTTTTGCCCAAAGATTGGTGTGCCGGTAATAACTGCCTTATGGACCATGCGACCCATATCCTTATCTCTCGTTTCTGCTGATCTTGTGTTCATTAAAAATACTGTTGACTAAGATCTTCTTGAGGAGCCAAACTTTTTTTTTTAAAGCTCACGTTGAACTTCCAGTTCGATCTCTTTGTTACTTAACAACTTACGAAAGTATCCTGTTTTCTTCCTCTGCCCTGCTTTAACTCTTTGCTGCGATGTCATAGGGGACTTTTAAGCCCGCTTTCCCTGGTGAATATTTCTCTTCCAACTATAAAAGGTGCCCGTTACTACACTTGTATTTACGACAAGCTCACTGTTTCAATTTCTTCCGATTATGCTAGGATCTTAGTTATCTTTCCAAACTCCATTTCTGTATTTCATTTATCTCAAAGTATTATTTGAAACTCTAAATAATCACTCCAACTTATTGGGGGCTAATAAGGATGATGCAACAAAGAACTAAAATAAAGTTCAGAATTGAATTATCATTTTAAAGAAGAGAAGATTATTTTAGAGGCTTTATATTTGAAATGGTTTCTGAATTTGATTCTCGAGTCAAACAATTGAATGAAAGAGAGATACTGTGAAACTGTGAAAAGAAGCGAAGTTCAATTTAGTTGCAAGAATGCTTGAGTATCATTTTTTGACAGATTATATATTTACTCCATTAAATTCAATCAAAAATAAAACTTATTACGTGAAGGTTTATAAAAAACATTTAGTATCATTTTTTTTAGCACTTTAATAGGAAGAATCTACAAAAGTTTTTGAATAATTAACGAGAGTCATTTTTTTTATATTGAACGAGATATTTCAGTAATACTTGGAATTACAATTCTCATTTATATCAAAAAGATAATTAATCAAAAATAATATATAGAAACTACAATGTCTAATAACTTATTTTTATGTGAATCCTATCTTAAACCGAATTTAGGTTAATAATTGAGTTAAAAAAACTTGTTTTCCGATTGTTTGTTTAATGTGCTAAACGGTCAATTATTAAGGGGTCGTTTTAATACGGTATAACATGTGTTTATTAGTTTAATTTCTCTTGATAAATTATAGATCCATGACATGGCACTTTTCCCCTCGTTCTCATTTGATTTCTAGTATATCCTATAGTTCGGGATTTTGAATAAGGATATTATTTTTTCAATTGTGGTTTTACCTTACCATCTTTATAAGCTTTTGATATTGTATTAGATCTTCACTATGTCGCAGTAAAACTGGCTAAGAGGAATTTACTAATCCTTTTATTTAAGCATACTCGATTTCATGTGTCAGTTGGTAACCACCATAACAACGGCGTTTTCCCATCGTTTATAATCAGCAGATTTTAGGTTACCATTTATATCAACAATCAATCATATTCTACTTTGTGCAGTGTAATGTTTCCTTATTAGGCGAAGGTTTGTCCAGCACATAGATTTAACAAAGTCTATGTTCTAAATAGAAACAAAAGACTTGACATGAGCCCATAGGCTTTGCTTCTGTCGCAAATGTCAATCCTCCCGAAGAGCCGTTATCAAGATGATTCTCTTCTTTTAGATTTTCCTATTGAGACGAATTAAGCTTGAAGTGCAGTTACCAGCGATGCGGACAAGGCATTTCGTTATTAATCAGCTTCAAGTCTGCGCATAAGGCGCAAACAGTTTTCAGTAGCACCAAGTATACTCTGCAAAAGACTCCTCCTTTTAGGATTTCTCCAAAACACGATCACCAACTTTAAAACTTTTGTAACACCTTGTCCCGCTTCTTAACCATATACCAGCAAGTCGCTCAAGAATTTGATCTTTGGCTTAAACACCAAAGGTAGTCGAGCAAAAAAAACGTATGCTTTGGATATGCATAGCAGGGTTTGCAGGAATTTGCCTTACATTATCAGCAAATGTTTTCTTTCCCTGGTTTTTCTAACATCTCCCAACAAGAATTCGGACCTCCATATTTATGTTTTGTTAATTGCTTTCATTTTCATATTCTTAGTTTAACTTTCTGAAACCACACGCCTTTCTCTTTTATTACTTACAACGTTTAGAAGTATTGGTTTTGTAGCAATCCCGAAGGGTGCTATAGCATATAACAATTGTTGTAGGCTGGCTTTCATTTTTTTCACAAAACTTCAATATTAAGGCCCAAACGACTCATGAAATTTAAAGAGCCTATTGAATACGATTTTTCTGATATAAAAATTTAAATTTCAACGAAGGCTAAATTTCGCAATAAAATTGACATTGTAAATGCCCTCCTGCCATATAAGCAAACACTATTAATTGCAATATGTATGCCCTTCTGGCAATTTTGCTAACTTTATTCAATGCTAAAACGAAAAAGAAAACCAATAAGCTTTTCAAGGAAAACAGGCCGCAATTGAAATATTTACATTAATGAATGTCTATAATCATATCAGTTTTTAAAAGCAATTCCTGCATTGTGTTATGCAAAACAGGCATATAAATAGGAACCAACTATGTAACTGTGTTCAAGTGTTGAGCGGAGAGTGAAAGTCCTCATTAGTCTTCTATATTTCACTTGTTCTATTTGGTCCTTGTGAGAATATTTTGTGTCTTTGCGACTTTGCTAAACTGGTGGATAATAAAAGAAGTTTTTCAATAAAAATGGACACAATCCATTTTCTGTCGAATTGAATCGTAAATGCAATAGGACACCAGCAATGTAGGTATGAATTCAAGATTTTAAAGAATAATAGCCAAATATAAATCAAAAATAATGTCAAATTTAAAATACCGACCTTTGAGGATAAGAAAAAGTCGGCAAGAGAGTAAAGAATAACAATAATGACCAATCTATACCTCACTATAAAAAACGCATAACCAAAACAGCTCCTAAATCGTCAACAATTGCGAATGCGGATTAAAAATATTTTAGATTAAGGGACGGACTTGCTAATAGGTTTAAAATGGCAAAGAAAATGCAATATCTGTAGCCATGATTCCCAGTCCTGATGTTTTAGTATTTGTCATTTAAACTCAGAAACAATGCAAGAAGGAATTAACATGCCCCCAATTGCAGCAAAAATTGGAAAGTTGCCTCCTGTACAGTCATTTAATTCACCAATTAGAAATTCTCTTTAATTTCCAAACCAATTTAAAAACTGCATCAAACATATTAATCCATAATATTAAATGGTTGGTAGTCCAATTCTCCATTACCAAAAACCTATTTTATTGGCATAGCGACTGTTGTATCTCCCAAATGTGAATTTGCCCAAATAAAGCCAATTATGTTCGGAAACAGGGCAACCCGCTAAAGCTCTCAATCTTATTAAATTTCTGGAAAGGTGAAGAAAATATTATATCATATTTCATTTTTAGTGTTTTTTTGTTGTTGTTACAAACGTTTATGTATATGAAAGTGGTGTGTGTGCGAGGATTTTTCCGAAGGAAATCAGCGAAGCTAGCAAACAAGGCACTAAACATTGGTAAGCCTTAAAAACTAGGCAATTTTTATATACGTGTTAGCAAAATTTTTATTCCTTATTCAAAATTCAGTACTAAATTATTCTTTCAGATTCATTTCGCAAGTCCAAACTGTCTATAAACATTTCCATTTTTATATTGGTTGAACGCTATTTGTCCCTAATATGATTCAGTTTTTAGGTCAGTTCGTATTTTCAATGCACTCCAAACTTGCGCATATTTCAACTTACTAACTACTCTTTTAGTTCTTCATAAAATCCTTTTGGTTTGATTATCAATTGGTATAATTCGCTCCAAAGAATGAGTTTCCGCTTTTCCATTGTCATTCAATTCTAGTAATTAAAGCATTTTTGAAATGAATAAAACTTCTCGTTCAAACTCCAGGTCACTACTCGAGCCAGAAACAACATCATAAATACGCATTCATTATCGATCTATGATTTTACGTCTTTTGCGTATTTGTCATTATTAGTTTGTCCAAAAATTAATTACAAGCGAAAAATTATGCTTAATGATGAGTATTATTTTGTTAATATCAATTGTTTTTTAATTTTTGCCTAACGTTTTGGCTAAGCGTAGTGCGGGATAAGGAAACTTTTCGTTCGTCTACACGAAAGCTAAAGTTTATTGTTTAGTTTTATGTCTTGTCCAAAGCTAATCCATAAGATTTAGCACCTTTTATACAATTATACAACAGACCTTGCTTTAAACCCATAAGCGCATTCGTTTAGGTTTTGTGTTGCGTTCGTTTTATCCCCTCCCATATTGAAAATCTAGGAATAATTTCAAACTCTGTTATTTTTCGCTTTCTTAACAACCTTTTTGCCATTTCAAAATTCACACATACCAGCCAATTCCAATTGTTCCACTTCCAATATTCCGCCATCGGTATCCAGTCAGTTCCAGCCCAAAATTCTTCATTTATTATCTCAAGTCTATGCGTTATCCAAATCTGTTCAGTCCAAACCGTCTATTTTGTATTCAAATTCCAAAGAAGCATATTATCTCGTTAAATCTGCATACCTTCTGCATTTTTTGTTCATTCTTTCGGAATTTATTGGTAATTTTCCGTAAGCCGATTATTGATTTCTTTGTTTGTCCTTGCGTCGACTCCCCAATTAACAATCAGTTTTAGTTCCTGTCCCAAGTTTCCCAATAATGTTAATTTATTGTCAATTATTTTTGTTAAGTAATTTACATTGCCGAGTGGCTCTAATTTTTGTTTATTTTTCCTTTTTTTCGTCCTTTTTATTATGTCGCACGATTAAATAATTCAAAAGC
>Ga0163217_1120125_pt1 | contig 11519 bp, 8 predicted proteins | sample SynspAceP_FD_185933 | JGI IMG/M metagenome (GOLD analysis project Ga0163217, IMG submission 185933) | Saline lake microbial communities from Ace Lake in Antarctica - Synechococcus sp. Ace-P (PacBio error correction) | ecosystem: Environmental > Aquatic > Non-marine Saline and Alkaline > Saline ... | reverse complement strand
GTCTCGCTGACTTCGTCGTGTAATTTGTTGTCTTTGTTTGCTTGCTTCTTGTCGATGTCGTGATCGTCATCCCGGTTGTCGTCCGTGAATCGTATCTCCGAAAATCCATAGGGCCTGGATTACTGGCTATCTCTGTTCTGTCCTCTTTCAGGGTAGCGATTAATGGTCTGCGTATTTTAATTTAACGTTATTCGTAGCGAAATCTTCTCAAGTCATCTTCGTCTTGGCTCTCGTAGGTAATGACAATTGTCTTTGATTGTTGCCATGGTGTTGGCAGAAACCACTATCGGTAAGCCGCGCTGTAAGCGGCGGCAGCAGCATTACCCGTCTGCCCTTGCCCCTTAAGTGTTTCTGTCTAGCCAGAACTCGCCGAGCCGAGGCGTACGCTAGATGGCGAGGCATTTTTTCCTTTTTCTTCGTCGTCCGGCTACGTATCATCAACAAGGTTTTGCATGTTCCCGCTCCGTGGGCAATCTGCGACGGTTTTTGGCTGAATTCTGGTTTTGTTGAAACTGGGCGAAAGGGCGTCAACAGACCGCGAGCCCGCTCGCGCCCCGCCCATTTAGGCAGTTACACTAAGTGGCTTCTTCGGGGTCGTTATGAGGACGTTTTTATCGAGTGCCGGCCGGGGGCCAAAAATTTTTATTTTGGTCCGCGTCGGGGGCTTATCGCGAAACCCAGCCCTCGCATATGACGGCGCGATTAGCGGGATTATAATAGAATTTAAAGTTGCGTGGCCCATAAAATGTCTATCTCTGTACTGCTAGTGGCTTTGTTGTTGATTTAAAATTGTTAGTGTTTGGTGCCAGCTAAACGGCATTCGCGGTGCGAGGCCCGTACTACAGTCAGAGGATCTACATCGCCGCCAGAATTCGCCGCCTACTTCAATATCTACCGCCACGATTCGGAGAACGCCGGTTCAGAGGTAACACAAGCTGGTTTGCTTTCCTGTAGTTGTTGTTGGGATAAATTTAACTGTTACCGAGTCGGAACTTTCATCTTTCCGAGGTTTCCGCATTAACGGCCCGTTGGCATCGTTCCAACGGTGCATCAAACCTCGTCAGATTACGAACGTGTGATGGTGAGGTGTGCGTGGAGCCTGGAAGATACGAGGAATTTTACCAGGCAATTCGCCCGTCATCGCTTTCTCACACCGGAGAGCAGTTTGGAATTCTATCGACAGTGGATAGAATTTTGTGCTATTACGCTTGCAGGGGGCGGCGATGATCGCCCCGCCTGTATCAAAGGTCCTCGCCAGTCAATAATAAGTAAGGCGGACCGCCGCCGCAAAAAGACTTTCGTGAACAGCTTCTGCCAACCGGCATTTGATTTATCGAGGCTCTTTATTTTTAGGCGTCGGGTCTCTTTGTCGATTTGCGATATCGCGTTTTCGAGAGTCATAGACGCTCTATAAGTCATCTGTTTTGAGGTCGAGATTACACCTTTGGCGTTCAGATTGGTTGCTTGTATGTTCGTCAATTGCCGGTTGATCGCGCCTTAACGCTGGTGAATCGGTTTTGCAATAAATGAAGCTCTTGCTCACAACCCGCAATTGGTCTAGCTCTTCTGGATACTTCGCCATACTTGTCTCAAGATCGTATTCGCCTCAGCAATGCTCGGCCAATGCCTTCGCGTTTCCGATGTCGCTTCGCAGCGCAGCGGTTTTTCCATCACTGCTCACGCAGTGCGCGCAGTGCCGGTTCGAGTGCGAACGTTTTGCTGCCTCTAATGTGCGCAAGTGTGTGTTACCATTCGGCCGGTGGTTTGCCGCATTGAGTGTTATTTCACTTAACCGAAGTTGGTTAATTTGGTTTTCTAGGCTCGCGGCTTTAGCTTAGGATCATCGTGATTCTGCGCTGATTCAAGTCAACGGACTCGAACGTTTTTTTGCGCAGCTGCACCTGTGTTCGCATTTTCGGTCCCTCGAGTGTTCGCCCGCAAGGAGCGAAGCTTGCTCGAGTTCCAATGCTGCTTGCATGCATCCCTGCCCAAACTGGTGCGTGATCTTTTGATCATAGTAGGCCGTGCTTTTTTTTGACGATTGATCGAGTTGAATTCTTGCTATTCGCGGCGTTCATCTGCCGCTGTTGGCGCAATGCTCTTGTGCGCTCAGTGTCCTTTCCACGTATCCAGGGGATTGTAGATTTGAGCGGGCTAAGGGCGTGTGTTCTTTCCCTTCCACGCTCAACTGGCGCTGAAGTTATCTACTCTTTCGGGTAACGTCCAGGCGCAGAGTGGTTTTGCTCCCATTTCATTAACTTAGCGCCTAACTGGGACGTTATCCCCGCTTACTTGGCGTGCGTTTGGACGATTTGACGCGTGCACGTCTTTGCCGGCGGCTTTTTTCTAAGTCACGCAGGGTTTTGCCGTGTGTCTGTTGGTTTCAGATCTCGTCGGCGCCGAGTTGTTGAATCGATATCTGTTCTTCTAGTTGGAGATCTCGCCTTTGCGCTCGAGTTAAAACCGAGTTTCTCGTTCTGCCGCTTTGCGCACACGGATTCCAGAATTTACCTGGCATAGCCCTGGCGGGTGACCACCAGATTCTGCGCCGCAAGCCTTGCCAACGTACCTGTCCAGCGCGTTTGAATAATCATCGGCCGATAGATTACCGGCGGGTAATATGCGGCGCTTATCCAGCTGGATTCGATTCTTGCACTTAGGGCTCACGACAGAGGCGGCCGGCAAGGTCTGTCACCCAACCCGGTTCATGTGTAAAGCCGCTCACGGCAACTAGAAGCAGGTCTCTACTGCCGACGTTCTCAACACAGACCTCTGCAGGTATCGCAACACCGCTTCACGGCGGCTTCATTACCCGTGTGTCTTACGCGAATGCTTTTTCGCTAGGATCTGTTTAATTTTGGTAGTCATGCTTTGCAACCACGATTATGCTTGATTGCGACAAGCGTGTTTTTGAATCCTCTAACGAGGCGGCCGGCTTTAGGCTTGCATTTTACCGTGCCGATCCAGATCCGTGATGTGCCGCCGCGGGTGGTTTTTTCCCCAATGTTTTCCGGCAGCTATGTTGCTAGTCTGTGCTGCTCAGTTGTTTCCTCCAGAGTCCGACCTCGATAGAAAGGTCCCTGATTACACCTTGCCGGGGTTATCCCCTTAGATTCTTCCTCTTCGATAGCGTTTGTTTTACGGTTCCTGCCCAGCTCCAACATTTTCTTACTGTTGAATACGTGATTGTTGATTCTGCGATTTTTAGCGGTCTTTGGCGCGGCGTTAAAGCGTCCCCATCGTTTCCTTGCTGAATCGTCTTCGGACTTCCAATGGAGGCTGATTTGTTCGGGGATCTTGGGACTTTTCTATTTGAGCTCGGATCATCTCAATTTCGGACTCGAGTTTAATTATTGCTCAACTCGGGTCCCAACTGCTTGGGGTTAGCCCCAAAAGCTTCTTGAGGGATTTCTCCAAATCGCGTTTTGAGGCGTGTGCGCTTCATATGATGTCCGATGTTTTTCTATTCGTGCAATATCGTCCAGTGTAATACCGGCCTGGATTGCAAGTGGCATTGATTGTTGTTATCAAACTAGTGTTGTTCTATTGCGCATGATTGCACGTTGATTCGCTACGGCGGTCGATCTTATTAGATCTTTGTCGGCCTGTTTTGTTTCAAGTCATCGTTCAGGGCTTTCCAGCGCAGCTATTATGGCTGGCCGGTAACTCATTCTTGTGCTTGATCGCCCGTAATTCTGGCCGCGGCCTGACGATGCAAATGTAGCTGGAGCCATTTCTTCACGAAGGTCAGGCAAACGCTCAGGTTTTACGAGTTTTTTGATAGGTTTTCGGTATCCGGCGCGCTCTTTGTATTTTAGAGATGCGCGGCTTCTTCGATAAAGATACGTAACTTTCGGGCTTGGGATTCGTAAGACGGGACACCATGCCCTGCTCGATATCGTAAAGGTGCCCAGGCTGTGCCTAGGAGTGTCCCGGTGATTCGCGGCGTCGGCATTTAGTGCTTTTGCTATAGCGGTACATTCGCGAGACACTTTGCGTTGATGAGATCTCTTGTATGGGCGGTTTCACCTTAATCGGTTTGGTTTGTGAACAACCAGCTCGATGCTGGCTGCTACCAGGTTTACGTGCCCCAGAGCCATTGAAATGCGTCATCATGTTCTCGCAGTAGGTTTTGCAGAATCTCCTTACCCAACGAACCAGCGTAAATTGGATTGCGCAGCATTAGGGCCAACGACGTCGTTGGCCCTTCGGCCAAGGTCATATTATTGACGCTTGTTTTGCGATTTGGGTTAATGGGTGAGTTCTGCCAAGACTTACGTGGCAGAACATGGGGAGGGGGGGGGATGGAGTATTTTCAAATGGCTCTGGTCAGCGTAGTGTAGGTTAGGCAGCATCGAGTGTGTTTCGACCAATAGCATACCGTTTAGGGTGAATACGCCAGTTACATTGAGATCTCGAGTCAGGCGGTGTCTCGCCGATGGTACTCGGTTATTGGCACCATGGCATAATGCGGACGCGCGATATCCGAATCGTTCTAGGCAAGGCCTGGTGACGAGTTATTCGTTATCGAGCAGGGCATGGTTGGTCGTCTTATCGACCAAGCGAGAGTTACGTATCTTTTCGAGAGCCGCGTCTTAATAAAGAGCGTGCCGTTCGTGATACGAAACGTATTCAGAAAGAACTCGTGAAACTTGGCGTTTTGACTGCCTTCGTGAAGAATGGGGCGTTCAGTGCAGCATTGTCGTCGGCACATGGGCGAGAAATACCGGCGAGTTTCAAAGCAGCAAGACGTGGTTAACCGCGGCCAGAATGCTTTGCGCTGGAAAGCCTTGACGATGATCTTGATCAACAGGCCTTATCAAGTCTAGGGTTAGTCCCGAGCGCCGTGTTTGTCAACGTTGAATCGATTGCGCAAGTAGAAACTTGTTGATAACGGTTCAATGCCGTTGGCGAGATCAGGCCGTTTTCACTTGGGTTTTGCGATTTGCACGATTTGACCATCTATCGAGATTATTGAGGCACGCCGCGCCTCAACGCCGATTTGTGGGGAAACCAAGAAGCTTTGGTTTACAGGCGAAGTTGGACTTCGATGTTGAGCAAATTTAGACTTCGGTCTGAATTGGGTGATCCGAGCCAAAATGAGGTCAAGCCTCGAAGAGGTTATCCTTGATTGGAGGTCCCGAAAGGCGGATTGGATGGAGAGCGAGTGGAGAGGTTTTATCGCCGGCCCGAGGCCGCGTAAAATCGCCAGAAGTCGAAATGTATTAACAGTTAGAAATTGTTGGCGTGGCATGGACGTAAAACGCTTAGTGGAGAAGAAGTTCTTTTAGGGGTACCCGGCAAGGTTGTTCCGTGTTTTTGGGTGTCGATTTGAGCGGAGGTCGATGAACAGTGAGTGCGACTATTGAGAAGGGGGGCAGCATTGCCGAGCGATTGGTGTGCGTAGTGAATTGCCCGGGTTAGGCGCTCGTGTTGAGCATTACCAAGGCCGGCTGGTGGCCCTAGAAGATGATCGTTGTTGCAGCCTGAGCCTCACGTAAACTGTGCCGAGTTGGTAGCTCAGGGTATGAAGCCGCCGTGGGCGGTGTGGGCGATTTTGCGGTGTTGTGTTGGACGTCGATACGTAGAGAGCTGTTTCCTGAGTTGTGCGGTCTGTTATCATAGTGGGACGGGTGTTGTGAGTGACAGTTGCGGCTTGGTCGTAGGCTTAATGCCAGATCGAATCGTGGGATAGGCGTTATCGCCGCGGTTTATTGTGGCGATGATATTCAAGGCCCGGCAGTTAGTGGCCGTTGGCGGCGATGAATTGTGGTCACCCGCAGGGGTTGGCTAGGAAAGTTTGGTGTGGTGCGGCCAAAGCGGAGCGGGAGCCGGTTTCTTGAGGAAGGTTTTGGGGATATTTTTGGGGGTGTTGAGAGATGGTGATTTGAGGCGTTGAGGGTGGGTTATCGCCAACCGGGAGGTAGGGTTGAAGTCGTTGGCGGTTATGCAAGTGGGCTTGTGCGTGAGCGTTTCAGTGGTTAGTGGTGCGGCGTGGGTGGGGAAAGAGTTAGCGCAATTACTGTCTGGATAGATGAGGATGGAGGGCCATGATCAGCCGTGAGCGGCATCGGTACTTGTCCAAAAGCGTGCAAGTCGGGAGTTTGGCCCGATGCGGAGAGTAATTGTGCACTTTGCTCCGGCCGCGGGCGATGGGTTGGCGACACGGTGCAAGCCGCGCAGTGTATCGGTCGTTGAGTCAGTGAGTCGTGATCGTTTAGAGTAAGCGCGCGAGTAGAACGTTCTTCGTTTGAAGTGGAGCTCCATGCGGCAGCGAGCGTGGTACGAGACTTGGCGAATTTAGAGCCGAGTTGTTCAGCATGCGTGCTTGGTGAGGTTGTGGCGTTGGTTGCCCGAGGGGCGAAATCGTGACGCGAGCTTGGTGAGCAGTGTTGGGCGAGTGTTTGGGAGTTATTGGCATTTGAGAGATAGGGGTTGTGAGCAGGTTAGTCTTTGTCGAGTTCAGGCTTTAGGCGCGTAATGGGATTGGGTTCAACTTGAAGCAAGTGTATCTAGATCTCAACCGATGTTGCGTGGCGTTAGTGAACTCTGACGATTGCAGATGACAAGAAAACCCGTTTTCCCCGGGTTTTAGGGGTTCAAGTCATGCGTGTTTGCAGTGGAGTGATTCCGAGTTTGGCGGGCGGTCTGCCTTATTGGTATGATGGCGGGACTATGGATACAGGGGTGGCCGTATGGCGCGCTGCAGCGTATGGGCGTTCACCTTGCTCTCCCGGTGGTGATAGCGATGCGGCGTTTTTTTTCTTGGTTTCTGATCTTAGGCTACTCACGTTTGTGCTGACGGGTTGTGACCGTTGGACGTGCCAGTGGGCGTTTGCGATGTGAAGAGATGTCGGATCGGTACAGTTTTATATTTATCCAAAGTGATGGATGGAAAGCTGTTTGGGTGTTATGCTGAACGGGCGGTTCCCGATTGTGGCCCGGTGTTGAGGCGGCCGATTGGCCGGCGTGTTAGGATCTTGACTGTAGGAGCGGGTCGCGGCGTGGCGTTAGCTGGCCAAATTAACATTTTTAAAACAACTGCTGTTTAAGAGTGAAGCGTTTTATTGGGGCTCCGCCGAACTTTTAATTTATTTTATCTCCCGATCGTCCCCGGCGTTATTATTGCGGCTTGTTTGGTGCGAGTTTGCGACCGGGGAAACTTGCGCGTGCGTTCCGTTAAAAGTCTCCGTGCCGAAGAATCACGTGGTCGGACTGCTAATGGCCCGGGCGCGTTTCTGTTGGCGCTTTTTTGCCATGTTGTGACCCAAATGATTTCAGCCGAGCGTGCAAGATGCGGGGGGAGCATGGCATTCTGTGTTTGTTGGTAGGTAGGCGGAGCGAAGATGATGAGAGGACGAATCTGGATCGATCCTAGCCGTGCGCTACCGGGCTGCCGGTCTGCTAGACGAACATTGAGGGCAAGGGCAACGGTTGTGCTGCGCGATGTTCCGCGGCGGCTTTACGAGAGTGTTTCTGCACACGGTGGCACTCCCAGATGTATTTTGTCCGTGCCTGGTGGCAAGACGAAGATGCTTGTGAAGAATTTGTACGAGATGACGACGTATTTTAATCGGTCTTGTGCATTCTTTCTGGAGAGAGGAGCGAGGATGAGGCCAGTAATCCTGCTATGGTTGATTTTCCGAGTTCTGTTCGAGCGGAAGATGACGATGACGAACATCGACGGAAGGCGAGGACCAGCCGACAAGTTTCGACGACGCAGTCCCAGCGAGCCAGTGCGATCAGATGGTGATGATTAGTGATAGACGAAGACGATATTGAAAGATTTGAGTTGAGACCGTGCAGACGGGCTTTGAGAGCGAAGTGACTTCCGATGTTGAGTGATGGAGAAGAGAGTCTGTTGTGGGTTTGCAGAACCAGTCTGAAGGTTGGGTGACGGATGTGCGTGAAGAGTCGAAACAGACCCGAGATCGTGCCGGTTGAGTTCGACGGTTATACGATGTTTCAACTCAGGCGTGACAGATGACGATTTCGCGACGGCAAAGTGGTTGGTTGAGAGTTCTTTGGGCAGAAGGAGTGTGCCGCGTTGGTTGAAGTGGGGGGATAAATTCACTGATGGGGGGAGCAGACGGTTGTTCGGTGAGTGAGTTTGTGAAAGCGGCCGAGCATTGGTCGTGTTTGAAGAAGAGCCGAGGGCACGCCACGGCCCAGGTGCGAAGCAAACAAGAGTTCTTTGACAAGGTCTGAAGTCAGTTGTTCGCGGAGAATTTGTTGAAGGACCCGGATTGAAGGACCGGACCCAACTCCGGTCCTAACGGCCTCTCTTGGACATCGTAAATGAGGCTGAAAGCCGTTGCCCAACGCCCCGCGGTCCTGTTTAGCAGGAGCAGAGGGCCAGATTTTACACGGTTTGGTTCATCAATGTGTGCTTACTTGATTGCGAGTTGGGCGTTGAGTTGTTGCAGATTGTTGGGTGGCCTTGCGTTTGGTGGATGATATTTTCATGTTTTCGTGCCCGATGCGGCGCCGGTGTTTTAGTGTGCGAATTGTGACCGACCCTTGTTTATAGTCATGACTTTGACGTGAGTGTGTTTTCTTTTGCCTTACCGATGCACCGGTATGCAGCGTTCAATCATTTGATGACGCATGTTGGCGTATTGTTGGATGGTTTTGGGGATTTTTTTTTTTTTTTGTGGGGAGGATGGATCGCGTTCAGACGGCACATTGGCATTTTGCAAGGGTTCGTTTCGATTTTAGCTTGCGTAGCCATGAGTGAGCAAAAAGCGGGAGAGTTGAGAGTGAGCATGGGAGGATTCCCGTCGACTTTTTATCAACCTCGTGCGCCTTTCGTGATGGCGCGTAGTTCCTATTTGTGTTTGAAGCGATCGGCAGGACTTCCCGATGTCCGCTCGTTCTCAGCCAGTGTGGTCCCGAGCTTGTTGGTTCGTAAGTCTGATGGTGAAATGTCCTTCTAGGTGTTTTTAACGGGGTGGTTTGAAGATTCGAGACGTTCAGAACGTTTTAGGACTCGGATGCCGTATCCATTACGCTGGCGAACCAAATCGATGCGTGCGTGAGTTTGTATGAGGACGATTGTTATTTGGTGGTGGGAGCGTGAGGGTACAGGAGAGGATCGACGTCCGTTCAAAGATGTGCCTTGGCCTGAAGGGATAGTGACAGGAACTACACTCCCAATCCCCTAAGCGTTTAGGGTGCGGGCCCGAATTGTTAATGGCCGTTGGGCTTTGGACGAGTTCATGTCGAGGATTAGAGGGCACCAATTTGTTAATTTCGTATGGAACCCCGGGACCCTTGCCCACTTTTTGTATTGTAATTCCGTTTTGATTGTTTGCTTAGCGTGGATTTTTGAGACCGATGGCAAGGAACGCCACGACCTCCGTGAGATTACCTGCTAAATGGGGTTTACCGAGGTGACGCTGAGGGGCCTGTGGTGTAGGTTGTGAGCCGCTGTCTCCGTTTTTGATGAGCTGTTGTTAAGCCGGTTTATTATGGTGTGGTGCCGGTATCAAGGGTTGAGACTTCGTCAGGAGGTGGCTTTATGCAGCGACCGATGGCGTGGATTTAAATTCGCGAGGGTCGCAGCCATGGAGACGTGGAATTAGTAGGACGCACAGGCCTATCGCGTGTCGGTTGTCTGTGTTTGTCCGGTGGGTACCGGTATGATGATTTGTATTATGCCGAGGATTGGCGTTTGAGTGGTATTGCATTCGTTTATGTTTAGTCCGTGCGGTGTGTGATTCGAAGTTGAGGTCGTCAAAATGATGAGATTGCAGGACTCGTTAGATTAGATAGAGTCCGATGTGCGCTTAGTGATGGTTGATGCCTAGTATTGCTGGTGTTGCTCTGAATCGACTGCAAGGCGTATTTGTTAGATTTGCCGTGTGTTTGATTTGTCGGCGCGCGCCCAAGGGGATTCGTCTTTTGTGAGATGTGGCGGCATGGACGTTGTTGGCTAGGTGACAATTGGTTGACCGTTAGTGGGATGCCCGTCGTAGTGTGGCGGATGTGTTTTGTTGGGGCCGCGCAGATCGGGGCTAGGATGCGAAAATCCCGGCGGACATTATTGGTCAGCCTTGATAAGCCAAGGGAACCAGTTTGCTGGTTTTAGATGGGTGTATTCCTGAAGTGGGAGGACGCGGCTGTCTGTAGGTCAATTTGGAGTTTAGGCGTTATGGGCGATATCGAGGTTTAGAGTCGGGTCGCGGATGTGGGGCCAATTGTAGGGATATCGCGCATTCTTTGCCCATTCATGGCATTTACCGTGATTGCGTCTGCGTGCGGCAGGCGTGTTGGGATAGCGTTTCGACCCGATCCGAGTATTTTGCCGGGAGACTTTGTGCTGACGGACTTAGAGTTGTGAGCGTGTGAGGCGAAGTAGTTTACCGGCGTTAGGGCGCTACAGTGGGGCGTTGTTGTCTAGAAAACCTTGGTTGTGGCGGGGGGGGCTGGATCCCGGTAGATAGAGTTGAATTGATGTGTCGGTGCTGACGGTGAGCGGGGTTCATTGTTTTCTGAATTAAAACGGAGGAAATGGAAAATATTCTGCTGTTGCGTTTACGTTTTCTTTAGTGGGTGTATGCGGGGGACAGCGGCCAATTTAGCGGATGCTTGCTCGATATTCGAGTAGGCGTTTGGTTCAGATCGAGTTAGAGCGAACGATCGGTGTTCGGTTTCGTCTTCTGGTTTTTCAGAGTTTCGTTTCGCTCACGTGCACAATGCGGTACAAATTTTATGGTATTTCAGGGACGGCCCTGGGGAATGACTAGGATATGCTCGCTTACGATAGCTGGGGCAGACTTCAGAGTCAGGGAATAGGCGTGCCCGGCCGCTTCATTTTGGGGGACGCGGTGGACTTTGTGGTTGTAACGCCAGTTTCGAGAATTTATCGAGGCTGTGCCGTAATCTGTATCTTGGGTTGAAGGTAATCTGTGTTTGAACGCCGCCAGTTATGGCCGACCAACCATGGTTTCGAACGCAGGGCCCGAGTAAACCATGCCAATTCCTTTATCCAATTCAAGTCGTGCATGCGCTGGGAATTTTGGTAATTGGTTCAAGGCCTTTTTTTAGGGCCCAATTTTCACAGAGTGCGGCAAGGTTTCAGGTATGGAGGTTGGGGGTGGGAAAGTATTAGGCCCGGCAATTGTTTTGTTATGGGGGTCGCTTGGGGCCAGTGGTTAGAGGCGTGTAGGCCCCTTATTTTGTAACGGGTTGGCTTTGGGTGGGATGCGGTTCTTACGGTGTTCACCGCCGCATGGCGAACACAAAACCGGGATTTTTCGGCCGTTTTTCCTTATGGGGCCGTATTGTTTGGGGGAGCGTGAATGCTGATTGGATGAAATATGGCCTCGCTTGAAGAACAATTTGGAATTGGGGAGATTGCGTACAAAAGTGCCAGGCCAAAAAATTTTGCCGATTTAATTTGTTTGTTTTCAAAGAGAAAGTGAAACTTTTTTTGTTTCAGGGTGGCTGTTCGTTTAGGGGTTGCGGGGGAGTTTGGGGTTTTTTAATTCTTTTTTTTTTTTTTTTTTTTTTTTGGT
>Ga0163217_1078746_pt1 | contig 11519 bp, 13 predicted proteins | sample SynspAceP_FD_185933 | JGI IMG/M metagenome (GOLD analysis project Ga0163217, IMG submission 185933) | Saline lake microbial communities from Ace Lake in Antarctica - Synechococcus sp. Ace-P (PacBio error correction) | ecosystem: Environmental > Aquatic > Non-marine Saline and Alkaline > Saline ... | reverse complement strand
ACGTTAACAGCTCAAGGAGCCTTTTCCGTAGGCGCAACGACCTGGTAAATGATTATAGGCGGATCAAGAGCTACATCAAGATGCAGTTGCTGTATTTTTGAATCAAAGAAGCCGAGAAGTTCACAAACGACCATTACCTTGTTAACGATTATTTTGACCTGGGTTGAAACTTCAAATTGATTTTCCTTTCGAAGGATATGTATACGAATAATAAAGGTCGGCATCAGAGTACTTGACAAATTAATTTGGCAACGGAGAATTGGTCCTTTAGGAGACATATTTGTTGAATGAAAGATTTCTACGAAACCGAATATACCTGTAATCTTTCTCAATGGTCCAGAATCTAAGGAATTGTTCTCGAATAAGAAATATTATGGAGCATAAGCAATAAAACATTGTTTTTAAGATGTATGGAAATTTCTATAGAAACTGACCAAAAAAGTTATTGGATAACCAAGAAGAAAAAAACTTAAAAAGAATACCTTGGTTCTCTTGCCAAACCGCAAGGGCAGCCATGATTATTTATCATTAGAATAAATCTACATGAATCTAAAAAGAAGTAAATAATCTGTTGTTCCAATTTAATCCATCAATAATTGACGATTAAATTGAAAAAATAAAAAAGCTAGCAAGACCAATATATTCTTTAATTCAGCTTCTATTAATTTTCATAGAGAAATGATATTTTCCAAATCATGTTTAGACTTTAATTCTTCACTTAAATTTATTTTTGACTCTTTATAAAATTGCACAATTTGTTTAGAGTTATTATTGGATAAAATTTTCATTTAACTCCTTAAAAATTATTAAAAAGGATAAAAATGAAAGACCAAAACAATATTGTTCAAATGCATAAAGAACGACGAACCGGCTTTTGTGATCGCCGGCCACTGATATCTGCTGTCCTAACAATGGAGGCGTACTACAACCATAGCAAAAGACAAAAGGGTCGGAAATGGAATTCTTAAAGGACATGGCCCTAGTTATTCAAGGAAATGAAGGATTTTCAAGACAGGAACCTGAAAGGATTCGTATACCAAAGCTGAAGGAATTTGAGGTGATACTAATACGGATTAAAAAACAATATGTTAGAGATGTTTCAGTTCGGAACAAGTTATAAGTACTATCCTGGCACTAAAGGAAAATGGATTTCTGAATAAAAATGGATGTAGCAAACCTGTTAAAAGAATATATTACATTACCCCAAAAATTAGCTTTGGACTGTATTACCCATGAAAAAAAGCCAAAATAGTTGCAGAAGCATTGATAGTAACTATAATCGGGACAAAAGGCAAAATAAACGATGAAAAAAGGAAGGAAATAGAAAAAAAATCAATCCCAACTTTAAGGGAAAAAAACGTTCAACTCATTGTTGAAAAGGATTTATTAGGCAAGGAAGAAATATGATGAAAATAATTACTTCTGAATAATCTAGTCCAGATACTTACTTGTAACGTAATTCGTCAATCTCGAACAAAACGAGCATTGAAACAGGCAATGAAATTGGAATTATTTAAAGTCTAAAAAAAGGATGCATAATATCACCTTCATAAGCCCACGATCCATAAAGAAATTGGAAAAATGTAACGCCTAAAGAGCTATAAAGATATCAATAAATTAAGTTCAGAGTGCGCATTTTTTGGAGGCAATGATGAAAACTTATTCAGATATGAAAAAACTATTGTTTTCGACATATGGGGTATTTCAACATAAATGAATATCCGCAATCAGAAAATATAAAACCTACAATACTTCTTTCAATATGTACCTGTATGTGAAAATGGTCTATCAGATGCTTTCACAAAAAAAATCAAATTAGTTAGTCAAAATACAAGAACTACAAAAAATTGATTGATAATTTTAATTATTTAGCGGTCTGAAATGGTTTTGGATTTCTAATAGTTTAAATGTATTAAATCTTCAAGAAGAGATGCGAAGCTTTGGAAAGGCCGGATTATTAAATAATAATGAGGTGGAAAAACAGTTTGAAGGCGGACATTGAAGGGACTATGAAAAAAACCAATTGATTCAGAATATATATTGCAGTATTCAACAACAACTCATTTCAGATTCAGCAATTTATGTGTGGTGCCGCACATAGGAAAATCAATTATTCAAAAAATAGAGAAATATGAGAAGGAGAAAGGGAATTCTGTCATGGACTATTTTTGAAAAATTGAACCGCGTGTTACAAATTAAATAGCACAACAACAGCCTCGTACCGGAAAAGCAATAAACTCAGTATCACAAAAGTTTCAAAAAAAGGATAATTAAAGTCCGTAAATGGGAATCTTTTTCCTACTAATTCTTAACTAGGCACATAAGTAGGAATCATCAATATTGATCCTTTGTGACCTGCAAGCTGAAAAATAACTCGATTAAAATATGAATATACTTATTAGAAATTAAAGTTTTATTATTGAGCATATGTTTAGTTTAATAACAGGTGTGAGAAAGACAATACTTTAAAATGCCTATACTTACCAAAAGGTTTGGACCTTCGAATCATCTGGAGGAGTTCGATTGCACTCTATAATAATGTGATAAAAAATAATCCGTGCGGGAAAAAAAACATTTTTAAAAAATTCAGAGTCCAAAAAATTGACTGACACTAAAGTTGGGATATCATTCTGATATGTTTACAAATGTTTATCAAAAACTTACCATTAGGTAATGATTTTCAAAAGGGAATGGTATGATGAACTAAAAAATAATGTTGGAATTGGGAACCCAGATACATTGAGATTGTCAAAAGAGCCAATAAAATGTAGATTGCTTTGCAGTTGGAAGATGATTCATTGGAAACGCAATGTGTTGTAGATGCAAATAATAATTATATTCCAATGAACGAGCCTTTTATACCAATAGAATTTAAAAGCAATTTAGATTAGGGATTCATTGGCAGAATAATGAAAAGCAATAAATGTCACTCTTAACGCATAATTGAATTAATTAAAGAAGATACAGTTTAAAGCTCCTCTCATAATTACCACTCTCAATCAAGATCAAATTACTATGTAATTTTTGCTCAATATGACAGCAAAATTAGACAATCACTTAATAACCATTCATTCTACTAAATTTAGAGACTGTCATATGAAAATTAGGCGATAACTAGCAATCAACTTCAATGGAGAAAAAAATAGATTTACAAAAAGTAGTTTTCAACAATAAATCTTGAAATCGGAAAAATGATTATATAAAAAACTTGGGAAGTAAATAGAATGAGGATGTTTACTTTTAGAAAAAATAATTTATCTAAAATCAAATACGTTCTACTCAAATTAGCGAAATAAGAACCTTTTGACTTTTCAGAAAAACAATTCCAAAAACAAAATATGATTTCATGGGAGTAGTTTTAAGGAGAAAATATTACCTTCTCGAGTTTTGGGACACTTGTGTGTCCTTGTATCAAGAAATCCCAAAATCTTAAAACGATATATAATAAATTCTGATAAATCCAAAATTTTTGAAATCATGGTATTGTTGGAGACATCAAATAACGGTATGTAGAAAAAATTGCGAAACAAACAGGAAATAACATGCCCTCAAAATTATTGATATTTCTAAACAAATCAAAGAGAAGTACGGGTAAGAGAATCCCAGCAACATGTCTGATTAAACCCATGAAGAAAATTATAGCAAAAATTTGAGAGGAAAGGATTGGGAAATCTAAAATAGATAGTTTAATAAATATAGCCAGCAGGTAATAACTAAGTATTTCCGCCCGCTGATAGGCTAGGGCGGAAATCTTGACCCACAGTATAGCTAATCTAAAGTTCAAAAAAAACGATAAAAAACACAAGACCAGAGTTAATAAATAAAAGGAGAGAGATATGTGCCGTGATATATGCGTGAACATAGCGGCATTTATATTAATCTTTCTTTAAAATGAACTTATATAAAATAGGCGTTTTAGACAATTCTTTTATATTGTCAACCTTTACTATTGGCACAAATCAAATTAAAAAATCAAACAGTTCACTGAGAGTTTCTCCAGGCTTTGCAGATGCCATTCAATGGCTCGATGATATTAAGGCGTAATGTCTCATATGACCGATGGATTGTATTTGAGGCTTCGGCGGGACAAATTTTGATGGAGAAAAAATTTACAGGCCAAAAGCAAGGTGGGAAAGCGATTTGAAAACGATTTCTAACGTTCCGATGCTCATTGGAGTAATCCCAGACATTTCTGATTTCAGGAAACCGAGTTTCTCCGAATGGATTTTTACAGGAAACCAAAACTGGATGGTTTATCAAGGTTGAAGTTACAGGATCTGTGATTTATTTACTTTTGAGAAGGTTTTTTTAAAAATAGCAATCAAGAATCTTATAGAAAGAACGCCCGGCCAACAAAATAAGAAGAAAACGTCTGCTTAGGAAGACTGAGATAAATCAAAGTTCAAAAATTAAACGATCCTTTTCAACCGAATAAATCTATGTATTTCATTAGGATAGGTGCTAATAACAGCTATATTTGCACCAAAAAATTTATTTTTGATGACAATACTACTAAGAAAGTCAATAACATTTACGGAACAAACACAGGAAGTTGGGATAAACTTAGGGTCGAAAAGGAATTTAGCTACACGATAGTGAATATATGCCGAGGATTTGGTAAGAAAAGACCAAGCGGAAGAATATGAAAACTTTTAGAATTAAAAGCAGGGCCATGATGAGGACTGCAAAGCGTAGAAAAGTCCACTAAAAATCCGCGATATAATCAAGAAAGTTGATAAAACCATATATACACTAAGCTCAATTAATAGTATTATAAACAATTGCATCAAGTTTTTTGCTCAGAGCAACTTTAGATAATTTAACTCCAATAGAATTCTTAAAGAGTAGCCACGTCTCATGAATGGCTAAGTATCTTCGCCAATACTAACGCCTTTAAAATTTTATAATTTCCCAAAAGGTCATGTTATACTATCATAGATGATGTTAAATGAAATTTTCGTTTAGGAACTCGGCAAAAGAATAATTTAAAGAAACATCTCTAAAGTTCAAAATAAAATATTGAATTCTGAATATTCCGGGTAAGTATACTGAAATTAAAATAGTAATTAAATATAAGTTCCTAGTAATAACCGCACTAGCACTGAAAACACACTTGTTGACACCTTTATGATACATTAAATCATTTAATTTTTTAAGTCCAATTTTCCAAATATTTTTATAAGCTTATCAAAACTACCACATGATCGTACAATATCAGGCGTTTATTCGAAAAAGCAAATGGATGCCCCTACCAGCGAGTAGCATTGCCCTCCTTAAGAATGAGTTCAATGTCCCAAACACCGGGAAAAATTGGTCAAGAAACGAATGGATTATCTGTAGAATCCCGAAAGCCTTCCAGAAAGAACCGTGTGAAATTGTTCAGAACCTAATAATAAAAACAGGCAATTCTATAGATAGATAATTTCTCTATGACATCAATCGATTTAGATCATGATGCCAATTTTTATTCCAAGTCTTCATATTTTAAATAAAACCCCAACATTATTTATCTTACTGAAAAGTTCCAATAAGGATGAAATATTTCTTCCTTAGTCCTATGAAAAATATTTGGATACCTTAAACAAAAACAATTTCCTTAAACTAAGAAACCTTTTTGGAAGCTTCTCAAAAAGACAAACGGTAACTTAGCTATGGCCTACGGTAGGGGGAAGGCCAGAATTGAAATATGCACCCCAAATATTTTATAAGTTCCTGGGATTTTATTTATCAACAAGGGGTTGTGAATTAAATTGATTCAGGAATATTTGGGAGCACGGGCATCCACAAGCACACCGCAACTATACCAAGGTGGCCGGTTGAAGGTTTTAAAAAACTCTAGGATTGAATTTAGCTAGAACAACGTGAGCCAACCAAAAAAAACTATATAATGAAAAAGGAAATGATCTCTTATTTAATTTTGTGGAAGCCCTTCTACCATAGAAAAATTTCAAGAAAAACAATTTCAACTCTATAAAAGAAAAATGGAAGAAAGAGGTCCAGATGCTATATCCAAAATTGTCTACTTTGACAAGGAATACTAAAATCTCCCAATTGCCATTGTTCCACCCGGCCATTTGAAAGTATTAAAATCCAATGGATCATATAATTCTAAGAGAAGAAGACCAGGGACCTTGCCGGGTATCGCTGAAGAACTTTGACACCAAGAATGCTGAAGAAGAACGGGGTCGAGAGATAAAGGAACTCTGTGCTGTTCGCTAACCTCAAAATGATGAAAACGCGTAGAAAATTAAACCTACTGAACCAAAATTTTCAGCAGTTCCTTGGCCTTATTAATAGTTCTCGGATTTATATTGACCGGATAATGGAAATACCCCTATTCCCAAAATACTTGCCACCATTTCCATTTTGGGAAAGCTTTATTGGATACGCCTAGAAGCAAGCTGACCCTCTACCTGGGGGTTAAAAATGGTCAGAGAATGCAATCTGCCGTTCTTTGTCGGATGCTGACCCCTCTACCATTAAAAAAGATAGTCAAATTTTGGGTCAGATGCTTTTAAGCATCTTTATTATTATTCTAGAGGGCAAGCTGACCACCTTGATTTTATTATATTTTGGTTATACTTTGTGGTTTATAAAAACCATCAAAAATAGTCTATGGCTGGGGAAAACCAAAACGATGAGTCAAGTTAAAACAAACTGTTACGAATGCACCATTCAAGGTAAAGGCTATAAAACGATAGCTAGAAACCCTTGGAATTACAAGAACACGTAAAAGAACCTATGTAAGAAAGGTCAAGATCAGCCGATCCCCATAGCCACGCTTCTTGCATTAGAAGACCAGAGCTAGAAATCCGCTTATTTATCGGCTAGATCCAGCCTACAGGATGAGCGGTACCTGCCTTTAAGGGAAAAACTGGAGAACACCCAAAGAATGAAAAAAGGAGCGTTAAAACCGAATGGTCCTTATGGGAGAATTTATAAAGCGCCCAGCATGTTTGCGATCAATTATTTACAGCCAATTTGCTTCTTTTTACGTAGCCATCACCGAGGCAGGCAAACCCTCTTTGTATTGGAACATGCCCCCTGGCGATAAGCTTTATATTGATTTTGCAGCAAGCTTTTATCTTACATCGATAGGGAAACAGGGAAGAGGAATTTAACGTGCAGGTTTTTGTAGGCCTGTCTTCCTTATTCCGACTTATGGTTTTCCAATGGCGCTGCCCAGCCAAAAGACCAAGATGATTATCCATGCACCCAATGTTGTTTGAAAAGATATAGGAGGGCACCCCAAACCTGGTTCCTGATAACTTAAAAGGCGGGCCATGTAAAAGGCTAGTAGAGTACGAGCCTTTATCAATAGGGTATTGGAAGACTTCCGCCAATCATTACGGAAACTTACCGTAACGCCGCCAAAGAGTACGAAAACCTTCAAGATAAAGCCTTGGATGGGAGAACCATGTCAAAAACTGATCTACTCCCGTGTGTATGCCAAAATAACGCAACCAACAATTCTTTTCGATATACTCTCACTCAATAAACAGTAGCAACAAAAAAATGCAGGCGCAACAACCAAACCCGTATGCAACGTTAAAGACTATTTCTAGGTAGAGAGTTCATTGCCGATTGAGAAACAAGTATTGTACCCTCTGCCTACTCAAGATTTTGAAGAAAAATATTATAAAAAGCTAAAAGTAGCGGCATAACAACCATATTCTATTGAGTAACGGACCAACACTATGTACAGTGTGCCTTTGCTCATTTATAGGGAAAAACAAAACCAGTCATCTATACCAGAAAGTTACGGTAAGATATTCGGGGATAATGGAAAACCTAATTCCGATTCACCCCAGAGACTTAAGAAATTCAGGATATACCACCCAAAAATCATTGTATGCTCTACCCCAATCAATATTACAAGCAACGTAGGCCCGACCTTCTATATGCAACGAGGGCTACCTTCATTCAGAAACCCTTACCAATATATCGAGGCACTATTCAAACAGAAATAAATACCCAGAGCAGCTCTACAGAACTTGTGAAGGATTTTAAAACTCTCCAAACAAACAAATCACCAGATTTATCAAAGCATTGTTCAGACGCTATCAAATGCACGCAATTATTCCTATGTTTTTTTTAAAAGCGAATCTTAGAAAAAACAAATGGTAGAGGCCCAACGGATAGTGGTCAAGTGAGTCAAATCCATGCCAGAAACCACAATAATATCAGAGGAGCTAGCTCCTATAAATAACAATGAAAAATAGCTATTTAATTTAAATCAATAACAAATTGACGAAGCATTAAACTTCAACTAAACATTACGCTTAATGGAAGTCTGATCGCTGGGGACGCCTTTACGGAAACTAGAAAAGAACAGCATCAACTATCGCTAAGCGAAGACTGGAGATCTACTACCAAAGCGAACAATATGAGGATCGTTCCAATTAGACGCTTTGAGGGCGGCTAAAAAGAACACCGCTAAGTTTAGATATAGTTGGCCACTATAGAAGAAATAGGTTTTACCCCCTGTTAGAGGCCTGAACCAATCACAGATCAGGCGAAACGGGCTACCGGGCAGTACCTGTCAAAGGGGAATCTGTACCTTATTACAGGAGCTACAGGCATGTGGCAAAAAGCTTACATAGCCTCTGCTTTAGGGCACAGGGCATGCGGCCCCAGGCTCCAAATACTTTACTTCAATGCGCAAAAATTACTGCCACCAAACCAAAATGCAAGAATCGATGGAAAGCAATTATTTAAAACTCTTGGGCGTAATTGCCAAAGTGGAGCTACTGATTCTTGATGATTTTGGAAATTAGCCAATCTTAGACAAACAACAAAACAAATGGATCTTATGGAAATCATTGAAGAGATAGCGCACGGGAGATCATCCAAACTATTATTAGCCAGTCAACTTCCGTGTAGCTTGCTTGGTATGAAATCTCATTGAAGGGGAAAGCAACCATTGCAATGCCATTTTAAGCACATTTGGTTTGCATCTCATCACATCGCATTGAACTCAAAGGAATAGTCTTAGAAAAAAAAACATGAATATGTCATGTCTTATCTTTTGTAAAAACCAACAATAGCCAAGAGGGGTCAAACATCACCTAGAATTGGGGGTCAGTATCTATAGAAATTCCAGGCTTTATCTCAATTTTCTATTCGAATCATTTATCATCATTTAATGGATAATTTATTTTGACTTCATCCTACAAGGTATTTCATTGGGTCTTTCAATAAAAGACATGGTTTTGGACCTTACCATATTTTAGGAATTTTGTCAAAAAACCCTTTTTGATGTGACCTAGGTGTAACCATGAAGCCTTGCATTCGGGAGTTATGATATTTTCTATAATCAAACATGAAAAAAAAAAAAAATGGAATCCCTTAATTGGTTCTGGAAGTAGTTATGGAAGAGTTTATAATATATATTGAAGTTTGCCAAGCTAGTGATCAAGGCTATCATTTTAAAAAGGGGAATCGAACCCTCTCAAAACGATTTCCGGAATATCTTTTTAATAACGGAGTGCCAGCCTAAAAATTCAATTTTTCATACTTATGCCGCAATTTAATCAAGCCGCCATTTGCGCCTTCCATGTAGTATTTGAAAAAAGAATAGGATCCCTCCTGTCGGGGAGGCCCACCACAATTTTTTAAAATCATCCACATGACCTTATCCCCACCGCTACGCTCCTGTTGATTTTTTCGCCGCATTAATCTTAAAAATATACATATGAAAGACATTTCGAATTCGCAACCTTTAAAAGGATTTCGTTGGTGCAGTTAACGGCCATATACAAGGAAGAACTGAACTGCCAGTTTTCAAATAACCTTCTTCCAGTTCCGATGAGGGAGTCATATTATCCCTTCTTTGGACGATGTAATTGGACGATCACGAAGAAAGTTGAAGGTCAATACATTTGAACCGTAAAAAACTCAGGTGGTGAACAATTTTACACCATCTTACATCTCGGCACCGATAATGGTTTCTTATTTTTCGAAAAGATGTATTGCGACATTGCCATCTTGATCAAGACAAGGTCTCCCTGATCCTGGTCCACAACCATCCATCGGGAAATCTGAAAACGCTTCAGAAGCCAGATAAACAAAAATCTCCAACAAATTGAGGGAAGCCCTAAGTTTGTTAGGACATAATCAACCCTGGACAGAGGAATAAATCACCAGGGAGGATATTTCTCCTTCCTGATGAAGCGCTTTTTAAGTCCTTCATTTTGACTAAAATATATCGTTTAAATTGTACGCTTTTGAAGTACATTTGTTTACATAAGCTCAAAAAATTTCTATCACTATGGATTATAAGTTTGTAAACCCTCAGAAATTGGTTGTTGGAACGGGAAGCTCTCTCCATTAGGAAGTTGGGAGGAAAAACTGTTAAAAAATGCCAAAGTGATACCCTACGGGCGCATTTCCTGAAATGAACGAAGGAAAACTTTCCTGAAAAAGCATTATGAATCTTCTATGAAAGAGTTGTAAAATATGGTTTCATCGGGATTAAATCCTTATTTAAAGAATTATAGAAAAACAAAACCTAAAGCAGAGGCCATGAGGCCTCACAGGCAAACAGGTATTTGCACTAAAGGGGTAGCTTGTAAATATGGAAGTTTAATAAATGAAGAGTATAAATTAGAGTTAAATGATTGCCATACCTTCGCTGATAATATTTATCTTTATGCAAAAGGCTAAAACATGTTTCTTATGAAAAATTAATTACTAATTGTTGTGCTCATTTTTTTTTAGTTTTTATTTTGCATTAGTAATGGATAATTGACAAGTTTCAGAGGTCTGACAGGGCTCAAGCGCTTCTGGGCCAATGGGAATACAATCTATTATGACCGATAGGAGCAGGGATATCAATGGGGAATGGAACGGTAAATATTCACTTGTCAATACGCAGGAAATAGGCAATGTTTAAAGGATAACCTTACTTTTTTTACAAAAATATCGGCGTTAGGGGAGAAAAGGCAAGCGCTATCCACGAAAATTGGCCTTGGTCATGTGATGACCAAGACCCTTATTCAAACTTATTGATGGAGGATAGCTTTACCAAACTATAATAAAATATTTCGATTATTCAATTTGAAATGAGAAATGGAGATTGCGCATTCTCGAGCTAAAACAGAAATTATGCTGCAAATGAAACCAAATGATAATTTAGGTGGTCAGAATGTTATTGTAACCCCCCAATCACATATTTAAGAAAAAGCTAGTTATAATAAAAATTTATACACGAATAAATTTCCAGTAGGGCTTTTTTTACGCTCCATTTGCCCATTAGAATCCAGAACCCGTTACTTTTCAATAGGGCTTTGGTCCTTGATAACGAAGTCTATTTTCCCCTCGGTTCTTCCTCTAGTTTACAAAAATAGCGTTTCAAAAAACCCCAACCTGAATCCTTTCCTTGGGCCATCGTTGTTAATTTTGGAAGGTAAGGCATTGTTTAATCCCCAATCTTTACTTAGTTATGCTCTTGTTGAAGAATTTACGAAAAAACCTCCACCTGTTGTAAGGGTGGCACCATATAAAGCTTCTATCTCCTC
>Ga0163217_1073404_pt1 | contig 11519 bp, 12 predicted proteins | sample SynspAceP_FD_185933 | JGI IMG/M metagenome (GOLD analysis project Ga0163217, IMG submission 185933) | Saline lake microbial communities from Ace Lake in Antarctica - Synechococcus sp. Ace-P (PacBio error correction) | ecosystem: Environmental > Aquatic > Non-marine Saline and Alkaline > Saline ... | reverse complement strand
AGATGATGTTATCATGCACATTGAGGGCAATTGCTCTCCAGCATCACTAACCGTAAAATACTGGGTCTTTCAACTGCCCGGCGGTCATCACCCGGCCTTTGTTCAACCACAAGCATTTAGCAGTGCCCCGCTCCGGGCGCGGACAGATCCAAGGCACCTCATTAGACCAGACGAACGCGGCACCGGATCATAGACCAGGGCCAATGCCTGTGAGATTTGCTGGCACGCCGCTGACGGGCCGACGCATGGCATTTGCAACGCCGACTCAATCTCACGTAGATCAAAGGGTATTGACAAGATAGCGATTCAGCGCGGTTGGCAATCCGCAACGCGGTCATGATCGCATCCCGGGCGGTATCAGCTACCAACACCGGCAAGCTCACCTCCTTGTTACGCAAGCGCCGTGCAGCAACAGCCCATCCTCGTCCGGCAAACAAGATCCAGAATCCGACATTCAAGGCGATAATGTCCAGATGGCCTCTGCGTGCGCCTGCCGTGCCCACCGGGTCACACCGTCCATACCGGTGCCAGACGGCGGCCAATACCGCTGCACAATAAGGGGTCGTCTTCACGAGGAAGAGATATGCATAGAGGTCGTTGCCATTTGATCAGTATCCATTGTAGAGATTAACAGCGGATTAACAGCCGGCCCCTCAATTCGAGTCACGTTAAATCGCTGTTTAATCTCAGCCGCCATAATGCGCGTCATCGATCTGCAGGCGGAGTACAGAAGCAATGAGGTTGGCGTTACAGTCTGGTTTTACCCTGTCTTTGTGGTTTAGGCGAGTCTGCCATGGCCTTCGGCAACCTGAGCAGACCCCGCAAATGGGCACAATGATTTTCTGCCGGTAGGACGGAAGCCTTCGCGCTGTCTTTTTTTATATCGAGAGTACTGACGAGGCACAACCCAGCTCACCTGGAAAAATAGCGCCCGAGGTATTTATCTGTAATCAGCAGCGCCTGACCTTCAATGGTTGACGAGGTTCTTGCCACCGGAGCCTACCTCCGGCATCCATACAGTAAACGAATTCTTGGCGATTCAGAGGTGTCCGCAACTGCTGCAGTGACTATCCCCGCTAGATACCGGTTCCTTTACCTGGGCTGCAGGCTGGCGCCGATGCTGGCCTGTGTTAACCCCCGCAGAGCCGCGACATAGGGGAGACCATTGGTGGAGAAGGGGTGGCAAATCTGGGCGCGACGCAGCCGGCGTGCCGGCTAGCAGGAAGATTCAGCGCATGGCCAGTCATCTGCAGCAGTGGTCGCTGCGTTGGCCATTGGCGTTGTTTTTCGGCCTTGGGTTGTGTTGCATTTACTTCCTTGGTTCGCTTGCCGAATGCTACCGATTCTTGCGGGCTGGTGGCGGGCAGTGGGCGACGCCAGGGCGGGCTGATGCTTGGCCGTCGGTTTATGTGTGAGCATGGCGCTGGTGTATGCAGCGCTGGGCGTGTTAGCCGCCCCTAGTGTGGTGGCAATACTCAGCCGTGCTGCCAACAGCCATGGGTGCTTGGCGCATTTGCCAGCCTGTTTAGTGTGCTCGCCCTGCACGATGTTTGGGCGTTTCGAATGCAATTTGCCAGCCTTGAGTCAGGGATCGCTGGGATCGGGACGCAGCAAAACAGGTGGGCACCTGGCGGCGCGCGGAGCGGGCCTGTTTCAAGGCCTGCTGCGTCGGGCCCTGCGATGGGACTTGCGCCTCTGCGGCGGCACTGCTGTACTAGGCCAGGCCGGCGACATGCTCAGGGCGCCTGGCCCGTTTGCATTAGGCAATCGGCATGGGCATACCTTCTTTATTGCTGTCACTGTGGGTACACGCTTTCTGCGCGGCCCGGCGCCTGGTGAACGGAGTCAAAGTCGTATTCGGCTTGTGTTTTGGCTGGCAGCGTGTTCATCGCGCGTCCGGCAACTGGACGTCTTCATATGGCCTAGCCATTTGCTCGCCGTGTTTTCTACTGGCTGTTACGCGGCGTGATACAATGGTGGGCTCAACGCCATACGCACCGTAGCCTTGGGTAAAATACGAATTTGCAGCGGTCAGCGGCGTAATGGGCGCTTACCCTGCTGCTAGGTGCGGAGGCGCGCTTTCCAAACCCCCTGGCAACCAATGGCGGTTCTACGCAGCCTCTGGGGCTCTGCAACGCCCGCGAGAAACCACATGGAGGCTTTCACCTCTGGATACGCGCGATGCAAGAGACAACTGGCCGCACAGCGAAACAAAGCAGAGAGAGTGGGTGCTGGTGGATTTTACTACGCGACTGGTGCGTGTCCTGCAAGGATAATTGAGCGACCCGTTTTTTGGCCGCGCAGAGTGATGGCAGGCCTTGATTGGCGTGCGCTGACTGCGCGATGTGACCAACAACAACATCGCAAGTCCGAGAGTTGCTTTCGCGCTTCGCCATCATGGCCACCTACCTGCTATGGTTCGGCCAGCGGTGAGGAAAGGCGTGGCCGAGCGTATCACTGGAGAAGTGAACGCAGCCAATTCAGCAACAGTGGAACACTCGAGAGGGAAGGCTTAATGATGTAATGTCAATATCGGCCGCTGGCCATGGCCAGCTCACATCTCATTCATGTCGATTTCAGCCTGCTTCTGGCACGCTATACGGCGGTTTGGATGGGCGCCACCGCGAGCGCAATCCGAGAAAAGAACCTTCGTTTCAATTTACTCCTGTGGGTGATCGGTCGGGCGGCTGCGTTTGTGCCTGATGTATTCGAGCATTTCGCCAAAACTCTGGCAGATCACGATATCCGCGATTGGGGCTTTATCATCTGGACCTGGTATTGGTGCTGCTTTGCTGGCTGGCTTTTGGCTCGCCTGGCGCGACTCAACCTGGCATCCATTAGGGAACAGCACTGGGCTGTCGGCCTGAACTTCTGGGGCACCCAGCAAGTATTATGCTCACGCCTGCGAAGGCACCCAACTACAGGAGATGACCTGCTGGGATGCTTCGAGGAGACAGGTAGCCCTGCAAGACCTTCAACGGTCGGCCGCTGGTGATCAATTGTGGCCACTGTGCCCACCTTGCCGGCGGGAAAAATGCGGTAATGGCCGCTGCAACAGCACAGCACTCGGACATGATTTTGCCTTCATAAATAGGGTGGAAGCCCGGGTGAAATCACACGCTACCTGCAAGATCGAACTCAACTCTAGTACTGCTCGATACCGGCTGGCCAGGTTACGGCCAACAGTCGGTCAACGCATACCCACCACTGGTTCTTAAAACGCACAGGCAGAGGTCGCCAGCAATTATGGCGAGCTGTCCGCAGCAAGCCTCTTCCATTTCAGCTAGTCAAACTTAAGGGCGGACACCCATGATCCGACTGCCCCAAACAGTGATGTTACGCTGCGCTGGTTCGCTTGGCACAGTTCACGTTCGCCAGGCAACGATTGCCACCCCATTCGCGCGACCGTAGGAACGCGGCGTGGGAAATCATCGGCCAATTCGACGCGCCCTCGTTTGCAGGCTAACGCAGGCAAATTCAATGGGCCAGGGCATTGGCGTGTTTCTAACAATGGACGAGAGACGTCATCGTTGGCCCTGCTGGATGCCGAGGCAGAACAGATTCGCAGAACTGCCCTGAGATTGAATTGTCTACGGCCCTTGGAGGCAAATGTGGGCCAAAAAATCTGCAAGAGGGCAATGGGTGACCGATGGTTCGGACGCATGCAGCCGGGTGGGTCTATACGCCTTACGATAACAATTGCCCGTTTGCACATTTGTTCTGGGAGCAGGGCCCGCGCCTTGGGGTCGAACGCCGGGCAAAGTTACAGTTGCGGCACATCATGGTTGGCATACTGCGCGGAAGACAGCGCGGGAAATCCGCGCCATCTTACTGCAGAGGATCCTTCGCGCGCTGCATCACATGAAGCCGGAGACGGCGTCACGCGATATTGGCTGGTTTACCGCGCAATAGGAAGCCGTTGAGCACACGAGCTTATGGGCCACTAAGGTGCCCAGGCAAGCGGCCATTTTTTCTATTCGCGAGCAAGGCAATATGCAACCAGGCACAGGGCGTCACCGGCAGACACTAAGGGATTACTCGGCCCACGCTGAGCTAACCACTGGGCGTCACTTATTGCTACACTCAGTCAGTGCAGCCTACAACCGGAGAGTCATCATGATATTTACGCCAATTTTTCGAACCGGTATCCAGACCTAACTACCTGATCGGCTTGTGGAGAAACCGGTGAATCGTATTGATTGATCCGGTTTCATCGCCACTATCGATGTGACTGCAGAGGTAGCCGTGGGCTTGAAACTTCATTACAGCCTGGAACGCCATTCATGCCATCACATTACCGCCGCTGGCATTGAAGGAAACGTGTTGCAGCGGATTTGCGGCGGCAGCATTTCGACCAGTCTGCCCTGTGCGACTTGATAGAAGAGGCGCCATTTCGAAGTGGGCAGCTTGAACTCTCGCATTGCAACCCCTGGCCTACCGATGGGCATTTCGCCTTACATGTTAGGTGAGCACTGTTTCGGTGATGTGTTTTGCTGATTGATGGCTGTGGGCGGACGACTTTCAGAATGGTTGACGCTGAAAACGCTATATAGCGTCAGGGAAATGCTGTTTACCCCTGCCGGACGGACTATTGGTGTACCCGGGCCACGGACTTACAGGCGCTGCGTCACCAGCATCGTCAGGCGAGAAAAGCGACTCGAACTTGGCATGGACAAGACCCTGACGAGTTCAAAGTCATATGGCCAACATGAAACCTGCCTACCCAATCATCTTCGGACCATTGCGTGCCCGGACACAGACAATGCCGGCGTTGCCCGCTGACTTGACAGAACCACTGCTCAGTATTGCGAACAAGATTGCCCTGACGCCCGCAGGGCTGAAACCACCTTTGTACAGGAATTGTTCACCGCCAGCGGATCAACGACGGCCAGGCCCCAGCTCGGGGCGTTACCCTTGGCAGGCGGGCACATTCTTGGAGGTGGTGATTTGCGAAAAACGCTTGCGGATCGCAGTTACGCAGATCGCAGTGGCAGTCCTACATTCGGCCAGACGATATTGTGTGGGTGCGGTCAGGCCGATCGAGGAATGGTCTCGACGATCCGGATCGATTCCTGTTGTCGATATTGGTGACGAAAGGCCAACGCGCGGCACCGTGCCTTCAGCGCATTCAGCGCAATCGAGGTGCGTACCGACTGGAGAAATATTGCTTCAACGATGCCATGGACTCTCACCTCAGCCCGCGCGCTCGGAATAGCCGACCACTGCATGCTTGGCACCGCAGTAGCGGTACGCAGTGCGTTGCCGAACATTGCCGGCACCGAGCTGCATCGCCAATTGCCGCCACCCGTTCGACCTGCGCGGCAGCAATGCCTGGTCAGCGCCAGCGGTGCCAGGTGTCGAATTCTATCAATTGGCATAAACCTCAAAGGAAGGTATCCAGTTGCCGGACTTCGTTGGCTGTGCCAGGTTGTGATCAGCACGTCAATGCGCCCGCGCCAGCTCCAGGCCTGTTCGCCAGGCTCAGGACGGCGATTCATATCGGTGGTTTCAATGGGCGAACCAGCGTTGCGTCGGCGCTGGCGGCACGGCTTGCAGATTGCGTTGGGCACGGCGGACCGAGATAGAATTTAACCTTCCGCGCCTGTGCAGGAAGCATTTGGGCCGCGCTTTCGCCGTACCTGAGGACGCGCGGATCCGAACTACCTTGGAGCAATTACTAACAAAATCTCCATGGCATGGGCGAGACTGTTCGCGCGAAACTGGCAAATAGCTTATGACCGACGGTAGTCTGTTCTTCGGGTTGACAGTCCCAGTTGAACACAGTCAGTAGTTCGGCGTGACGCGAATTGCCAACGAGATACTGTCCAGTTTATGCCCTGCGCCGCACGATCCACACCAGAACTCGCTCACTCAAGCAATTGACTGATCGCTGTGCAGGTGCGCGTGGTAGTTCCCCTGGCGCCGTCGGGTGACAAAAGCGGCGATTGAGCCGATCATGACATCGGCCGCTGGCGCGACCACCAACACGAAGCGTCGCCATGCGCGGACAAAGGCTGGCTGCGGCGGGTGCGGCTCGGAAAGCGTCAGCTCAGTTTGGAATCTCTCCGGTGGCTGACGAAAATACTGATCGCGTTCGGGCTTTCTCGCCAGCGTTTCGACTTTGGCAGGTCTGATAAACGGGGGTCCGGCGATTGTTGATTACAGAAGTGTCTCAGCCGCTGCGGTGGTTCACTCTACCTCGCCAAAGGCAGGCAAAAGCAGCCGGCGTACGGTGGCGTGGTTTGCAAACGTATTGGTCATAGATTGCTCAGCTTACGGTGCCGTAGGTCGGAAGTTTTCTTATGCCTGGGTTTACATCCTTGTACAGCAGAATAGCGGAAGGGCAGGGCCGCGGCGTTAACACGCCTGCGGTGCAGAAGCCCGCTAGCACATTAGTCGCCGGTTTCCACTTCACCCAGTCATTGTTCAGCAGGTACACCGGCCTTGCTTCAGATACATAGAGGCCGTTTCCATGACATGGGTCTCGGGCAAGGGATCACGCCGCAGGCAGAAAGTTGACGGATATTTCAATGCATGTCGTGGCGATGTCCTGGAGTTCGAATCACAGCGCGTGTGCTCCGCAAGCATTGGTGTAGGCAGTGAGAGGCTTCGACGTATTTTCATTGGGGGGTGCGGGCAGAACGCCTCGGGGCTATCGACGCCCTCGACTTTTTCATAGGCCTTGCGGATCAGTGGAAGCGCACCGTGGTATTCGAACTGCTTGCGCGCCGTCAGTCGACTGCCCGGGGAATAATAGGATAACCGCCCGGCTGCATGTTATGACCTGGCGTCAACGTCGCGCCAAACTCCCCTTCAACGATCAACAGGCCGGCCTCGGCCCGGATGGTTTCCGGCTTGTCGCTACCGCCACCGATGCCTTCCATTGATGTACTGGGAAAAGGTTTCGGCAAACCGGGTCAACGGTCGCGCAGACCACAGGCGGTACCAGTCCAGAACGCAAAGTGGCTGGTGACGAGTCGGATCAGCCTTGGGATTAACGGCATTAGGCCTCGGTTAACACCGCGCGGTCGGTCAGCAAGTGGGGATGTTTGTGGCGGGTGGCCGCGGTGGGCGAAATAGGTTCTAGGTTCGTTCGGCGCTGGGGCCATGGTGGCTCTTGACGGAAAGTCTTAAAGGATGATTTCGGCCAGACGGGCATGCGATACGCGCCGTGTGCAGACCGGTATGGGCCTCGATGTATCGAAAAACGTTGCAACGCACGGAAGCGCCCGGGCGGGGCCAATCAAGCGCAGTGAGCCGATCGAGAGCATCTTGGGGTGGTCGGTGCCCTCTTATAGCGCATGAAGGATCTTCTAGGTAGCTGAAAAGTTGTGCGGTTGTTTGAAGATGCGGGGCGACCGCAAAGGCGCTGTAGTTGGTTGTTCCGGGTTTTAGGGCAACCGATGATCTGCACTCGCCGGCTGTCGGCCCGGCGCGATGTCCGAGGCAGGCGTTCGCCACGTAATAGTCGCTGTCTAACGAGCTGCTCGTCGCAGCGCGGCGGGTGTTCGGGCTATCGCGCCCCGGTTACCACCTGCGGGCTTCTCGCCGTCAGGCGCTGGATATTCTCGATTGGCGCGTTGCAGTGTCCGCTACACCGTCTTCGGCAACCCGTCCCGCCGTAGTGATCAGGCGCGCGGGCTAGGCAATCTCGTGCCCGTTCTTGAACGCCATTTGGCGACCTCGGGATGACGCTCCAGGCATTCGCCACGCCGACACGTAACGGCAAGTCGCGCTTTTCGAACTCTTGGAGAATCCGCCAGACCCGGAGCGGGAGCGTTATTTGTAGATCGGAATCTACTCATATGACGCGCGGAAAGGCTTCAGCCCCGAACAATCTCGGACAGGATCGCTCTGGAGTGGGTGTCGCAGTGCAGGGATGGCATTTTTCGCAACCCTCTTCGTAGTTGAGCACGAATGGCGGCAATGGGGCCTGACCGGCCTTGGCATGCGGGGGGTTGCGGCCTAGCGACCAGATGCGGGTAATTGGGCGCTGATGCTCATGACTGCATACTTTTTTTAGCTGTTGAAGAAGCGTGGCAGCGGGCAAACACCCCAATTATACAAACGCGGATAAACAGACGTATATTCAAGAACGACTTAATTAATTGTATACAATTAAATTTAGAGTTTTTGGTGTAAACAAATACACATTGCAAATACAGCACAGGCCCCGAATCCAATGATATAGCGCGTCATACCGAATTACTTCAAAGCCATGACGACACATAGGTGAAAGCGGCAAGAGCTGTCGCGGGCCAGGTACACGCATCACGGCCTTCGCACCGACAGCGGCGGTTCGTCGAGAGCCATTTCGATGGGGCCGTCAGCTTCATGGCGTGATTGAAGAAGTGTTGGCGGTGAGCGTGAAGGTACTGACGATTTACATCATGCCTGCTTTGGCGATTCGGGATTCTTACGCGCTCGCGCGAGCTGTCCCGCGCGCTGTGATTGAGCATTTGCGAGCGGCCTTTCATAATGGCCAGCCTGATCAGCACGCGCATTTCCATGTCACACCCTGCCGCGCACCATGATCATTTGCCGCGCATCTCTGAAAGTTACGGCTTCTCAGCTACTGCCGGCGATTCGCGCTGCGGATATTCCCGTTCGACTCGAGGAAATCACGACAGGGCCTGGAGCTGATCTTGAAGAAATGCCTGGCGCAGCATGAAGAAACATCGAGCGCATCGTACTCGGTTGCGGCGGCTATTGCCGACTTGACCCCGAAATTACCGAAGCAGTTGCATGCCCGTCGTCGAAGGCGTGACGCGCCGCGCGTCAAGGCTGGCCGAAGCGGCTGATCGGGGCTTGGCTGGGGCTCAAGCAAGTATGGCGATTTGGCTTTCCCCGCCGCAAGCCCTTTGTCGGGCGCTTCTGAGGCGCCTATTCAATTTGAAGCTGGAATAACATTGCAAACCCCTAACAAACGACCGCGATGGAGAGAAAAATGAATAACAACAATAAGCGAAGGTTGCCTCATTGAGGCAACACACCCGCACAACAAGCCCAGGCGGCAGCGGCAGGCAAAGCCCATCGTGAAGAATCGCTGGCGCCAGCAGACCGCGGCATCATGGGCGCGTATTCCTATCTGTTGGACGGGTTCGGCGGTTGCGTTCCATCGGCACTTTCATGGGTCAGTGTGGTGGGCAGGCCTAACTCATTCAGCCACGCTTGGCCATGCATAGGTTGCTTTCGTTATTGCATCGCCTGGTTCTTAATGTGCGGCCGGCTAAAAATACGGGCATTCCATTTCATGGTTCAGGCGCGTGCGGCTTGGCTTTGCGGTACTCGCTTGCCGGGCCTGGTGGCGCCGTTACGGGCGATTGTCTGGTACAGGCTTTCAGGCTGAGGATCGGCGCCGGCGCACTGAATATGGTCTCGGCACGCTGTTTTGGCTTCGACAATCTGGTGTCTTCTTATTAACTTTCAGTTCTGCGATTCGGCCTGTCGGTATTGGGCTTTCAGGGGATTCAAATGGCTGGAGAGACATTCGGCAGTGCATTTATTCTCGCGTCTTTGGTGACATGTCTAAGCACGGGTCCAGCGCTACTCGGTGATTTGAAACTCTCACCAACTTGCTGACATGCAGGGCTCTGGGGGCTGCCGTTTGGAGCGCGACCATGTGTTCCGTGTGGGCATTTCAGCACCATGATCTTGAACGTCAAGTGATTACGCCGCGAACATAAACATTGGCACCGGCCCCGGATTGCTGAACCACCATTTTTCGATGTCGTCCTGCCCTGACGCTGTTCATGGGTCTTGATTGGATATATGGTTTTCGGACCACGGTGTAGCTGACCGGATTCAGGTGTTCGCCAAAGCATCGAAACAAACTCACCGCTGGCTGTGGACCACGTGCTGTTTTATGCGCCTTTGCCAGGTCACACAACGTGCTGAAACAACGTGGTGCGCCGACTATATCCTGTGGATGGTCTTTCAGCTGTCGTTCCGCCGGCGGACTATTATGTCGGCTGTGGATTCGCCACTTTCAGTGGAAACTGTCCTGCGGGCAGTCAGCGCCGGCCTGCAGGTATTCGTGCAGACTATCAGCTTCCTTGGGCCGATCTTTTGCGATTCTGGTGGTGGACTTTCTATCTGATCCGCAATAGCGCACGCTTGATCTGGAGCATTTATACAATGCTTCAGGGCCCTATTATGCTGGGAGTAACTATGCGCGCTGATAGCACGGTTGGGTTGGGGGGTAAGTGGTAGCCCTTGACGTTCTCGTCGGTATCTGGTTACGCCGGCCTGATACCTGCCGGGTTCCAAGTACTACTTTTCCTGATTGTAAACACTGCGGGGACTGCCAGCGTGGCTTCAGCAATTAAGCGGGCCTATATGGCTGGATTGCGGCAACGCCCAGGATAGCCAGCGGCAGTTTTTTGAACTGCCACAGTCAGCCCTTGATAGCCGGCAAACACGATTTCATCAGATCTGGCGTTTCTTCCTCCCTTGCTCTCGATCGACAGGGATGGACTCAATGGCCTGCAATATGCTTGTGCTAAGGGCCGCCGCCGATCGCTATCCGCGCGTGCCAAGACATCGACCAACTGATTTTGATCCATCGCAATCCAGCCAGATCACCCGATGCCATATACCCAGAATCAAGTGAGGAGCGGCGAACACAGCTGCCCACTAACCTTTGCGCAGCGTCTTGATTGCCGGCCCAAACTTTGCCCAGCCCGCCATGAAGGCCGGCAGAGGGCATTGTCGCCGCGCTCTTGCTCGTGGCCCTTCACGGCTGCTGCTCCTTGCTGAGGCCAATTGGCGCGTATTCGTTCACTTGCGCTGCACTGATGCGGCTGGCCAGCCCGGGCCATCAGCGCACAACTCGATCAACCGGACCGCGCATTCAAAAATCTCCCCGCGTTCCTCGGCAGACGGCCGCGGCACTGCTGCGTCCCTTTGCCCGGGTCAGTGTAAATCAACTGCTCCAGCGCCGAGGCGCTGCAATACGTTGCGAATACCAGTGCGGGCTGATGCCAATAACTCGCAGGCTCTTCACGGCAAGCGCCGGCGCCGGCTGAAAGCGGGGATGATCCAATCACGCGTATCCACTGAATTCGCGCGGTAAAAATCTTCTTTCATGATGGCTTAGCGGGCCTTTTTGAGTCAAGCTTGGCCCCTGATCAACCATGGGCGGGGCAATTCAGTAATCATGGCCTTCTTGCAACGGCAGACGTTGACGGCTCCTTTCATTCAATGGGTTTTGTCTCTCTGTTTACGGGGTATGAAACAAAATATAAAAGGCTGGGACCTTATTGTTATTAAGCCACACAGCACGGCCTGCAAAAACGGGATTTTTGGACCATTTATCCGGGCCATGCATTTGTTTGCTGGCTCCGACGGCCACCTTTTTTTTTTGGCTTTTCAAGGGCTTTTCTTGCGGGGGGGGGGGGGGGCTATAATTTTAGCACTCCTGCTTTTGCTTGTTACAGGGGCTCCCCATTCTTCGCGGGGCCTTGGGCTGGCCTTGTTAAAAAAAAAACGTTTGTCCTTGTACGCGCCGATCTCTCCTT
>Ga0163217_1040009_pt1 | contig 11519 bp, 9 predicted proteins | sample SynspAceP_FD_185933 | JGI IMG/M metagenome (GOLD analysis project Ga0163217, IMG submission 185933) | Saline lake microbial communities from Ace Lake in Antarctica - Synechococcus sp. Ace-P (PacBio error correction) | ecosystem: Environmental > Aquatic > Non-marine Saline and Alkaline > Saline ... | reverse complement strand
TTTGAGCCGGGTGAGCCGGCGCTCATAGAAGGATGGGCCCAGTCTTGCTATGGCCCAGCAACCGCGGTGCGCGGCTGATGGAGGGTTGCAGGCGGGTGGAATGCCGCGCGTGTTTGCTCGAGATCTTGTTGTCGCGAAAGGCCCCGCAGTGTGGTGCAGCAGCGTCATGCGCTCCAGATATTTCGTATTTGTGCGCGGGCGGGGTTCGTTGGTATGGGCCACCCCTTGATGGGCGAGTTTGTTTGAATTTGCCGGTGTCGTGTGTTTCGGGCGTGGTCTGGGTGCAGGCATGCCGGGACTCTCGCTCAAAACCGGCCGCGGCTGGTGGATTCGAATGACCAGGCGTACGGAGTCCGACATGAGTTTGGCTGCTTCTGGCTGCCTTCCGGTGTGTTCCGTGAATGGTTGCCGTGTTCTATCAGCAGCCGTTCACCGCTTCTTCAGCGGTAGGTCGCCTTGTCTGGTTGTGGTTTTTGCCGGGGTTTCGGCCCAGGTTGGGCGTTGTCTGGCCCATATCGCCTATTCTCGAACTATTCTGCCTGGGCTGTGTTGTGATCTCTGTATTTGTTCAATGGCATGAGGCTCGCTATTCCCGTGGTTTACGACGGAATGGGGCGATGCGGGGTACTGCTGATGAGCCATGCCGACTTTCTGCTGTCGAGTGGTTGCCCCGGCGGTGTTCTCCCTTGATCAGGTTTCGCGTTTCTGGCGTCGCTGGATGTTCCCGATTTCAGCCACCACTTTGGGGGTTTGATGCCGCAGCCGGGCAGTGTCCTGGGGCTGCTTGTGAGTGCACTGGATTGTGCCTGTCAACCGGTTAGCCGTTGGAGAACTTGCCCGGTGTGATGAATTCGTCATATTTCCCGATGTTTTGCTTTATCGGCACTCTACACGCTGTGTGGAGCATGATGGCGGTCTAGCGATGGTTATTAATGGATATGCACTTGACCTTCACGTGCTACGGTCGAATGGTGCGATTCTTCCCTGACTGCGCTTTCCAGATGGTCCAGGCCCTGTGTGGTCGCCTGAGGCTGCTGTCTCGTCTCCAGGCGCGGCCGTCGTCACTTTCACCCAGTATGCCGCAGTGCGGCGGCCACGGCGATTGGATTTGCCGGTTCGGACGATATTTACTATTTAAGTATATGCCTTTACTGTGCCAATGTATCATTTGCATACAGGACTCTCGGGGCTGTAATGCTTCACAGCGCCATGCTAGTGGTGCGCACAACTGTCTACCCGGGACCCATACAACAACAAATAGGTTGAACTGGCTGTACAAGATCTGATAGCCGTCGTTCACCCCGCTATTTCGCGAAGCATTGCAATGGGGCATCAAGCACCGGGCTTTGTGGCGCCCGAGCTGTTGAACTACGACCCTGACAGCGCCTTGCTAATCGCCCAGGGCTGCCCGCTGGCCTTTATTCTGCTCGATCTTCAACATGGCTGGGCATGCAGGTTGAACGGGCCTGATATACAGCCGCACGAATCCCGTCTATTTCGTGGTTCATTGTCTCTTGCGACGAAGAGCAACGGTAGTGTTGCAGGCCATCACCTATGGTGCGCGTCGGTTTTTATAACCAAATCTCCCAAGGGCCGGAAATGACCAAGCATCGAACGATCCTGGCAGGCATGTTCTACTGCCTTCAGACATGATTCGATCCAAACGCGGTTTTACCCGGCGCCACCCGAGGGAAATCCCGATTCCCTGAGGGCTGCTGTATGCGTGCCCGCAAGCAACTATGGTCTGGGCCGTCATGGCAAGGGTGAGTTCGAACAAAACAGATTGCTACATCTTGGAATGCCGAACACCCGTGAAGGCGGCATGTTCGCGATTTTGCGCAAGCTGAATGTAGTCATACGGGTCCGGCCAAATACTATCGAGCGCGGATGTGGGACTTGCTCCTACTTGAGACGTTGAGATAAGCCTTACTGGTCGCGCGGCGTGACTCAGTAGATGGCTGATAGGGCCTTGAGCTTGATTGGCTGGACCGGCTTGTGCTCAGAACGTGCCCCAATCCACGTTATTGCAGGCTTCAGCTCGTTGGCTTGTAATTAGCGGTGATAGCAACCGGTAATGCATTGCCCCGCCGCGGCATTGATGGTGCGCCACCAGTCCGCTTAAGCGTGTCAGTGATATGGCTATCAGTATCAGTGCGCATGAAAGCTTCACCTTGACGGCCAGGCTCCTCTTCAGACCAAGGCGGTGAACTGGCCACTTCCAGCAGTGGTGCGCTAGCCGACTCGAGGCGTCGTTTCCAGCACCCTACCGCGCGCCTGTACGGTAATCCAGGCGAGGGCCCCATGCGTGGACTGCTAGGATTGAGCGAGCAGGGGCCGCCTAAGGGTACCATCCCACGAAACCCGAGGCCTCGCCCCCGGAACGCACCCGAATACGGATGCCGGATCCGGGGGCTCTTGTCGAAATTTGCCAGCCCAGACCCCAGCCCTCCTTGGTTTGGTTGGGGTGACCCGTTTAACTCTTGGAAACCTCCAAGCAGCTTGTCGATGGGAATACAAACGGTGTTCCAGACTTCTACGCAAGCCATGTCTTGGCGACGGCAACCCAGCAGGCAGGCGTCGGATTGGGCTATAGCGGATCGCATTGCTGAGAAATTAACGAAGGATGCGGGCATAATGGCCATCGCCTGCGGATCACGCATCCGCCGCAAAGATATCAGGCCTTCCCCGCAGCGATCTGCCGGTATCATTGGCAAAGTGCGGAATGTCGGAGAGTGTTTGAACGCGGCAATATTAGGCTTTATGACCCCGATCCGTTGGAGATTCACCCAACGTTACCAGAGAATTTCTCCACATCGCCCAGCGATGACTGACCTGACGAATGAGCGACTACTGGCGGCTGCCTCGTGATTCGGGAGCGCTCGTAAACAGCGAGCGGCATTGCAGTGGCTGAGCAGGTCGTGGCTTGACCGCACGCAGGAATTTGTTTTCGAACATTTGGCTGCTCTGCTCGCGCTTGGCTTCGCGCAGCGTGCTTCAGCTGGACGTTCGCTGATTTCCTGACCGCAATTTGGCGTGTTTTCAACTGAGTCCAGTTTTCTGAGTACGGTCAAGGCACCCGTGCTCCAGGTGTTGTAGGCTTCATGCAAGCTTCTGCCAGTGGTCGCCGTCGGTGATTTCCCGAATCAGAACACAATATCCGATCACCGGCCCTGCGCTCCCCCCGGTTGGGCAGCGTAGGAAGCAACAGATAGGTTCCTGTTCCTGGGCTATGCTCAGCAATTCAAAGGTGAGCTTTTCGCATGAAGGGCCGCTCTATATAGGGTTTAAGGCGCGGCAACTGCTCTGGACTATGCACCCGCTGCGGCTTATCTGGCTTTGCCGCGCGCCAGCCATACCATTCTTCATACCTTATTGGTGACTGGTAGGTCAAGTCTTCACCCATGGCGATCAGCGCTGGCACGTGGATCGGTAATGCCTCTGACCGCGTTCACTCTTCGCAGCGCCTTGCGTAAAGTCACGTCGGTATGGTCGGTTAGGTGTGACGTAACCGCACTGGGGATTCGGGTGGGTGCGTTTACTTCGAGTTACCCGGCCGTGCTTTAACTCGTTGTTCGCAAGGTCTTTGTCGGCGCTGGACCCTTGCTGGGCTAGGCCGCAAGGACTTAGGTCGGTTGTCTTCATGACTTCAGGCAAAGGGGCGATGTGCCTCGATTTGGTGCTAGACCCGCAAGCTCCAGAAAGCGTCCCGTTCCAAACTCCAGCGCACCTTCTTCTTACCACGGTACGCCTTGGACAGGGCTATCAACCGTCGCTGTACAGCGAGTTTTTGCGCCAAGGCTTTTTTCGTCGTTGCGGTTCCGATTGTTGTTGAGATCAGTATTGTCGGTGGTAATGATCACCCAGGCCACCTTCGCTGGTTTCAGGCGTTCGCTGACTTGCACCAGCGCTTGGCCGCGCAATGGTAAAGACGTGGCGTCAGCTGCCGCGTCTACTTCCCCGGTTACCAGTCCGGTGCTGACTTGACTAAACGCTTGATCTCGGCCATTGAGCGTGCCCGCTTTGACGCCGCAGCGTCCTTCCAGAGGCGGCAAAGGCGGGCTAGTGAACAGCCGATGCGTTCGTGACCTTGTCGAACACCACAGGGCGTCAGAGCGCTTTCAATCGCATCTGTAGTGATGGTGGGGCGCAGTCGGCGTAGCGCCCTGGCATCGATCAGGCAGGCGGTTGTGGCCTGCATTTCGGCCTGGTTGTTCAAGGCGTGGGTTCCGCTCGCGTTACCTGCTCGGGCAGCTCACCACCGAGTGCTGAAAGGCGGCGTAACTTTCGGTACGTTTGGCTGGAGCTGGATCCACACGCCAATCAGCGCCGCATTGATGCGCGCAGTTTGTTGTTCTCGACCACGCCAGCGCTTAGAGTTTCAGGCTCTCTGCATGTCACGCCGGTAGAGACGTCATGCAGGACTTGGCAAGGCGTACCGGGTAAACGTCGTCTGGATTGATCTGCATGCCGTATCTATATTGCTCCACCGTCGGGATATTAAGCCACTACTTGTTTGGCGGCGAGAAGGCCGAACAAGCTGTTCATCTTCCTCGCGGGCAGCTCAGCTTCATAGGCCGCAGAAAAAATCCGCAGCAATTGATTCAGTACTGGCTCGGCCCAACTTGGGAAATTTTTTCCAACTGCGGAGCAGACCCGGGCTAACAGGAGGGGGCCAGGTTGCCATCGGCGTGGTACATTCCGGTATCACTGCACAAGTTAAAGAGGTCAGGCTGTGGTAATTTCGCGGTTAACCCGTGATGAGCGGACCGTAGGAACTGGTCACCGAGCATGGCGCACAGCAGAGGGTCGTTAAGGGCAAAGGTCGAGAGCTTTAGCATCCTCCAACGAGACCAAGACGGCGTACTCTTCGGCGGGCTGGTTCGGCGTTTGAAGTTCCAATTTAGGTACGGGCTTCTCACTGCTGCGCCAGGCGGAAAATTATGCACGAAGTTCATCACGCCGGCGAAGTTTCCCAACTGGGCGTATACCGCTTGGACAAGGCAGCAATCCCGCTCTCATGGCACTCAGCAGCAGGGACTGCCAGAAGCAGCCACCTCGCCCAGGGTTTTGGGCTTTGCGTGCTATTCTACCCACCGCAAATTGCAGTGTGGCTGTAGTATCGAACATCCAGGCCGATCGCCGAAACGTCGGCTGATCAACCTAGTACAGTACAACGCCCCTGGCATCAGGAGAGATCAGCGCGCGCTGGCAACCAGTACTTTGTGATCAGCAGGAAAAGCGGTCGAGTGGTGCGCAGCTGGGGGGTTATCAGCAGTACCCGCATGACTCTGCCCCATTTTCGGCGGTACGATTCCCTGCCGCGTCCGATCAGCGTGCCGTGGTGGCCAAAATTCGCAGACCATTACATCATTTTGCACACAGCCCTTGCAGAATGTAGGTTTCGTAGGTGATATTAAGGGTGGCATAGAGGGCGCCATGATCGAGGGGTGGTAGAGGGTGTGGGTGTGGTCGAGTGGATTATCGCTGCAGAACCTGCCGGAAAACCCCGGACCCAAGACGCAACAAAGATGAGAATATAACTCCCAGAGCCAACAAAGTAAAAAAACCCCCCCCGGGGTGGCGGCCGTGGCCCCCAAACGTGGACGCCCCGACGACCTACATTACCCGCGGCCAGAGATACCGGAGCAAAATCCAAACATCGAAGCAAGTGGAGAGTGGGGCATGGTACTGTGTTCTTACCTCAGCGCGCTAGAGAAAGCAGTTGAACGCTGCTGATAAGAAGCCGCAACCATTTTCACGTTACTTGTAGCCACACGGACCCCAGTCTAGCGTGAGGCAGGCCAGATAGGCAGACCAACTTCAATGTCGGAGCTCCTACGGCCTGGGTCATGGTGGAGCGGAAGCGCCACTCTATGGCATGGTCGTCGGCGCGTTTCTACTTGAGCGTGTGGATGCCGGGCAGCTTGGTCAAGCCGCCAGGACCGCCCGGGAATGTGACTAGCTGCGTGGATCAACTCGGGTCAATTCAAATCAAACTTCGTTCCATCCAGAAGTAGTGAGTGGCCCAGACCAGTGTGAAGGTTATTGTGTTCCAACCGACGTCTCGCGCACAAATTGACGAATTTGCTGGTTGAGCGCATGCGGCTGGCTGCATCCCAGGCCAGCGCTGGCTTCGTCACGAGCGCCAGGCAGTGGAATGTCTGGCTGGATGGCACTACCAGCGCTGCGGGCGATTTCAAGCCCGCTCGTGCCGATGCCCTTCCATGCTCAGCTTCGGCCGCCCCGACAGCATGGTGCTGTGCTCAGCAAGGACTGGCGGGCCAAGTTCGCTGTTCTATTTGAGGCACGCCGCTTGCACGGGCGTTGCGGGCCATCACACAATGGCACGCGATTAGCGCTGATGCAAGGCGCGGCGCGCGTTCAGCTTCGCGATGGTGTAAGGCGAAAATTCTCGGGTCTCTGCCGCTGGTACAGCCATCCCACCTGTGGCGGTTTTGATGCACCTGTACGCATAGGTCCAGGCGCTTCTCTGCGTTTGGCACCTTGCATGGAGCACCACCCGACCCCGGCTGCGCGCGCAACGCCTGCCGGTGGTTGCCGGCGCAGGGAACACGCACGCCAAACCCGAGATGTCGCGCGTGTTGCAAACCGGTATAACCAGGCCTGGAACCAGCGGTGGCGCTAACCTTCTCGCCAGCGCGTGAGCTGCTTTTACCGCAGCACCCATAATTCGCCCAGCGGGCCAGCAGCGGCGTTTCAGCGCGCCCGACCTCAATGGTGGCGAATGCGACCCGTCACTAGATCTCGCAGTGCAGACCCGCTCCTGGCCAGTGGTGCCATAAATTGACAAGCCTACCCGCCGGTCGGCCACTTCCAGAGCGCACATGCAACCCGGCGACTTGAGTGCCGTTCTAGAGCGGTCCGTGAACCACAACAACCCCAGGCTGTGGTCGCAATGGCCCCGGTAGCGCGCCAATCGTTTGGTAGTGGTATTTGGACCGCGCCCATTATAGAAGTGATTTCCTGCCACATCCACGATGATCCGAGACATCAACGCAGTGCCTTGACGTGCTTGCGGTAGTTCTCCCAACGTGAGGTCTGATGGTTTGGGGCGGGTAGTTGAAATGGTCATTGTGCCCAACGCGGCGGTCTACCAGTGTATGTTCAAAGGATACCTCATAGGTTTTGGCGGTCACACAACGGCCCACATGATTCGCGGCGAGGGGCAACACAAGGCATCAGGACCGTCGTCCACTGAGCTTAGACCCCAACCGGGTTGGATGTACAGATCCGGTGGTGAATGCCCTGATCGCCAAAGTTAAGATCGCGTGTGGAGTGACATTCCATTGCTGGCTACATCAACTATGGTTTACCGTTGCGCCGATCTTCGCCAGGCGCCCACAGCAGGACGGCTATCCTTGCTGAACTCCACGTGCCGTTGTTGGGTTGGTCCACCAAAGGTAGTTTGGCTTACCGACGTCATTGGTCTTTTGGTATGCGATTCGTGTTCGCAGACACTTGTGTTGTCTAAGCGGGGTTGCCACTGCGCGGGACTTGAAGCCCATTTGCGGTCCGCGGACTGACGCCATTCTCACGTAGTGGCCTATCTCTCGCGAAGATCTACCTAAGGCATAACTCAATGGGTCTGCGCCAGGCAACTTCGTGGTAGTTCAGACCGCTCAGGACACGCCCGTGACCCCCAATGTCATAGGGCGTGCTCCTAATTGTGGGCGACCCCAAAACTTAGCCAACCCGAACGATTCATTAGACTTGGGGGTTCTGGCAGCGCGAATTGTTCCGGGTGTTCGTGCGTCATGCCCTGAAGGCTCAAGCTCCAGCTGACTGTAGTTCTGTGGCGAGTAGCCAGACGATGATTTGTACTCTCGCGCGGTAATAGTACCTGAAATCCACTGGCCGACCGCAAAGTGTGTGATACAGCATGCACCTACCGTTTGTGTTATCGCTGAGAGGAGCAAAATCTCCCCGCGCCGGACGCAGGCCACATCTATGCCGTTTGCTGATTCATCCCTGCATTGCTCCCTGTCCAGAATTCATCTCGATACTGAAACGGTATAGGTCCTTTTCGTTAGCTCACGTAGGCGGGCTTTCGGGCCAGGTTGTGCAGGTGCGAGATCCTGTGCTCCGAAAATTTATGGCTGCCGGGACGGAACAACATGCGCATTGCCTGCAAGGCGTGTGAACAAGCTTTATGGTCTCTTGGGGGTTCTGTTGGCTGCAGTGGGCGGGCAGGGGGTGAGTGGGCGTAGGCTTGTCTTTACATGAGTACCCTGTTTCTTGTTGTTGACTATTCGGTGACGCCTCGGACCAACGGTCGAGTAATCAAAAGTAGCTCTCGCGCATATCGCTCTTCTCAGTGGCCTTGGTGTTGTGCAAAACCCACCAGAGTGCCTCCCCAGAGATCGCCGGCTCTGTTTGGATGGCAGAAAGCTTTCATGTCGCTTGCGGCCTCTGTGGTTGAGTTGTGCTGACCAAAAGCCCAGACTGCGCGGGGTTACCCGTGGAACCAGCGCAATGGCTGGCGCAGTTGGGCCGTATCTCCACCTGGTCGCGATAGGTCTCTTGCCCAGGTTACCGGCTTTTAAAACGTTCCTGAGGAGCGCGCGCTGGCTCCGCGGCACGCAGTCTGAGTTCTGGCCTGATCGTTCATGCGTCTTTGCTGGTGTAAGAACTCTGCCAGTGGTAGTGGGGTCACCTCAGCCGCGCCGCAATAGCGTTGGTTCCCGCCGGATTCAGACTAGCCAGAAGACCCCGCACTCCTGCGGCGAAGTCCCGATAATTCATCTCCAGCAGAGCGGCTTGGGCTCGTTGCGTGACTAGCTCATGGCGCTTCTGCATTGGGCGCGCCGCAGTACGGGTATTCTTATCAAGCAACCTTGATCGGTCTTGTTCGCCAAGACACCGCAACGGTGGGGTGTGAGTCCTCGAGTGCACCGGGTCGATACCTGCACTTGAATTTGCCCAGTATCTAGTCGTGCGACCGTAACCAACCCTTGGAAAGGTGTTGAAGGATGTATTCGCGCGCTAAACTGAATCACCTCGCTTGATCGGCCGTACGCTACGACGTCATGTACTTCTCGTTTTGCTGCTTTTTGGCATGCCGTGACCGGCTAATAAGATCCCCGAACCCATTGGTTAGGCTGGTATTTCGATTCCCATGAACAGGCAAGGGGCACCTCGCTTGTGCGCTGCGGCGCAGCGTGTATCACTTGGGTATCGGAGCATCCAGGACCTTCTCGGTTCCTCTTGCACGATTTTTGATTGGGCCGAATCGTTGGATTGGGCCGACCTTCAGCGCGGCGGCCCGTTGGCATGTCGGGCATTCCGTGGGGCACCCCGCTGCGGTCGTACATCAGTAACCAGCGCGGTCAGTTTGGTAGCGTTTACTGATCAGGAGAAGTTGCGCCAACGCACAGTCGCATGGCCCGGCTGGGAGGGTATGCCAAGCAGCGTTCGCAAGGCGGGATCTCGGTCAGTCGAGATGGTGGCTCGCCCCGTAGGCTGCCCGCAGTCCCCGGGGACCTTCTTGATAACTCAGCCGGCGTGTCAGCCGAAAGTGCGAAGCTAGGCCGGTCGGCCATGGGGAGCCTGCTGCGGCAATTAAAGGTGCAACGAACAGCCACGTTATTACCCTTGAGCGTGGCAGTGCTCTGGCCGACGTTCAGAAGTGGGCACTCTTGCCAACGCCTTGCGCTTCAGAGGGCTCGGTAAGCAGAGATTGAATATCGGTGGGTTCAGAAAGCGCTGCCCATAGCGGCGTAGGGGTCACCTGTTGTTGTCTGCCACTGCCAAGTTGCGGCCACCCTGCAGCCCGAATTCGGACGGCTCGGTGTAAGGTTAATGATCTTATATTTGTGACTTTATTGATTCGGTGTATACTCTGGTGTCTTATGGAGCCAACTACTTAAAGCCCGATATTTTACTCGTTGACCAATACCAAGCGCGCTGTCGGCCCCTTCGCGCTGTTGCTTGGCCAACCAACGGCTGCGCCACGCTGTAGGCCCACGGTAGAAAAATCACTCAGAGGCAAATTGCAAAGAATCATCGAGCGCATGGTGGACTCCTTTGTGGCTGGACCCGGCTGGCGGACGGCTGGCAGGAGTGCTCTGGTAAATATGGAAGCATAGTCCCAACTCAGTGGGCCGTAACCGGAGAGAAAACTCGTCACGGATAACACTCGTGTTGCAGGGGTAGTATTCCTCGGTGTTTTTTATTCAAGCCTATTACGGTATGGGTTTTCTTCTGCTTCATACGCATAGGAATACGCCCATGGTGCCGCTCCATTTCGACTGCACGCGTGACTGTTCGAGCGTGAAAACAAGCCGAAATCCGCATGCCTCGGCGTGCTGCACGACAGACCTTCTCTGCTAGCCACCTATCGCCAAGGTATTGTACTCGCGTCGTGCTATGGGCGGTATTGCTCAACAGGCGCGAAAAAGGACGTTGTGCGGAACTTGCAAGGGACGGGGCGATGGACAATAAGGCCGTGAGCCTGTTTGAAAGCATGGCTCACGGCAGCGCTTTCGCTCGTACTGTAGGCTCCGCGGTAGTCGTGCTATGTACTGTTGCGTCAACTGGTTGCTCCGCGTTGTGTTTCGCTGTCATTGATGGTGACCAGATGGTGCGCATCATCGCGCAGCGCCGACGACTGGCCAACCCCATAGCATCGACACCGCAAAACACAACAAAGCGGGCAAGTGCCCCTGCAGGAGCTGCTGCGCTGGATGCAACCAGCGAGGTGGTGGACGAACGCCTTTTGCGGCCGTACGATATGCTGGACTCTCGCCGGTTCTCCTTATGGGCGCGATGGCGGCCCTATACTCTCGCAGCACTCGACCCGTTGTTATTTGGCAAGCGCAAGGCATGTAGTTGTGAGGAGGTTGGGTCATGATGTTGCTGCTTGTGGTTTGCCCGTAGCGGTTTGGCGCGCCTTAGGTTATGTCGTTACTCGGGCTATCACCTGTCCTTACGCGAGGGGCTAAAGCCTATCGCACTTGCTTCTGAGCATGTGCAGCTTGATCTGGGGTAGGGCAATTGCAGGGGCTCCGACTGGCGTCGTCAAGTCAGTGCTCAGACTCGTAGCTCAATCAGGTGTGGCCAACTCGCTCCTCTCGTGTCTGGAGCATTTGATTGACAGGCCGAGTTTAACGGTAGGGAGCCATCCATGCAGGCGAGCAAGAAGCGAGACAGAAATCGGTGCAAAGCTAGACCGGTTGGTGCGTGATGACGTGCAGCGAGGAAGAGCGCATGCAGCTTGGCTCATGCTCCTAGAGCATGATTGATCTGGGGGCAATATTCTACGCCGGTATCGCGCCCAGCCTACATGCTTGCGCGAGAGCCGGGGCCCGATCTGGTTCGGCAGCATGCGCAGCGGCCTCTTGGAGGCATGTTTGGTGGGTAAATGGGTACATTGCGCACTGGCTCCGGGCACTGGTGAAGATCGTCCGCATCCGCTGGGTGGATTGCTGTACCTCGGCGCTCGTGGCCGCTTGAAGCGCATCGAGCGCTGCGGTTCAACTGTGGGCAAGTGGCTGGTTAAT
>Ga0163217_1025329_pt1 | contig 11521 bp, 8 predicted proteins | sample SynspAceP_FD_185933 | JGI IMG/M metagenome (GOLD analysis project Ga0163217, IMG submission 185933) | Saline lake microbial communities from Ace Lake in Antarctica - Synechococcus sp. Ace-P (PacBio error correction) | ecosystem: Environmental > Aquatic > Non-marine Saline and Alkaline > Saline ... | reverse complement strand
ACTCTTGTCACGATACTTAGAGAAAATCGTGGTGCGTTATACCGAATATTGTCTTTTAGCACCATGGAGAAACAAAAGCAGTACGATCGCTCAAAAAACTATGGTTGATCGCAGTATGGATGAAGATATGTGCCTATACGTTTCCATATTCTGATGTGTGTGAAGCTTTTCGACTTCGGTAATTGAATTTATTTATTAAAATGGAGGAGGGTTTTTATAATTTCAATAGGAGGTTATATTAGTTATTGGCTTGTCCAGAGAATAGTAAAGAGGTCCTATGTCAGCGATTGACCTTATCGAGTTGACTTGATCGTAGCCACAGTTGACTCCGAGTATTTACGCACTGCATAGGATACTTACGAGTGCTTGAATTCTATAGCCTCGCAGTCGAAAGTTGATCTACTAGTTATAACTCGTTTTCTCTCACTTGTTCCCCTCCAATCCATAGCAGAAATTAACGTCAAGTCCTCTACGTACGCGCGCCCTTCTCACAAACTGCAGTCGGATTTGGTTGTAATGCACTCACATACTAGTTGATAATGTTTCTATGTCGGAGATGAATCAGATTTTTATCAAGTTCAAATGCCTAGCCTTATGACTGACTTAATATTCGTGACTGGGGCGCCCTGAGGTTGATGTTTAAGGTTGATCCCAAGCAGAGTTTAATATACACACTAGAACGCGACATAGGAACTTGAAAGATCAATAGGTTCCCGAGTAGATGCATCATATGTAATAAATGATATGCTCACTACTTTGTTAGTAAATAGCTGATGAAGTTAAATAACTATCCACATTTTGATGCTGTGATACCAGATGGCTCGCTATAATGCTTGCCCTTACGTTAGATCCGCGATAAGACAAGTTTGCACGCATCTTTTAGTGTGTATTTACGCATTCTTTACTGTGAGGTTACTCGTAATGCAGACCATTATAATTGTAAGACTATCATCGCTATTGCCCAAATTTCGGTAAATAAGATTTGCCCCAGTACGTAATTGCAGTATATTAGCTTATACATCATCTACTGACGTAGACTTGCAACTAGTATTATGCCTACACGCATTTATACTTTATCATTTGGCGTCGAATGACTCTTTGTCCAGCTCGTTATCGATTTCAGCCTGTATTAGAAGGCTCATCGCTTCCATGCGTACGTCAGTATAGGTATTCAGGTTGGAGTATTATACTAAGCAAATCGAATCTACCTGTCGAATTAAGGCTCATATCGTCTAGGTAACGCGGAACTAACTCAGGGCCCTCCGATAATATGGGGTTTGGTGGACATCATCAGGTTCCTCCGCATTAGAGGCAACTGGCGAAGACGCTATGCAGAGCCATGTCTATAGCGAAAAATCGTTGAATGTACAGAGCGAGACTTATCGCTCATGACCAATCTGACGACGCATGTACTGCGCAATATAAGCGACTGTTGCATAGTCGCAGTCCACCACCACAGGAGGTGTTTGACTTAGCTTTGCAGCTCATCGAGAGATACATCGTTCGACGTGTTAAGGTCTGTCAAGACTGAGTAATAACTACCTGTTGTATGTAGGATAGCCTAATAGTATACCCAGCTCACTAGTTTTATGTCTATAGTTTTTCATTAGTCAGCGTTTTTTTACTGCGACGCGACTTCATACTTTCATGGTTAATGTATCTGATTTAGATTCTACTGAATCAAGCGCATTATAACGACTTGCTGCACCACCATTGATTTATCGGCCCAGTTCATTTGGCTTGCAAGCTATGTTGTGTCTATTCATTAGGTTTCTCTGTCGGACGGTCACTCAAACAGTATTACAATGGCTACGTCTTATATCGTATGTTTGTGAAAATATGCAAGTCAACTATCATGGCGGTTTTGTTTACAGGTATCAGCTTTTCACATTACTAGGGTGTAGAATATGCAGAAACAATCTCAAATGTGTAGCAGTCTTGGTGGTTGGTATGTTGCTTCACAGTCAGTTCTCTATCGGGCTTGCAGCTATAACATGGAAGTATCTCGCTAAGCGGCCACCTAGTTTTATGGGTAAGCGGTTCCGAGCAGGAGTGATTGGCAGCTGTATCTGTGATATTACTCGTGGTTGAGACTCTATTGATGCAAACAGCTTTCAAGCCTCTATTATAGATTCAGCATGATGCTGGTGGTTCTTTTGGCTCTGTCGATGATCTGGCGGCTTTCCGTAACATGCGATCAGTTTTATCGCATCTAACGTTATTTCGTGGTTGCAAACGCGTATCTACGTCCGAGGCGATACAGGTAAGGCAGTACAGTTCGCCTGTGGCTTCTTATACGCCAATGTATTGCGTTATTAGCGTGTCGCTAAAGTATGTATAACCTCGATACACGTTATGGTCGACTTTCATCATGTATTAGAGTCGATCTGTCTACTACCAACACGTGGCACTGTAGCGTGGTGGGATCATCTGTGTTGTAGAGCTCGACTCCAGACATCCAGTATAAAACAGGGACGTAGACCTTCTCGCTGGTATTTAATTACCGAAGGTGTAAGCAGTGTTAGCAGATGGTTCAGCACTTCTCTGTCACTATAAACTACTTGCGAGTCTGGCCATTATGGTGGCACACTCAGGTAAGTTTATGCTCGTATGCATTGCCCGTGTGTGATCTCGTGTTTAGAACTCGTGTATTTGACAGTAAGAGCCTCGAGTGATCAGCTATATGAAAAGCCGAATCCTTAGCTATTAAATTGGCATGATTACGCATTTAGCATGTCCGTGAAGAGTTAAAGCAAGTCCGCGTCCTTTAAAGCTCACATTCTCGTACATAAATTGTTTGGTATTTCGAGTGCGTGAGGTGGTGGTTGTGATGCGGCTGTGATAGTACATCTACCGCTAGAATATTGATCGTCTCCCCGATCCAATGCGTTAAATATGCCATACTCGCCTACTGAATAATGGTTTCTGTCTGGCTAATTCATTAGGGCTACATGTACCGTTACTCGTCTCACAATTCATAGCGCATCGGGCGTCATTATCATGAACGACCTAGCACAATGGCTTGTTCTCCTTAGCACAGATACTCGATGCCAAGCCCATGGTGGGATATTTTGGCAGTTCGACATGAAAAATTCAGTTTAAAGCGGCAAAAGGGCAACTGACGTATCTCACGTTAGATAAGCCTTAACGGATGTATAACTGAGGCAATACTGTAGTTACCGCAGCAAAGTCCGAAAAATGCACATTCTGAAATTCTACGTTGACCGCAAATTCAGTTTTTGGTGGATTGAAGCCCATGGCAGCTTTATTAGGTTTGCGACAACTGGGGTCTAAGCAACTGAAATGCCTCAGGCATGTGTATCGTATTGACTTAGAGTCACCGGTACCACGCTTTCTAGTTGTTGCTTTACCGAGTCATCCTCATACGCGAGATGAGAGTCACGGGATTGATGATTGATGGCTGGACCTTAGGCATTCGCAACACCAGATGGCTGGGACGCTTGGCAGAAAGGCATTAAACCAGTCAGTAAAGCACTGCCGGTCGACATGGTGGAAAGCCGTTCTATCCACATGATAAATTGGAAGGTGTGTGGGTGATTGGATGGCCATTCATCGTTGTGTGATATTACACTGATGAGTGATCTCGCAACTGGTCGACGCAAAGTAAACTAGAGCAAAGAATATCTATAATCATGACGATGTGATGTGTCCAATCGATCTTATATTATTAAACGCCGACCTGATGCAATTAGTAACTTTAGATTGCGCTTTATTAATGTGAGTAAGTAAAAAGGAATGCCGCAGTGCATTTTTTCCTATCGACGCCAACATAGCTTAGTTGACTTAGTATTGTATTTCTCATCATCGGACTTGTATAGATTAAAATTTCCAGTACATACGCATGGTATTGTTCCTTTCATTCCCTTGTGCGGCGTTGCGCCTAAGCAAGTAGTTGAGTTTACGTTCGTTATTTCTTGCTCCCTATAGTTGGGCATTTTACCTCGTTTTTGTGGCTGTTTATTGTTGGTTAGAACGGCAGCTGAGAGCGTAACCAGTGGGTATTCAACCCGCTGTAATCGTCTTGGAACCTATGTATTATTGCTCGTCGCTGTTTTTCTGCTGAATTACATCCATCTAGGTTAAAGGCAGGATTACGGGGATTGGTTTCTTGGTGCTGTGTGATGCTTTCAAAAGACGGAGCCTTCTCGAGTGACTTCTGCTTGCGACTATTGGTCGCTTGCTCTCGGTGTGTTATGCATTTGTCGATTACTTTGTGGCTATTAACTGCTCTCATCTTGGTTTTTGCTTTTTATAATGGAGTGATCTTTTGAAGAGAATATATCGTGTGCTTTTTACTCGAGGAGTGCATTCAGTACACGTAGCTGGCCTGTAATAAGACTCTATTGCCTCCCCGTTCGCACTATAATACGTCTTATTGACCTATGATGATGCGTATGCTTCGTTTACGTCAAGATCAGCTTGCTAGCTATTATTGAGTGCTCTTGTAACTATGCTGTGTGGAGCATTGGCTGTAACGTGTCAAGTAAATGCAATTTTGTGGACTTAGTCGCTCCAATTGGCGGTAATATTCAACGCAATGATTATACGTAGTCGATTTTCCTTTAGCCCTTCCGTAGACAGATTTACGCATCATGTGTGTATTAGCTTAGAATACGACCAGCATCACTCATCTGTTCGCTATATCATATTGTGTCGCGCTAGCTTTTACTGTTCTCGCTCTTTTTTTATGGTATTCGATCAAATGCTCGCTATCCTCTCAGATAGAGTCAGTCTACTAATGCTCGTTCGATGATTATCGTATGTCGCCTGTTGCCTCTGTCGACATCTTACACTTAGTAGTGCATATCACAGCTGCAGACTCGGCTATGTATTCTCATTATGTATTGTGGCATTGTCTATGTACTAGGGTGCCCGCAGCTGGCCTATCAACAATCGCTAAGCGTCTGTGTACTCGTGATATTTTGTCCAATAGCGTAGAGATAGGTAAAACGCACTGTATTGCGCTGTTTTTTTCGGTTACTATGTTAAAAGAGTCTATCGAAGGTTGGATGAGCAGCTCATTGAGCATAGATCCCCATCTATCTAGTTAAGAGTATCGTTCGAGTGGCCTATATGACTAATGCGTACCAATCGGTCTACCATTCCAACAGAGCGCGAAATTGTATTTCCTGTACCTACTCTTCCCCGCCCGCAGTAGAGTACCTACAATTGGCCATTTGAAACGGCCCAGCGACTATGGAGAAGACATACAATCGTTTATTCCTATCAGAGATACATTCAGTCTATACTGATGATAGCAGTCTGTGTTTCACCTACCATCGCAAACTCTCCGTGGTGGAGCGCCAACGAATCGCATTTCGCCAGCATAGCGCTCACATACTAAATTACTATATCCTCTCAAACTACGTTTACTGTGCACTGGACGAGTATCGACTTAGCTACGGTTGACTCCTCTTGATTGACGCGATTATAGTACAATGCAATCCTTAGCGCTATAAGATCTTCAAGTATGAACAGAGCGTCGTGTCAGCGTTAGCAGAGATGTCACACTCATCTGGTACGTCGCTAGATCTTAGCTAAGTGCATTCGTGTTAGCTGTATAGTGTTGTTGATCTTCAGACGAAATAGTTAGAGTATAGCAACTGAACGGCAAACACAAAGCGTTATCTCGCGGCAAGTGCGGTACCCTCATTTTCTCGTACCATGACGCAGTGTTGTGATAGTCAGTGTAGTCACACGACAGAACTAGAATGCGGGCTTTCATGGACTCCCAGTTTGAAAACCACGTTATTGCGCTCTCGCGCGCTGAAAAACAGGAGATACTCTGCGTCTAGACATTCATCGAAGACGTGAGTCTATTCCCTCAGTAATCACGACGATTCAAGCACTATTGAAGTCGTCTTAAGACTCTCCCGTGACCACGTGTGTGGATGACTGATCACGCCGTCTTCGAAATAGACTTTTGACGCAGGCATGCGTGCATGGTGCGATTTACTCGTCTCGCAGTGCAGGACTCTGGCCAGAAAGATTAGCGCCGCAAAAATCACGCACTTTCTATCAGCGACATAAAATCTCTGATTATAAACTGTAGAATAAGCCTAACCATAGCACGTATGCTCAAATCGCTTGCCGACAGTCTTCTAATTGCCTAAAGTCCCACTGACCACCATACATAGTTACGTGATAGTGATCATTTGATACTCACCATAAGCGTTACTTAATATTTGTCGCTCTTTAATCAAGTGCGCACATCACTGTTGAAGACACTAATCACTAGTAGACAGAAGCGCAATCAGGTTCTCGGTATGTGGCTCACGAGAAGTTCAGCTGCACAAGGACATCTGTCGCTCATAATAAGTGACGCACCATCGCAGTTTAACTCGTATGCGCTAACACTCGCTTAGCAGATTCAACACGACTGTAATTATATGGCCCAAGTCAACCGGATAGGAACAATATTACGCTAAGCTGATGCGAATTAAGTCTAGCGTCAGTAAGTGATGATAGCTATAGGTCCGTTTTGAGCCTTAATACGAATAGAATGTCTCAGCACTCGCGCGCATCATCAAAATCCCAAAACAAGTGATGCTACACAGCAGCCCCATAAACTCGATCTCGTGCAAACACAATATTTTCTTCACGTCACTAAAGGTTGAAGCGTCTGTCACGCATGCATCACTAGAAACTGGCGCCATAGATGTTTGGGTGCAATTGTCTGAAGACATACGTTGTCTCTAGGGATACGTTTGGATAAAGTACGGCAAACGAAAGATTGACGAAAGGTTGCAAGCTGATATTTGAGATGGTATGTGTTGACAATGTATTCTTGGTATGGTGAAGGAAATCTGCAAGAGTACGCATGATATCTGAGTTACCAGAGCGCTAGTTGATGCAGCGACATCGATGTGTTAGAGCCTTTATCCATGGCAAGCATCATGAGGAGGAATTCAAGGCTTGCTTATGCGCTTGTGTACTGTTATGATTCTGAAACGCAGTTCGCAATACCGAATTGCACGTGCAATCTCTTATTGCGGGATGTGACGAAAATGGGTTAAGGAAATGTACCGAGATTGGTGCAGTAAGAGTGTATGTGCGTAAGATGGTCCATAAAAGCTTCCAAATCAAAACGATAACGCAGCCAGTTTTTGCAATTAACAGCAACGGACCTGGGTCCTGTTTATGGCGCTTGAGAACGCCGACAAGGCGGTATTAAAGAATGAGCCTTCAGAGGTGATAGTCGATGAAGTATGTCAGCAATTTTTTGTCCGTAGGCAAATGCTAACAATGGTTAAGACGCAATCAACCACCGAAAAGAGCGCTGGTATAGTCGGGTTTAGATCTTCTGTGCCTATCTGCGTGCTAGTATAGATCGTATAACTCGTCGCTGCGTCTCTGCACTTTCGCTTGCGCGATACGGGTATTTAGCTGTGTCTTTGAGGAGATACTCTTGTTGTCGTTAGATGGTCGATAGAAATATGTAGCATCATCGTCACGATCCTCACAAATGATCTTGCGAGTGATTGCGCCTGATTTAAGTAGCGCTCTGCTTGCATACGACGCATGCTCTGTCGCACCCGTGCATCCTTGCTCTTAGGTGTCGCTCGCGTTGTATGTGTACTGTCTTAGCCTCTCGGGTGTTTAACGATGTGACAATTGGCGCTTAAAATGTGAGCTTGATTATGCCGTCGCAGATGATAGCGGGGTTAAGTGCCGATTTTGATAGTGGTTGTGTTAAAAACCATTTGCTTTGATCTTAGCGCGCAGGTCAACGTCAATATGGCTCGGTCGCGGAGATTTTTGTACGAACCGTCGTAACCACGCGCAGGCATTAAGCCACGGCCATATCCGCACCTTCATCGTGCCGATTGCTGTGCACATTTACTCATCTCTCGATAAACTGTAGCTCACATCGTGGCACCCGCTCTATGCCTGATGTGCTTCTAAAAGTTCGGCAATGGATTATCAATTCGTCTTATCTTAACGCTGGGACTAGCATAAATGTTCGCAATTTCATATTATAATTTTGGGCCATGCTATATCAAAATCCATGATGACAAAGACACCATGTGGTGATTTCATTATAGGTCGTGTGCCATACAAATAGCTGTTGTTCTCGAATGCTCTAATAGGGCCTTTTCCTTTGCGCTTTCCTACCTGCTTCCTTGTCTTTCGTGAGGAGTGCACTAAACCTAGCGCTTGTCCATTACAAGTAATTGGTCATATCGGCTCAATGCGTATCGACTGTGTGTTTTTGCGTCGGTATAGTATCTGTGTTTCACAAATCGAAGCGGGCTGAGCCAACTAGTTTTCGGCGTTTACATCCATCCCACTCTGTGAGCGGCCAAGCTCTCCAGATGAGTGATTTCTACAGCTGCCAATCGGTCTACCGCCAATGCTCCCTTGCATTTTTCTTTCGAATGAGATCGTGTATATGCTGCTTCCGGACTACCGGTGATTGGTCTGATTGGCTTGCGCAAGTAATACTGCGCCATTACTGCGATATGCGTCAAGTTGCGATACCTCAGCGAGCTTCGGTCATGCCCCTTTCAGTACACTTATGAGGAAAGGGTGTGGCAGGGGCTCAAAGCGTCGCATCCTGGAAATACTGGTGCGTGGTTTAGCATTAGTGGGTGGTTAATCGCCGACGTCGCTCGTCGTGTATCAACTTTCATTCACGTGGTTACATTTACGTTTCGCTGCTGTTTCTATGTGTGCGGTAAACTCGTTAGCGAGCGCAGCATGAGAGCGCCTTACTTCCGCGCTCATGGGCAAACCGACAGAGAGTTGCGTGGTGAACCTATTGGTCAACAGGAGTAAGAGCTTATAAGTCAATTCGTTCTTTTTGACTCAAACACATGGTCTGTAGAGCAACAACGTAGCAGGATAAGGAATTCTAGATGAGTCTTATTCTAGATCAGGTTTTACTTGCCCTTTTCGATACACGGCCAAATCCAGTTGACCTAGTGTTGATCTTTAGAGGCATTCATGCCGTGGCTCAGTGCGAATATAAAGTCTCATTTGACAGTCAGTTAACTTTATATTTATTTACAAAAGTAAATCTAACGTTTACTACTGTATGTGGAATCGTTAGACCTCTCCCAGGCAGACTCCATCCAATGGGCATCATTCTCATGCATTCTCTCATTGCCGTACCTTATGGGCGTTTCTCAGCTTGTTCGCGCGCTCTATCTGCGCCGGCTCAGTGCTATGCTGGTTTCTTGTTTCTGTATTACGCGAGTCCGGCTCTGGCTCCATCTCTCGTTCGTAATTTTTCCTTTTTAAGCTTTCTGTGGTAGATGCAAGCTCAGGCCAAAGTCGCTCAACTTGTGTATATGCGGGGCTTTAACAGTTGGCATGCATGTATGTTTTTTTTATTCCTCCTTCCAATATCCTGTCTAGTGTCCTTAGTCTTGCTATTCACGGTGTGGACCCACGTTTAGTCACTTTTGATAATGACTGTTATGACAACGGCATTCTATTGGTTGTTGAGCGTTAGTGCTCTGCTGGGCTATTGCTATGGGCCTTGTTGCCTTCTTCGCTCCAAGGTTATCGATGAAGGCTTCAGAATTAATGCGGCTTACTGATTGTTCAAGGTGGCAAACATTTGTTTCGCGAGGGTCACGCTCGGGTTACCCGCATCTTGCTAAAGAGCGCCCAAGACCGTATCTTCAGACGCCGGTTTTCGCTGGTTTTTCACGTGAAGGTGACAGTTAGCGCGGTGGGGTATCTTGTTTTTTAACGTTGCGCTAAGGTACGCTGATTAGACATTTACACCACTCTCGTCAATGGGGTATTTGTTACTTACTAGGTTTTTGTGCTTCGGGCTGCTTGGTTTACTTTGTTGGAACAGAGGAGCGAACTGGTTAACGTAGAACTTAGCGGTTGCAAATATTTACTGATTCCGCTTGGGCGTTATTGTAACGTGGTTTCTGAACCGCGATGGCTGAACCTCGTTGACTGGCATCGGTGGCAGTTTTATCTTATTGCACTTTGGGCTGAATAAATTCAACCAAGACTCGTGCGGCCAAGGCTACGCAAGCTAATTGAAATTAGTAATCTAGCAAGTAGAACGCCCGGGCATTGCTGGCGTTCTATATCGATGCCTAGAAAAACCATTATCTACCAGCCAGGCTGAAATGGCTTTTTTCGCCTCTATCGGCTTTATTAAACCAACACTCGACGATTCCAGCTGGCATATTAGCACTGTCGGTTATATAGTCGTTCAGCATCCGTCGCTCTTTTTCGAGTCGGCTCATCGGTTCGGTTATACCAAAACTGCTTATTCTGCGCAACATTTTGGTCAATGACCGGAGCTAAGGACGGGATATCCATAATTGGTGGTTTTTTCGCCGTGGAAGTTCAAATTTCGGGTACGTATCACGCGTGTTTTGACACCCGACTTCACCGGTAGTATTTGAGTGGTGATATCTAGCTTCTTTGCCACTGCGTCTCAAACGGATAACGTAGGCGCCTTAGAGTAAGCTTCTGCCTGTTTTTGAGTTCGAATATAAGGCGCTTTCCGTTGAAGTATCTTCTTTCAAATTGTTAAATCAGCCATGGCTCAGATTTGATCGCTTGAGTATCACAACACTGTGCAACAATTTATTTAAATCGTACGGGACAATGTTGTGGCTGGGACCTTCATCAACCTCGACCTTAAAGTCATTCGATGCTGCGCCTTCAAGGTCAACGTAATTTTCAACTATCTAGGTACTCAAAACGTCGCCGCCGAGCTGTAATGCCATCACAAACAGACAGAAACTTACCCGCGACAATTCGATTTTCAATTCCCCACAATTTACTCCTTACCAAACCGTGTAGTTGGTAATCTGATATTTGTTCTTATCTCATTTACTGGGTCTTCTTCTGCTTTTTCAAAAGCTGCTGAATGTTGTCTTCTTTTTGTCTGTTTCACACACCTGTATTGGACCGAAATATAGAAAATCGAATCGCTTGTTGAATTAGGGTATTGATCAATTCCATAATATGTTTACTAAACAATCAATAGAAAAATAATACCTTACTATTAACTTATTCAGAACGACCTCACACTCTTATGCCTACAACATCCAAGCGAATCCAGCCTAAGTTCACTCTGCGATCATAGATCGTCTTTACTACCATCGTATTATCTCTAATTTTCGGCCCTTCTTTATGATTTACCTATTTCTTTCTTGTTGATGGCATTGCGGATTGTTCTTCTGGACGGGTTTTATTTATCGTGCGGCTTAATTTTTACAATGGGGATTTACGCTTCTCTGGTACTGATCGCCCGTTGATCATTCTTCTACCCTTGCATTCGGCGTGTTAATAGCCAAATGGTCTACTTTTTGCACTTTATCCAGTTGGCAGCGCTCTGGTGGGCATCGAAGGATTTTGGCTCTGTAGAGTTCCCTCGTGGAGGCACTATTTTGGGACCATATTTAGTGAGGTATATTGTAGACTTAACTGGTGGTTGTTATTCCAAAGAGAGTCACGGCTCGTGGCTTTTGGCTTACTATTCATATGTTTAAGTGCTTTTTTTTGGGCCTTTCTTTCT
>Ga0163217_1019218_pt1 | contig 11521 bp, 9 predicted proteins | sample SynspAceP_FD_185933 | JGI IMG/M metagenome (GOLD analysis project Ga0163217, IMG submission 185933) | Saline lake microbial communities from Ace Lake in Antarctica - Synechococcus sp. Ace-P (PacBio error correction) | ecosystem: Environmental > Aquatic > Non-marine Saline and Alkaline > Saline ... | reverse complement strand
TCAAAAACTTATCGGGGAGTGTTGTATATCTTCAGATGAACCTTCAAATCGGGTTGCATCAAAGAGACAACAACCGCTTAATTGACTCGTTAAAAAAATTGCGCGATCTTGGCCAATACAATTAATTTCAGTAGATCACGATCGAAGACACAATGTTCTGGCAAGCCCCAGATTATTTGATTTATTGACAGGTGCTGGCGGAAAAAGGTGGAGAAGAAATAGTAGCTCTGTGCTTACACCAGAAGAAGTATGCGGAAAAATGAAAAAATCGATTAAACCAGGGGCTTATTTATCTGTTTTTGGTAGAAAGTTTATTTCCCGGTACCGAAACACTCGTCGCATTGAAAACTAAAGGTGCCATCCGTATTACGGGTGCAGCTGAAAATACTTGAAAAATTAACTGTCGATTTCCCATTGGGACGCTTTATTGCAGTAACAGGGTTTTCTGGTTCTGGGAAAAAAGTAACTTTAATTAATACGATTTTAAAAAAAGCTTTGTCTGTTGAACTGATCGTTTCCAAACAAAAAAACCAGGGAAATTTAAAAAAAATGGACTGGGTATGAAAAATTAGGAAAAAAATATTAAATATTGACCAAAGTCAATTGGAAGAACACCGCGAAGCAAATCCAGCAACGTATTGACCAGTGTTTTTGATTATATTCGTGACCTATTTTGCTTCTACAAATGAAAGCTTTAAAATTAGCTAGAGGCTATAAAAAAGGGGGACGTTTTAGTTCATGTGAAAGTGGTCGTTGTGAGGCTTGTAGAGGGGATGGTTATTCTAAAAATCGAAATGCATTTTCTACCTGATGTTTATGTCCTTGTGAAATTTGTCCATGGCACAAGATACAATTCAGAAAACGTTAGAAGTTCGTTACAAAGGCAAGAAATTTTCTGCTGTATTACTAGGCTATGACATTGGAAGAGCCGTTGTCTTTTTTGAGCACATGTTCCAAAAATTCATCGTAAAGTTACAAAACAATTATTGATGTTGGCATTAGGTATGGGACTTAGTCAACCAGCAACAACATTATCCGGAGGAGAAGCTCAACGCATGAGCTAGCTTAAGCGAACTTTCATAAAGCGGTCTGATGGAAAGAATTTTTAATTCTAGATGATGCGACAAACTTGGACTTCATACAGAAGACATCGCTTCGGTTATTGGAAGTCTTAAACCGCTTAGTTGAGGCTGGATAACACCGGTTTAGTTGAATTTGAACACAATTCTAGATGTGATTAAAACAGCTGACTACATTATTGATCTTGTCCTGAAGGTGGTGGCTGGAGGTGGAACATTTTAGCAACTGGGGACTCCAGAAAAAATGCAAAAGCAAAAAATAGTTATACTGGATATTATCTTGAAAAAAATACTGAAAAGAGATTAAAACCGCACTATAGACCAATTTAAATAAAATAGGTGATAAGTGATCAAAAGTAACAGGCCCTTTTCTAACAAGGGTCTGTGTTTTATTTTCATAGTGTTTCACTACGCTGTTTTGTGTTTCGTGTTAAAATAAAGATGATGTAATTAAGAAAAGATTTCATCAGTCTAAGTAACCATATGGAAATCGTTCTAAAGTCCTTATGACCAAATCCCAGTGTAGTAAAGCCATAATAGGAATAATAAGAAAGAATTAGCTAACAAACCATTATTGCTTGAAAACCAATTACTAGATAGATGGAATATTCCAAGGAAGGATCAGTATCATTGAAGAAAGAGAAAGATCCTAGAATTAGTAAAACAAGAACATCATTTCAACAGAAGAAGCGTCTGGTTTTGCTTGAAAAACAGTGCTTAAAAAAGATAAGTAAAGAGCAGTTAAAAGAGATCAAACAACAGTTTCAAGACCAGTCGTTTACTCAAGAACCTAATCGAGTACTCCACACGTAGAAAAAATAAGTGAAAACAAGAGACTGAGCAAGAACAAGAAGAATACGATGAATTTACAAAGAAGAACAAAAAGAAAGGACAAGAAACAATTAGGAAGCAATATTAGAAAAACTTGCTAACGAAGCGTCAAGCATATTCTCTTCAATTAGATGAAAAAGATAGTGAAAATTAGAGCAATAGAATCAACTAAATAAAGCAAATGAAAAGCCTAAATGTATTAGAAACACTGGAAGATTTAAGACGAACTTAGGACGCTGAAAAAGAACCTGAGTTAAAGCAGTTAAGTCATGAGATAGAAGGAGTATGAGGCTCAATTAACTGATCTCGAAGAGATAGAGTAACATTAATGGAAAACAGTTACGTTATCGTTAAACAAAAAACAATGGGACTCAAAAAAAACAACTCATTTGAAAAAATTTGAAAATTCCAGATGATTGGAAAGTGTAGCCAATGACACAATCAATTCAGATTGGCGAAAAATGACGAAGCAGGCGAAATCAATTGGTAAGTTAATGAAGAACTTTTCTTCAGTAATGGAAAAAGGGATTGGAAAGATGTTAATGTTGCGTGTTCCAGGATTAGCTTCTACGAAAATTCACCCACGAATTTAGTTATCTAATTCGATGGCGTTATTATGGTGATGTGAAAGAGCCAATGGTTTGATGTTCTTTTTAAACTTGGAAAGGTGAAGATATCAAAGTTGAAACAGAGATTAAAAATTTATGGAAAACTTGATTCTGATAGTCCTTTTTGAAGCATTCTCAAAGCGTAGACAATTGATGTAACAGAAGAAAAAAAGTCTTGTTTCATATTCCAACAAACGTATTTCGTTGCGATATGACTTTTTATTTACCTGAAAGAGTATATGAATCACACAGCTATCAAGCTATTAATGGAAACGTGAGAATAGAAGGAGTTTGAAGGTTGAAGATATTACCGTTAAATGCATCAATGGCTGACATGTGTTTTGAAAAGTAACAAAGCTACGATGATTGAACAGAAGCGTAAATGGAAAAGTATTTCTCTTGTAGATAGCACTAAAGAGACTAATTGTTAACAGTATTAATGTGGTATTGTGGCTCAAGGAGTTTTAACGTGTGGTTTGATTTGATCAACAGTAATGGCACGGTTAGGTTACTGTCTTGAATACAGGACTTGCAGCATTTTTAGAAGCTTTCATCCGTCAATGGTTGCAGTTAAAGTTTTCTGTTCCAAAAGAATTTAAGTAATAGAGGAAATGCAAAAAGTAACTTAGCACCATTCAAAAATCGAATGGAAAAAGACAGGAAATAATCAAAAGAGAAAGAAAGATTCTGCACCAATCAATTACTTGAATTTAGAAGACAAAATGATGGTAATCCTTGTAATATTAACAGTTAGCACAACGACTGGAAATATATTCTTAAAAAGATAATTGAAAAAAGTAAACAGAATAACGGTTATTTATGATAGGCTCATTGAAATATTTGATAAAGGGTGATTAGAAAATGAAAAAATTAACAAAATCAAAAAAATAATAAGGGTAGTCAGTGGCCCCGTTTTAGTGGAAATTGCAGAAATATTTCGATTTTGATCCTTAGTATCATTGCGTATCCTATACTCCATTGCTATTGTTTTTGGGTTACGGGCTCGCCTATTATTTTATATATTAATCTTGCATTAAATTATGCCGGGAGGGCTCAGGTCAGAAAAATCTGATTGCATAGAGGCATTTAATGGAACGCGGAAGTGGTAGATAAACCGTAAGAGCTGAAAAGGTAAACGAGAGAGAAAGGAACCCCATAATGACTGGAGTGACTTTCTAGTGAAATATTGGCAAGTTAATGTGTCGTTTAAATTGCACTGATTTTACTTAGCTTTATCAGGGGCTTTTCCAAAATCTTTTTACGTAGCGAATTTCTGGATTGCGTTAGTAGCAAGTTTAGTCCTTCTGTATTAAATATGGGCAGTTTAAACATTTTATTTCCTCCTGTCTTTACCAATAACAATTACTTCACATTTAGTCTGTTCAGTATTGTTATAAATGCGAGCATGCTAAGTTTAACCTCTCTAATTGTGGGTCCAGGGTTTCAATCAGGACATTGGGAACAACTATTAATTGCAATTATTCTGTCATTTTGTAAATGAACATTTATTAGTAGGCAGAATAGTTGTAAATAGATAGTTAAATAGAACAATGTGTTTTTGCGGTATGTGTATGACGAATTAGTCTATTGCATACTTGTTTTTTTTGTAAAACACACAAAAAGAAACTAATTTAAGCAATAGAACGATTTCATACAAAAAAAAGTGTGATTCTCTTTATCAGCCTAGTTTAAAATGGTTAAATAGAAATGTAAGCAACTTTTTTTAAAATCAATCAACTTATAAATAAATAGCAACCAGCTTAAATGAGCTCAAAGGAGAATAAAGTATGACTAATAGTGTTAACAGTAAAAGAATTAGTTGGACTCTTCTTAAGTAGTTGTAATATAATGGCAGGAGGAATTTTTTAAACAGAACAATCCAGACAAAACTGAACCTTTCAAGACCAGGTTTGGAATTGACAGGCTATTTTAACTATTACCCGCAAGAGCGCCTGCAACTATCGGTCAGAACAAGAAATTTCATTTTCAGAAACGCATGTCTACGTGGATGAGCGGTTATGGTTTTTCGACGGATGTGTCAGCCAGATACACCTGCTTTTTTAGTTTCACGTAATTTGACATTACCTAAAGAATTGATTTCAAGCGACACTGAAAAAAGAAAATTCCCATTATTGTCACAAACGTATGCTACTACTCGTCTAGCTAGTAATGTCACGAATTTTTTAAGAAGGAACGGTTAGCTGAAAGGGAATCCGTTCATGGTGTGTTAATCGATATATCTACGGAATGGGTGTCATGATTTACTGGGGACAGTGGTTGTAGGGAAAAGTGGAAACAAGCTTTAGAAACTCATCAAAGAGGTCATCGTTTAGTAGCAGATGATTCGAGTATTGAACTTCACGTGGTTGGAGAAAACCGTTTAATTGTGAGCCGCCCTGAAATTTTACGTAATCTATTGAGAGTTGTGGAATTGGCATTTTATCATGTGGCTAATTTATTGAGAGTAGGAGCCACCGACTAAGTAAAGCGGTTAATCTTAATTGTTAACTGCGAATTTATGGGATCAAACATACTAATTTGACCGATCTGGATCCTTCTGATGGGAAAGAAGAATTTCATAATGTTGGATGTTCCTTTGATTTCTTACCGTTAAAAACTGGACGTATTTAGCGTCATTATTGGAATCAGCTGCCTATTGATTATAGAAGCCAAACAAATGGGATATAATGCAACTGAAAACATTTGAAAGAAATCTTGAAAAATTAATCAAAAAGCAATTCTGGAGAAGCTTAAAAGGAGATTAGAAGATGAACTTTTATTTCAGTGCATCAACCCTATTGCATTTTCATTTGGGGCCTCTGAAGTTATTGGGTATGGAGTTATATTGCTTCTGCTATTTTTGTAGCCATATTTTTAGCATGCGCGAAAGCAAAAAAACGGCGGGATTGAAGGCAGATCATGTCATTGATATGGCTCTTTTGGTCGCTACCAATCGCTTTTATTCGGGCACGTTTATACTACGTTATCTTTGATATTTTAGAGTATTACTTGCAAAATCCTAGGCGAAATAATGGCCATCTGGAATGTTGGAATTTGCATATATATGGTGGATTGATTGTGGAGGTTTCTAACGGATTTATTGGTACACTAAAAAGCATCGTATCCCTATTTGGTTGATTGCTAATGTTCTGCACTAATGCTTGTTAGCACAGCGATGGGACGTTGGGAAACTTTATTAACCAAGAAGCACATGTGTGGAGAAGTTTACAAGAAACTTTTTAGAAAATCTTTATTTTGCCCGATTCATTATTTAATCAAATGAATATCAATGGTGTTTATATATTCCCGACTTTTCTTTATGCATCTTCTTTTGGAGTTTAACTGATTGTATTGATTGTCTTAATTGCGAAATCGTAAATCCTATATGTGCGTTGTGGCGAAGTAGCCTTAAACTTTGTTTTGTGGTATTCATTTGGGACGTTTTTTTATTGAAGGACTTAAAAAACAGATAGTTATGGTTAGTGGATTGGTTGCGTTGTTCCCAAGCATTATCAGTTGTTTATTCATAGCTGCACTGATTATTCTGGTGGCAACGGGGAAGAAGAGACTATCCTCCAGTTCCTTATTATCTAGAGGGGTTAACTGCAGACGAAGAGAAAAAAATCCACTCAAATCAAACTGAAATTTGATCATCACAAAACAAGATATCTTAAAAACTAACGAATAGAGAATAAAGACATTGAAAATCATGACAAGGAGGCTAGTGACGAAATTAACATGTTGAAAAAATTGCCTATTTGGGTGCTGGCTCATTGGGAACAGCTTGTCAATGGTCTTGAAGAAAATGGACACGAAGGTTCATTTGTGGAATGTCATAGCCAGGAGCAAGTGGGACGAAATCAATCAATACCATTACAACAATAAGCATTATTTGCCAAAGTGATGCTTTCAAAAAAAAAATAAAAGCCTCTACTGATTAGCGAAACGTCTCCTAGGTGTGCTCAGTCGATTGCTGTTTTATCTCGTTTTCCAACGAAAAGCTATTCGCGAAGTAGCTAGAAAGTTAGAGCTACTTGAAAAATCTGAATAGTTATCTTCTGCTAGAGTAAGGTCTAGAACAAGAAACGCATAAGCGTATTTCATTATTCTAGAGAAGAAATTTTCTAAGAATAAACGTAAAGGCCGTGGTTAGCCTTGTCTGACCTAGTCATTGCAGAAGAAGTAGCCGTAAAGGATTTAACCACTATTACTGCAGCATCATCCGATATAGAAACGGCTTACTTTTTGTTCAACAATTATTTATGAATGATTATTTTAGAGTGTTTATACCAAAAGATATTTATTGGAGTAGAACTTGGAAGCGCCTTGAAAAAAATATTATCGCTCGTGTTGGAGCGGCAGCTCTCCACGGTTTAGGGCTATGGAGATAATGCTAAGCAGGCCTTAATGCTAGAGGATTGGCAGAAACAGTCGTTTAGGTGGTAGCTTTGGAGCGGATCCATTAACGTTTTATTGGTCTAAGGTGGGTTTGCGCGACTTTGATTGTGACGTGTACTAGTGTGCATTCGCGTTAATTGGCAAGCAGGTTAATTTCTTTTAGGAAAAGCATGACGGTTAACGGAAGTCTTAGACCACCATGGAGATGGTTTGCTGAGGGGATTACGACGACTAATGCGTATATGAATTAGCAAAAAAGAAAAAGAAATTGAAATGGCCAATTTACTGCAGTAATTTATGAGTTTGTTATTTAATGAACGACCAACGTTTAAAGAGGCTGTCGGATTCCTTAATGAAACGCGATGGAAATCAGAAAGTTACAGTAAGTACACTGATTACAGAACAAGTATTGAGGAAAATAAAAATGCAAAAATTCGGGAAAGCGGTCATTCCAGCTGCAGGACTTGGGCACCACGTTTTTACCTGCTACAAAAGCGATTGGCAAAGAGATTGCTGCATCGTTGATAAACCAACCCATTCAGTTTATCGTAAGGAAGAAGCAATTAATTCGGGGATTGAAGATATTTAATTGTAACTGGGAAAAGTAAGCGTTTCCAATGAGGATCAACTTGTTCAAATCCAGAATTAGAAGAAAATTTTGAGAGCAAAGATAAGCTCGCTCTTTTAGAGTTGTTGGAAGAAACGACAGGTTTGATTTGTTTTTCGTTTCGTCAATCTTATCCCAAAGACTAGGTCATTGCTGTTTTACATAGCTAAAGCATTTATTTTGGGAATGAACATTTGTGGTTATGCTCGGGGATGATTTGAGGAAGACAGAAGTCCTGGACAAAACAATGATCAATTGGTTACGGATAAAACTCATGCTTCTAATATGCAGTAATGAAAAGTCCCACATGAAGATACTTATAAATACGGCATTATTGATCCTTGAAGGACAAGTAATGAAAACAATTATAATGTACGTAGTTTTGTGGAAAAGCCTAAGCCAGAGATGCAGCCCAGTGATTTAGCTAATTTGGACGTTACTTGTTGACTCCTGAAATTTTCGATTATTTTAGAAAAAACAAGAACCTGGTGCTGTGTGGAGAGATTGCAATTAACTGATGCTTTATTGATAACTTTAAATAAAAACGCAACGTGTTTTTGCACATGAATTTAAAGACAACGTTTGATGTGGGGGATAAGTTTGGATTCCTGAAAAAACTAGTATTTCGTATGGTTTAAAAACAACGAATGTAAAGATGCTTACGTGATAAACATCATTAAATTAGACAAAAATAGAAGAAAACGAAAAAAATAATCATTTATCTGAACAAAAATAAATTAGCGAGAAGCCGCTCACCATTTAGGTTGGTGCGATGAACGCTTTTTTTATTGAAAATAATCCGTATGAGAAAAGGGAGGTATATCAAATCAAGAGGCGTCTGTGCTATACTTGTTTTATCAAAATTTAAAGCTGCAATAAAAAGGGGGAAGCCACATGTCAGATGGGGGAAAATGAACAAGCTAGCAATCATTACCATTTTATTCCAACTAGCGACTTTTATTTCAAATGAGGAATTAAAGCTTTTTCAAAAAAAATGATTATGCAAAGGCTAAAGAGTACCTGCCTACGTGCAAAGCACGTTGAGTAAAACTGAAGAGGAAAGAGTTTTCGCTCTTTGCAGTTAGCTATTTGCTTACAACAGACAGGTGAATTTGCAGGAAATCAATGGAATAATTAGAGGATTTAATTTCGTAGTGATGGAGATATTTTTCCTGAAGCTTACTTATTTTCAGCCCAATATTATGCATTTTTAGATGAGTTAAGAAAAGCATTAGAATTAGTAATCAATTACTTTGCAAACTTGAACCAGTGGGGATTTTCTGATGAAGCAGAATTTTGGAGCAAGTCATCGAAATAGAAATAAAAAGAAATTTTAAAATTAACTTCCATTAGTAAGCAAATAAATGAAGTTTTTAATGCATTACAGTGTAGAATAGAGAATAATGATAAACTGAAGAAGTTAAAGAGATATACTATGGAGACAGCAGAAAAATATAGATGTGGTTTGTTATCGGGGGGGACGGGCGGTCCTAACAAGCAGCTCTTTATGCTCACGGCTAATTTAAGACCTTAATATAGACGCGGAGTTAACCAGGTGGTCAGAGATTTGATGATACGGGCTGAGGTAGAGATTAATTCTGGATTTAGCAGCATTTGGGAGGACCAGAGCTTTCTGAAAATATGTACCAGGGAGCTATACGCTTCGGAGCAGAAACACTATACGGCGATATAAAAAGAATAATTGAAGGCCGAGAATTATAAGACCTTTATATCAGGTAAAAAAGAATACAAAGCAAAAGCGATAGTGATCGCAAACAGGTGCTGAGCATCGCCCAAATTAGGTTAGATGGAGAAACCGAATACAATGGTCGCGGTGTATTCTTATTGTGCTGTCTGTGATGGAGGCATTTTTTCGAAACAAAAACATTTACTGGTTATCGGTGGTGGCGATTCCAGTGTAAGAAGAAGGAACGTATTTAACGCAGTTTGTGATAAAGTAAACAATCGTCCATCGGACGTGATGAACTAAGATCTCAAAAAACTTCAGATCGTGCATTTAAAAATTGAAAAAGTAGACTTCACTGAAGCTCTGTTGAAACAATTTTGGGTGATGATATGAAGGTCACTGGAGTAAAATTTAAAAGTACTATAACAGGCGAATTTAGAGATGCTCCTGCTGAGGAGTTTTCATCTATGTCGTATTGCCGAACTCAGAACAAATTCAGAAAATTAGGTATCACCAGATGATGAAGGTTGGATTAAGACAAATGAAAGAATGAAAACCATTCTGGAATATTTGCTGTCGGCGATGTTGCTGACACCGCTACGCCAAAATAGCAACGGCTGTTGGAGATGGCAGTTTAGCTGGCGACATTGTTTTTCATTAATATTGAGAAAAATTGAATGAATCTTTAGAAGGCTGAAAAAGAAGTAGTTTATTGATAATAAAGCAAGAGACTGGGTTAATCTGGACTCTTGTTTTTTTTTTTGCGATGTATTTTAATGAAAGAAAAACTGAGAAAGAAAAATGGTTTATACTTGCAAAAAGAAGTGATGTAAACGTTTTTTATTCCACCAATAGGCAAAGGATGATTAAAAATATGACTGGAACAAACATATGATATTTGGGACCATTATGAAACGTTAGAAGAAAAACATTAAAGGCTGAATTACTTACTTTGAAAGGAGATTAATCTAAGTTAGAAGATGCGTTCTATTGTCCCTTGGATTTGGTACTGCTGGGATGCGGCGAATAATTTTGGGTGCGTTGGAATTAACCGGAATGAATCATATACGATTCGTCAAGCTACAGAGGGGTTAGCCTATATTTATGGATAGTTTAGGAAGAAGAAACAAAAAAACGTTTGTCCCCAGTGGTGTCGCAATTGCTTATGATTCAAGAACATTTCAATCTCCAGAGTTTGCCATTGGAAGCTGTCAAAAAACATTAGCGTGCATAATATTCTTGCGTTTGTTTTTTGAAAATTTTACGGTCCATACACCAGAATATCGTTTTGCTGTTTCTGTCAGTAAATGCCTTATGCTGGAATCATGATTACCAGCTAGCACAATCCAGGCGATTCATTATTAATGGCTATAAGGTATATGACGAGATGGAGACAAATTGCCACCAAAAGAAGCGATTTGCGATTTGACTTCATACGTGAGAAATTGCTGAGAATAGCTTTAACCGTATGCTGTATTGTCAGAAGATGAACTTCCAATCTAAGGGACTATTGACTTATTTTTAGGCGAAAGAGACATGGATCAGATTTGTTCTTGGCAGTGAGGCAGTTGGAGTGTCGATTCCTGAATTGATTAAACGAATGAGTGATAAGATTTGAAACTTTGTTTTCACGCCTTTACATGGCTGCAAGGTCAGATATTAGGAAACTGATGCCTTGGCTAATTGCAGGGTTTAAAGGAATTTACAGTTGTTCCAGAACAAGCTGTGGCCGATCCTGATTTTTCATTTACAGTTAAAATCGCCCAAAATCCTTGAAGACCAGCGGCATTTGATACGGTCTTTCTTCGATTAGGGAAAAAAAAAAACTCGATGCAGATATTCTAGTCGCAAACGATCCTGATGCATGATCCGCTTAGGAAATAGCTGTTTAAAACAGCTGTTGGCCATATTATGAAGTTTTAACAGGGCAACCAAAATTGCGAGACTTAATGCTTTATGTCTTTGTTAACTGTTCAGGAAAGAAACAGGAAAAACATTAATAAGAGGAATGGGCGTCGTCTTTAAAAATCCAATTGTTTCGAGTTGAGTGCCAAACAAGCTATCCACAGAACAATCTTTGGATGAAGATAGTTGACGTCTTGGACCGGATTAAATTTATGGCAGAAAAAATCAAGCAATATGAAAGCTGATAAAAAGTCCCAAACTTTCCTATTCGCGTTTTGAAGAAAGTTATTGATGAATATGGTTACTTAGTGGGAAAAAAAACCCATTTGTCGGGTTTGAATAAAAAAAAAGACCGGCGATTTTCAAAAGGCCCCAAAATTCTCTTTTCCTTTTTTTTGCCCGGAAG
>Ga0163217_1090022_pt1 | contig 11522 bp, 14 predicted proteins | sample SynspAceP_FD_185933 | JGI IMG/M metagenome (GOLD analysis project Ga0163217, IMG submission 185933) | Saline lake microbial communities from Ace Lake in Antarctica - Synechococcus sp. Ace-P (PacBio error correction) | ecosystem: Environmental > Aquatic > Non-marine Saline and Alkaline > Saline ... | reverse complement strand
TTGGCGGCCCAGGCGGGCCCCTGCGCTGGCTGCTGGGCGATGTCCCCCTGCCGCAGCCCCAGGCTGCATCGTGCACGAAAACTTCACGAGGGAAGCCGTGCTGCGGCTGAAGCTGCAGCACCCACAGGCCGCAGTTGACGCCCATCCGGGAATGCCAGCCCAACCTGGCTCGATCTCGCCGACTTTACTCGGCCCACAGCAAGCATGGCTGGCCGCGCGGCCGCCAGGCCCGGCCCCCGGGTTTCATCGTGCTCACCGAGCCCGGCATCCTGCAACCAGATGCGGCGCCAGGTGCCGGCAAGAGTGTTTATGAGGTGCCGGGTCTCGACGGGCTGCAGTTGCACGCCTGCCCCTACATGACGGCTGAACACGCTGGAGAAGCCTGGCATTGCCTCGAGGGACGATGGCCCCGGGCGATCGAAGCTCGACGAAGCCATGCGGCTGAAGGGCCCTGGCGCGATCCAGCGGATGTGGAACTGAGCGTTCTTGAGCTGGATCGCCGTCTCAGCCGCAGGTTCCGCCTCAGTAGAGTAGCTGTAGTTCGCCACAAAAACAGCGGAGTCCTGCCAATCATCTGTGGGTTCCGAGCCCGGGCAACATAAACGCCGCGGCAGCGGCGCCGTTGGGCCCTGGCGCGGGCCAAGCAGGGCCGCCCTGACCCGCCGCAGATCGTGGCCTTCCACTGGCTGAGGCATGAATGCTTGCAGGGCACGGCCGTAGGAGGACCCCAGGTGCCAGGGGGCGCCAGCAGCGGCCGCATTGATGGCGGAGAGGTACACACTGGCCTCCTCTCGCCCAGTTCCGCCGAGAGAACAGGGATCGCCGTGCACGGCGGGGGCCGCTGCGCTGGAGGGTGCGCCAGGCTGAAAATCGGCCCACCTGCTCCGGAGCTTGGGCGCCTCGGTGCAGTCGGCGCCGAGGGAGGGTCATCGGAGGGCTTGAGCAGGGGTGCCCTCCAGGAAACACTTCCGGTTGAAGGCCCGAGGGACTTCATAAACCGGTGCGCAGTACCCCATTCTGCAGGGCGGCGGTGGTGAGGATGTCGGTCGCCATCCATCAGGAATCTCCGGCTCCACGATCGGCACCAGGCCCTTCGTTCTGGACGTGCGGGCATAGCGAGCGAGTCCCCCAGTGCGTTCTTCACGCACGCACAGCTCCGACGGCAGCCATCGGCTGAGCATGCGCAGCACCGCCCGCCATTTGGCAAAGCGGGCGCCGGCGGGCATAGGCGCTAGCGGCCCGCTCCCGCAGACCCTTAAGCCCGGTGCACCAGCTTTCGCGGGGGCAGGCCACCGGCCAGGGGCTCCCGCCCAGATCCAGCTTGATGCCGGGCGGATCAGGCCCTGCTGCTTGAACAATCGAGATCGAGGCGCCCGCTTGGCTGGAGGCTTGCGGCAGCCTAGCTGGAACAGGTTTCCTCGTAGAGGATCACGCCACTGAATCCATTCGCCGAGGCCAGGGCGGCTGGCCAGCCAGAGTGCGATAAGCGCGGCGGGTGCCTCCTCACTGTTCTCCAGTCAATCGCCGCAAAGCGCTGCCGATCGGCCGGTGGATTCATCGGCCGCCAGCAACCACTTGCAGGCCGGGAGAGGGCGGCGGCCGTGGCCTCCAGCTACCTTCGCGGATTTAGGTGTCGAGTGCCATGGGGCCAGCGGCGACGTGCGGGATCCATGGCTAAATGGGGGAAGGGTCGTTCACCGGTCAACGCCATGGCCTTGCCCCGCGGACGGCCTGATCCAGCTCAAGCCCGCAGGGGCCCTGTATTGCCTGCGCAGACGCCTGGATCGACCCCTGGCGGCCGTGCCCCGGGCCCTTGATCACCACGGCCACGCCGACATGCACGCCCGGCAGTTGGCGCCTATTGGGCGTGGCCAGCGGCGAAAGGCGTGCTGCGCCAGCGGCTGGGGCAGGCGATCGCGCTCACAGCCATGGACTACGGCCAGGAGGCTGAAGTGGGTGACGCCACCCTGTTCGTTCCACAGCGCCGGCCCATGTGCTGGGCTCGACCCAGATCCGCCTCAGCGCCGGTCAGAAACCCTGGTGATCCAGCGGCGACTACAAACGGGATGACGACCCCAGCTGCGCGCCGTTCGAGCCGGTGTGCGCGCCGATGTGGTTTGATCACCGCAGGGCACCTTTGGCCTACCGATCTACCGCTGGCAGCCGGGCCGAGAGGTGGCCGCCGAAGATCCTTGAGCTGTGGCGGGCCGCCCCGGAGCGGGCCATCGTTGGCTGTTCGCTATGCCTTGGAAAGGCGCAGCGGCTGCTGGCGGAACTGGCGGCGTGGGAGTGCAAGAGGGAGGTGCTGCCTGCATGGCGCTGCAGCCCTGACTGGCCCCCCTTACCGATCCCAGGGCATCGTGCTGCAACCGACCGCGACCCCGTTAGTGAGTCCAAGAAGTGGAATTCAGTGGCAGGGCGGGCTTGGTGATTTGCGCCGCCTCAGCCCACCGCTTCGGTGTGGATGAAAAGCTTCAGGCGCCCCAGACGGCCTTCGTGAGCGGGTGGATGGCCGTACGTGGCGCCCGGCGGCGGCGCGGCTACGAGGCGGCTTCACCTCAGCGATCACGCCCGACTGGAACGGCCTGCTGCCGCAGCGTGCGCGATTCAGGCGCCCAGCCAGGTGTATGGTGACCCACGGCAACAGCGACGCCTGGGGCCCGCTATCTGCGCGAACAGGAAGGGATCGATGCGAACCCCCTGCAGGGGGGCTTTTGGAAGCGGAGCGCTCAGGACGAAGGGACAGGGTTGCCGCTGGCGTCGAACATTGGGCTGAATTCCAAATCATTTTCAAAATCACTGGTTACCAAGGACGGGACAGGCCCTGGCCGCGCTCTAAAGGCTGGAGTTGCCAAAGGGGCAAAGATGAGGCCCTGCACGTTTGTCGCACTCTCCGCTCCAATCCGAGAGCGCGCATTCGCTATAGCAACGGACCAGCTCGCGATATCAGAGCGGAGAAAAAAAAATAACCAAAACGTGATCCAAAGACGATTCTAATATTTAGAATCACAGCTATTTATGCGACACCGACACACTTCCCAAAAACAGCTGTCCAGCGGGAAAGTATTCAATGCTCAGAAATAATTCAAAGCGGCTTTCATTCGCCTTTGTTGCGCTCTTTTAAAGCCTTACCGCCTTGCCAGGCCCGGGCTCAAGCCAAAAACCGGGGCCTGCTGTCAACGTTTCAAGCAGATCGCAAAGGAGGCTTTTATCGATGGGCTTTCGATGGTGATGAACTTACCATTATTTCTACGAGTATTTCATCAACAGAGCTGGAGCCGAATACAAAGCACCTTTAAACCATCTCTACAACACAGCTCGCGCCTACACCCCCGAAAGAACAACTTGCGATTGCTTTTACACCCAATAGCGATACGCGCCTATTCATCCTTTGCGGATGTATTTACGCGCAGAACATTTGCTATCTGGCAATCCAAGGATTGAAGAATCACGCTACTTTCCGTGCAACTCGTGACATTTACACGTTCAACTATGGGTACAACGACAGTCGCAACAACAGACAACAGCTGCCGCGCGTACACGATTGCAGGTCCCGACTTGGACGGAGAAAAGCCCTTATGGAATCGGCCAGCTGTTCCGCAGTGTGAAACTGACTTCTCCATCGCCATCATCTGGAACTCAGTTGATTGATTTCTGCCGATCTCGAAAATGTTTGTAAAAAAATCCAATCAGTTCTACCGGGCCTTAACACCTCTTCCAAGTTTCAGAACAAGCCATCCACCACCAACCGCACCAAGCCATCGCCCTGGCCCGCGATCAACAAGGAGCTGGCTGACACCAATCCCTTCAGCCCTACCTGATTTCGTTTTGGGGCTATTCGCCCCAGCCACAGGGCAGCCGCGTGGCGAACATTCCCATGCGCAAGCCGCTTGGCCTAACATCGGCCCATAGAAGCGGGCAAAGCCGTTCTTCCCTGATTGCACGTTCACCCACGCAGAAGGCTGAATCCACCATGGGAATTACGAAGTGTCTTGGAGGCAATCAAGGCAACCACCGGCGCCCTTGGGCAGGATGAAAAATGGTTGCACGTAGCCACAAACGGCTTCGTGAATGCAAGACCTATGCGGGACAACTTCTCACTCCGTTTGCTGGCCGCCGCCATGGCGGGCATCTATGGCAATGATAGTGTTGAAGTGTGTAATCCCATGCTTGGCCACCGATGGAGACGGATAAGAAAGCGATACCAGCAGCCAACCGCTACACACTCACCTTCACGGCCGATCAGCTGCCAACCGTCAATGCGTTCTGGTCCGTCACCACTGTACGACGGAAAGACGCAGTTATGATCGACAACCCGATCAACCGGTATCTGAATCAACTCGCCGATGCTTGCCCAGCTTGAAAAGAAACATCGACGGCTCCACTCACCATCCACACAGGAAAGATTCACCGGGCAAGGCAGGGGAAAGCCAACTGGCTGCCAGGCCCCCAATGGCCCGAATCTATTTGGTCATGCGGCTCTATCGGCCCAAAGGAATCGGCCCTGAAGGGATCCTGCGCAACCCGCCAGCCTTGCAGCGGGTCGAGTTGATCCTGGTTCAAAGCCATGGCCCGTCGGTTGCCGTCTCAGCCTCGTTCGGAAAACATCCAAGTTGGTCACGGAGGCTTCCTCTGGACGGAGCGAACGTAGTCGGTGAGTAAATGCGGCTCCCACAATACAGCGGCAAGCGAGTGAAGATCCCATAGCCTTATCCAATTTAGATTAGCTATTTTGCGATCGAGAATATGTACCACAATCTATTCTTCACAGTCGATCGATGTGAACGACCAAGGCCCGCGGGCCGTATCGTTGATGGGCCGTGCAAGAGGGACAGACCCTCCCTGCCGCCCCTCAATTGAAACAACAAGAAGAGCAAGATTAAAGCGATAGGGCAGCAAAAAATTCAATCAAGAAGGAACGAGCTAACACGATTCATGTTTACCAGAAAGAATTACAACTTTTCAGTCATTCCGATAACTTAACTCCATGAATCAAACAATGCCAATCAAAGCAAGTCGCACGGCAGGGCTCTTGGCATCACAATTCAGCATAGATCGAGGCTAAGATAACTGATCGAAGAATTAAAGAAGTTGACCTTACCATCGAGTCTGTCTGCAATATTTTCCCTGGAACGCTGGCAGCGGATGTGGTGCCAGCCACGATTGTGCGCTTCAACAAATTTGGAGGTTGAAGACAACTGGCGTTGATCTGGTTTGCCTTAGCCAGGAAATGGGAAAGACACTCTCAGTGACAACTCCCGGACCCTAGTGAATATGCAGTTTGCCAGCAGCACGCTCACCAGATCAAGTTGATGGATTTTTAGTGAGCAAGTGCAATTAATGCCGACCTCGACCGTCGGCCACGGATTCGACCCCATCATCCCGTATTTATGGCACCACCTGGTCAGTCCAATATCAAACTGGCTTTTTGGTTCCATAATGGGCCAGTGGATGGAAGAGGGGATTGTCACTCCGATTCCTCAGAACTACCAACTCTCAGCAATGCCTTGGCTGTCCTTCAAGCCATTCGGGGATGTTGTTTGATCCAGGTCAACCAAAAATTACGATTCTGCGCAAATGCCGTGGTGGGACATGGGTTTTGACACAGAGCAGTTGGGGGGCAGTTACAGTCGGGTGGCGGAACCGTTGTTAGTCCCACCGATAGAGAGGGGCCAAGCGGCCAACCCGATTGCTAACATTCCTGCGTGAAAAAACCTTTTGATCTGTTGAGTATAATCGAAAATCGAATTGCCAATGACTTTGACGCCCTGCTTCAATCTTGCTTTGGATGGCGCCTTTGCAAACCCCTTTCCAACGGTCCAATTGTGGGGCATTGAAAAGCCCTGATTCGCTTTTTTCGGGAAGATTGTCCAAACTTGAGCTTGTTGCCCAGAACGGGGCATCACCGAACCGGGACGAGGATGGTTACACCCGGATCAAGGTCACCGGCAGGTTTCAAACCCCTTGGTTTGGTAGGGATGTGGGCTAGACGTGGTTCCTGGCGCTCCTTCTCAATCAGAGAAAACAAAATCTACTTTGTAGCCATTGACTTACTCGCTTCCGCCCAAGAGCTGCTGAATTTTGGCTCCTTAGGTGTTTTGTTATTCAGCAGTCCTGCGACAAAGAATGCGAAGCCACTTAAGTGATAAGATTGCACTTTTTCATAACAGCCAGTCCACATCAATGCCCATTTCATCAGGAGTTTTTCCTCCACTTGCTCAAGAAACTAACTCCACAGGTCTCAACTAGAATTGGCGCCACAATTCAAGACGATTGAAACGGGCATTTATGGCTTGAACTAGCATTCCATGGGAAAGCTATAGGGATCGGGGACAAGGGTTGGATCGGTCGCCAGTACGTTTCTAATTGGCCAACCTTCTCTTAGGGGTTACTTTTCAGAAAATCCAAACCAGCATGGTGTAGTTGCCTGCCAAATTCGAAATATATGTAAGACAAAGGCAACATCAAGTCGCTGGCGACAACATCATGAATCACAGCAGTCAACCATAGCATCAGTCGAACGGGAAAATAGCTGTATATCGCCTTGCTTCAAAGACCCTTGCCTAGGCGTTCGATAGTCCTATCTATGCGCTGAGGATCTGCTCAGCCTCCTTCAATGACAAGCTGCAATCACTTGGTTTATGCCGGAAGAACAAAAGAAGGGCGTATGAAAACTTTGGATTTCATCGCTTTGGTTTGCGTTTTCATCAGACATTCCCATCTAAGTGAAATCAAGGAAAAGAACTCAATTCATTCCTGATATCACCTGGCAACCAGTGGAAGGCGTTAGCCCCTCAAGCCAACATCAGGCCTCTTCAGCATTGATCTTTCTTTGCCGTCTGTTTACTCGGCAATGGGGAAGATCAAAGCATCTTCATTAAAATCGGATTCCCAGGACAGGACAAAGCTGCCTCTTGGATTCTTTGCCAGGAAGACGTGAGAAAGTGACTTCGTACCATGTCAATCCTAGTTCTGTCGGTGGCAAGTTTGCTCATATGGCAGCGGATTACGACTGATGAAGCGCTACAGCTTCAGATGCAAGAGACTTGGAGCTGCGTAGACAGGAAGTTCGTATTCGCAAACGGTCAAAGCGAGGTACTCAGGACCACCAATCATTCCATTTCCCTCTCACCCCCCTGCAACAACATCTGTTAACTGTCAGAAAGGTTCATCAGACAGACGGAAGCAGGATGGGGGCGCGTTGCCAATTGCCAGATGTTCTTAGCCTTGACAAGGGATGGCTTTTTAACTGCTTGGAATGGCAAGTGGCTGTTTCCTCAACATAGACGCAAATGATTAATCAACTGATCGGCGAGCAGAGTCGTATCTCTCAATCCACCCGTTGTTCAAAAAGCCCTGAAGCAGGCACTCCCACAATGTGAGATTCATAAACCCCGTAAGGCGTTGCCACCACTTGTGCGACATACGTTTCGGGACCCATATGTTGGATTTGGGCCAGAACTTAAACCATCAGATCCTGATGGGCATGATCATCTCAGAGTCACACAACAATTACACCAACTAAACGAATCCAAATCGTTCGGCGTAGACCTGTTTCATTGGCTAACACTGACCTAGTATGTCGAAACAACTGGCAGCACCAAGCCGTGTAATACCGTACACAAATCTCAATGTCATCAGGACATTGCTTTTTGCCACTTGCAATACTCAAAGGCACAGCAACAAAACAGCCAGTGTGGATAACCACGCCCTACGGCAGCAAGCAAGTCCGATTTGCCACTTAGCTTGACCAAGCCGTAGTGATCCACCGGTCCATGGCACTCGTCTCAACCTTTTGAATGTACTGGGAAGCCGCAGCTACGACTTCCAGTCACGGCAAGTATTTCCAAATCTTGCTCCCCTGACCCGGGACAATTTTAACAGGGGTACTTCTTTTGGTCAATTCCAATCTCAACCGAATTAAATTTGCCACTTAGAATCATATTTACAACACAAACCACCAGGGGACTGGATCCCGCCACGGTCATTGCCTTTCTTGATACTGCGGGGACGAACACAAACCTTGACAGGGGGTTTTTAAACCCACCCCCCCCAAAAAAAACCCAATTTTTTTTGGGGGGGGCAAGCGGTATCGCAGTATAACTTACGACATCACGAATTGTGATTGCTAACGATACTTGCCTCTTGATTCTTCAGCCAAATATCACAGATCAGAGTTTTCCTAGCAGTGATTATGAATTGCGCGGATACTCGAGATTTTTGCCTTAGAGCCAAATAGCCTGCGCTCTCTTGCTTGTTCTTGGTTACCGCAGAACACCGGGCACATTTTATGGATGCTTGATGACAAAGGAGTTCCTCAGATCTCGGTGACGGTTGCTTACTCCTTGCCGTTGGCTGGGGGTGGATCGCTTATTCCATGTGGATTCTGCTTCATTAAGCACCACCGCGAATGACCTTGGGTCTTGATGCTTTTCACCATTAAATGCGGAGTCGACAGGTACTGCTCACCCACAACCGCGTGGGGTGATCCAGTTCATCGGTGCCTTCCTGTTCGGCTCCTTTCCAGGCAGTGCTATCGGCCCCTGCTTCAGCTCTGTATGCGGCAGGGTTATGTCCTTAGTGTTGATCGTTTTATCATTCCAATCCAAGTGCATTCAAACCACTGGCAAGTGGCTTTCGGCTTTGCTGGAGAGGAAGCGCAAAGTCTCGATCAGATCCAGCAAGGCGGCTTCCCCCTGATGCAAGGCAGCGTTCTATGCGACCAACCAACACTGCTGGTTGTCCTTGGATTGCAAGAAATTCATCCTGTTGCTGGAAATCCTCAGCAACCAGCTTGATCGCCGCGAGGAAATTCTTGCGCGGGTGCTTTGCCGGTACTCGCTGCTGAATTCCATCTTGGCTCGATTTTGGGCCACATGAGAGAACATCCGCCGCGATGGCGGCCCAAAGGGTTGTCCCGTGATCAGGCTTTCAATCCTGTTTGGCTCCAGAATCAGCAACACAGTTCGCGTTTGCTGGCGTTCCGGATGGCAGATCTCCCGACAAGGGTCAACCAACTGCAACAAACCAGGATCTCGTCCTGGCCAAGCTTCGAAGCTGTTCAATCTGACTGGGGTGATTGGCTTCACCAGCGACGGCATCTCGCTTTGGACGATGTTGTGGAGTTTCCTGAAATTCAGAAACTGGCCACGGCGAGAGGTTCCATCACTGCCCATAGCTGAGCTGGAGGGATGGCATATCGAACACTCTGGGAATTGCAGTTAGCCGACCTGGCTCAAGCATCGACGACGGATTCGTTCAGCTAAGGGGCAACGCTGAAGCAGCCCTAGTTTCATAGATCAAGTAGCCCAAAGATCAAGCAGACTTTGCAAGGGATATTGCAGGGTTCTAGGACGTATCGATCAAGACTTTTTCTATTCCTTTTTAAAGATCTTTTTTCTACCAGATTTCAGCCAACCTCAGCTGGAAGACATAATCATTGGCCGATGGCTGCGGACCCACCCCAATAGGCTTCATCAAAACCGAGAGTTCTCGGCTTATTGATCCAGCCGCTGCCATAGAGAATAGCCATGAATCCAGTGGCCATACATCAACAAGCTGTAAACAGCAGCAAAGGCACAGCCATCTTCAGGGTTGTTGAGCAAGCCAGGCGGTTATAGCAATCGCCAGGGTTCCATTCTGAATGCCACTTCAATCGCAAACAAGATCTTGTTGGCGCGCGGGGCAGCTTGAAAATAGCCTCCAGCAGAAGGCCGGCCAGCATGGCCAGCAAGGTTCAGGAAGAAGCACTCCGATTCCCACCTGCATGAGAAACCCCGGCAATTTTGCTGCCTTCGCGGACAGCAGCAGCCCAATAATCAGGGCTAGCCAATCCCGAAGGCAAAGGCCGGCTCATGGGCTTCTTCGAGGGCGAACGTGCGGCTTGAGGAAAGGCGCGCGAATGGCCTGCCACGCAATCGGGAGCAGGGTGCATCAGGACAATCTGCAGCCATGGTCGAGCCGATCGGCAGGGGCGATGGCGGCCCGTTCTCCAAGAAAGGTTTGGGGGAGTGCCAGATTGATCAAAAAATCGGATGGTAAAAACTGTGATCACGCTATTGATGGCCGTGAGGGTCACCGAAGGGCCACATCGCCTTGGCCAGGATGGTTGATTTTCAGATTCGATTGAAGGACCGGCCCGGACACACCGCCACCACAATCAGTTCACAGCAAAGGTTCGGGCGCATGGGAAAGGATCGTTTGCAACAACGCACCCAGCAGCGGCAACACCACATCTGGGCAAAAACGTACCCCACGGCAACGGGCCTTGCGGATAGGCGCGTGATTGCGGCTTGAATCGTTGGGAACCAGGCTCAACCCAGTCGCGCAGCTTACATAGACCAACTGCCCAAAAGCCAGCGGCAGCTAGGTACAAACTCTACGGTCGAAAGAAAGTGACTATAGATAGTACAGTCATTTGTAACTGGAAGCAACAGTAAAGAATTGAAAAGCCGTTCAAACAACTGCGCTCTCAAATCGACTCAATTTTCTCGATCCACTACCATCCATGCAGGTGCGATCCATCGACCCCTTTTCCAAGGTCAAACTTGGTCCGTCAACCTGGTCCGGCAGCGGCACTTCCGCTGATCGCCGTTGCTGCCTCACAGCGCCTGAACCTGTCTGGGGGCAAGTGTGAGCACTTCCGCTTGAGCAGCTGGCCATGCGCCGAGTTCTCCTGCGCCCTCTATGAAGTGCCAGCTCGACCGCAGCCCGGCACCAAACGCCCGGTGGAAGCGCTGCAGGCTATTTCGCGGGCAAAGTGGTGGATCAGCGACGGGCCTGGGCGCTCAGCCTGTTGCTCGGCAAACGACGCAAGCGCCTGCTTCACCGGGTAAGCGCGGCCAGCCCCGCGAAATCGCCCTGGCCGCCTCAGCTCTGCCCGGAATGGTTGTTCGAACGGGACTGCCCACGGCCAGGTGGGCCGACATGTGCCCGAAACCATCGCCCCTGCTGCTGCCCCAGCTGGCGCTTGCCCGGAAGCCGGAGTGATCGAAAGCGGCCGTGCAGAGTTGGATGGGGGAGCGGCTGCCGGCGATCGCAGGCGGCTTTTGAGGTTCACGGCCCAGGCTTGAAGCCGTTGCTCAGCACCTGGGCGGGGTCCTGCCGCCGGGCCAGGGGCACTTCCTGCTTCAAACAAGCTTTGCTTCCCACCGGTGGCCTGCGGGTGGGTTGGTGTCCACAGGAACTGGTGACCACGGGCCTGGCGCGGCTGGCGGGCATCGGAAGGAGGGCAGAGATCGGCCCAGGCGGGCTTCCATGGGTGGCCTGGGAAGCCAGGCGGCCGACGCACTTTCCGGCCGCCCTTGGCTCGCCCCCGCTGGAACGGGAGGGGCGGGGCGGGTGGCCGGCGGATACCGGCACCACATAATCCATATTTTATTCCTTTCTGAGGGGGGGCCCCAGCCCCCTCGAGAACAATTCCGGGGGGGGCCCAAAGGGGGCTTGGGGGAAAAGGGGGGGGGTTTGGGGGGGGGGGATTTACCAGGACCCATGGCAGGGCGGAGTGGGGAATCTCTTCTCTT
>Ga0163217_1074192_pt1 | contig 11522 bp, 6 predicted proteins | sample SynspAceP_FD_185933 | JGI IMG/M metagenome (GOLD analysis project Ga0163217, IMG submission 185933) | Saline lake microbial communities from Ace Lake in Antarctica - Synechococcus sp. Ace-P (PacBio error correction) | ecosystem: Environmental > Aquatic > Non-marine Saline and Alkaline > Saline ... | reverse complement strand
AGCCCAGCGGGCCACGCACCCGGGGCCGGTCCGCGAACCCGCAGGCGGGCGGCCACATCCGTAACTGGCGCGCGGAGCAGCGAGCGGAGGCGAGAATGGAAGAGGCAAAGAGCCGAGGCGCAGGGGAGCATCGCGGCATGGAACGTAGCGACCAAGACCAGCAACCCCGCGCGAACATGATCTGCAGCGGAGCGCGCGCAACGCGAACAAGCTGCCGGACCGGCAAAGCCCGGGGAAGGCGCGCGGCACCGGCGCCAAGACGGTAAAGAAGACCGAAGAAGCGGAGCGGCGCGGCGAGCGGAAAAGCGCGGCGGCGGGGGAGTCGCTGGCCCGGCACCACCGTGGAATGGCAGAGTGGCCCTTCGGGAGCCGTGAGTCTAGAAAGAAAGAGGGTGAGCGTGAGCTGGATGCCACACGGGCGCGCAGGCACCGCAACGGCGATGGCGAGCAGTCCGAGGCCAACAGGCGTGGTGCGCGGCACCACCGCGGGGGGGCCGATGGCGAGGCCGCGCACCAGCCGGGCGAGATGCGAAAAGGAGGGCCGGAGGAGGACACAGGGCAACCTCCGCCGTCAAGGAGAGCGGGTCCGAGCGACGAGAAATGCAACGCCAGGCAAAACCAGGCAGCCGGAGCAGGAGCGCGAAGGTCGAGAGTCCCGAGGGCGAAGCACCCGGAAGCGCAGAACAGCAACCCGCGGGACGAAGGGCGGCCGCAGAGCCACCATAGTCCGCCCGCCGCCCGAGGGGAAGGCGGCAAGGGGCGGGGGAGCGGGCGCGAAGGCAGGCGCGCACTGCTCGGGCGGGGGACAACAGCACGACGAGCACGGCCCAGCCAACGCCAGCAGGCCGACAGCGGCCGCGGCGCCGACCGCACAAGCAGGCAGCCGGAAGGGACGGCAACCCGACGCAACGCACCGCGCGACCACCGGACCGACCAGCGCGCCACCGGCGCCAACCCCAAGCGGCTGAAGAAAAGGGGGCGGAGGAATTGCCTAGATTCAAGAGGGCGCGCGGGCCGCAGCAAGGCGAAGGCACGATCACACGCAGGTGGTGAAGCGATGAAACCTGATGGAGCGCAAGCAGCCGCGCGAGCATTGCGCCCGCGGGCCGGAGGTACTGGCAGGGGGCCGTAGCCGATAGACGGGGTGCGGCAGAAGGCGTGCGGCTGGCCGGCGTGAAAGCGAGGGCCGCCGAAGCGGCGAGCGCAGGCACGCACAACCGGGGGAGGGGGCTGCCGCGGGAAGTGCGGCGGCACACGCGGCAAGAACAAACGGGAAGGAGGCACCGAAAAACCGTCGACGGGGCAGCGACATTCACAACGCGCAGCACTGAGGACGCGGAGCAAGCGGCGAAACGGCGAGCGGGGTGAAGTCCCGGGACCCGGCCGCGGATACCAGGAAGTAAGAGCGAAGAGTCGAGGCGGCTGCAGATGCAGCGCGGGCGTCAAGAGGGCGGGCAGGCCCCGCGCCGTGACAACGAGAGGCGCCACCAGGGGCGTATCGGAGCAACAAGCGGAGGCAACGTCGACAGTCGCGAGGAGAGAACGAAGCGGCGCGGAGATGGCCCGCGCGCTCTGCACCTTGGAGGGACCGTGTGCGCCCAGGCGAGGGGCGCAAACGAGCCCCCAGGGACGGGTCACGGCTGGCCACGTTAAGGGCAGACGGAACGCGACGCGACCCCAGCCGGGTAAGCAGGCAGACGGTAGGAAAACGGCAGCGCGTGCAGCACCGTGGTGTGGGCGGGACGACGGCACACAGAGTGACAGAGGAGTAACCAGCAAGTGGCCCACAAGCCCAGAGCAAGAAGACCGCCACCTAACGGCGGGCGGCACCAGCAGAAGCGAGGGGGCCGCGGGCAGATCGGCCCGAAGCCGCCAGGCGCCGGAGCCCGCCACGGCAAGCGCCGGCGGCGGGGGGCGGCAGCCCCGGACCCGACGGTCAAGCAAACCGACGGTGGGGCGATCCAACCCAGCACCAGGCAAAGACCTCATCGGGGCAAAAGCACCCCAGCCAGAGGCAGGACGGCGACTACCGGGGGGGCAGGGCGTCGATCGAGACCGCCGGTGGAGAGGGGGAGCGGAACGCCGGCAAGCGGGCGGCGGCGGAGGCAGCCTGGCCAGTCCCGGGGGTGGGAGGCAGCCGTGTTCCGAAAACGGCACCCGGTGGGGGCACGGGCAGAAGCAAGCGGAAAACCCATGAGTGGCCACGCCAATGACCCAACGCGACGCACCAGGGAACCGGTGAGGGGGAAGACGGAGGGACCTGCGGGCCGCGGAAGGACAGGCGAGGTGCGCGAGCCAGCCGAGGAGGGCGAGGACGGGGCGGCGCCAGGGGCGACGGAATCGGCGATGACTGAGGGCCGGGTTCGGGCAAACTGCGGAGGCAACCATGAGCCAAGGTGCGCGCAGGCACAAGGGAGTTCAAGGCCAGGATGGCGGGGAGAACACGGACCGAGCGCAGGAAGCCAAGCAACGCGACCCGGCGCGCGACGCAAGGTCAAAACCATGCCGCGCCCACGGAGGCCGGCGCAGGGCGATCAAGCATTGGAGAAGCGGGGGAGAACATGAGCCAAGGCGCTGCCGGCCAAGCCGGCGACTACGTAGCAGCCAGGGCAAGCAGGGAAGCGCGGAGACCGGAGCGGCGGGGCCGCGGGGGCCATGCAAGCTGCACCACGCAAGGAGGGACCCCGCGGGGCCAGGGCACGGCCGCGCAACCGGGGAACGCGGGTGAATGTCGGGCGCCGTGGTGGCGACAGGACGGCCGGGATCGGCACCCCTCGGGCGGGGGGGGCGGGGGCGGGGGCGGGGGGGGGGGGGGGGGGCCGGGGGGGGGGGGGCGAGGGGCGGGGGGCGGCGACCAGGCGCGCCGGGGAGCAAACAATGGGAAGAGGTGGAGGGAGGGGGAAAAGGCCGAGGGGAGCGCTTGCGGGGGGATGGAAGGGGTGCGGGACGGCGACGGTCGAAAAAGAAGCTGGCAAGCGTGAAGAAAAGCGGCACAGGGCGTGGTGGGGGGCTGGCCGCTGCGCGGCCGCTAGGGAAGGGGGGTGGGGGAAGCGGGAGCGCGGAAAGCGTGCGTGGGGCTGCGGGCGAGCCAGAGCCGCGGAAGCCGTGGTGGCACGGCAGGGGCGGAGCAGGGCGCGGAGGAGCGGGGGGCGCGCAACGAGCGAAGTGTGCAAACAGTAGGACGTAGCCTGGCGGATCCGCAGCGCAGAGCAAGGAGCGTGGAGGCGGGGAGGCCGCCGATGGGCGCCGCAGCCGCGGCAGCTCACCACACAGGGTGTGCAGGCGGCCTCGGGCAGAGTCGGGCAATGAACACCCGCGGGCCGCACCAGCCCAGCCAACCGGCAGAGCGGGCGCGTAGGCGCGGCAGTCAGTTCAGCAGCGGGCAGCGCGCAGACCGCGGCAGCGAGGGTTGCTGGGGAGGCGCGAGGCAGGACCCGGAGGCTCAACGGGCGATCCACCGCGGGAAAGCACGATGCGCCAAGCGGGGCGGCCAACAGCATGCGGGCGGCCAGGCCAGCCAAGACGCGAGCGGGAGCGGGCAGGCAGGTATACCGCAAGAAACGGAGGACGGCGCCAAGACCGCGCGGCGGGGACAGCCGGAGCTGACAGATCGCCAGACCAAGCGGCCGAACGGGGAGCAGGAGCAGAAGAAGGAGCAACCAGCCCGGCGGCGGGCGCCGAACCGAAGAGTGCAAGGCGGGGGAGGGCGTGCGTCACGGCCGCCAGCAGTAGGCAACGCAGCAAACGGGGCCGGGGGAGGGCGGCAGGACCGCCACGGGACCGCAGAGGGCACCCTCAGGGGGCAGGCGCACAGCAGAAAGGGAGGGGCAGCAGCAGGCGCGGTCAGGGCCCACGCCGCCAGGACGGGGGGAAGCCAGCCGGCAGCGCGCGGCGGCAGCGCAAATCGACGGATACCGGTCAAGGCGGCCGGCATCAGGGCGGGGCAGCCACATTCCACCACAAGAGCGCCAGGGAACCCCACGCGCGCGAACGAGCCGCTGCCACCGCAACCACCAGCCAGAGCAGCACGCCCACGTGGCGCCAGACCGGTTGAAGCGAGCGCCTGCCGTGGGGCAGCCGCCAGCTCAAGTACTCAGCGCCATGGGCACAAACAATAGGGACGCGCCCACCACCAGTGCAGGCTCCCAGACAGTCCACCGCCGGGGCGTGGCAGCAAGCGCAGACGTGCCAAAGGCGTGCTAAGGGCGGAAACAGCGGCAGGCGCTGGGCGCAGCGCCAAGAGGAAACGGGGAAAACCAGCCCACAGCCGGGCCGGGCGAAGACGCTGCCAGCAGCAGGGAGAGTCCAAGGACCGCAGCGGCAGGGTACCAGGAGGCCGCAAGGGCGAGGCCGGGGGGGGCCCGGTGGCAGGGGAGTGCAGGCAAGCAAGGTATGCTGGCGGGAGCGAGCGGGCAGGGCGGAGGCAGAGAGATGAAACCCACTGCCGCGCGAATCCGGTGCGGTGGGACGGGAGTAGACCGGGAGGCGGAGCCGGGCCGACCAGAAGCACGGCCACCAGGAAGCGCGCCCTGGCCGCGGGGGGGGCAACGGAAGGCGAGATGCCGGGCGAAGAGAGGCAGCGATCTGGTGGCCGCGAGAGGGGGCGGGCATGGGGCTCCGGACACAAACAAAAGTAGGGGGGCGACGCGGGTCGCACGGGTACGGAGTCAGCGCAAAAAGAGCCGAGCGTCGCCGGAGCAGGGGGGATGTCAGGGTCGATGGAGCATAAGACGCGCAAAGAAGTAAAAAAGCGCGCACAAACGGACGTGGCCGGGGCGGAGATGAGGCCCCGCGGCACAAACACAGCGCAAAGCGGTGGAAGCGACCAGGCTCCGCAGCACGTGCAGTCGCGCGGGGTGGGCAGTGCGCAGGCACTCCCGGGGCGGACGGGTGCAGGAGGCGCCCGAGCGTCAGCGGGAGCAGACACCCGCCTGGCGAACGGGGCCGCAGGCGAGCCAGGCGGGCGACTCAGCGCACGGCGGCGGGCGGAAGCGAGCCGGAGCAAAGTAGGACGGCTAGGAAGGGGGCGTAGCCGTCAGGGGAGAGCACAGGAGGGGACGCGGGGCGAGGGGGCGAAACCATGCGTCCACCCCATGTGGCCAAAACGCCAGGCTTCCGCCGGCGGGGGGGGAAGCCCGGAGAGGCGGACGGTGGGAAGTGGGTAGACAACACCAGAGAGGCGGGCGGCCGCGAGGGGAGAGTCGAGTGCCGCCGGCCACCAGGGGGGGGCTGACGCATAGTGAGCCGGCCGGGGGGCCAACCGGCGGCCGAGCCACGCGGCAGTGCGTGGAGGACCCGGCCAGCCGGAGGCAGTGACCGCGGCCGTTGGGGAGCTCCCAGGGCGGAGAGGACTCGGGCCCGCGAAGAGAGAGAAAGCGGCGGGACAGACACTGTCCAGAAGCAGACCCGGCAACGAGGACGCGCCAGGCAAGGTGCGGGAAAACCGGCGTCCGCGGTGAGTCGCCGCAGGACGGGGCAGCCGGCGGACGAGTGTCGAGCAAGAGGGCAACAACAGCCGCAAACAAACGGCAGGCGCCGCCAAAGGCGTAGTGAGAGTCGTCCCGCAAAGGCCAGGAGCTCAGCCGATGAAGCGGTGGGGCCCGCCCGGCAGGAAGGCAGGAGGGAGAGGATCAGGCTGGGTCGGTCGAGGAAAGCCGGTGGGCAGGAAAAAGGGGAACCCGCGGATGCCCAGCGGAGCCAAAAGAAGCTGAACCGGAGGCAAGGAGTGGGAAGACAGCGCGACCGGCGAAGGCCATCCGAAGTGGAAGCTGGCCGAGCAGCGGCGAGGGAAGGTCGGAGCGCGGCGACCGAAGGGACCGAGCCGACGCGGGACAAGAGGCGGGAAAGCCGCGGGCAGACAAGCGCGCGACGAAGGGGAGGCGGTGCCCGAGAACGGCGACCAGGAAAGCGATTGCGGGGGCAAGGGGACGGCGAAGCCCTGTTCCAGGGCACGGGCGAACCAGACACGCAGATCAGCGGGGGGCCGGCGTAGGAGCCCCGGGGGGCGAAGACGGCCGGGGGCCCAAGGCGGGGACGCAGGGTGCTGAAGGGGACGTGCCCGAGGTATGACAAAGCGGGAACTTGGCCGCAAGACGCCAGTCGACGTAGGGGGCACAGCGGGCCGCTGCCGGGCGCCAGAACGGAAGGAGAGGCGTGTCGCATATGGCGGGGGAAGAGGCGGGAGCGACGCGGCCTTGCCGTAAGCGCAACGAACAGGAACCGAACGCCGAGCGCCGAGGCAAGGACCAAGGTCAAGACCCAGCAGTATGGAGGGCCTCGGCGACCAACAGCATTGACGAGGTACCCAAGGCACGGGGGCCACGGAAACGAGCGCGGCCGCGAAGCAGGAGCAGGCAGCAGGGCGGGCCGAGGCACAGCAAGCACGAGCAGGGGCCCGGCCGAGCGTGAAGAGCAGCCAAGCGGGTCGCGGCAGCCGGGGCGAGCGGCTGAAGCGCAAGCAGAACGAGAGCAAGCCGGCGACAACGAGCCGGCCGCGCGAGGGGAAGAGCGGCCGCGCATGAGCAGAGCCAGAGCAGAAGCAAACCGGCGGGAGGACCAGACAGGAGCAACAAGGTGGCAGAAATGCAGCGGGCGCGAAGAACAAGGGGGATGACGGGGCAAAGCGCAGGAACGAAAAAACGGTCCTGAGGAGGCGGGAAAGCCCGCGCAACCAGTGCAAAGAGGTGAAGCTGGACAACGTGAGGCCAGCGCGGACAGGAAGAGCGGCAGCGAACGCAAGCAAGCGGAAGCAGCCGAGCGGCGGGTCGGGGGGCACTGAAAGGCGCAAGCGAGGGAGAACCAAGCCAGGAAACGGCCAGAACAGCGGCAGCAGGAGCACGCCGAGATCCAGCGCAGCGGGGCGGGGGCGAGGGTGGCGAGCAGCGGCCCGGGCGAACGCCATAACGCTCCGCCGCGATGAGAGCGGCACGACCGGCAAGGAGCGCGTGAAGGGCCGGGGGCCAGGAGAGGACTACAGGGGCCAACCGGGGGCGTCAGCGGCGGCCGGGAGCGGAGTGCAAGCGGACAGGGAGTCCACCGGAGAGCAACGCCCCAGGCGGCGGGCGACGCGGTGAGCGAGCGAGGACACCATGCAGTGGTCAGCAAGCCCAACGCAGCACCGGGCAGCGGCCAGCGGGCAGCAGGGTGCCGGCCGGCTGGCGGCGCGGGGAAGCCGGCAAGCGGTGCGCGGCCGCACGCCCGAGGAGGAGGCACCAGCCCCGGGGCGGGGCAGGGCCAGGCGGCGGAGGGGAAAGCCACGCACGGAGAAAGCCGCAAGAGGCGCGAAGAGCGCAACGAAGGCGCGCCCACCCACACTTGCCAGCGGACGGCGAGCGGCCCGTGAACGGAGCCGGACGTCGCACGGAGCAGCGAGCGAGTCGGTGGACGGAATCGACAAGTGCGGGAGCGCCGGGCCATGCCGCAGGAACGCGGGGCGAGCCCGCGGCAGCAACGGCCCGGGGCCGCCCAAGCGGCCTGGCGGCCCGGGGGGGAGGCGGCAGCAGGACAGGCACGCGGCAAACGGGGCGGAGGGCCGCATGCGGGGAGCAAGGGGAACGGAAGAGGGGGTAAGGACCGAGAAACTGGAAGGGACGCAACGCAAGCGCTGTGAGGGGCCGCGGCGCAAGAGCCAGCGGAAGGCGCCAAGCGGATGCCGCACCCGTTCGAGGGCGAGAGCGGAGCGGGGACGACAGCAGCGAAGAAGGTGGCAGAAAGCCAAGCGAAACAACTGGGCCAGAAAACGCCGCACCGACAGGAAAGCGCAGCAGCGCGACAGGAGGTGACGCCAGGAACGGCAAAGAAGCGCGGGCATGGAGCGGAGACAACCAGACAAGCCCGGAACCAGCGAGGCACAGCGGAGACGCAAGACGCAAGAGGCAAGAGCCGGAGGAGCGGGCACCGCGCGGGAGACGCGGCGGCGAAACGCGGGCGCGCCGCCTCCAACGGCCGTGCCAGCGACGCGACCACCGACGAAGCGGGAGGGTGAGGAGGGCGAGAACAGCAGGCCAGAAGCGGCAAAAGGGGAGACAGGCGAGAAGGCCTCAGAGGGAGCGTCACATCGAGTGAACAACGACAAGAGTCGCGCGAAGCGAGAAAACCCGGCAGAACCCGCGAGGTGGGGCCGAGGCCGGGGCAGCAGGCCCGCGAAGGGAGCGAAGGTTGACGGTGGCCGCGGACCGCCGCAGCCGGGCCGCAAGCAGCCGCAGCAGGAATTGGCAGGGGGAGACGCGCAAAGCCGGGAGCGGGGGGGGCCGGCCCGGCGGAAAAGGCAGCGGGAGCGGCCCGAGAAGAAGCGCAGTGGGGCAAGCAGGCAGGGCGCGAGCCAGACGGAGCCAAGAAAGGCGGCAGACCCAAGGGGGCGACGCGGACGAGCGGGCCGCGTGGGCGAGAGCCCGAGGGCGGGGCGGCGGCCGGGGATGGCGGACGCGCGACGAGTGGGAGAAAGCGGCCCGAGTGGAGCAGAGCCGACCGAGCCCGAAGAACGCGCGGACCAAGCAGAACGCGCGGCCGGGTCGAATGAAGTGGGAGCGAATGGCGCCACGGATGCGCTTGACGGCGATGGCCAGCGCCGCACGAGCGCAAACCGTGGCCGGGGCCGCGCGCGCATGCGGTGAGAACGGCGCGTGGAAACCATGAGGAAAGCCCGCGCACACGGGCAGCAAAGGCGGAGCGAGAGAAAAACGATCGCGCGCGGTGCGCCCCGTGCCGTGTGTGGAGAGAGATGCGGGCAGCGCAGAACGACCGGCGTACGGCGCAAGGAAGCAACAGCGGTCCAGCAAGCACGGGCGCCAGACAAGGAGCGACATGGCCACGGGCACCGGGCGGGCGCGCCAGGCGCGGCGGCAAGCGCCGGCAGCGCAGCAGGGCGAAAGCCAGCGCATACCCCGTGCCCATCGCAACAGCGCCGCGGACGCGGTGGCAAGCGCGTGCGGCGCGGGCAGGAGCGGAAGCAACGCGGCTGCAGCACGCCGGCGAGCGCCCAAGAAACAGGGCAGACGGCCAACGAACCGGGAAGCAGACCAAAGGGACAGAGCGCCCGGACGCGACACCCAGAGGGTCGGACCGACGGCGTGCCCACGGCCTGGCGCGCACGCCGCAGGGAAAAACAGGCCGGCGCGCGCGCGAAACGAGCACCGGAGACCGCCAGCCGGAGTGAGCACCACCCACAGAGAACAGGAAGCGGCGGAGTCAACGGCAGAAGCCTGGCGGCGGAGGCTGGCGCCACCGGCGCGGGACCGAGGCACGCGTACCGGGCGAGTCAGCGCAGCGGGCCGCGGCCACGCCCCGCAGACACAGCGCGGGAAGGAGGAGCGACGGGCGCAGAGCGGGGCGAGGCAGCGAGGAAGACAGACCCGCGTGGGCCGCGCGACAGCGAACACAGCGCAGCAACGGCGGAGGAGGCGCGACAGCCGCACCCACAGACCGCGGCGGGCAGGGGTGGTGAGCGCGGCAAGGGGAAAAAGGCACGGTGAGCAGGCGCGCCAGCGGGCGGCCAGCAGCGGCGGCCGAGGCGGGGGCCCAGCAGCAGGATAGGCTGCGGCCCAGCGCGACGGCATGCCTGGCCGCACGACGGGGCAGCGCTGGGAGGGGAGACCGCACAGACAAGCACCGCGGGCACCGGGCTTGGCCAATCACAGACTGAGCGAGAATGCCGCAGATGGCGTCGGGAGGCATGGGGCCAGGGCGGGCAGAGGGCGGCCGGACGCGCACAAGAGGGCGGTACACAGACCACGCAGGCAGCAGCAGGAAAGACGGAGGCCGGCAAGCAGGCGGCGCACGGCAGCTGGCGCGTTGCCGCAGAAGAGCAAACAGCAGCGAGGCGGGGCACCCGCCAGGGAAGACGGGCAGGGAAAAACCCCGACGGACGGCACACGGAGCACAAGATGCAGGCAAGAACGCCACGGGCAGCGGGAGAACGGGCTAAGGCAGGCCCGATGACCCCGCAGGGCAGCAGCAAGAGAGCCCGGAACAACGGCCCGGGGAGGGAAAGCGGGAGCAGCCCGGCGTGACTCGCATTGGCCCGCGCAGAGCCAAAACCGGCGAGCAAACGGATGCAACCGACTGCGCGAGCGCGCATGACGGGGCACGAGCAGAGTCAACGGGCGAGCACGGCCAGCGACGGGCCAGGGGGGGCGAGAAGCCGTGGAGCTCCGCCGAAGAGGAGGAGTTCCCGGGCGTGGATGGCAAAATCCGACAGCTGGCCTGGAAACCCCAGGGCGGGTGAGCAGCAGCGGCGGCGGCAGCGCAAAACGCGGGCGGCGTCCACGGCAGCCAGAAAGAAACCAGCGAGCAAGCCTGGCGATGCACAGTGGCGGACGGGGCGAGGAAACGCAGGGGGCAGAGATCGCCAGACCGGCCGCCCGGACCGAACCGGCCGGGAGGGGAGAACAGGGAAAAGAGCGGGCAAAGAGCCGACGCAGGAACAGCAGCGGCGGCCACAACCAGGGGGCCAGGAGCCGCGACCGGGCCAACCAGGAAAAGCACCCCCGCGCGCCGGAGCAACGACGCCTCGAAGTAGAGAGCAAGAAGCGCGCCCCGCAGGACGCGCGACAACCAGAGGGACCCAACAACCCCAGACCACCGAGGCGGGAGAGCCGGCGGAAACGACTGAAGCTGGGGATGGGCGGCAGGAGGGGAGCACGTCCGATTGGAGCCGGAGCGAAAAACGAAAGCCAGAGCACGGAGGCTGGGCGCACGCAGTGGCGTGGGAGAGAGAGGACGAGCTGACTGCGGCAGCGCGGGCGCAGCGGGGCAGGCGGACAATAGCGAGCGGGTGAGCGGGGCGTGACAGCAGCCGAGAAGAACCGGGGGGCGGCGGAACCGGACCTGCTGAAATACAGAGAGCACCACGGGGGCGGCGAGCACGAACGGACGGGAAGTGCGGCCATCTGGGGCGCAGCGGGGGAAAGACAGGGGAGGACCTGCCGCGGGCGTCCGAAAAAGGCCAGGGCCAGATGGCGTCAACCAGTAAGGGCGCGACGCGATCGGGCCGCGGGAGCGGGCGGCGACACGGCAGGGCAACGACAGACCAGGCACCAGCGCACGCGCAAACAAGCGGGCAGACAACTGCCGCGGGCAGCACCGCGAACAACGGCCGGCCCCAACACAACACAACCCACCGACGCAATGCGGCCAACAGGCCATCCAACGACGTCCGCACGCAGCGCCAGGCGCGCCAAACAAACCGTACCCCCCCCACACAACGCGAAAACCCACACGGCACACGCAGCAAACGCCACAAAACCAAACCGGCGCCATCCAACTAACCCGAAAGGCACGCAGAACCACAGGCACGCCCCAACCAGCCGCCAAACAACATACGACCACCAACCGACAGCCAGACCGCCAAACCCCCAACGCCAACAAAGTCGACCAACTGCGCCGGCCACCGCAACCCGAACCCCCAGACCACACCCCGCACCACTCGGACCGACGGCGCACTCAAGCCAAACCCAAGCCACCCAAACCCCGAGGCCAGCAAACCCCAGTTGCGCTCCTCCCGACCATGGTTCCTTGCGGCACTT
>Ga0163217_1050226_pt1 | contig 11522 bp, 6 predicted proteins | sample SynspAceP_FD_185933 | JGI IMG/M metagenome (GOLD analysis project Ga0163217, IMG submission 185933) | Saline lake microbial communities from Ace Lake in Antarctica - Synechococcus sp. Ace-P (PacBio error correction) | ecosystem: Environmental > Aquatic > Non-marine Saline and Alkaline > Saline ... | reverse complement strand
TGCGGACATAAAGGTTCTTTCCTTCAAAATTGCGAATTTGACGAGCACGGCGAGACTGCCACCAAAAAACAAATCAAATACGGAATTGCCAATATTCATTTACAGCATCTCAACTGTTACGCGAGCATGATGATATCCGTTTAGTGTTGTTGAAAAAAAAGGTCGCATTAGTGTATTTTTTCCGCGCAGGTATTAAAAGTGATTTGATCATTGTTGGGCAATTAATTCCCGTAAAGTATCCAATAAATAGCTGCTGATGGACAGAATAATCTGTTTTTCTTTTCTTTAAACGGCGAAGCATGTTTACGATGGAATCCAGCTCAGCTAAGGCTGCCCTCAAAAATCATCATTAACTACAAAAAGTCCAAACTTCATGGATAGTGAAGGAAAATCTCTAGCCACCGCTTGTTGCATGCGTTTGTAATGAACCTCTTGATTGAATCTTGTCCACGCTCAGTCAAACGCGACCGCAACAATTCTTCTATGTGACGGGGAGGTTGGCGACCAAATATCGTTGCCGCTATCAGGCATTTGCGCTTTAACTTGGCGAGCGCCTTGCCAATCAATATCCAAAAAACACAATCAATGCCTTGGCGCAGGGGTTTGCTCAATGCACTATTTTTTAGACGGCGCGTAATAATGTGCAAAGACCCAAGCACCACTCAAAAAAAACGCATCTTGTTTTGATCAACGCTTGAAATTTCTCTCGGCTGACAAAATGATAATGAGATAACCATTTTAATCTACCCGGTCTTGGGGGGCACGCGTGTATGTGAAAAACTGATACTTGCACATGGCATTATTATGCCAAGCCTGTTCCACTGTGCTTTTGCAGTAAAGCTTTGCATTAAAAACTCGATTTTCCTGCACCAGAGGGGCAGGGCCAAAAATAAATTAAATTACCTAAGGTATGGGGCCATAATAATTTTAGTTTCAATTTAATTAAGTGGTCGGCGATTAAGAGCAATGTTAAGCATTAATGTCGATAAATCCCTAGCGGACTTTGAAGCCATTAGATGGACTGCAGCAGCTCTTATAAATTATTAGGGAAGCCTTGAACGAAAGCCAATATCATCAAATGTGTGACGATCTGTTGATCGACATTGAAGAAAACTGCCTAGGACGACTGTGGGCAGATAATTGATTATGAATCAGCCAGCAAGTATTCTGACGATGATTTTCACCAATGGCAGCAAAATTATTATCAATAAAACAACCCACCTTTACTGCAGTTGACTGGGGCGGACAAAATTCAAACGGTTCATTCATTTTAACTTCAAAGATGGTCTATGGATTGATGAGGCACTTGGTGTAGAGTTTTGGTCATTTCTTAAAACGATGCGGGCCAGTAAACAGCGGGTCAAAAACGTCCACTTTTAGTAAAAGATAGCGAGGACCAGTAGATGAATTTACCCGCCTTACCTTTTTGTCGAAGTTAATCCGCCTAAACCACCACCCCAAAGCGGTGGTCATTTGGCTGCACGGTTTTAGGCGGACTCAGCAATGGTTTTTGCCCCATTGTGCCTTGAGCTTAAACTGCCCGAAGAACTGGCCATCGGTTTATTTGCCCCATGCGCCGGTGCGTCCTGTTACATAATCAATACGGCATTGAAAAATGCGTGCTTGTACGAATTACCAGCTTGGATTTTTAATAAATCGTGCTGATTATGTAAGGGTGTTTTGGAAATCAGCCAGCCATGGTTGAAGAGGCTTATTAAAAGTGAAATAGCCAAGGGCATTTCCTGCGGACAAAATTGTCCTAGCTCTTGGTTTTTCTCAAGGTTGGAGTTATCGCCTTTACATTTTAGGTACGCGTATTAGCACGTAAATTAGCGGTATTATGTCGCTTTCAAGTTAACATGAGTGAACCTGAAAGCTAATTAACGAAGCTCACGTGCCATAAAAGCACCGCTATATTTGGTTTGCTCATGGCCAACAAGATGATGTAGTACCCCTTGATAATGGGCAATGCCGCGCGCCAAGTATTAGAAAGTAATCATACCCCGTTGAATGGCATGAATATCCGATGCAAGCAACAATGTTTGTGTACAAGAGCTCAAGGGATATTTCTTGCGTGGTTACAACGAAGGTTTAGCTTTAAACGGGATTTAAGTAAGCCATTTGAAATTTTCATTTGAACGACAAAAGCCTACTCAACCTAGGGCTTTTTTTATGCCTTTAAAAATAGCGCAAAGTAATCTGCGTTAATTTTCCACCAAAGGTTGCAAACTTCAAATAGGATAAACAGATTGAGAAAGACAGTTCGTATTAGCTTTGGTGCTCAACACCCTTACTATTTTCAAGTAACAGTATGGCAAAACGTGGGCGTCATCAATTAGCCGAAATCTTATAGAGCAACGGAACCTAATTGGCACGGACTATTGCTGTGCTAACGTTATGGTTTGAAGCAGGTGAACTTAAAAAAGTTTTTTCTTTACCCAAATTACCGACTTAGGCGAATTACCAAATACCCATCGTTTGGTTTTACCAAGGGGCCAAGAAAAAGCCCTTGTAACCTTGAATATGGTAGCGACAACTGGCGAAACCTATTCAAGTAAAATTGTCCCAAGTTATTGGTCAGGCGCCGTGGCAAGGTCCAAGTTTGGCAAGAGGATAAACTGCTACTTTAGCTTTTCTGGGAAACCCTTTTAAAAAAAACCCGTGCGTTACAAGAGCCTTAATTCATGGTCCTGCGGGTGGCACTTAAAACGCTTCTACCAAAGATGCCAGAACTGTTAAGTTTCAATTGGTGTAAGAGCAAAAGGCGAACTGGTGATATGACCAAACTTTTTTACAACAATGCCAAGGGGGAACTCACCTAATACATCTCAACAACTCGAATCAACAGCACTATTTTTTGCCAAAGCAGTCGCTAATAAAGTAGCCACAGATTGTCGGTTTTATGCCCTTGCTTATTCTCACAGTAAAGATTTCGTTCAAACTTGAGGGCTGTCTATTAGACCTATTGTGATTAGCATGGTATGGCAGTTTATGCTAAAGGAGTGCTGATCAAAACACTTGGTAACGGCCTTAGTGGAACGGAGTGTATATGGATATAACCCTGGTTAATGATTGCTTTGGACGCTTGGCATTAAGCAGCAATTAAATCAATGGTTAGCGCAAAATTAGATCAGTTCATACAGGCAACACTGCAAAAATTCCACATAATCCATTGAACAAGCTAGGCTGCCAATGAACAAGTTAATAACTATTCTTATCAGACTAAAAACCAAAATTTAGCCTTAACTTTGCACTTAAGCTTTGGTAAATTTACAGCATGAGTTTCAATTAGCCTTGCGCTAGACAAAGCGGTCGCATAATCACCACCGCCTAACAGGACAATCATGACACACGCGTTTATCCGCATTTGCCACTCGCCAAAAAGTGCCCTCGCCTTATGGCAAGGCTGAGTTTGTAAAAGCAACAACTAAGAAGCCGCTCACTGTGCGAATTCTATTGAGTTAGCTACCCCATGAGCCACCCAAGGCTGACAGGATTTGATACCCCTAGCTAAAATTGGTGAAAGGCCCTATTTATCAAAGAGCTTGAAGTTTTGCCATGGCGAACGGTTAGAGCCGATATTGCGGTGCATTCAATGAAAGATGTGCCAGTTGAATTCCGGATGGTTTGGCTTTACATGCGGATTTGCGAAACGGGAAAAATCCCTTTTGATGCACTTTGTATCCAAATCACTTTGCTCAGCTGGCTGACTGCGCTTAATGCGGTTGTCGGACTCGAGTTTACGCCGCCAATGCCAATTGCGTAAATTACGCCCAGAGGTTTGGTCATTAAGACTTACGCGGTAATGTTGGAATACCCGTTTGGCTAAAACTAGATGGCCGGTGGCTATGGACGCCATCATTTTAGCCGCTGCGGTTGATTAGACTCGATATGCAAGCACGTTATCAAACAACAGATACCTGCCGAAATCAGTTTACCTGCTGTGGGGCAAGGTGCGTTGGCATCGAATGTCGTATGATGATCATGAATGATTGGCCGCTGCTGGCCCCTTCTGGAATCACAGTGAAACGCCACCCGCGTATCGGCTGAGCGAGCCATGAATGCTCAAAACTTAATGGTGGTTGCCAAGACCGATTGGTAGTTTTGCTGGAAATCTTCAACGATACTTTGCATTCTGCTGGATTAGTCGGCTCTCTAGATGTGTGCCAGTTACAAGCCGTGCTAGTGGGCCTTTAAGCGAAGCGGTTAGTTTGGACCAAACAGATTGCGCAACGTTTGTTTGTTAGAGCAAGGGGGCTGCAGAGATCTTAAAACGCCCTGGCGATCAACCAGGACTAAATATGAGTTTTGATTTTTCGGCCGCAAGCTAATGGCCTTAGCAAGTTGTTCAAGCCTTTGAAAAGCTGGCATAAGATGCTATTGCGTGCGCCTAATTGATACCAAAACTCGCATCCACTCGCCTACAAGCACGTACCGCAAAAAATTAGGCCAAGTAGGGGCTGAGACCTTAATTATTGTAACCAGCACTGTGCCGCTGAAAACAATGTGTGCTTTTACAAAGCATTGTGCGCCAACGCAAATTACAGTTTTTTTTGCTTGTCGGACAAGACACCGCTGATATTCTTACTCACATGCAGGCCTCAATGCCTTGTCCCCATTGAAGCGACGTTCGGAAGGGCCTGCTAAGTTTGCCGGCAGTGGCTAAAGTAACAAACCAAACAGATTATTATTGTCAAAGGTTTACGGCGGGGCGCGAGTTTACTGGCTTGGAAAACACTAAGCGAGCGCGGAGCCATAGTCAGGGAATGGGCTTTTGTACAAAAAAGAGTTAGCTTGCCGAGCCCCTTTTTACTCGCCAAATTTGGATGCTGAACAAAAACAATGCATTATCGCCACGAAGTGGCGAAAGTAATAGACGCAGCATTTAAAACACTATGCAGCTAACTGGCTAAAGACGAAACTTTGGTAGTTAGTCAGTCAACGTACTGCCGAATTGCACAACAAACATGGCATAACGCAAATACCACATTAGCGGATTAACGCCCAGCGATTCAAGCGCTTATCCCATAGTTGCAAAACGGACCATAGGGCAGGCTTTTAAAGCTTGGCTTGAATTTTTTTTGGAGTAAAAAATGGCAGATAATTCAAAGATAACCTGAGTGCAAAAGACCAGAAAATGTTGAAGACTTAGAAAAAACAACTTACTCAGTCTGCCCAGAGAATTACTAATCAGGAACGTCGGGGGTCTTGCCAGCAAAAAGCCAGCGATCAGCCACGCAAGAAAAGTCATGGGAAACAAAGCCATTGCCAAAAATCAACTAACACCAATAAAGTCGAGCCTGCTCACCCTGCAGGCAAAGCAAAACCGGCTTTTTTTGTGGTTTTTTACCATCATCAATTTATTATTGGGGGGCTGTTATCGCTGGGCTTATGGGGCTGGATCGCTTGGCAAACCAACAACAGCAACAAAACAAGTTTCTTTGCGCAAACAAGGAGTCTGTGTATAGCCACCCAAACTGGCAAGTGCTGCCAAACAGCAAGTGACTTGGCCAATGCAATCAGCGGCTAATCAACTGGCGTAAAAGAAGATTTCGGCAGCAACAAAAGCCTAGCCGAACAAGAACGCCTAGATGTTTTAAGCGCCGCGACTCCAACAAAACAACCAGCAAAATAGCCAGTAATCTAAGCAAAAGTAAGTGAAATTGCCGGCCGCCGTTCCAGCCGATGGTTGCTAGCAGAAGGCCAATTATTTACTGAATATCGCTGGCCGTAAATGTGGTTAGAACATGATGTAGATGCTGCAATATTGATGTTTGCAGGCGGCTGATAGTCCGCTTGCAGGATATGGGCCGAACCCAGCTTATTAGTGGTCCGCGAGAAGTTGCGCAAGCGATATTTCGACCTGGCAACAGCTTAATCCTCTTTGCTACCACGGCAATTGCACTGGCATATCAGCGGCTTTAACCAAACATCGACAACTTTGCCACTTGACTTTTTTCAAAAAAACCCGGAAAACAGTAAACTTGAAAATGGCATTATCCACGATGATGCTGACTGGATGACAATTTAGTTCAATAGCATTAACCATGTATTAGGCAGGCTTTTTTAGCGTTTTAAAAAATTACCCACTGACCATTTAGCCTTTTATGTCAGAGCAACAAACGATGGTTAGTCAAAGAACAACTTAAAATTTTCTTTACTCAGTGCACAACCGCCGGCATTAACAAAGAACAATGCGGTGTTTATGGATGCTTATCACAATGCCTTATGTTGCTTAGTTTAACACCCATTTTGACGGACCCAATTCCTAAACGTAGTCAATTTATTGCTAGCCTACAAACTCTTGTTAAATAGCGACATCGAAACAAACTATCCTCAGCAATTTGCGGCCAGCAGTGCCATGCAAGATTGCCATGGATAAGCGGTCTAGGTAAGCGTTTAGCAACGGAAATTAACTGATTGAAGAGTTTATTATGAATCTGTATGGTTTTTGTTTATCTTGCTGATCTTTGCTCGTGGTCGCGCCATGATATTGGAGGGATAGAGGCTACGTCATTTACGAATTTATGGTTACGCCATTGGATGAACGTCATGTCTTCTAGCCGTTTCGTTTATCCTTCATTTTTTATTGGCTTTATTTGGTCTTCAATTGGCCTACTTAACTTGAGCTTTAGGCCACAATCTGGCTCCGAGCCTGGCTTTGGTAGTTTCGGTTCACGTAAAACAAAAAGCCTTTACCGCAGTTTACTCGCCTTAGCCGAGAATAACTATTAAGCCGCCGAAGAAGCCTTGGTAAAATCGAAAGACCAAGATTTGATGGCATTTCAACTTGCTAGCCGCAGCACAAGAGAAATCCAATGGGTGAGCCGCAAAAGCCCAAAAGTGCTTATGGGCAAAGCGAGCGCCATAGAAAGCTCATCATTGGCCGCCAAACTTATGTCTTAATCCGTCAGTTGCTTTTGCAAACAAGGTCAAGCTGACAAGCCCTTGAAATTAATTAATGGCTTGAACGACAAACAAGCAAACAAGGCCCTTCATCATCAAACTATGGCACAAGCATTAGCTGACGCAGGAAGATGCAGGAAGTTAAAAGGACAAATTACCTACTTGGAAAAGCCTTAGGCCCTAATTACGACAGCATGATGCAACAGGCGAGCAAAGGCGAACTTTGCTGAAATCGCCGCAAAGAAGGCGGTGGCAAACTCATTGAAAGTTGGCTGGCATCGCCTCGTTCAGTGCGTTAAAGATCCTGGGCAACAGCAGCGTACATTCAACAACTTATCGACCCAAGGCATGCACAGCGAAGCAGAACACGCCTTAGTAGAACATCCAAAGAAACTGCCCCAGAGCTTTTACTTTTACCTTTTGTTTTAAACAAATTTTAAAAATTACCCAAGTCCTAGGCGCGGGACTTTATAAGCTTTTGAAAGGTTGGCTAAAAATGATTGAAAACAAAACGTTGAATTGCTGTCCACCCTAGGGCACTTAGCTTACAACGCGATTGATCTGATACTGCTGAGAAAGCCCTGAGCAAAAGCCATCAAACTGGGCAATAGCAACAGATCTGCGTTTAATGGGGAGCCTCAAAGAGTCTCAGCAAGATAATTTACAAGCCTTAGCGCTGTTTAAACAAAGCATGGCGCAACCTGGCAATTAATTAAAAAAGCGAATTGTTATGCCCAGATTACTCCAAAAAGCGAGTTGGCCTCTTAGTCACACGCTGGTTTTTTTCGATACAAGGGCTTAGCCAAACAAGCAGAACATCAAAGTTAAAGCGCAATTGCCAGAGCCCGTATTTGAACTTATTCGTACTCGGATAGTGGCGGCCATGAGACCGGGCAACTTAACGCTTTTTTACTGCGTTCCTTGCAAGAAGCTATTATATCGCCTTTAGATTGCAGCACAGTTGGATAAACGGCATTAATCACAGTAATTCAATATGCGCTTTTGTAATTTGCCCTTTAGTGACGGATTGGATAAATGGGGCCTAGCTGGCACGATTTTACGCCATCATGTTAAAGGCCTATTTGCTCAGTTCATGCCCACCTTGAATCATTGTTAACGGCATGCTGCGGTTGCCTCACCTGAAGACAGCAAAAAATTTTTTATGCTTTAGCCTCAGTTAATACGTGATTGGCGACACCTATTTAACGGTAAAGCCTGGAGGCCATTGTTTAGCGATCGTGGTATTGCACCCCGCTTAAATCAATATCACATGGTCGATTTACCTAGGGACAAAACATAACCACTGGATAAAAACCGAAGCTGAAGTGTCAGCGCTTTTCAGCTTAAGCCCCACCCCATTGGAAATCTAGTTGCATTTTGTGAATCGAGCATGGCAATGGCTTTGCTTTTTGTGTATTTTTGGTGACACCGCGTCCAGAATTTAGTGTGGAAAACAAGGGCAAACTCGATAAGATTTGGACTGTCTTGGCCAAGCAATAAATACAAAACGTTACGCGGCATTACATTAGAAACGTCTTTTGAAAAAACGAACGCCCAGACCCATTTATTGTTCGGCCACCTCAACACTAAATATTTAATGCAAGAATTTACATTAATTCGTCAAAAGTAGGTGGCCAAACACCATTAAAAGACTTTAAAGTCGTGAATCAGCCATATTAAAAATACACCATGGCCACAGGCAGTGAGCCAAGAGCTATAATCAAAAACAGCAACTAGATGAAAGCAATGATTCTAGGTTTGCAGATTATTATTCCCCAGCAAGGACAAAGGCTGCTGTTTTTAAAATACTTTAAACTAAAAGCGGGATGGCCGCCTCTTAATTCAAACTAAGTTCCAAATCACACTACGCGTTAAACTTACCCAGGCCCACTTATGGCATAGTCTTTGCGTGTGAGTAAATATTCACAAACAAAGTTGAAACCATCCGGTTGAAAAACAAGCGCCAGCTAATTCTGGTTTGGTAGATGTAAACGCGCAAAGTTTGTAAGGCTGTCCTTGCGTGTAAAACAACCACGCAGGATGATTATCCACCACTTTAGTATATTGATAGCTTCGCACCCTAAGATGGCCAAAGGCCCGTGACGGTTAAAATTGCTCACCAAAGTTAAATAAGCTTGGATCCAGCACTTTCCAAAAAAAATAACTGTTAGCCGCCCTTGAGTTGCACACTCTCCTAAACTTGGGACCTTTCATTAAATTGAGGCTGATAGCCGCATGACTTGGCCAAGTTGCTTAGCGCCACCATTGGTACAACAAAAAATACAACTCCGTTTTTCGCCCCAGTGTATACCCTCCCCTCCGAGCAAACAGTGCTTGCGCCATCTTTAAACCCCCGTTGACGTAAATCATCTTCAGGGCTTTGGGGATCGCTTAAAATCAATCCACTCCATTTCAAAGCACTGTTGCACGCCGAGGCATTTTACCTCTCCCCAATTGCGTGTATCAAAAAACGGGTTTGAGCTTTCCACTACTAAGGCTTGTAAAACCTTCCGCCTTTATGCAATTTGCCCTGTTCATGAGGGAATAAAAAACGGTTTTAAAACAAACTATCAGCGCGATCTTTGTTGAGATAGACAAATGCGGTGCGCGGGTCAACCGCCGCCGCTTTCATGAATTAAAGCGCCCCATCGCGCCGTTAACGGCACAGGCTCAACTAAACCAGTCGCTGAGGCAGCACTTCAAAAAATAAAACCGGTGATTTAGTTTAGTCCGAACTGGGCGTTAATACAGACTCCTCACAACAAACCACGAATTCAAGGCGTAGGCGCCTCCCGCACCAATTACGAAATAGTGCCGACTAAGGTTAAAAACTGCGTTTCAAGTTTGTTGTGTTTTAAGGTGTAAACCAACTTACTTGGTTGCCACCAGGCAGAGCAACTCCTTCGCTTGTATGATCATTAGGCCAAGGCGCTTTTTATGCTGCTTGATACTAGCAGCGGCCCTCATCTAAATATTAGCACTAACTTCATGATTGCGCTAAGCACCACACGCTTCATCATTCCAGAAGCAAAACAGGGCCCATGCCATCAGGGCATTATCTGCGCCACCCGAAAAGCCATAGCCATCTCTTCAGCCTAACTGAGAAATAATCTGGTAGCTAAACCCGCGGGGTAAATCTAACAGGCTTGTTTGTATCAGCCAGTAAAGGGCCATAAGCCTCAATAGCTTGCTGAAATGCAGTTTAGCATTCAACTTTGCGAAAAAACTTGCGTTAACCACCAAACGCCAACGCGCTCCCCAAAGCGTAAACTGTCTTCTGGTAACCATAAGCTTTCCTAGTGAATAAGGTGTGTGGGAAATAATGGTCTAAGTCGGTAAATGCGACAATAGCACATGACTAAAAGATTCGATCTGCGGTCAACGTTAGACAGTCAAATGCCCGACACGTGGTGCTCAACCGCATCAAAAATAGCAGCGTAAACATGACACGCAGATGGCGGACTTATCTAACAGGAAAGGACCTAAAACGACAAACAAAAAGAATCTACAAGAATAAAACCCAAATAACACGGGGAAAGTGTGACATATTCTTTAGGAATCAGCCCTCGCTTCAAATCCCAGTGATTTCAAAGCGAAAATCAAAATGCACCCGTAGCTCGCCGGATGAGCGCTGCCCTTCCGGAAGGCAGAGGTCGTGATTTCGGAATCTCGCCGGATGTGGCGCCCTATTCGTGCTAAGCTCATTTGAAGCAAATACCGAGTTACGTGAGCACTGATATCTGCCTGGATTGACTTATACACATTTGTGCTTAAAGTTACTGCTCGTCAAACCCTTGCCATCACAACATCAATAAGACATTCACTTATTTCTGGAAACTATGGACGCAGTGGTTTAGTCCTAAAGGAGGGCACATTCTGAAGAGCAATCGCGTCACTAGCTTTCCGCATTGTCGGGGGCAGAAAAATAAAGCCCTTTGAAATAGAAGTACATGATCCTGTTGCTCATCATTCACCGATCCAAGGGCCAGCAATTACTGCCTGGTCAACAGATTATATAGAGGTAAAAAAATGGAATATCGTCGTTAGTTTAAAGCCGGGCCCTAAAAGTGTCGGCATTGTCACTCGGGTCTTGGTGTTAACGATTTGTGTAAAGCAAGTTGATATGACTGATGCCAAGACATTAATTAAAAAAACCGCAATACGACTGGCGGTATTAATTTTTTTTGATAATGCTTTGAAAGTTATGAAAGGGCTGGCGGAATCTGAAAAAAATAATGGGTTTGATGCCCATTTCTTGCTTTTGGGTTTAGCCCCCGCGGATTCTTAATTGGCCGTTTGGTCTTTCAAAGTGTTTGGGGGGTTGGAGGAACCAAAACCAAATTTTGCCAGTTAGGCCTTAGTGCCAAAGCCAACGTTTTTTTCCGTGATGGCCTTGTGGGATTTTTTGCGGGCATTAAAAACGCTTTACGGGTTTGATTACTTTTAAGATTTTGTACTTTTTTGTCAATCCGGCCCAAGATATTTGAATTTTACCCCGATTTTTGCAAGAAGGGACTGTTTTTTGGCGCGGCCCCATTGCATAACCTTTGGGATTTTTCCAGCAAAGGGGTTTAAGGTCATGATACTTAGGGGTACGTCAGGAATGGTATCTCTCT